>Ga0172362_10004972_pt1 | contig 11524 bp, 11 predicted proteins | sample LakKivs1_kivu2a2_FD_114534 | JGI IMG/M metagenome (GOLD analysis project Ga0172362, IMG submission 114534) | Sediment microbial communities from Lake Kivu, Rwanda - Sediment s1_kivu2a2 | ecosystem: Environmental > Aquatic > Freshwater > Lake > Sediment | place: Rwanda: Western Province, Lake...
CACCGTGCCCCATAAGACCACTGTAGGTATCTTCTCTCCCGCCTCCTCAGCTGCGGCAACCTGAGCAGAGTGAAGTAACGACTGTGTGCCCAAAACCAAAGTCTCAACGAGAGTGATTATTCCTCTTATCAGAGGCATTTTTCTCAGCCGTCCCTTGTAGACACTGGCCAGCGGCTGTTTCACCACATTTAACTGTCCGTCGGGCTGACGCACAGATATGGCCACGCCTTCCCTGCCCCGTATCATCACCCCCTCAATGACTGCCTGGCCGCCGTAATGAAAAGACTCTGCCATCAATGCCTCATTCTCTCCGAGTGTCTAAGACGAAAGCCATAGTTTTCCAGCACGAGAAATCCCTGACAGTATTATGATAGAAACAGTTGAAAATATAAAGTTTATCTCTCAGACTGACCGTGGTGAATGACTTTCCAGCGTCCTTAGGTAATGTTCGAAGCAAAAGACCATCCCGGTCTGACAGATGGCGTCGCAGCGGGGAATAGAAAAACGAACGTATCTTACTTTACCTTGTATCGCTTCTTAAAGCGTTCCACCCGTCCCAAGGAGTCTACTATCCTTTGTTCACCCGTATAGAAGGGGTGGCATTTCCCGCATATCTCTACCCTGATTTCTGGCTTAGTCGAGCCAATGGTGAAAGTATTACCGCAAAGACAGGTTACCTTAGCCTTATCATAGTACTTAGGATGGATTTTAGCTTTCATTTGTAAACGCTCACCTTCTTTTTGTATCTGGTTGCCGGCTCATATTTAACATGGCCATCTACCAACGCAAACAAGGTATAGTCTTTACCCAGCCCTACATTATCTCCCGGCAGTATACGAGTCCCGCGTTGCCGAACCAGGATAGCTCCAGCGCGAACCTGTTCTCCTCCGTACTTCTTCACTCCCAAACGCTTAGCTATGCTGTCTCGCCCGTAACTCGAGCTCCCACCGCCCTTCTTATGCGCCATGCCTATTCTCCTTAACCCTTGATGATTTCATTTACTAGTATTTTAGTATAGGTCTGACGATGTCCGGTCTTCCTTCGGTAGCGGACTTTGGACTTGTATTTAAATACGATAACCTTCTCCCCCTTAGCTTCCCCCAGACAGGTGGCCACAACCTTGGCGCCCTTGATAATCGGATCCCCTACAAGGACATCCCCATCCCCTCCAATAAACAGCACCCTATCAATCTCAACCCTATCGCCTTCAGCGACATCCATGCGCTCAACTTCTATCGTTTGCTTCGGGGCTACCTTATATTGTTTGCCACCTACTTCGATAACAGCGTAAATGTTCTCACCCCCATACAGAAAAGGGGATTCTAACACCCCAAATTGCCCGGTGTCAAACTAACCGGCTAGTCCAAGACCACAAGAGCACCGCCATAACAATGCCTGCTTGGAACGTTCCCATCATATTGCTCATGTTGAGTTTCACAATCCCGGAACTACAGATTCTATTTGCCACGATCGAAGACGCGCGGCGCCAGCAGCTTGCGCACCTCTTCTACTACCAAGATGCCACCTGCCATGAAAACAACGACTCCCCAATCACCCAGATCGAGGGGCACGGTGTAGAACAGCCTCTGGAACGCCGGTGTATAAATGACCATTGCCTGTAGAAGGACGGCCAGTCCTATGCCACCCAGCAGCAGACGATTGCCGAAAAGACCGAGCTTGAAAATTGACTGCTGGTCAGAGCGGGCGTTGAGGGCATTAAACCACTGGAAGGCAACCAGCATAGAGAAAGCTATCGTCCTGGCTTCGTCCAACCCAACCCTCGGCAGTTCCCATCTGAAGATGAAGAATGTCCCCATTGCCATGAACAGGGCAATAAAAGCGATCCTTGCTAACATTCCCGTGTAAAGAATTCCTGCCTTTGCTCGACGCGGCGGTTCCTCCAATACATTCCTGTGCTTTGGCTCCAAGCCTAACGGTATGGTACAAACACCATCAGTAACCAGGTTTATCCACAAAATCTGAACAGCGACAACAGGCAAAGGAATACCGGCTATGATAGCCGCTATCCAGGTGAACAGCTCGCCTATGTTGGTGCTCAAGAGATAGAAAACAGACCGGCGGATGTTGCTGAAAATGACCCTCCCCTCCTCAACCGCGGCGACAATGGAGGCAAAGCTATCATCAGTGAGCACCATATCCGAAGCCTCGCGGGCAACGTCCGTACCCTTGATACCCATAGCTACCCCAATATCAGCGCTTCTCAATGCCGGGCCATCGTTTACCCCGTCTCCGGTCATGGCGACAGTGTAGCCTTTTGATTTCAGGGCTTTGACTATTCTGAGCTTGTGGAGTGGCTCGACGCGGGCAAAGACTGAGATTGCCTCTATCCCAGCGCTAAGCTCTTCATCATTTATCCTGTCCAGTTCCAGGCCAGTCACCGCTTCGCCGTGAGGCAGTTCTAGCTCTTCGGCAATGGCCACCGCCGTGGCCTTCTGGTCCCCGGTGATCATCACCACCTTAATGCCAGCACGCCTGCAATTGGCAATCGCCTCCTTGGCTTCCTGCCGAGGAGGGTCAATCATTCCCATCAGACCAACCAATGTCAAATTGCCGTCAAGGTGCTCGTGGGAAAGCTGTTCAGGGGCAGGAGAACACTCACTATAGGCGAGAGCCAGCACGCGAAGTGCCTTTGCTGCCATCTCCAGGTTCTTATTTTCAATCTCGGCAATCTTCTTAGGAGTCATTTCTTGGGAGACCCCATTTTCAAGCGCTGTGCTGCACATCGCCAGCACCTTATCAACTGCCCCCTTCACATAGGCTACTGCTTTGCTATCCTTCCTGTCCGGACAGCGGTGAAGCGTGGCCATATATCGCGTTTCACTGAGGAAAGGCAGTTCAGCCAGGCGTGGCTGCTCCTCCATCAATGTTTTCTGATCCAGTCCAGCCTTAAGCGCGGCCACAAGCAGAGCCCCCTCAGTGGGATCTCCCAAAAGTTGATGCTTATCGCCATCTGATCTCAGGGTAGAATCATTGCACAGGGCACTTATTCTCAGGGCTAAAAGCAGGTTTTCGTCCTCTGCAGGTTTGAGTTTCTGCCCACTTTCGAGAAACTCCCCCTCGGGGCGATAGCCGGCGCCGGTAATTTCTATCGTTCTTGAGGGGAGGTATATCTGCCGTAACGTCATCTCACTTTCGGTTAGCGTGCCGGTCTTGTCCGAGCAGATGATGGTCACGGCGCCCATTGTCTCCACTGCTGGCAATTTCCTGATAAGTGCATGCCTGTGCGCCATCCGTCTCATACCTAAAGCTAGGACTACCGTAACCATCACCGGGAGACCTTCTGGAATTGCAGAAACCGCAGCGGCAACCGCGAGTGCAAACATCTCCTCAAATGTGTATCCCTTTGCCACTCCGCTGATTATTAGTACCACAATGATACCGAGCACCAGAATTCCAATGTAGCGTCCTAGCTTAGCGACGTTACGCTGAAGTGGAGTAGGTGGAGGCGTGACTTCCTGCAACTGGGCAGTAATCTTGCCCATCTCGGTGTTCATACCTGTGGCCGTGACCACAGCCACCCCACGGCCGTTAACCACGGCACAGCCCATATGGGCCATATTGCCCATGTCAGCTACCATTGCCTCGCCTTCAATCGCACCGGTGAATTTCTCCACCGGCACCGACTCTCCGGTGAGGATGGATTCGTCCACCGATAAACTTGCAGCCTCAGTCAGCCTAGCATCAGCGGGAATCTTGTCTCCTGCCTCGAGCACGATGATATCACCGGGAACCAGGTGGCTGGCGGGAATCTGAGTAACGGCGCCTTTTCTCAAAACCTTCGCTTGGGGCACAGTCAGCCTTTTGAGTGCTTCCATGGCCCGCTCGGCCCGGCTTTCCTGGACAAAGCCGATTATGGCATTGATGAAGACCACAGCTAGGATGACTGAGGCGTCTGTCGGCTTTCGCATTACAGAGAACTCGATCAGGGCGGCAGCAAGCAATATATAAATAAGGGGGCTGGCAAATTGGCGCAAAAAGACCAGGACCGCTGGTCGCCTGCCCGCTTCTGTCAATTCGTTCGGGCCATACTGGCGCAGTCGGTTCCCTGCCTCCTCTTCGGAGAGCCCTGAACGTGCTGAGTTAAACTTGCTTATGACCTCTTCACTAGTAAGATTATGCCAGCTCATTGCCAATCCTTGTCTTGCTGTCTTTTCATCGCCGGAATATACCTTCATCAGTTAGCGACTCCGGTAAACGCAACAATAGCTTCTCGCGATCCCCTTTTACCCGTTGTTTGCTCGACAACCCTTACTATGTTCTCGGCGTCTCTAATGCAGAAGACGAATTTCTTGAACTTGCCTCTCTGCAGCAATGATACCTCCGCGCGAGCTGTCAACGACGTCTAGAGACCAACAGCCACCTCCATCCCGGCCACCACACCGGCCAACTTCAAGTTCTCGGCGACCTTCAACCGTACTGTTCAGTTACAAGGGTAGGCCGGCAATCACTCCAACAGAGCCTTCCTGCCAATAACCTCACGCCCAGCATGCCACCGTTGGATAGCTTTAACCACCTCATCAGGGCGATCCAGGACCCTCAACAGGTCGAAATCTTCTTCAGAGATATACTCCCTAGACAGGACCGAACCCCGCAGCCAATCCAGAAATCCCTTCCAGAATTCGCCGTTGAACAGTATTACAGGAAAGGGCTTTATCTTGTGGGTCTGCATCAGCGTCAGTACTTCCGTCAGCTCGTCAAGCGTACCCAGGCCACCCGGCATTATGACAAAGGCCACAGCATACTTCACCAGCATGACCTTGCGAGTGAAAAAGTGATTGAACGTTATCGTTTTTGTAGAGTAGACATTACAAACCTGCTCCTCAGGAAGGGAAATATTCAGCCCGACCGATGTCACACCAGCCCTTCGGGCACCCTTGTTGGCGGCCTCCATTACGCCCGGCCCCCCACCGCTTACGATTGAGAAGCCCAGCTGTCCCAGCCGATAGGCTATTTCCTCTGTCTCCCCATACAGCTTGTCATCCACCCTCAGTCTGGACGAACCGTATATGGTCACTGCCGGCTCAATACCAGAGAGGTGGTCAAAACCCTCTACAAATTCGCCTATTATTCGAAACATCCGCCAGGATTCTTCCTTGGCCAGTTCATTTATTTCGTATTCGTACGGCATATTTCCTCCCTTGAAAAGATGAATAGTACCCACGCTAAAGGACTAAATCGCACGGCGCAGTTTTCATATTGGATTCTATCATCGTCCTCTTTCTGCGGGCAAACTGCGAATACGTGGCGTAGGCGCAGAACCAGATTGATCGTTATCCGGTGTGATGCAATCCGGTCACCCTTACCCGCCGGGTTGCTGTTGCCAGTCAGTAGTTTGATGTAGAATAATGACCGTTACTGACTTGATTTCCCCTACTCGCCGAGTATATAATGCTGCGCTTGGATATGAAACTCGCCATTAGTGGTAAGGGAGGGGTAGGCAAAACAATGTTAGCCTCCCTCCTTTCTAGCGTACTTGCCCGGTCCGGTTTTTCTGTTCTGGCCATAGATGCTGACCCCAATGCCACTCTGGCGATTGCCCTCGGCTTTCCTCACCCCGAGAGGATAACCCCCATATCCGAGATGGCAGACCTGATTGAAGAAAGGACAGGGGCGCGTCCTGGCCAGGTAGCGTCCTACTTCAAACTAAATCCCAGGGTTGATGATATACCGGAGAAGTATTGGGTGGAGCATAATAGCATTAAGCTAATGGTAATGGGGCGGTTAAAGAAAGGTGGGAGCGGTTGTTATTGTCCCGAGAATGCTATGCTGGAAGCTCTAATTGCCCACATACTCCTGCGCCGAAACGAAGTAGTTGTGATAGACATGGAGGCCGGTGTCGAGCACCTAGGTCGGGCGACAGCCAAGGCGGTGGACAAGATGATCATTGTAGTAGAGCCGGGTAAAGGAAGTATCGAAACAGCCTACAGGATAAGAGAACTGGCCAAGGACATAGGTTTGAAGAACAGCGCGGTAGTAGCTAACAAAATTCGCAGCGAACAGGACAGGAATTTTCTCATCTCCTCTATGCCGGATTTTGAGTTTCTGGGTTTCATTCCCTACGACCAGAGCATAATAGAGGCTGGCCTGGGCAATATCCCTCTCAGCAATTCCAGTCCGCACATCATCAGTATAGTGCAGGATATCGCAGTACGCCTTGGTGCTGTTAAGTCAGAACCTATCGGCGGACCGATGAGTTAAGAACTAATAATGGAGGTTTAGATGACAGCAAAGATAATTTCGGGAAACGAAGTAGCCAAAGAGATCAGAGCGGAGCTGAAGGAGCGAGTGACAAAGCTCAAAGAACGGGGTATAACGCCGGGCCTCGTCATGATTCGCGTAGGAGAGGACCCGGCGTCTGTTTCTTATGTATCGGGCAAAGAGAAGGCGGCCGAGGAGATAGGCGTTTGGACCCAGACCATCGTCTTCCCTGAGAACGCCCCTGAGAAAGAACTCCTTGCCAAAGTGAAGGAAATGAATAAGGCAGAGCATGTTGATGGCATCCTAGTCCAATTGCCATTACCAAAACACATCAATGCCGACAAAGTACTGAATCTCATCGACCCGGCTAAAGACGTGGACGGCTTCCATCCCGTCAACGTGGGCAAGATGCTCATCGGCGACCCCTATTTCATGCCCTGCACACCCCATGGCGCAGTGGAGCTAATGATTCGCAGCGGCAATCCCCCCGAGGGCAAGCATGTGGTCATATGTGGTCGTAGCAACATAGTAGGCAAGCCTCTCATGGCTATGCTGGTACAGAAAAATAAACGTGCTAATGCCACCGTGACCGTCGTCCACACAGGGACCAAAAACATGGCCGAAATCACCAGGCAGGCGGATATCCTGGTGGCTGCAATGGGTTCCCCGGAAGTAATCAAAGCAAATATGGTAAAAGAAGGGGCTGTTGTTATCGATGTCGGCGTAAACCGGGTGGGATGGAAACCCAGCAAGGCAGACCCCACCAAGCAGGTCCCCGACCTCAGGGGAGACGTAGACTTCGAGGCAGTTAAAGAGAAAGCCAGCGCCATTACCCCGGTGCCCGGAGGAGTTGGCCCTATGACTATCACCATGCTTATGGTCAACACCGTAGTAGCTGCTGAGCGCAGGGCCGAGCGCAAGAGGACATAGTATTCATATAGAGGAGATGAGAAAGGAGAATATCATGCCATACGACGCAACAAGGATGAAGGACTGGCAAATCTCGGAAGCAGCCGAAGAAAACATGCCGACGCCCGATGGTTGGCGGGAAAGACTCAACTTGCAGAAGGATGAGATTATTCCCTTTGGCAGATTATGCAGGCTCGATTTCATGAAGATTATCGAGCGCCTCAAGAAGAAGCGCGACGGCAAGTACATTGAGGTAACTGCTATAACTCCCACACCTTTAGGAGAAGGGAAAACAACTACCCTGATGGGCATCCTGGAAGGCCTGGGCAAGCGGGGTAAGAATGTGGGTGGTTGTATACGCCAGCCCTCCGGCGGCCCCACCATGAATATCAAGGGTACCGCTGCTGGGGGAGGTAATGCTCTGCTTATTCCCATGACGGAATTTTCTATGGGCCTTACCGGTGACATCAATAACATAATGAATGCCCATAACCTGGCTATGGTGGCGCTTACGGCCAGGATGCAACACGAGCGTAATTACAGCGATGAGGAACTGGCGAAGCGTACCGGCATGCGCCGTCTGAACATTGACCCGACCAGGGTGGAGATGGGCTGGGTCATGGACTTCTGCGCCCAGAGCCTCAGGAACATCGTGATAGGCCTCGGTGGTCGCATGGATGGATACACAATGCAGTCCAAGTTTGGTATCACCGTGAGCTCTGAGATTATGGCTATGTTATCTATCGTCACGGATCTGGCGGACCTGCGCAAAAGGATGGATGAAATCACTGTAGCCTTTGATAGAGATGGCAATCCTGTTACCACCAAGGACCTGGAGGTGGGAGGCGCCATGACCGCTTATATGGTTAACAGTATCAACCCTACACTGATGTGCACAGCGGAATACCAGCCCTGTATGGTACATGCTGGTCCCTTTGCTAACATCGCTGTGGGACAGTCTTCTATCATCGCCGACCGCATCGCGCTTAAGATGTTTGACTATCATGTTACCGAGAGCGGCTTTGCCGCAGACATCGGGTTCGAGAAGTTCTGGAATGTTAAGTGTCGTTACAGCGGTCTCAAGCCGCATGTGTCGGTACTTACCGCTACCATCAGAGCCCTCAAGATGCATGGCGGCGGGCCCAGGGTAGCGGCCGGTGCGCCCCTGCCCCAGTCCTACACTAAGGAAGACCTTGGACTTCTGGAGAAAGGCATTCCCAACATGCTGCACCACATCAACACCATCAGAACCGCAGGCATCAACCCGGTGGTATGCATTAATAGCTTCCACACTGACACGAAGGCAGAGGTTGCCATGGTGCGCAAGGCAGCCGAAGCGGCCGGGGCGCGCTGCGCTGTCAGCGAACACTGGCTCAAGGGTGGCGACGGAGCCCTGGAGCTTGCCGATGCCGTCATCGAAGCATGCGAAGCGAAGAATGACTTCAAATTCCTTTACCCCATGGAGATGAAGCTGCGGGAGCGGGTGGACAAGATCGCCAAGGTAGTCTATGGAGCCGATGGCGTGGCATGGAGCGCGGATGCCGAAGCCAAGGCTAAGGCGTTTGAGAGCGATGCCAAGTTCAACGACTATGCTACGATGATGGTGAAGACCCACCTGAGCCTGACGCATGACCCAACAATCAAGGGTACTCCCAAAGGATGGACATTGCCCATTCGTGACGTGTTGATCTACTCCGGTGCCAAATTCCTCTGCCCTTGCGCCGGGACTATCAGCCTGATGCCGGGCACGAGCTCCGATCCGGCCTTCAGAAGGGTGGATGTTGATACCAAGACCGCCAAGGTACAGGGGCTTTTCTAAAGACGATTGGTTTAGCCTAGCAAGGTAAACATCCTCTCCCCTTCGGGGGAGAGGATGAAGGTTAGGGTATTGGGAAGAACCAAGACCGTTTCTTTGACCATCGACGACCAGAAGATAAGAGCGCTTGATGGGGAAAAGCTCCTGTGGGCGGCTCTGGATAACGGCATCTACATCCCCAACCTTTGCGCCATCCGGGAGAGGAGTGAACCTTTTGCTGCTTGCCGTCTCTGCTTTGTGGAGATAGAAGGTACGGAAAACCCGGTTACGGCTTGCACTACGCCGGTAGGAGAGGGGATGGTCGTTAATACCAGAGGGGCAAAAGCAGTGAGGCTAGCCCGCACTGCTCTGGAATTGCTCCTGGCCAGCCATCCTGTGGACTGCGCCCACTGTCCCAAAAGTGGTTCCTGTCAAATTCAGAAGATAGCCAAGCATCTCGGCGTGAAGCTGAACACAAAAAGGTTCAGGAAAATCCTGCCCGAGTTGCCCATTGACTCCAGCAGTCCATTATTCATTTATGACCCGAACAAATGCGTGCTCTGCGGCAGATGCGTCTGGGTTTGCCAGAAAGAACTCGGCAAGGGAACCATTGGCTTTGCCCACCGTGGCTTCCACAGAATGGTCACCACATTCGGGGATGAGCCTATGGGTAAGTCCCGTTGCCAGGATTGCAGTGAATGCGTTGCCGTTTGCCCCGTTGGTGCCCTGGTATTCAAAGTTCATCAACGAGACTTGGCCTCAGCTAAAGACAAGAAGGCTTAATCCGGTCTTTTCTTATCCTATAGCAGGATATATCCTCGGCCGCTTTAAGAGGCGCCCAGGACAGAATCGGCGAAGGGTTCCCAGGCACACCGCTCTTCATCATACGGAGCCTCTGCCACCCTGCATTGCCTCCCCAGAATCATGGTCTGCCGCCTTTCTCCATACGGTTCCCACTTACCCGTACTCTCGCAACCGGGGTGCCCGTGACGGGCAAAACCTGCCCAGGCGTCCTGCATTTTCGTCGATAGAGCCTGGGCTTCTGCGTCAGAGCCCGTGAAACTATCATTCAGCAGCCCAAACACAAAGCCTATTTCCAATCCATGACAAGCACCAAGAATCCCATTCATCAGCGGTGAAACCCAGTCGAACAGATACATGTAGGTTGGCTGCTGACGCCGATAATGTGCCTCGGCCAGCTTGATGGCCGGCATGCGGAAAACCCTGTCCGATTGAATGGCTATAAACAATTCGGAAGGGGTCATCGGCAGATTACGCCCGCCGCGGATCCGCCGGTAAGCTTCTATCAGCCCGCCCACATCCCCATCCGGAATGAGACTCTGGCAACGCTGAAACAGGCCAGCTTCGTCCAGGCTGGCAAGACCTCCATCCAGAATGGCAAAGAGCTTCCATTCATCCAGGTTGGTGCCGATCAGGACTGCCACATTGTCTGCCGAGCCGCTGGCAATAGCGCGAATCGGCAATTCTGAGATCACGTTGCCGTCGACCACGGGCCTGAGAGGCAAGCCGTCCATAGCCAGTTTCAGATCCCGCGCTCTAGCCATGACTTCCACCTGGGCATCGAGGAGCTGCCGCTCAGTGAGTGCCCGTAGTCTCTTCACCTCGGCGGGCTCTATGTCCAGAATCTCCAGAAACGCATCTGCCACTTTCTCAGCACGCTCTAGTGAGTTCACATGATGAGCCGCCCCACTTTGCAGGATAGCTCTGTGAAAGAGCCCACGGGACCTGGGCATTGCCAATAACGTGCCGATGCTCATGGCGCCCGCAGACTCTCCGAAGATGGTCACATTATTGGGATCTCCGCCGAAACGCGAGATATTGTCCCGCACCCACTCCAGCGCCAGAACCTGGTCAAGCAGTCCCTCATTTCCGATAGCCGGTATCCTGCCTCTCGTAATTTCATTTAGATTCAGGAACCCCAATGCTCCCAGTCTATAATTAATAGTCACTACTACCACATCACCGCGCGTAGACAGAATCCGCCCGCTGTAAAACGGCCATGATGCGGCACCATTGGTGAAGTAGCCGCCATGGATCCAGACCATAGCCGGGCGCCTAGCATTATCCAACCCGGGAGTCCAGACGTTGAGGTAAAGACAGTCCTCGCTTTGCAGCTGTTTCCCCGGCGGTTCCAGAAACTGGATTTCCATAGGTGGCTGGGGAGCAACGGGCGCAAACTCCTTGGCCGGCCTCACCCCGTTCCAGGGTTCGGGAGGCTCAGGCGGTAGCCAGCGCCGCTCGCCTATCGGGGGTGCCGCGTAAGGTATGCCGCGGAAAACGTACGAACCATTCGTGGAAACACCTCTGATTTTGCCTGAAGTAGTCTCGACAACTGCTGTGGAAGATTCGACCATGGCTTTCCCTGATCTGAAGGCGAACTGAATTATAGTGGCATTCACCTGCTTCGTCAAAGAGCACCTGATTTGGGGACAAGTTGACACATGCTATACTATTGGCCGAGAATCTGGGAAACCAGCCTATTACTACGTCGGTTGGTTCGGGGTCGTAACCCGTGCCTATCAAAGCGACAAGGAGGAAGCAATGTTAGAGGTATTCTTAACGGAGGAGCGCAGAAAGTTC
>Ga0172362_10004973_pt1 | contig 11523 bp, 9 predicted proteins | sample LakKivs1_kivu2a2_FD_114534 | JGI IMG/M metagenome (GOLD analysis project Ga0172362, IMG submission 114534) | Sediment microbial communities from Lake Kivu, Rwanda - Sediment s1_kivu2a2 | ecosystem: Environmental > Aquatic > Freshwater > Lake > Sediment | place: Rwanda: Western Province, Lake...
AATGCGTCAGCCGCGCCATCATCACCGACGCCATCCGCGGCCGGCAGACGATGGAGTGAAGAAGATGGGGTGGTGGGGTGATGGGGTGGTGGGGTGATGGGGTGATGGGCAGAGCGTGAAAGCGGGAAAGCGCCGAAAGCCATCCCTCTCCGTGTTGGTCCGTGTCAGTCCGTGCAGGTCCGTGTAGGTCCGTGTAGCTGGCAACTGCCAATTATTGCACTTGAGCAGGCCTGAAGCGCAGAGCCTGACGTTTTTTGGTTCCTTGAGGGCGCGCAATGGCACTCAGAATGGAAATGGGGCTGCAGCAGAAGCTCGAGCTGAGAATGACGCTCGCGCCCCAGATCATCCAGTCGATCGAGATTCTCCAATTGCCCCTGCTCGTGCTTGAGCAGCGGATTCGGCAGGAGCTCGTCGAGAACCCCGTTCTCGAGGAACTCGAGATGCGGCAAGGGCCGGCCGGAGAGGTCACCACCACCGATTCCGATATCCCTCCCCAGGCGCAGAAGGCGACTGACGAGCTGATGCACCTCGACAAGATGGTGCGCGACTACCCGGAAGGCGCCCGCCCCGCCGTCGTTCACGGCGAGAAGGACAAGAAGCACGAGGCAATGCAGAACACCGCCGCTCGGGCGATGTCCCTGCAGGACTTCCTCTTCAACCAGTTCAACCTGCTGGACATCACTCCGGAGCAGCGGCTGATCGGCGAGAACATCATCTACAATATCGACGACAGCGGCTACCTCCAGAGCTCGATCGACGAGATCGCGGCGGCCTCGAATGGAGCCAGGCAGGAGGACATCGAGGCGGTGTTGAAGCTGGTGCAGACGCTGGACCCGCCGGGCGTCGGCGCGCGCGACCTCCGCGAATGCCTCCTCCTCCAGCTCACCGACGCCGATGCACATCCCCTCGTCAAGCAGCTCATCGACAACCACCTCGAAGACATCCACATGAACCGTTTCCCGAAGATCATGAAGGAAACGGGCCACTCGGCCGAGCAGATTCAGGAAGCCATCCATTACATCCGCACGCACCTGAACCCGCGCCCCGGCAACCTCTTCGGCGACGAGACCCCGCAGTACATCATCCCGGATATCATGGTCGAACAGAACGCGACCGGCGAGTATGAAGTGCGCGTGGAAGACGGGCAATTGCCGCAGCTCTACATCAGCCCGCTCTACCAGAAGATGCTGGCCGATCAGTCTACGCCCGAGAACGCGAAGGAATTCATCAAGCGCAAGATTCAGGGGGCACGATGGCTGATCGAGGCGATCGAGCAGCGCCGGGGCACGCTCCGCTCCATCGCCCAGGAGATCGTCAAGATCCAGCGCGAGTTCTTCGAGCGCGGCATCACCGAGCTGAGGCCGCTGAAAATGCGCACCATCGCCGAATCGACCGGCGTCCACGTCTCCACCGTCAGCCGCGCCATAGCCGACAAGTACGTGCAGACGCCCCGCGGCATCTTCCCCCTCAAATACTTCTTCACCGGCGGCACGCGCAACTTCGAAGGCACCATGACGTCACGGAAAAGCGTCAAGCAACTCCTGCTCGACGTCATCTCCGGCGAGGACAAGACCAATCCGCTCAGCGATGGCGGCATTGCCAGCAAACTGCAAGGGCAAGGGATCGATATCGCCCGCCGCACCGTGACGAAGTACCGCAAGGCGCTCAAGATCCCGTCGTCGCGCCGCCGCAAGTCCTATCTGCCCACGTAAAGCCGCGATGAAAGGAAAAAGGAAAAAGGAAAAAGGAAAAAACGGAGAGCTGTTCCTTCTTGCCTTCTGCCTGCCGAAGCGCTTTATAGCTTTTGCCTTTTTGCTTTCTCCTTACTTGTTCTGTTCCGCCGAGCCTGCCGTCACCATGAAAGCGGAAGCCGGCTTCGCCGGGTTCTTCCGGCCCGGCCGGTTCATGCCCGTGGCGGTGACGCTGCAAGCGGAATCGGAATCGGTCGACGGCAGGCTGATCGTCTTGTCCGATACGCTGGTCGTGTCGCAATCGGTGAAACTGTCGGCCCCGGCAACGCGCGAGCTGAACGTGCTGCTGGCCCCGCAGGCGCTGCATCCGCGGATCGACGCCCAGTTGATCTCGCGCGGGAAGCCGGCGGCGCTGGCGAAGCCGGAGCACCTGCGGGCAATGCCCCCCGGCGCCATCCTGGCGGCACTCGTCGGAGGAACGCCCGCCGGCTTCTCGGCCCTCCTCGGCAAGCTCCCGCCCGATTCGCAACTCGCTCCCGCTGCACCTTCCTCGCTGCCCAATGACTTTCGCGGCTATGATTCCCTCGACTTGCTGGTGATCGGGGATCTGATGTCGGAGCCGACCGCCCGGCAGCGGCAGGCGATGGCCGACTGGCTTGCCCGCGGCGGACGCATGCTCGTCATCCAGCCATCGTCCGCGGGGTCAGGGCGGGCCGCCGACATCAGCTCGTTCTGGCGGCGGTTCCTCCCGCGCGGGAAGTTCACGGGAGACGGCGGCGAGCGAGGACGCGAATTGGCCCGATCGCTTATGGCGGCCGGGCTGGATGTCTTCACCGACAAGGGGCACCAGGGTCTCGTCGGCTTCGCCGTGGGGCTGGGCAGGGTGCTGCTGGTGGATTACGCCCGCGAGCCCGCCGCGGTTACCGCCGAGGGACGCGATGCACTCGCGGCGGCAATCGTCGGTCTCCTCCGGCTGCGAAGGGCGCCGTCGCCGCAAACTGAACCGTCGCTGATCGCGCCCAGCATCTATGAGCTATTTCCAGCCGCAGGCTGGCCATCGGCCACGAAGCGCCTCCTCACGTTCTCCGTGGCGGGCTACGCGATCGTGATGATCCTCGCCCTCCGGGTGGTCCGTTCGGAGCGGATGGCCATCGTGATCGGCGTGCTGATCGGGTTCAGCGTGCTGCTGACGGCGGTCGTGGCGGCCGCGGTGCTGCCGCGCTCAACCGTCGTGCTGAACACGCTGTCGGTGGCGCGAACTCGAGCGGGCGCCTCCGCGCTTGACGTCACTCACTACGTCGCGTTCGCATCGCCGGTCGAGACCGATTTTGCCGTGGGGCTCGACGCGCCGGCCAAGCCGCTGTTCTACTCCGACGTGATGCTGGCCCGCGGCCCGGTGCACGTTGGCGTGCAAGGCGATCAGCCGGGGAATGGCGAGGTGCTGTCATTCGAGCTTGCCGCCGGCAAGGGCACGCCAACGGTGCTGGAGCAGCCGGCCGTGGGGCGGATCGAAGGCTCAATCCTTGCCGACCAGCCGGGCTTCGGCGCCCCGTGGGCGATCACGAATGGCGCCGCCAGCCTCGCAACCGGCGAGTCGATCAGGTTCTTCGATATCATCGTCACCGACGGGGAAGACGCATTGCCGCTGCCGGAGTTGCCGCCGGGCAAGCCGGTGCTTGCAGATTTCGAGTCGCCCCGGCGCCTGCCGGCCGAGCGAGTAATCTGGGACCAATTCGCGCAACGGGCGCCCCTCAAGCACGGCGTCCTGCGCCGGTGGCTGCGCGAGCATCCTCCCGGCAGCGGAATCTTCCTCCTCTGCTGGAGCAAGCCGCAATTCCAGCCGAACGCACACGCCAGGTTCCTCGAAGCGAACCACGCCGATACGTTGTGGGAGATCAGGCTGCGGTGATCCGGGTTGTTCAGTTGTCCAGTCCCGTGAGCGGGCTGTTGCCAAGGACGTGATCGTTGTAGGTCATCGCCGCAATGATGGCGATCAGCAGCAGAATCCCGGCAAGCAAGCAGCGGCGGGTCATTCACAAGCTCCGCGTATCGAGGACATGAAAGCAGCTTGTCAGGAATTGTAACAGAAAGGAAGCCCAACGTGAACGGAAAAAAGCGTTGATACGAATGGCGTCCAAAACTATAATGCAGGAAGGTAACGCACTTGACCGAATCGAGGCGCTATGGCAGTTCGGACCATTATCCTGCTCCTGTACCTGGCGGTATTGCCGTTGAAGGCGGCCGAGCTCGTGCTCTGCCTTGAGCCGGACCGAATGTCGCTGAAGCACATGGCGGAGCCATGCGGCGATCCGGGTACGACCCCGCCCGGGGAGGAGCGCGAAGAACCGGCCGCCGCCTCGCTCGCCAGCACCCAGGAATGCTGCCCGTGCGTGGACGTCCCCCTCGCCGGCGACCCTCATTCCCAGCATCTGATCCCCGTACCCAAAGCCCACAAGGCAGACTTTCCTCCCGCATTCGATCTTCCTCAGCCGGAAACACTGCCGGCGTTCAACGAACACAGCGACCGTGCCTATTCTGCTCCCCCCGAACTGAACTCCATCCTGCAATCGATCCGCTCCGTTGTCCTCCTGATTTGATACCTCCGTAACCCACCTGATTCCTCCGTAGCTGCGCGCAGTAGAGACGTGCCGGTGGCACGTCTCAGACGCCCCACCGGGGCGTCACAGGCGGGGCAGCACCGCAAGACAGCCCGTCCGCGCAGTCATGTGCTTCATTCACCATTCTCCACTGGAGTATCAGATGCTGTACAGATTCCTTGCGGTCGCCATCATCTCGGCGGTGATGGCTTCCGGGTGCAGGAGCCATCCCGGCGAGGTACTGCTGCCGGAGCCGCGGCCGCTGGGTTCGGGGATCGCTCACGTGGGAAAACGCGATCCCGATGAGGCGGCGCCCGACGTGGCTGCATCCGTGCCGGAAGGCGTTCTTACGCTGCAGGCTGCTCTCGCGGCGGCATTGCTGAAGAACCCGCAGCTCGCGGCGTTCTCGTGGGAAATCCGCGCCGCCGAAGGCCGGATGCTGCAGGCCGGGCTGCGGCCCAACCCTGAGCTTGAGGGCGAGGTCGAGGAGTTTGGCGGAAGCGCCGAACGCCAAGGCTTCGATTCCGCCGAAACGACCATCCGCCTCAGCCAGCTCGTCGAGCTTGGCGGCAAGCGGATGAAACGCAAGCAGCTGGCAGCCGCCGAAGCGTCCCTCGCCGGCTGGGATTACGAAACCACGCGGCTGGACGTGCTGACGGACGTTGCCCAGGCGTTTGCCGATCTGCTTGCCGCACAGGAGCGACAGGCACTGGCGGATGAATCGCTGGCCCTCGCGGAGCGCGTGCTCGCCGCCGTATCCGAGCAGGTGAAGGCCGGCAAGGTCTCGCCGGTTGAGGAAACGAAGGCCGGCGTGTCGGCGGCGGGCGCCCGGATCGAGCGCGACCGGGCCGCAAGAGGCCTGGAAGCCGCACGCAAACGGCTGGCCCTTGCCATGGGCGAGCCAACCCCAGCCTTCGAGCGGGCCCAGGGCGATTTCGATCGGTTGCAGCCCGTGCCCCCCTCCGAACGGCTCGCCGAGCTGCTGGGGCAGAATCCCGACGTCGCCCGATGGCAGTCGGAGCTTGCCCAGCGCCGCGCGGCACTGGCGGTCGAGAAGTCCAGGCGCGTCCCCGATCTGACCGTCGGCGGCGGAATCTCGCGCTTTCACGCGGAGGACGACAACGCCTTCGTGATGTCCGTGTCCATCCCGTTGCCGCTGTTCGATCGCAACCAGGGGGCCGTTCGCGAGGCGGCGGCAAATCTCGCCAAGGCCGAGCACGAGCGGCACGCGGCGGAGCTGCAGGCGAACCTATCCCTTGCGGATGCCTGCGAAGCGCTTGCGTCGGCACATACGGAAGCCACAACGCTGAAGCAGTCTGTGCTGCCGGCGGCGCAATCGGCATTCGATGCCGCCGACGAAGGATTCCGCCAGGGGAAGTTCGACTATCTCGAAGTGCTCGATGCACAACGCACGCTGGTTGAATCGAAAGGGCAGTACATCGCTGCCCTCGCTGAGTATCATAAATCGGTGGCCGAAGTCGAGCGACTCATCGGCCAAGGCTTGAATCAGGCAACGAAATCAGAGGAGAATTGAGATGAGGAAAGCGTTGATTGCGGTTGTTGTGGCCGTTGCTCTCGCGGGTGCGGCCGTTGCTCTCCATCAGACCGGCGTGCTGGGTCGCAGTGAGAGCTCAACCTGTCCGTTGAGCGAGAAGAGCAGTTGCGGCAAATGCCCGGACGACAAGGCCGCGGCCGAGGCGGATGCTTGCGGCAAGTGCCCAGGCGAAGGTGCCGCCAAGGGCGAATGCGGAGGCTGCGCCGACGAGAAGACCTGCCCTGAAACAATGAGCAAAGATGAATGCGGCAAGTGCCCGTCCGACGCGAAGCACCCCGAGCCGGAGGAGCAGTGACATGAAGAAAGCGCTGATAGCCGCGGTCATTCTGGCGATCGCCGGCGGAGCGGTCGCCCTGCACAAGTCCGGCGTGCTGGACAGGAGTTCGGGGCCGGCCGCCTCCACGAAAGCAGGTGAGAGTTGCGGCGGGTGCGAAGATGATCCCGCATGCGAGGAAAGCGCCGGAAAACAGACCGACGACTGTGGCCACTGCGAAGACGAACCGGCAGAGCCTGCTGATGATTGCGGATCGTGCGAAGGCGAGCAGCCTGCAGCCGCCGATGCATGCGGCGGGTGCGAGTCCGACCCGCCCAAGCCAGCTTCCGCCGCGGCTGCACAGAACAAGGATAGCCGCATGTGCGGCGAGCATCGGGTGCCTGAGCGCGAGTGCGCAATCTGCCAGCCGGCCCGCCTCGCAAGCCTCCAGCCGGGCCAGGGGATGAAGGTCCGGCTGGAATCGGCCCGCCACCTCGACACGGCCGGGATTGCCTGCGCCAGCCCCACGAGCGGGAGCTCGAGCGCAGGCACTGCCGTGCTTGCGAGAGTCCGCTACAACCAGAATCGCCTCGCCTGCGTCACATCGCTCGTCGGAGGCGTCATCCGCAGCGTGCCCGCCGAGCTTGGGCAATCGGTCCGCGAGGGCGACGTGCTGGCCGAGATAGCCTCCCGCGAGATGGCGGACGCAAAGGCGGAGTACCTGAACGCACGGGCTCAGGAGACCCTGAAGGAATCAATCTGGAAGCGCGAGAAGCAGCTAGCCGAGAAGAAGATCTCGGCCGAACAAGAGAGCCTGGCGGCGGAGGCGGAATACGCGCTCGCCCGCAATGCGGTGGCAGCGGCACGCCAGCGCCTGCTCAACCTCGGCTTCTCCGACGCCGACGTACGGCAGGTGAACGAGTCGGAATCCGCAACGGCGACATTTCTGATCCGCGCACCGTTCGACGGCACGATCATCGAGCGCGACGCCGTGATCGGCGAGTCCGTTGAGCACGGCAAGCTGCTGCTCAAGCTTGCCGATCTTTCGACGATGTGGCTGGAGCTGTCGGTTCCACAGGACATGCTGCAGAGCGTTCGCAGGGATTCGGCAGTGCACGTTGCTTTCGATGCATTGCCCGCCACTGAGCTGCCGGGCACAGTGTTCTGGGTCGAATCGGCAGTGGATGACTCCACGCTGATGTTCAAGGCGCTGGCGCTGCTGGAGAACCCCAACGGCCTGCTGAAGAGCGGAATGTATGCTCGGGTGACGGTGCTGGGCGACACGCATGGATCATCGACCCTGCGGATTCCGGATCAGGCCGTTCAACGGGTGGACGGCAAGTCGTTCGTATTCGTGAGGCTGTCGAACGATCTGTACGAAATCCGATGCATCGACGCAGGTGCAAGGAAGAACAAGACGATCGAGATATCTCGAGGGCTGCAGCCGGACGAGCAGGTTGTTATCGCGGGCAGCTTTGCGCTCAAGTCGGAGGCGCTCAAGTCGCGCCTGGGCGCGGGCTGCACAGATCATTGACGATGACGAGATGATGCGTTGACGAGAGTGCGCACGTGCGCGGGTGCGTTGGTGCAATGAGAAGGTACTGAACGCATTCGCGCACGGGCGCACGAACGCAAAGGTGCTCCAGGAGTACGACAATGCTGGGCAAACTGACAGACTTCGCCTTGCGGAACCAGTTCGTGGTGGTTCTGCTGTTCGTGATCCTGGTCGGGGTGGGCGTGCGGTCGGCGATGAAACTGCCTGTCGACGCCTTCCCCGACACAACGCCGGTACAGGTGCAGATCAACACGGTGGCCGTGGCGCTGAATCCGGAGGAGATCGAGCAGCAGATCACGAACCCGGTGGAGCTGGCGATCGCGGGCATACCCGGTCTGGCAAACGTCCGCTCCATCTCGAAGTTCGGCCTGTCGCAGGTCGTCGCCACGTTTGACGATTCCGTGAACATCTACAGCGCCCGACAGTTCATCCAGGAGCGATTGGGGAGCGTAGAGCTGCCGGATGGAATCGAGCGGCCGCAGTTGGGGCCGATCTCCACCGGGCTTGGCGAGGTCTTCCACTACATCGTCCGTTCCAATGACCCCAACCGCACGCTTGATGAAATCCGTACTATTCACGACTGGGTGATCAAGCCTGAGCTTCGCAAGGTCGCCGGGGTGGCGGAGGTGAACTCATGGGGCGGCCATGAGCGCCAATATCACGTGATCGTTTCCCCCGACTCGTTGATCAAGTACGGGTTGACGTTTGAGAGCATCTTCGAGGCCCTCGAGCGGAACAACCGCAACGTCGGCGGCGGGCAGATCGTGTCGTCCGGCCAATCGTTCCTCGTCCACGGCATCGGCCGCGTGGCCACGGTCGACCAGGTCGCCAACATCGTCATCAGGTCGCACGCCGGCACGCCGATCAGGATCAGGGACGTGGCGGACGTAGCCATCGGGCACGAGATCAGGCAAGGTGCGGTGACGGCGGAAGGTAAGGGCGAGGCCGTGCTTGGCCTGGGCTTCATGCTCATGGGCGAGAACAGCAAAGAGGTGACGGAGAAGCTCAGAGCGCAACTCGACGCCACGCGTAAATCCCTCCCGCCCGACATCATCCTGGAAACCGTGTACGATCGCACGGAGCTGGTGCAACAGGTGATCGGCACGGCCACACACAACCTGCTGCTGGGGGCGGTGCTGGTGATTGCAGCTTTGTTCCTGTTCATGGGCAACTTGCGGGCAGGCCTCCTCGTGGCGGCGTCGATCCCCCTCACGATGCTGTTCACCATCATCGGAATGGATCACCTGGCGATCGCGGCCAGCCTGCTGAGCCTGGGTGCCGTCGACTTCGGCATCGTGATCGACGGCTCGATCGTGATCGCCGACTTGAACATGCGCCGGCTGGTTGAGGCCCAGCGGCGCCTGGGAAGAGCATTGACCGCTGACGAACGCTTCGAGGTAGTCCGAGATTCCACTCGTGAGGTCGCGCGTCCCGTCGCATTCGGGATGGGCGTGATCATGATCGTGTTCTTCCCCATCCTTACGCTGCAGGGCATCGAGGGGAAGATGTTCAGGCCGATGGCCCTCACGTTTATTCTCGCGCTGCTCGGAGCGCTGCTGGTAGCGATCTTCCTCACGCCGATCCTCTCGCACCGCCTTCTGCCACGCAAGCTGCGGGAGAAGGAAAGCATCCTGGAGCGCGCCCTGAAGGCCATCTACACGCCCATTCTGAACTTGGCCCTGCGCGCGAGGTGGGCGGTGTTCATCCTCGCTGCAGCGCTGGTCGCGCCCGCGGCCCTGATCGGCCTGCGGCTGGGCGGCGAGTTCATTCCCCGCCTCAGCGAAGGGGCCATCGTGAGCAATATCATCCGGCTGGCCGGCGTGTCGATTGAGCATTCGGCTGAATACAACACCCGCATAGAGAAGCTGTTGCTGCAATCATTCCCCGACGAGATCGCCCACATCTGGAGCCGCATTGGCACCGCCGAGGTTGCCACCGATCCCATGGGCATCGAGTTGACGGACATATTCATGTCGCTGCACCCGCGAGAACGATGGAAGCGCGCGGGCAACCAAGCCGAACTGACCGCGCTGATAGAAAAAGAACTGCAAGGTTTGCCCGGGCTGACTGCCGTATGCACGCAGCCGATCGAGATGCGCCTGAACGAGATGATCTCGGGAATCCGTTCGGACATCGGCATCAAGGTCTACGGCGACGACTTCGACCGGCTGGTGGAGCTGAGCGATCGCGTGCAGCGCGTGCTGCAGGCAATTCCGGGCGCGGCCGACGTGACGGGTGAGCAGATCACGGGCCAGCCGCTGCTGCAGATCGTGGTTGACCAGGACCGCGCCGCACGCTATGGGTTGTCGGCTCGCGACCCGCTTGACCTCGTGCAGGCCGTCAGCTCGCACCGCGTGGGCGAGGTGTTCGAGGGGCAGCGGCATTTCCCGCTCGTCGTGCGCCTGCCCGATGAACAGCGCACCAACGTGCAGGCGCTGGCCGAGACGCTGATTCCCACGGATGGCGGTCCGCTCCTGCCGTTGCGCATGGTGGCGGATATCCGCGAGACGGAAGGCCCATCCACCATCAACCGCGAATGGGGCCGCCGGCTCATCAAGGTGCAGTGCAACGTGCGCGGCCGCGACGTGGCGTCGTTCGTGAAAGAAGCCCAGGAGCGCGTTGCCGAAAACGTCAGGCTGCCCGAAGGTTACCTCATCGAGTGGGGCGGGCAGTTCGAGAACCTGCAGCGCTCCAAGGTGCGGCTGGCCATCGTGGTGCCGGTCACGCTCGGGCTGATCTTCATGCTGCTCTGCATCAGCCTGAAGAGCGCCCGCGACGTATTGATCATCTATACCGGCATTCCATTTGCCGCGGTGGGCGGAATCTTTGCGCTCGCAGCGCGCGGCATGCCCTTCAGCGTGAGCGCAGCGATCGGGTTCATCGCCATCAGCGGGCTTGCCGTGCTCGACGGCCAGGTGCTTGTATCGGGAATCAGGGCGTTCCTGCAGGCCGGCCTGCCGCTGCGCGATGCCATCGTGGCCGCCGGGCGCGAACGCCTCCGCCCCGTGCTCTCCACCACCATCACCGACATGGCCGGCTTTCTTCCGATGGCGTTTTCCGTCGGCGTGGGAGCCGAAGTGCAGCGCCCCCTCGCCACCGTGCTTGTTTTCGGCGTGTGCGCCGAAACCACGCTCACGCTGCTCGTGCTGCCCGCGCTGTATCACGCGATTGCCCGGCGCGGCACGAAAGAATGACACGAACGGCGTGTGGCGGGGCTGCAGGCGGAAGCATCGCTGGCCGACGCCTGCGAGGCGCTTTCATCATCTTACTCGGAAGCCGCAGCGTTGAAGCAGTCTGCGCTGCCGGCGGCGCGGTCGGCCTTCGATGCCGCCGAGGAGGGGTTCCGCCAAGGGAAGTTCGACTATCTCGAAGTGCTCGACGCACAACGCACGTTGGTTGAATCGAGAGGGCAGTACATCGCTGCCCTCGCTGAGTATCACAAATCGGTGGCCGAAGTTGAACGGCTGACGGGCCATGCCTTCGAATCGTTCGGGCCCGGCTCCCAACAGAATCAGGAGGATTAGAACCATGTTGAACAAACTGAACCGAGCCGGCTTGGCGTTGTTTGTGTTCTTCCTGACGGTCGCGGCCGTGTTGTGGCTGACGGGCAGCCTTCATTTTGGCGCCGCACGAGTGGAGGCGCCCGGTGCAGCCGGTGACGGCCATGACCATGGCCACGCGGATGAACACGGCGATCACGAGGGCGAGGCATCGCACAACGCGGAGACGTACGCCGAACACGGCGTGCCCGAATCCGAGTGCATCCGCTGCGATGCGTCGCTGGTCGAGGCGTTCAAGGCGAAAGGCGACTGGTGCGGCGAGCACGACCTTCCGGAATCGCATTGCGCGGCCTGCAACACGTCGCGGGCGGC
>Ga0172362_10004976_pt1 | contig 11521 bp, 12 predicted proteins | sample LakKivs1_kivu2a2_FD_114534 | JGI IMG/M metagenome (GOLD analysis project Ga0172362, IMG submission 114534) | Sediment microbial communities from Lake Kivu, Rwanda - Sediment s1_kivu2a2 | ecosystem: Environmental > Aquatic > Freshwater > Lake > Sediment | place: Rwanda: Western Province, Lake...
CTCTCCACTCGGCTTAAATACTCCAGAGTCTTCTTTGTCCCCTCATCGCCGGCCCTTTGCTGAGCTCTATTGTAGAAATCCTCGCTCGCCTTTTCTGCTTCGAGGGCTATCTTAAAGAGGTCGAAGACAGAGGCCTTTTCTTCCAGATAATCTTTAGGAGGGGGGAGGAAGGATTTTTCCGGCTCCTTGAGTTCCTTATCACGAAACCTCTGATAAAAAAGGCTCTCGAGAATCTGACGGTGCTTCTTTTCCTCAAAAATCAAGAATTCAAGCTTTTTCTTCAAGAGCTTGTTCTTCACCTTATCATTAAGCCTGGAGTAGATATCAGCAGCTTCTCTTTCAGACCTGATGGCAACGGCCAGGACTTCATGGGGCTTCAACCTTGGGTCCAAATCCATGTCTAACCTCCTAAGTTCTTATCATGGCCTCGATGGCTCCTCTTGCCTTCTCTCGAATTTCGGGAGGGACCTCAACCCTATAGACCATGTCCTTCAGGGCTTTCCACACTTTCTTCAAATCTATCTTTTTCATGTTATAGCACAGAGCCAAGTCCTTGGCTGGATAAAAATTCTTTTCAGGATTCTCTTTTTTCAATCGGTAGATAATCCCGGTCTCCGTCCCGATGATCGCCTCTTTTGCTTTTGTCTCCCTGGCTTCCCTGACCATCTGTCCTGTGGAAAGAACTTTATCGGCGATATCGATCACTTCCGGCCGGCACTCAGGATGAACCCAGACTTCTGCTTCAGGATAAAGCTTCTTTTTAAGCTTGACATCCTTGAGATGGATATTGTTATGGACATAGCAGTAGCCGTCCCAGGAAATGACTTTTTTCTTTGTGAAGCGGGCGACATAAGCACCAAGGTTTTTATCCGGCGCGAAGAGAATCTCGTCTCCGTCAACTGCGTTCACAACCTTGAGAGCATTGGAGGAGGTGCAGCAGACATCGCACTCAGCCTTAACCTCGGCAGTGGTGTTGACATAGCAGATGACTTTTCTCCCAGGATATTTGCCCTTCCATTCCCTCAGCTCAGAGGCTGGAATCATCTCAGCCATAGGGCAGCCGGCCCTGACCTCAGGGATGAGGACTGTTTTTTTTGGCGCGAGTATCGCAGCCGTCTCGGCCATGAAGTGCACGCCGCAAAAGACAATGACCTCCTCCTCGACCTGAGCTGCCCTCTGGCTCAATCCCAGAGAATCGCCGATATAGTCGGCGATATCCTGAACCTCGCCAATCTGATAATTGTGGGCAAGAATGATGGCCTTCCTCTCCTTTTTTAATCTTTTTATTTCAGAGATGATTTCATCTCTATTCAGTTTTCTCATCGACTCTCCATGCCGAGCAGAATCCTGATAAACAAGGAGCGATTCTTTTTCTCCACATTCTGGACATAGAAAGCAGCCATTCTCAGCATCTTAATTTTTAACTTTCCTGACATAGACTTTGAGGAGCTCACCTTCTTCTTCCATGCCGACGTACTCCTGTCCGGCTATCCTGCACCAGGCAGGCATATCTTCCTTGATTCCCTTATCGGTCGAGGCGACTTCCAAAACCTCTCCGACTTTCATCTCCTTGATTTTCTTCTGGGTCTGGATGATGGGCATCGGGCACAGTAATCCGAAACAATCCAGTTTTGCATCAGCTTTCATGCTTTGGCTTTCTTTGCCCCGCAACGAGGACATTTTTCCTCGCCCTTCTTGGACAGCTGCCCGCACTGCGGACAGAGCTCAAGCTCAATCTGGCAGGCCTGACAATAATTTTCTAAGCCCTCGATCGGGCCATCGCAGTAAGGGCAATAGCACTTTTCCTCCGAAACGGATTTTTTCGGGGCTTCCTTTTTGGCAGCCTTCTGCCGCTCTTTATAATTCTCGATGGCTTTATGCAGGGCATCAGCGCCCAAGTTTGAACAATGAAGCTTGTTCTTGGGCAGGCCTCCCAGTTCCTCGGCTACGGTCTTGTTGCTGATCTTGAGTGCCTCTTCGATTGTCTTCCCCATGGCCATTTCGGTGACCATGCTCGAGACGGCAATCGCCGCTCCGCAGCCAAAGGTCTGAAACTTTATATCGGCAAGGCGATTATCCTTGACCTTGATATAAAAAGTCATCATATCGCCGCAGACAGGATTGCCGACCTCTCCGACTCCATCTGCGTCTTTGATCACTCCGACATTCCTTGGATTTTGAAAATGCTCCATGACTTTTTCGCTGTAAATCATCTTTCTTTCTCCTCTAAATATTTAGTGTATAAGGGAGACATCTTTCTCAATCTTTCTACGATTGGCGGGAAGACTTCAAGGAGATAATTAACGTCCTCCGCCGTTGTCCCTTCGACCAAGCTGAAGACAAGAGAGCCCTGGGCTGTCGCATGGTCCAGCCCCATGGCCAGGAGAACATGGGAGGCCTTTAAGGCCTTGGACGTGCAGGCAGACCCGCTCGAAGCAGCAATCCCTTTCAAGTCGAGATTCAAGAGCATGGCCTCGCCTTCGATAAACTCGATGCAGAAACTGGCGTGATGAGGGAGCCTTATTTCCGGATGGCCGGTGAGAAGCACGCGGTCAACCTTTTGAGGAAGAAGCTGGATGAGCCTATCCCTGAGTGGCTTCAAGCATTCCCTGCGGCTTCCCATCTCGCGTCCTGCAATCTCGGCTGCCATTCCCAGGCCGACAATCCCAGACACGTTCTCTGTTCCGGCTCTCCTCCCTCCCTCCTGGATTCCGCCGTCGATAAAAGGAAGTATTCGTGTTCCTTTTTTGATGTACAAGGCTGCAGCGCCTTTTGGGCCGTAGAACTGGTTTGCGGCCAAGCTCAAGGTGTCGACTTCAAGCTCTCTGACATCCACTGCGATGTTCCCAACCGCGGCTACAGCATCCGTATGAAAGAGGACATTATGGGAGCGGCAAACCTGAGCGATTTCTTTGACCGGCTCGATCGTCCCCACTTCACTGTTGGCCAGCATAACAGAAGCAAGCACCGTCTGCTTGGAAATAGCTTTCTCGACCTCCGCCGGGTCGACAATTCCATACTTATCCACACCAACCAAAGTGATGCTGAATCCCAGCTTTTCCAGGCTACGGGCCGAATGGAGCACGGATTGATGCTCTATGGCAGAGAGGACAATATTTGTTCCGCGGCTTTTATGAGCCAGGGCAAGCCCTTTTAGGGCAAAATTATTGGATTCTGAGCCGCTGGCGGTGAAGGAGATCTCCGAGGGAAGGGAATGGATGAGCTGGGCCACCTTTTCCCTTGCTTCATCCACAGCCGCCGCTGCCTCTTGTCCAGCCGAATGGGGGCTCTGAGGATTGGCAAAATTTTCCTTAAGGTAAGGAAGCATGGCCTCAAGAGCAAGGGGATGAAGAGGAGTGGCGGCGATATGGTCCATATAAATTCTTTTCATCTTCTCTCCTCTTTTCATTCAGAAGAAGACAAGAATCCGAACATTTGGATTATGCTCCTTGTCTATACGGCTGCGACTTCTTTGACCTCCGGCACTTCCTTCTTCAGCAACCTTTCAATTCCCATCTTCAGCGTCAACTGAGACATGGGGCAGCCGCCGCAAGCTCCGGTCAGCTTGAGCTTGACCACACCTTCTTTAACCTCGACAAGTTCCACATTTCCTCCGTCAGCCATGAGTGAAGGCCGAATCTTTTCTAATGCTTTTTCGACTTTTTCTCTCACAGATAACCTCCTAAAACATTACATTATATTTTAGTTCCATTACTCAAATTTTTCCAGAATGCTTTCCAAGAGATTCCGCAGGTCAAAAGGAAAGCGATTTTCTTTGATCGAAGAGGATTTTTTGGCCATGACTTGCAATATTTAAAGATAAACAGTACTAAATATTTATCATAAATAAGAACTAATCTCAATTCCTCGAAAGAAAGAGAAGACACGTTCAATCCAAGTTATACATAGATTTCTTCCAGGTCGTGCCGATGAAAAATGTGCGACGAGGTGTTGAGGTATCTTCCATCACTGGTTTTTGATATTCAAGGAGGAAAGAAAAATTTTTTTATAATAGATAATAATCATATGAAGCAGAAGGATTGAAAATGTTATTTAGGAAAAAATAAAAGTATATCTTTTTTGGAGACAATAAAGTGTTTAAATGCGAAGCGGAGATTTTATAAATTCGAGGAAATAATGTTTACTTAATTTTTAGGAGATTATCTTCCCTTCTATAATTTGCTCAATTCCAAATTTTAAGCGAAAATAAATTTTCTACTTGGAAGTTTCTTTTATCAGCCTACTTCTTGACCATCGACTGATTGCAGCAAATTAGAGGGTGCTCTACAACGCAGCCGCACGCTTTATCAACGACAACTCGGAGCCCGCAAACGCGGCATTCGTAAGCTGGGCCTTTTTTGGCCTTAGCACCTACCTTTTTTTTTCTTCTTCGCTACTTTCTTCTTTGGTTTCGCTTTTTTCTTCGCGGCCATTTAAACCTCCTTGCGATAATGCTTAATGCATTTGCTGATTTATTTACCATTATTTCTAAAATATGTCAACAAAAGATTTTAATAAAATAAAAATTTCTTAAAAAAAGAATTTAACAATCAACGTGCTGAGTGATTTGGATAAAACGGCAAAGGTCATTAAAAAAATAAAGCTGCCCGACTGCTGTTTCATCGATCAAGCGTTCAATATTAAAAAGCAATCCCACTTTTGAGTTTTTCAAGGTCAACAATATCCTTCAATTTATCCTCAATCAAAATTGTCTCTCTTCTTTCCATTCCTGTGGAAATGATAACAATCTCAACCCCAACAGCCTCTTCGATGATTTTTAAATAATCTTTAAAAGCTTGAGGGAGGGATGAGAAGTCTTCCATTCCATGGATCGATTTTTTCCAGCCTCGAACTTTTTTGTAAAGAGGAAAAACTTTATCCAAAATCCAAGCCTCCGTTGGGAAGGTGCCGAGCACCTCTCCCTTGTATTTGTATCCGACGCAAATCAGAATCTCATCAAGCTCATCAAGAACATCGGGCTTGGTCAAAACAATCTTATCAATTCCATTCAGCCGACAGGAATAGGATACGGCTACGGCATCAAACCAGCCGCAACGCCTTGGACGGCCTGTGGTTGCTCCGAATTCATTTCCTTTTTTTAGAATGAGTTTTCCCTTCTCATCAAAAATCTCTGTGGGAAACGGCCCCCCTCCCACTCGAGTCGTATAAGCCTTGCTTACGCCTAAGACCGAATGGACTGCTCTTGCAGGAATGCCCAGGCCGGTGCAGACTCCGCCGATTGTTGAACTCGAAGAAGTGACATAGGGATAGGTTCCATGGTCGACATCGAGAAGAGTTCCCTGTGCCCCTTCGAAGAGGATAGATTTTCCTTCGCTCATCTTCTCCGCAAGAAGACAAGAGACATCCTTTATATATTTTTTTATCTTTGAGGCGTAGGAGGCATATTCTTCATAGATTGTCTCCGCCGAAGAAAGTGACCTCTGAAAATGAGTGAGGTAGGCTTCTTTATCTTTGACATTCTCTAAAATCTTCTCTTTGAGAATCGATAGGTCGAGGAGGTCTCCGGCCCTGATTCCGCGGCGAGCCATCTTATCCTCATAGCATGGTCCGATACCCCGACAGGTCGTTCCAATCTTTTTTGAGCCCCTGCTCTCCTCACTGATTGTTTCCATCAGCATGTGGTAAGGAAGGATGAGATGGGCATTTTTGCTGACGACGAGATTGTCATCGATCCCGATTCCAATTCTCTTTAAATCTTCGACCTCATCCAGAAAGGCTTTGGGATCGATGACGACCCCGTTGCCGATGATACAAAGCTTGCCCCGGTGGAGAATTCCAGAAGGGATGAGATGGAGGACGATTTTTCTTCCCTTGACACAAACCGTATGTCCCGCATTATGACCGCCTTGATAGCGAGCAATGATATCAAAGCAAGGACTCAGAAGGTCGATCATCTTGCCTTTTCCTTCATCTCCCCATTGAGTACCGACAACAAGTAAATTGGTCATGAAGCCACCTCAAATTTTTTTAGTTCATTTCCCTGGCTCGGATGAATTCTTATTGCCAGCGAATTTTATCAGAAGTCGAGCCATTAAACAAGATGAGGGCAAAAGCGGCGTGTTTTCGAAGCATTCGGTCCGATCTCCAACTTCTTTTATCACCTCAAAATTTTTAACAAAGTTAAAAACTCAATGCGACCTGAATGGAAAGAGTGTCATCTTTTGACTTTACGCCTTTTTCACTATTAAAATCATACTCAAATTTCAATGAACCGTTTTCAGAAATGAAATATCTCAAGCCAAGAGCCCAACGGCCCTTTTCCTCTGAGATTCCGGCTCCTTGAACATCGGGACTCATAAAGCCCGGACCATGAAAAGGATCATTGCACTTCATCCGCTGGTAGCATAAAACAGGTTGAAGCCTGTCGGCCTTGAATGAAAACTGGATGAACCAGCCTTCAGCCTTTCCGGCATCGAAATTTTCAGGATTTTCAAGTGTGGCCCTCGAATACTCAGCTAAGACTTCGAAGGATTCCTCCGCCCAAATCAAATCCAATCCCTGAAGAACGAGGTCGCGCATATTTTGCTCATCATATTTCCCTTTATAACAGGAATAAGCGACCTCCATTTGCCGGCTCAGCGCAACTCCCACTCTTCCTCCTTTCCCTTTATCCTTGTTGTTGTCTTTGAGCTGCTGGCTTTGACCTAAACTTTCATTCTCGGCAAGGCCGTTGCCGAGATAGGCAGAATAAAAGAAGCTGCTCAGCCTTCCCTCCAGAAGAAGACCGATATCCTTCCAGCTCGAAGGAAAAGTCTTTTCAACGTTCAGAGGAAAATTGATGAGTGCAGTCTGGTGAGCACGGTTCAATTGATTGTATCTTCCAAAAGGGACGAGATAGAGGCCAAGCTTAAGGTTGAATGAAAGGGAAGGTTTGATTCCAACAAAAAGCTCCTCCAATTTGAAGTTGTCATCTGCAAAACGAATCTCCGCCGTATAACCAACATTTTCCGTAGTATCTCCTGAAAAAATGAGACCCAAAACGGCATTCTGAAAACTTCCCTGGTGAAAAGCTGTTTGTTTCTGGCCTTTTATATAATTCAGTGAAAAGTAGCCGTTGAATTTTCCTTGAGCGGGTACAAAGACTGTGGAGAGAATGAGAAAGAAAAGAAAAATTTTAATTTTCATATTAGACGAAAATCAAAATCATCTTCCAAGAGAGAATCTTTCCAGCGCTCCACGTTTATTTTCTCGGTTATGATCCGGCTGAGTTCATTCACTCCTTTTTTCGTTCCCATCCAGATGGCGCCAATCATTGTTCCGTTCTGAACAACAATCTTCTTATACAGTCCCTCTTCCTTCTTTTCCTTTCTGAATTCTTTGCCTAAGCCTTGTTCAGGATTCACCACTCCGATCGAAGTCAGGTCGATGCCGGCAACCTTCAGTGTGTTTGAAAAAACCGTTCCCTCATATTTTTCTTTCCTTCCGAGGATGTTGCGGGCTGCGATCCGAGCCTGATTGAAGGAAGCAGGAATAATCCCGTAAATCTTGTTCCTGTGCTCGACACCATCTCCTGAGGCAAATATCTCCGGCCGGCTCGACTGAAGATAGTCATTGACCACCAGCCCGCGATTGACCTCGAGTCCCGCTTCTTTGGCTATCTGAATGTTCGGTTTGACGCCGGCAGCAATTACAGCCAGTTCCGTTTCAATCTCTCTTCCTCCTTTAAACCTCAAGCCTCTCACTTCATCCTGGCCAAGAATCTCCTCTGTGGCCAAGTTGAGATGGACTTTTATTCCTGTCTTTTCGATTTGACTTTTGAGAAGTGTCGCTCCCTGAAGGTCAAGCTGGCGAGGCAGGAGCCTGTCAAAAAATTCAACAACCTCAACCTCAGCCCCGCCTAATTTCAACGCCCTGGCGGTCTCCAACCCTAAGAGCCCGCCTCCGATAACAGTTGCCTTTCGACGAGTCTTGAGCCTATCAAGGATTCGAAGGGCATCATCAAGCGTTCTGAGGGTGAAAACGCCTTTCTTCTCCACACCCTTGAAAGGAGGGATGAAGGCCAGGGAGCCGTTAGCGACAAGCAAAAAGTCATATCCTTCTCTGCTGCCTTCGACCTCAACCTGCCTCGAATCCGGCAAAATCTTCCTTACAGGCTTTTCTAAATGAACAGCAATCTTCTGTTGCTCATACCATTCCTGGCTGAAGGCGAACAGCCTCTCCCAAGCAAGTTTACCGCCCAAAAATTCAATCAGGTTCGGGCGGGGGTAATAGGGATATTTCTCCTCTGCAAAAATTTCTATCTCTGCTTCAGCATCGAGTTCGCGAAGCGTTTTAGCGGCAATTGTCCCTGCCAAGCCGTTTCCAATGATGACGACTCTCATCGACTCAATCCTTTTTCCTTTAAGTGACCTTCTGGAAGAACTCCTTGGGCATTCCGCACTGAGGGCATACCCAATTGTCAGGCAACTTCTCGAAGGGCGTTCCGGGCTTTATGCCGTGCTCCGGATCACCCTTCTCCGGGTCATAGATATAACCACAAGCCGTGCATTCCCATTTCTCCATTGCTCTTCTCCTCAAAATTTTTGTCAGGCCAAAACTTTTCGAACCTGGGCATGAGCAAGGGGAAAAATCAATCCCACTTCATGACATGCTTTTCATACATCTCTTCCAGTTTCAGTTTATGCGATTTTTCCTGCTGGAACAAAAATTCGAAAAGCGTCTTGAGGTCTGGCGTCTTGGCCTTTTTCTTCAGGTCTGCGTAGAGTTTTGCAGCCTTCTGCTCCTTTTTCGCAGCCAGAATCAGGACGTCCTGAAAGTTCATCTCAGCGCTCGGCTTCTCTTCGACGAGATAATCGCTTATTTTTAAATCAGTGACTTCCTTTATCTCCAGAGCTCCAATCTTCTTTGCTGTTAGGCTCTGCAGAAGCTTCTTATGATTCTTCTCCTCTCCCTGAAGCTCAATCAACAGTTTTTTGAGGCCTGGACTTTTTGCCTTTCGGGCATAGTTTCCGTAGGTCTGAATAGCCTCTTCCTCTCTCTTGATAGCGAAATCGATGATTTTTTTAAAAGTTTGTGCTGCCATATTTTCTCCTTTCATCTAAAATTTTTCTATTCTTTGAGGCTGCTCCGATTTTTGCTCTCTTAGGTCACGCCGGCATTTAAAGGCTGAGAATTGCAGTTATGGATGAATTGTCATTATAATAAATATTCAACCAGGATGTAAAATATCAAATTCAAATTGACGGAGGAGGGAGAAATGATCGAAGATTCGTTAGCCCGAAAGGCTCAAAAACAACTCTACCGGGCCGCTAAAGAAATCGACCTTGACCCAAACCTGCTCAAAATTCTGGAAAAGCCGATGAGGGTCTTAAAGATTTCTATCCCGATAAAAATGGACAACGGAAGGGTCAAAGTCTTTACAGGCTTTCGTTGCCAGTACAACAATGCCAAAGGGCCGACCAAAGGAGGAGTCCGTTATCATCCCGGTGTCTCAGAGGATGAGGTGGTGGCACTTGCTGCCTGGATGACCTGGAAATGCTCCCTTCTCGACTTGCCTTATGGAGGTGCCAAGGGAGGAATCATCTGCGATCCGACAAAAATGACTCAAGGAGAACTCGAAAGATTAACCCGACGTTACACAACTGAAATCATGCCCATCCTGGGTCCCCATATCGACATCCCGGCTCCTGATGTCTATACCACCTCGAAAACAATGGCCTGGATCATGGACACGTTCTCGATGATGAAAGGATATACTGAGCCAAGCATCGTCACCGGAAAGCCCGAAATCCTTGGAGGCTCAAAGGGCAGAAAGGAAGCGACAGGAAAAGGAATCTCGATTATCGTCAGAGAATTCTTCAAAGCGAAAAAGAAAAGCCTCAAGGGTGCCAGGATAGCCATCCAGGGATTCGGGAATGTCGGCAGCCATGCTGCTCTTTTTCTTTCCCGAATGGGAGCAAAGATTGTTGCTGTCTCAGATATCTCCGGCGCCCTTTCCAAGCCAAGCGGCTTCGATATTCCGGGAATGATGGATTACGTCGAAAAACATGCTGACCTGACCAAGTATCCTGGAACGCAAATCGATAAGGACGAGCTTCTCTTCCAGGATGTCGATGTCATGATCCCTGCCGCACTTGAAGACCAGATTCATCAAAAAAATGCCCACAAGATTAGGGCCAAGGTTATCGTTGAAGGAGCCAACGGCCCGACCACACCCGAAGCCGACGAAATCCTGGATAAACGTGGAATCCCTGTCATTCCAGATATCCTGGCCAATGCCGGTGGAGTTGTTGTCAGCCATTTGGAGTGGGTTCAAGCTTTGAGCGGACTTTCCTGGGAGGAAGACCAGGTTAACTCCGAGTTGGAAAGAAAAATGGTCAAAGCCCTCAAAGAAGTCTGGGCCAAGGCTTCACAAAGAAATGTCTCCCTCCGCTGTGCCGCTTATCTTGTGGCTATCGAAAGAATCTCCGAAGTCTATCGCTATCGAGGGATTTTCCCCTGATAAAGAAAGTATGAATTTTAACAGCGAATCCTCTGGCAGCGGGGACAGAAAAAGCTGCTTCGTCCTCCCAAGCGAAGGCGCTCGATAGAAGTGCCGCAAAGGAAGCAGGAACACGATTCCCTGCCATAGACTTGATGGCGATTCTGATAGTTGCCTTTCTGACCCTCTGCGTCCATAAAATCTCGGATTGATGAGCCTCTATAACGGATGGCCCTTTTCAGCACACTCCTCATCGCTTTCCACAATAGCTTCAAGTCGCTGTCTCCAAGACAGGCAGCAGAAGTCAAAGGATGCACCTTGGCCTTGAAGAGAATCTCATCTGAGTAGATATTCCCAATTCCTGCTAGAAAACTCTGATTGAGAAGCAAGCTCTTCAAGCGGGCTGTCCGGCCTTGAAAAAGCTTGCGGAAGGCCGGGAAATCAACCTCCAGCGGCTCAGGTCCGAGCTCTTTCAATTCATCACTGGAGTCAATATCTGAAGTTCGGCCGCAGAAGATAAAGCCGAATTTACGCACATCCCTGAAACACAGCTCCTTGCTTTGGCCCTTAAAGAAGAGAACAAAATGAACATGCTTATCCAAGGGCTGGCCTTTAGAATAAAAAATCAACTGTCCTGTCATTTTCAGGTGAAAAACAAGGCTGAGGCCCCCCTCGCAGTCGATAAGGACCATTTTCCCTCGGCGATGAAGGCTAACAATTTTCTTCCCTGTCAGTCGGTGAAGAAGAGAGAGAGTCTTATTCCTTATGATTCTTCGATAAAGAATCTTGAATCCACTGATTTCAAGGCCCTTCAGTTTCGGAGAAAGGCTCCTGATCAACGTCTCAACTTCCGGAAGTTCAGGCATTATTTTCATTCTACTTTATATTTATCCAGATAAACAATCAAAGGAAGCATTTTTGAGTTCATGACGATCAATAGCTATGAAAATAGAGGTTGTGCAAACAGAAAAGGGGACTGTCCCCTTTTCTGATCGGTGAGCATGTCTAAGCGATGCGAGTTGCGCAGCCGCCGAGAAGAGCGAATGGAGATGGCGTTAAAAATCCGATTGGGAGCAAGGC
>Ga0172362_10004977_pt1 | contig 11521 bp, 10 predicted proteins | sample LakKivs1_kivu2a2_FD_114534 | JGI IMG/M metagenome (GOLD analysis project Ga0172362, IMG submission 114534) | Sediment microbial communities from Lake Kivu, Rwanda - Sediment s1_kivu2a2 | ecosystem: Environmental > Aquatic > Freshwater > Lake > Sediment | place: Rwanda: Western Province, Lake...
TCTGTTTTTAGTGTTCAGATTATAACCATAGATGTCAAAATTTTTATTCTGATACTCGGCCCAAACAACGGTGCTGCCGCTGATAGCATGCCAATACTGGCCCGCTGAATCGGTGTAGATGGGGAAATCGGTAAAATCCCCAAGTGCCGGTGTCCAGATTGCCAACAAAAGATTCACAAGAATCCATCTGGTTTTCATTGTCTGTTTCCTTTTTGTTCGGGGTGTTCAGTTGTCAACGCCGAGAACTGTTCTCGGCTTGCTGATTTTAGATTAACCCTTAAATGCTTTGGGAGTCAAGGACCTGATGCTGAGAAGATCCAAACAAAAAAGCCCCGGCATGACGGGGCGATTTTTAATCGGCGTATATCTCGTCTATTTCTTTCTGGTAGCGCTGTTCTATAACGCGGCGGCGAAGTTTCAGAGTCGGAGTCAGTTCGTCTCTTTCTTGGGAGAAATCGTGAATCAAAAGCTTAAAGCCCCGAATCCTCTCGTACTCGCAGAGATTCGGGTTTATTTTTTGATCCAGCCGCTGCTGAAAAACTTCCAGAATACGAGGATTCCTAATCAGCTTTTCGGGTTCCTGGACCGGCAGGTTGTTCTCTTTGAGCCAAAGCTCAACCTCTTCCCAGTCAGGAACGATAAGAGTGGAAATAAATCTGCGGCGGTTGCCGATAACCATTGAGTTTATGATAAATCTGTCTTTGTTGAGCTGGGCTTCTATCATTTCGGGCCAGACGTTTTTCCCGCCCGAAGTAACGATCATTTCTTTTATCCTGCCGATAACGGTCAAAAAACCCTGTTTATCTAAGAAACCCATATCGCCGGTATAGAACCAGCCGTCTTTGTCAAAAGATTTCGCGGCCGCCTCTTCATTGCGGAAATAGCCGGAAGTAATATTGGGGCCCTTCGCCAAAATTTCTTTTTCAGGAGAAATTTTTATTTTAGTGCCGGGAACGGGTTTTCCGACCGTGCCAAACCTGAAATCTTTTTCCCGGTTTACCGCCAAAACCGGCGAGGTTTCGGTAAGACCGTATCCCTCCAGAACCATAACTCCGATTTTGTAGAAAAACCGAGCGATTCTCTCGTTGAGCGTCGCGCCCCCGGAAACCGTTAAGCGAAGCCGGCCGCCAAGATTTGCTTTTATTTTTTTGAAAACCAGAAAATCCCCTATTTTGTACCTCAGGGTTTCCTTTCTCTGGCGCAGCGCCCAATGAAAAAGTTTATTCTTCAAAGAAGACGTTCTGACTTTGTCCCAGATGGTGTCGTGGAACTTTTCAAAAACTCTGGGCACGGAAATCAATATCGTGGGCCTGACTTCTTTCAGGTTCAAAGCAAGCTGTTTTATGCCCTCGCTATAAGCGATGGTTGCTCCGAAAGAAATGGGTATATAATAACCTGCCATTCTTTCCAGCACGTGCGAAAGAGGCAGGAAAGACAGGAAAACATCGGTTTTTTTGACCGGGATGACCGAGGTCACGGCCTCAACGTTGCTTAAAAAATTCTGGTGGCTGAGCACCACGCCTTTTGGTTCGCCGGTGGTACCCGAGGTGTAAATTATCGTGCAGGCCTCGTCCGGCTCCAAGAAAGTTTCCTCATAGGAGCCGGGGTGGCTGTGGTTGAATAGTGCCGACCATGTAAAAATTTTCCCCCTCAAAGAATCCTGCTCTGCCGCGGTGGGCCTCTGCAAAAAAATAACTTTTTCCAAGAAATTGAGGTCCGAATCTCCTAAAAGCACTTTGTTGAGCAGGTCGCTGCTGGAAACTATAAGAATTTTGGCGCCGGAATGCTTTAGGGTGTTGGAAATCGCCTTGGGGCTTAGGGTCGTATGGAGAGGAACGACAATGGCGCCCACGAGCATTGTTGCCAAATCAGAAATCGCCCACTCGGGCCTGTTCTCCGAGAGGATAGCCACTTTGTCGCCCTTATTGACTCCGATTTTTTGGAAACGAGCGGCTAAAATTTTTACTTTTTCTCCGAACTCATGATAGGAAACGGGGAAATAAACTCCGTCTTTTTTGTAGAGGAGAGCGGTTTTTTGAGGATATCTTTCAACTGTCTCAAAAAAAACTTCCGGGATGGTTTTCCCAATCATTGTTTTTTCTGATGATTGCGGATTATTTCTTCAATAAACTGAAGGGCCTTTTCAACCACTTCCCGACGGCGCTCTTTGTCGGTGATTATGTGCTCCCTGGCATTAAGCCAGTAAATCCTTTTGCAAGACGAGCCAAGATTTTCGTAGATATAAATTGCGCTGCCGGGATGCACCACCGGGTCAACGCTGGCGTGCATAACGAGAACCGGGGCTTTGACGCTTCTAAGGTTGGGAATGGTTTCTTCCCTGATGAACTGAAAAAACCGCATTAAGCTTTTAATGGGGATCAAGGGGTATGTTACCTCGTCCGCCATATCGGTGTAATCTATTTTGTAAATGCGCCTGGGTTTGCGGTAATATTTTTTCATCCAGCCGTAAAGATAATAGCGGATTTTTATTATTTTCTGGAATCTTATCTTCACGGGCGTACCCAGAGAAATTACGGCAACAGTGGATTCCGGAAAGCGGCGAGCCAGATAAAAAGCCAGGTTTCCGCCAAAGGAGTTGCCGACGATAATAATTTTTTGGACGCTTCTCTTTAATTTGAGATAAGCATCCTCAACCGATTTTTTCCATTCTTCTATGGTGGTTTTTGCCAAATCCGCCGGAGTTGTTCCGTGACCGGCGATCAGGGGAGCAAAAACCGTATATTTTTTCTGCGCCAGATATTCTGCGACCTCTCTAAACTGAAAAGGCGTGCTGGTAAAGCCGTGCAGCATCAAAACGCCTATTTTTGCCTTTTTATCTATGAAAATCGATTCGGCTCCTTTCATATTTTTTATTATACTTTTTATTATACAGAATCCACCGGAATAAAAAAGGGCGAGGTCCGACCAAGCCCGGCTTAAAAAAAGCTAGGTCGGACCTAGCTTTTTATTGCTCGGGGGGCGGAGCGGGTCTGAGCAGATCGGCGGCGTAATAAAAAGCGGCAAAAACTCCGACAACAGCGTTGGCTGCCGCTAAATATATGGAGAAGCTGAAAAATTCGTAAAAAACGCTCAATATTATTAAGGGAAAAGAAAACGCCTGAAGAAAAGTTGTAAGCTTTCCGATAAACCTTACTTGGGGAATGGGTTTTTTGAAAACCATCCCGAAAAAGGTAAGGGGCAAACAGATAATTTCCCGCGACATTATCAGGCAAAACTGCATTAAATGGAAAGAATTTAAAATCCCATCCAGGGCGAATTTTATAACAATCGCCAGCGCCGCTCCTCCCATCAAAATCCGATCGGCGATTATGTCAAAATTCCTGCCGAACTCGGTTTTCATATTGAAACGTCTGGCAATATATCCGTCAAAGCAGTCGGTAAGCATGGCAGACACAAAAACAATAATGATATAGATTATGCCGACTCCGGAAAAAATAATATAAACCAGCAAAACGCTAAGCGCAACCCTTAAAAGGGTCAAAAAGTTGGGAATGTTCTTTATATTTTCCTGCATATGGAAATTCCGGGCTAACGAAGCGGCTCCATCTCTTCCTTGCCCGCCAAAACCTCGTGAAGCTGGTCAAGATTCTCCAGCACCATGCCTGCTCCCCTTACCACTGCGGTGACCGGGTCTTCAACCAATCTGGTGGGAATTCTCGTTTCCTCCTGGATCAAAATGTCCAAACCCTTTAAAAGACTGCCTCCCCCGGAAAGATGAATGCCTTTTGCCATAATATCGGCCAGGAGCTCGGGCGGCGTTTCTTCAATTGTCGTTTTAACCGCGAAAACGATCTGCCTGACTGATTTTTCAAGAGCCCTCCTTATTTCTTGGTCGGAAACAAGAATTTCTTCGGGCAGGCCGGTTATCAAATTCCTTCCTCTTAAGGGAAGCTCCTTTTTTTCTTTCAAAGGATGAGCTGAACCAATGCCGATCTTTATTTCTTCAGCCGCTCTCTCTCCTATCAAAAGTTTGTATTCTTCCTGGACAAAACGAATGATATCATCGTTGAGCTTGTCTCCGGCGACGCGCAAGCTTTTGGCAATAACTATGCCGCCGAGCGAGATTACCGCAACTTCGGTGGTACCGCCGCCAATATCAACGATGAAATTGCCGTTCGCCTCCTGGACATCCATTCTGGCGCCGATTGCCGCGGCCATGGGCTCTTCTATCAAAAAGACCTCTCTTGCCCCCGCGTTTTTTGTGGCGTCGCAAACCGCTTTTCTTTCAACCTCGGTAACGCCGTAAGGAATGCCCACAATCACCCTGGGCCTGGGCCCAAAAATGAATTTTCTGGTATGAACCTTCTCAATAAAATACTTCAACATTTGCTCGGTCACCTCAAAGTCGGAAACCACTCCTTCCACCAATGGCCGGGTTGCCACAATATGGGCCGGGGTCCTGCCAACCATTTTCTTTGCCTCTTCTCCTATAGCCAGAATCTGACCGGTCTTTTGGTTGATTGCCACCACCGAGGGTTCGTTTATCACTATGCCCTCTCCCTTGACGTAAACCAAAGACGTCGCCGTGCCCAAGTCAATGGCGATATCGCGAGAAATAAATGACAAAAGCTTATCAAACATAATTTAATAATCCAAAAATCAAAATTCAAAAATCAAAATTAAAAACTATACCATCTTTAACAGCTTAACCAACCGGCTTTGCCCCACTAATTTAACGGATTCTTCTATACGTTCTTTGATTTCAACGCTGTTTTTCTCTAAGGTTTTTTCGCTTACGACCAGCCTGAATGGAATGCCTATCAGGTCGGCTTCGGCGAATTTCTCGCCGGCTGTTTTGTCTTCTCTATCGTCATATAATACTTCAACCCCGTTTTTTTGCAAATCATCGTATATTTTTTGAGCCGCTCCCCTCACCTTTGCGTTATTCTCAATCCAAAGCAAATGAACCAAATAGGGCGCGATATTCCGAGGCCAGATAATGCCGTTTTTGTCGTTTTTCACTTCGGCGACAGCGCCCATAATCCTGCTTAAACCCAAACCGTAGCAACCCATAATCACGGGCTTTTCCTTTCCGTCTTTGGCGCGGAAGGTTAATCCAAAAGGCAAAGAATATTTCGTTCCCAGCTTAAAGATATTGCCAACCTCCACCGTCTTCTTCTCTTCAAAACTGGTTTTCTTCCCGCAGTTGGGGCAAATGTCGCTTTTTTCCTTTATTTCCTTGTTAACGGCGACAAAGCATTTCTGGCATATGTAAATCGTGTCTTCTCCGGATTCCGTAACCGTTTGGTATTCGTGGGAATATTTGGAAAAAGTCCCGCCCGATGCCAAGGTCTTGTAGGTTATCTTGTTTTTGGATCTGTCGTCTCTTATTCCAAACTCTTTGAAAATACGCAGATAAACTTCGTCCATTTTGTCGTAGTAAGCATCTAGATCTTTTTCCTCGGCGTTAAAAGAGTAGAGGTCTTTCATCAAAAACTCTCTTGTCCTTAATATCCCGGACTTTGCTCTTGCTTCGTTCCGAAATTTTGTTTGAATCTGAAAAACATAAAAGGGCAAATCTTTGTAGGAAAAGATTATCTTTTTTGCCAGAGGAGCGATGACTTCCTCGTGGGTGGAAGCCAAAGCATAATCTTTTTCGCCGCGGCCTTTTAATTTAAAAAGCGCGTCAAAATTTTCCCAGCGTCCGGTTTTCTGCCAACTTTCTTTCGGAGTAAGAGCCGGCATCAGCATTTCCTGGCCGTTTACGGGCGGTTTTGCCATATTTTCTCTTATAACCGCCTCTATCTTTTGCAAAACCCTGAAGCCCAAAGGCAAAAAAGTGTAGACGCCAGCCATTAATTGGCTGACAAATCCTGCCCGGCAAAGAAGTTTGCCGGAGACGGACTCCGTTTCTTTTGAAATTTCTTTTGATGTTTTACAAAAAAGTTTTGATTGAAGCATAGATTCAAAAATATAAAAAATTAAAACAGCCGGATAACGTCTTGGATCGTAACCCAAACCGCCACTGCCAAGAGCAGAAAGAAAAAAACGGCGTTTATTTTCTTGTCAAACTCCTGATTTATCGGCTTGCCCCTTATCTTTTCTATGACCAAAAAAAGCAACTTCCCTCCGTCGGTGATGGGAATGGGAATAAGATTAAACAAAGCCAGAAAAATGGAGATGATCGCCACGAACTGCAAAAAGTAAACCGTTCCCAATTTGCCGACCTGGAAAAAAAGTCCAAAAATTCCCACCGGGCCCATTACCTGGACGCCAGTCGGCTTTCTGCGCGCCAAGCTGACCAAAGCGTCTGCCCAACCCCGAACAACATTAACCGTTAAGTAAAAAGCGCTTTTTGCGCCCTCAATGGGCGCGATATACCAAGGATAGGATTCTAACCCGGTTCTGACAATGGCAATGCCAACAGCTCCCTCGCCTTCCGGAGGAGAAACGCGCGGAGATAGGGGCGCCTCAAGGGTTTTGCCGGTCCTTTCTATTATCAAGATAACAACCCTGCCGCGGTTGGCGTCAATTATTTCTTGGAAATCTTTTACCTTGTCTATTGAAAAATGAGAACCGCCGATTGACACGCCGCTTATGGCGTCGCCGATCTCAATTCCGGCTTCTTGGGCCGGGGAATCTGGAGCAACTTCAACCACCTGAACTCTCGGATTTACCGCATTGGTTTGGCTGTCTTCTATGATGGACGGAACGCCGATGGCGCTTACGATGCTTAAGAGAATTACGGATACCACCCAAAAAGAAATCACCCCGCCCAGAATTATAAGGGCTTTTTGCCAGAAGGGCTTGACGTTAAAGCTTCTTTCTTCTTTTGTTCTCTCTTCTTCGCCGTATATTTTGACAAAAGCGCCGAACGGCAAAAGATTCAGCGAATAAATCGTTTCGCCGATTTTTTTTCCAAATATCCTCGGCGGATATCCGATGCCAAACTCTTCCACCCTTACCCCGAATTTTTTAGCCAAAATGAAATGCCCGAACTCATGGATTACCATCAGGCCGATAAGAGATAAAAAGGCGGTTATGAAAATAAGCATAGATAAATCTCCAGCAACCGATTTCCGGTTTCTCGACACCGGTTCGGGCCGGCGTTATTCCATTATTTCTTTTTTCTTTTTTTCGCCGGAATCTTCAATCTTCTTGCCGTATTCTTCCACTAAATTCTGAAGTTCTTCTTTCGCCCTGAACTTGTCGTCTTCCCGGATTTCGCCGCTCCTTGTTTTGTTTTGTATCTCTTCCCACGCCGCTTCTCTCCAGCGCCTTATTGTTTTTCTGGCTTCTTCTTGTTTCTCCGATAAAAAACGGATAAGGCCTTTACGGTACTCCTCGCTTAGGGGAGGGAAAGAAACGCGGATCAAATCTTTATCAACGACCGGAGCCGCTCCTGCGCCGGAATTAGAAATGGCTTTTTCAATCGGCTCAATATAGGACTTATCCCAGGGCTGAATAATAATCTGCCTTGGCTCGGGCGAGGATATGGCCGCCAGTTGCTTTAGCGGAAATCTTTCCCCGAAACATTCAACCACAATGTCTTCCACCAAAGAGGGAGAGAGCCGCGTCGTCCTGATTTTTGACAGCTCTCTGTTAAAAAACTCCATTGTTTTTTCAAGCTCGGGCTTGATTTTTTGGATGATTTCTTTGTGGGGCACGCTTTTGTGCTGATGAGCGGTCTGGCGCAAAGATTGGGCCGAACCGCGCAGTCAAGATTATTTTATATCTCAATGAAAAACATCTCAAGCGCCAATTTTGAATTGACATTGGTGCTTGCTGTTAAAAACCTGACTGACTGCAAAAGAGCAATGATCTTTTTTATTTTCGCTTCGGAATATCCGCTAAACGGGGAAATGAGATCCGGATCCATTATCAGCTTCAAAAATCGCGACAGAAGGACCTTTCTCAGATATTCGGTCCAAACGTCCAGTATATATCCGATGCTCGGCGCCGGCGGCTCGTCTTCGGCTTCAGACAAGTTCTTGGCATACTTGAAACGGCCCGCCAAATCCAATTTGCTTATTTTTATCAGGTCGGAAATAAGCTGTTTTTGACCATCCAGGCTCCGGGGATTTAACAGCAAATCTATCGCCACGCCCGGCCTTCCAAGCGCCAAGCCGGAAATTTCTTTTATTTTGTCTCCGGAAAGATTTTTGGAAGACAGATAATCTTCTATCTCTTTGGATTCCGTCGGAAAAAATTTCAGTTTTTGAACGCGTGAAATAATTGTCGGCAGCAGCGATTCGGGATACTCGGTTATTAAAATTAAAACGGTGTTTTTCCCTTTGGGCTCTTCCAGGAGTTTTAGAAAAGATCCCTGGGCCTCTTTCGTCATTGCGTGGGCCTGGTCCAAAACAGCAACCCTGAAAGGGGCAGAGTAAGAACGCAAAGAAAGCTTTGAGATCAAGCCCCTTATTTGGCCAATCTGAATCTCGCGGCCCGCGCCTGCCGGCTCAACCAGAATAAAATCAGGATGAATTCCCTTGTGAATATCCAAACAGCTGCGGCAGACATTACAGGGTCTTTTGGAAAAATCCTTTGAAGCGCAATTGAGAAGTTTTGCGAACTCAATCGCCAAAGTTTTTTTGCCCAGTTTGCTCCCCCCGCAGAACAAAACAGCATGGGGAACCTTTCCCATTTCCGCTGATTTTTTTAAGAACTGCCATTTTTTTTGATGACCGACCAGCAAAATCAATTTCCAATTTCCAATTTCCAATTTCCAATTAACTCGGAATTTGGGGATTAGAAACTTGGTGTTATTTTTTTGACATTATGCTTTTTTTGTAGGCCTCAAGATTCTCCAGCACCGCGCCCGTTCCCTTTGCCACGCAAAGAAGAGGATCATCGGCGACAAAGCAGGGAACGCCGGTAATTTGAGAAATCAACTGGTCCAAATTTCTAAGCAAAGCTCCTCCGCCGGAAATAACCATGCCCTTGTCCATAATGTCGGCGGAAAGCTCGGGCGGAGTATTCCTCAAAACCCTTCTGACGATCAAAATGATTTCGCTCAACTTGTCCGAAATCGCCTCGCAGACCTCGTTGGAAGACACTTTTATGTTCTGGGGCAGGCCGGAAATCAAATCGCGGCCCCTGATTTCCAGTTTTTTCTCTTCTTTCTCGGGAAGGGCCGTAGCCACCTTTATCTTTATTTCTTCGGCGGTTTGCTCGCCTATCGCCAGATTGTATTTCTTTTTGATGTAATCGGATATCGCCTGATCCAGTTTGTCTCCAGCCACCCTTACCGATTCGGATGCAACAATTCCACCCAGAGAAATCACAGCCACCTCCGATGTTCCGCCGCCAATGTCAATGATCATATGCCCGGAACAGGAATTAATGGGTATGCCCGCTCCAATAGCCGCCAGAATCGGCTCCTTTGCCACATAAACAGCTCTGGCTCCGGCTGCGACCCCTGCTTCAATCACCGCCCTTCTCTCCGTGGAAGTAATGCCCGCGGGAACGCCGATAAGAAGCTCCGGCTTCAAGAAATTAAACCTGCCGACGGCTTTCTCTATAAAGTGCCTTATCATTGCCTCTGTTACCCGGTAGTCGGCGATAACGCCGTCTTTGAGGGGACGGTAAACTTTTATGGTTTCGGGCGTCCTGCCCGTCATTTCTTTCGCCGCTTCACCCACTGCCATAATTTTATTTTCATAAAGAGTAACCGCGACAACAGACGGCTCGTTCAAAACCACGCCATTTTTGGAGGTAAAAACAATAGAGTTGCAGGTTCCGAGATCAATTCCTATTTTGCGGGTAAACATAGGTTAAAAAAATCTAAAATCCAAAGCTCAAATGTCAAAATTTTTTTGATTTGGGATTTTGAGTTTGAATTGGTATTTGGATTTTGGCATTTGGAATTTATTTGGAATTTGGATTTTAGTATTTGAAATTTATTCGGTATTTGGATTTTGACATTTGGATTTGATGTTTAGTCCTTTATTCTCTTTATATCCGCTCCTAGTTTTTGCAAGCGTTCCTCTATCCTCTCGTATCCTCTGTCAATCTGGTATATATTATGAATCGTTGTGCGACCCTTTGCCACCAGCCCGGCTATCACCAAAGCGGCTCCGGCCCGGATATCCGGACTGGGAATTTCTATGCCGTGCAATGGAGTGGGACCGTTGATTATCGCCCGATGGGGATCGCAAAAAATGATGTCAGCTCCCATTTTATTCAATTCTTCAAGATATTTCAAACGGCCTTCGTAAAGGGGGTCGTGGATCAAAGTAGGCCCCTTGTTTTGGGTTGCCAGAAGCCCCAATTCCGGCTGCAAATCCGTGTGTATGCCCGGATAGGGCAAGCTCTGAATTTTGTCTATCCTAAGCTTGTTTGAAGGCAATATCCTGATTGAATCGTCGTCCAGAACTTTAAGGTTCGCCCCAAAGTCCTTCAATCTTTTCAAAAACAAAGAAAGAAACGATAGTTCGGCTTTTTTAATCAGGACATCTCCTCTGGTGGCCAAAGCGGCGGCAATGAAGGTGCCCGTTTCTATGGGGTCGGAAATAATTTTATGGGAAAACCCTTTAAGTTTTTTTGCTCCCTCTATTTCCAGATTATGAGTGCCGAATCCCTTAATTTTCGCTCCCATTTTTGCCAGCACCCTTGCGAGCTCCTGCACTCCGTAGTCCTGGTCGGCGATTTTTATAAGGGTTTTGCCGGCAAAAAGCGCTGAGCGCAAAAGAACATTCTCCGTTGCCGTAACGCTGAACTCCCGCAAAACCACTTCTCTTTTTCCGGAGTCGGAAGAGTTTTTCGTTTTTTTGAAGCAATAAAAATTTCCTTTTGGGAAAACCTCTATGCCCAACTGCCTGAAAGCGTCAAAATGGGTATCCAGGGGCCTGGCGCCTATGACACAGCCGCCGGGAGGAGGCATTTGCACGTCTTTGAACTGGGCCAAAAGCGGCCCCAAGAAAAGAATGGACGTTCTTAGATAGCCGACGGTTTTGCAGGGCAAATTCTCGGGATTAAGCCGGCCGCATTTTATCTTTATCTTCCTTTCGCCCAACCAAGAAACCTTAGCCCCCAAATTTTCCATAATCTCAATCATCCGGAAAATATCCTCAATAAGAGGCAAATTGTCTATCAGGCAAGGTTCTTTGGTCAAAAGAGCGGCTGCCATCACGGGCAGCGCGGCATTTTTGGCTCCCCTTGCTTCTATTGTCCCTCGCAGGGGTTTCCCTCCCTGAATTATGAATTTTTCCGGCATAAAGAAAATCTGGTTTTGATTTATAATTTTTGGCGGAACGCCACGACCCGTCGGCAAGGATTTCTGTTTTTTTTATCTTAACCCGAGAATTGATTATTTGCAAGACCGAAAATTTTGTGTAAAATGAAAGGTGAACCGAAACGCAAAGATGACTCGCAGATCAAAAAAAATTCTTTTTTTATTTTTTTTAATCCTCTTTTTGGCGGCGGCGCCTCTGGCAATTTTTTATTCTTTCGGATGGAGAATTGACTTTAGAGGCGCAAAAATAATTCGGCCCGGGATCATTTATTTCAAGGTTCTGCCGAAATCCTGCCAAATTTACGTCAACGGAAAGGCCCAAAA
>Ga0172362_10004978_pt1 | contig 11519 bp, 13 predicted proteins | sample LakKivs1_kivu2a2_FD_114534 | JGI IMG/M metagenome (GOLD analysis project Ga0172362, IMG submission 114534) | Sediment microbial communities from Lake Kivu, Rwanda - Sediment s1_kivu2a2 | ecosystem: Environmental > Aquatic > Freshwater > Lake > Sediment | place: Rwanda: Western Province, Lake...
CGCTGCTGCTCGGCAGCGAGCAGCCGAAGCGCCCCGCCAAGCCGCCGCCCAAACCGCCGCCTGCGCCGGGCATGGGCGAGCCGTCCAACCCGGCCGCCGAGCTGCGAGCCGATCAGTGAAGCGGCCAGACGAAGCGGAAGGCCACCTGCACGACGACGTTGGCGTAGACGCCGGCGACGAGGTCGTCGGCGACGATGCCCCAGCCGCCCGGCAGCTTCTCCATCCAGCGGCAGGGGGGCGGCTTGGAAATGTCGAACAGCCGAAACGCCACGAACGCCGCCGCCACCGGCAGCAGCCGCCCGGCCCACGCCGTCCCCAGCGGCAGGAGCACCAGCGCGACGGCCTGGCCGGCCCATTCGTCCAGCGTGACCTGCCGCGGGTCGCGCTTCCCGAACGCCGCCTCCGCACGCCCGCCCAGCAGCCCGCAGCCGAGCGCCGCCGCCACGGCGATGACCAGCATAGTGCCGGTGAGGCACACCTGCCTTCCGCTGGCGGCCGCGGCCACGCCCACGTACACCGCGCAGGCCGCCAGCGACGCCCACGACCCCGGCGCCAGCGGCAGGTAGCCGGTGGCCAGGCCGGTGACCAGCAGTTTGGCCAGCTTGCTCATGGTGCGGCCCGGTCGGCGACCTGGCGGTAGCGGCGCTCGGCGATGCGCAGCAGGCGGCGCGTCTTGCCCACGTAGGCCAGCGCGCTGAACACCGTCACCGCCACCGCCAGCCACACCAGGCACACCTTCACCTGCACCGCCCACGCCGCGCCGGGCAGGTTGGCGAGCTGGTAGAGCACCGCGCAGATCGCCACCGACTGGACGAACATCTTGATTTTCCCGGCCGGAATGGCGGGGAACTTGATTCCCTGCGACTCGCTGTAGCCGCGCACGGCCGAGACGACAAACTCGCGTGCGAGGATGGTGACGGCCATCCACGCCTGCACGCCGCTGAGCATGTCGCCGGCCAGCCAGCGGAACCAGCCGGGCAGGTGCTGGTAGACGGGCGGGGGCGAGCCGCCCATGGCGAAGTTGGAGCCGCTGAGCATCACGAACGCCCCGACGACCAGCACCTTGTCGACGAACGGGTCGGTGATCCGCCCGAAGGCGCTGGTCAGGTTCAGCTTGCGGGCGAGGTAGCCGTCCAGCACGTCGGTGATCCCCGCGACGATGTAGACGATGAAGGCGACGTTGAGCAGCCACGGCGCGGCCGCGGCGCCAGGCTCGTACAGCCCCAGCAGCACGAAGAACGCCAGGGCCAGGCCCATTCGCCCGACGGTGAGCTGATTGGGGAGTTTCCAGTTCATTTTGACTGCGCGCGGGCGGCGCCGCGGCGCGACCGTATCGGCTCGACCACCAGGTCGTAGCCGTCGGCGGCGACGACGCGGGCGCTGACGAACGTTCCCGGCCGCCGCGGCCGGGTCAGGCGGCATATGCTATCAATCTCCGGCGCCTGCCCATAGTACCTGCCGACCGATGCGCCTTGGCGGTCGCGCCCGTCCACCAGCACGCGGAGGGTCGCGCCGAGCCGCCGGCGGTTGGAGGCCAGCGCGACGGCCTGCTGGGCGAGCATCAGCTCCTCGCGGCGGCGGCGCTTGACGGCGTCGGGCAACTGGCCGTCCAGGCCGGCCGCCCGCGTGCCCGGCTCGGGGCAGAACGCGAACGAGCCGACGGCGTCGAAGGCGAAATCGCGCACGAACGCCAGCAGCTCGGCGAACTGCGCGTCGGTCTCGCCGGGGAAGCCCACCAGGAACGTCGTCCGCAGGACCAGCCCCGCCACGCGGCGGCGCAGCCGCTCCAGCAGCGACTCGATCTGCCGGCGGGTGGTCGCCCGCCCCATCCGACGCAGCACCGCGTCGCTGACGTGCTGCAGCGGCAGGTCCACGTACGGCACGACCTTGCCGCCCTCGCCCAGCACGCCGACCAGATCGTCGTCGAAGCCACGCGGGTGGGCGTACATCAGCCGCACCCACCGCACGCCCTCCACGCCCGCCAGGCCGCGCAGCAGGCGGGCCAGGCCGCCCCGAACGCCCAAGTCGGCGCCGTAGCTGGTGGTGTCCTGGCCGATCACGTTCAGCTCGACGGCGCCGTCGGCGGCCAGCTCGCGGGCCTCGGCCAGCACCATGTCCGGCGGCTTGCTGCGGAACGGCCCGCGGATGGCCGGGATGGTGCAGAACGCGCAGCGGCGCGAGCAGCCCTCGCTGATGCGCAGGTATGCCGTGTGCCGCGGCGTGAGCCGAAACCTCCCCGAATCCGAGGCGACCCCCTCGCGCAAATGCCCGATGTTGAGACGCCCCTTGGGGCGACGAAACGTCGGGACAGCGGAGCTTGCTCCGCGTTCCTCCCCTGCGCTGTGTGCTCCCCTCGCGCCGCTTGCCCCGCGCACCGCTTCGGCGATCCGCTCGCGCTGCTCGACGCGCACCAGCGCGTCGATCTCCGGCAGCTCCTTCAGCAGCCCCCGGCCGGCGCGGTTCACCAGGCACCCGGCCACCACAACGCGGCGCACGCGCCCGCGACGCTTCTGCTCCAGGGCCTCGCGGATCGCCTCCATCGACTCGGCCACGGCCGGGGCGATGAACGCGCACGTGTTGACCAGGACCACGTCGGCCCGGTCGGCGGGGGCGGGCACAAGGCAGCCGTCCTCGGCCAGCAGCGCGAGCATCCGCTCGCTGTCCACGAGGTTCTTGGGGCAGCCGAGGGAGACGATCGCCACGCGGAGGCGCCTGCGTCGGACCATCGCCCGATGATACGGAACGCTCGTGTCGCCGGGAAGCTTCTGGTGGAGGGACGCGCTTCGTCGCGTCCGGGCGGGGTTGTGGAGGGACGCGATTCGTCGCGTCCGGGCGTCCTCGCGGCTACGACAAAGCGTGACCCTCCACGACGGGGGCCTCAGCGCGAGCCGAGGACCAGGAATGCCGCCAGGGCAACGGCCAGGACGACGATGGCGGCCAGCACGATCACGACGGTCCGCCTGGAGTTGATTGCCGGGGGGCGGGACAGCCTGGCGACGTGGGGCGGAGGCGTCGGCTGGACGGTGGAAGCGTCGCCCTCGGCCGGCAGGATCACCGTGTCGCAGAGGTCGGCGCCGGCCGGTCCGGCCATTTCGAAGAGGTCCTCCTCGGTGGGCGTTTCCTGGAGGGCCGGAGGCGGGGGCACCGAGGCGGAGGGGGCGGCCTGCTCTCCGGCCAGTGCGGCGGCGAGGGCCTCCAGCTCCTCGCTGCGCCCGGGAATGTGCAACATCGCCTCACAGTGGGGGCAGCGCCCGCGCTTGCCCGCGGAGGTGTCTTTGACCCGGACGGCCCGGCCGCAATGTTCGCAGGTAAAGGAGATCACCGCATTGGCATTATACCGCGATTCCGGGGCGAGTGGGAGCGGCTGTCACTGGCGCCGCAGAGCGGCGATGGGAGTGGCGAGGGCGGCCGCCTCCGGCCCGGACAGGTGCGCATCGGAGGCGAAGCGCAGCACGGCGCCGCGGTCGTGCTGGCTGTCGAGCACGACGGCCTGGTCGCACAGCACGCGGCAGCCCTCCTCGACCGGCTCGTGTCCGAGGACGAAGCAGCCGGCGTCGTTGGCGGCGGCGAGACGGGCGACCTGCTCGGGCGTGTGCCCGCGGCCCCAGGTCCATTCGTAGACGCCGCCGCCGCGGGCGAGGCTCTGCGGGCCGTAGGCGCCCGCCGGGATCTGCTGCCCGGCCAGCTCCGTCCGCCGCGGCGAGGGCAGCGAGTGGACCATCACCACGCCGCCGGGGCAGCGCGCCGCCAGTGGCAGCGAAAGCAGGAACGCCGAGATCGCCTCCAGCACGGCCGGGGCGTCCACGCCGCCGCAGGCGTACTCCACCCCGCGAGCGAAGGCCTCGCAGACTCCCTGCCCGGCCTTGGTGATCTCTCTGCCGCCGGCCTGGGCAATGTCGTGATTGCCCAGCAATACGACCACCTGCCGGGGGCAGGAGGCCAGCAGCCGGGCGACGCGCAGAAGGCATTCGACGCTGCGGTCCTGGCCGGTCTGGGCGTCGGGCGGGCCGTGGATGACCTCCTGGACCACCAGGCGGCGCTGCGGATGGGCCGGCAAGTCGGCCCAGGCGATGATGCGGTTGAGGTTGGCGCGATGCCCGTGGATGTCGCCGGCGACGATGACCTCGCAGCCGGCCGGGACCGCCACGACGTTGCCGGCGCGTCGCCCGTCGCCGGCGGCCAGCTCGGCGGCGCGGAGGAAGATGTCCGCCACGGGGCTGGGCACGCGGGGGCTCCTATGTCCCGGTCGGGCGGGCCTGTTCGAGCTGTCGGCCGATGAGCATCAGCCGCGAGCCGATCTCGCCCATGCTGCCGGGACGGTGGGGGGGGTGGAGCTGGATGCATTCGCCGACCAGCTTGGACAGCGAGGCGGGCACGTCGGGGTTGAGCTGCTCGACGGGCAGGACGCGCTGGCCGTCGTTGAGCGTGAGCAGTCCGTCCTTGGGCAGGACGGTGGGGATGGGCCGGCCGGTGAGGGTCCAGTAGAGCGAGGCGCCGAAGTTGTAGACGTCGGTGCGGGCGGTGACGGGCCGGCGGTAGACCTGCTCGGGGGCGATGAAATCGGGGGTGCCCTGGATGCGGCTCTTGACGGTGCCGGCGTAGCAGCTTTGCCCGAAGTCGATGAGTTTGACGCTGCCGTCGCCGGCGACGACGATGTTGTTGGGCTTCGTGTCGCAGTGGACGATGTTCCGCTCGTGGAGGTGGCTCAGCCCCGAGGCGACGTCGGTGAAGACCCGCACCACGGCGGCAAGGTCTCGGGGGCGGTCGGCCTGGACCGTCAGCCCGTCGCACATCTCCATCAGGAGGTGGACTTCGTGCAGTCGCAGCCAGCGGCTGACGCGGCGGATGTCGAAGATGCGGCGGACGTTCGGGTGGCGCAGCAGCGAGCCGATCTCGTATTCGTTGATCGCCTGCTCGAGGAACCGCCCGTCGGAGGCGTGGCGACGAACGGTCCGCTTGAGCGCATAGACTTCCCCCGTCTGCTGGTCGCGCACCTGCCAGATGGTACTCCTCGCCCCGCTGCCCAGGTACTGCAGCACGGCATACCCGGGCAGTTCAAGTGATTGCGTGCCTGCCATGTCCGCGGTGGATGACTCCGATAACGTGTATGAGACCGCTGACAGACCGATCCTAACAGACCGCCGGCAGCCACGCCATGGTGTCTGACAGAAAATTTGTCTCGAGCCTCGCGCGCCCGCACGGCGCAGGCACCGCTCCCGCCGCAGTCCGTCCCTTGCCGCCGCGCCTATGGCCGATATAATCGCGCACCAAGGACCACGGCTGCATGAGCCCCAGGGCCCGCAAGAGCGCCATCATCCTCGTCAAGAGCACCATCGCCGTTGCGCTGCTGGGCTGGGTCTTCAGCCGCGTCCACTGGCGCAGCTATGCCGAGGACGCCGCCACCGGCGGGACGTGGACGGTCCTGCGGCAGGAGCGGCGCGGCGCGGCGGAGATGCTGCTGGTGCGCTCGGGGCGGCTGGGCGGGCCGGAGCAGTGGCGCCCGGCCGCGGCGTTCCGGCCCGTGCCGGGCGGCGGCGTCGTCCGCGAGGGGTTCCTCGCCAGCCTCGTGCGGATCAACGTCCCGCTGGCCGTGCTGGGCTCGCTGGGCTTCGGCGTCAGCCTGCTGATCTGCGCGGGGCGGTGGTGGTGGCTGCTGCGGATACAGGACATCCGCATCAGCGGCTGGGAGGCGGTGCGGCTGACGTTCCTCGGGCAGTTCTTCAACGCCGTGGTGCCGGGCACGGTGGGCGGCGACCTGGTGAAGGCCTACTACGGCGCCAAGCACACGCCGCGCAAGGCGGCCGTCCTGCTCAGCGTGCTGGTCGACCGCGGGGTGGGCATGGCCGGGCTGGCGCTGATGGCGACGGCGATGCTGGCGGTGGTGCTGGCGGGGGGGCTGGAGCGGTTCGAGAAGGTCCGCAGCGCCGCGGTGACGGTGGCGGTGCTGCTGCCGGTGACGTGCCTGGGGGCGGCGCTGCTGCTCAGCCGGCGCCTGCGGGAACTGCTGGGGATCGAGAAGCTGCTGCGGCGCCTGCCGGGCTGGCGCCACCTGGAGTCGGCCGTGGAGGCCGCCGCCGTCTACCGCCGGCGGCTCGGCGCGGTGGCCTGGGCGGTGCCGATGACGTTCGCCTCTCACGTGGCGTTCGTGGGTTTCATCGCGGTGGTCGGCATGGCGCTGTCGGTGCCGACGGCGTGGTACAACTACTACCTGTACGGGCCGCTGATCTACACCATCGGGGCGGTGCCGGTGACCCCCGGCGGGGTGGGGCTGGTCGAGACGCTCTTCGTGGACTACTTCCGCAGCCCCACGTGCACGCCGAGCACGATCCTGGTGCTGGCGATGCTGGCGCGGCTGGTGCCGGTGCTGTGGGGGATTCCCGGCGCGGTGGTGGCGGTGACGGGCGCCCGGCCGCACCTGCAGCAGATACGCCGCGAGATGGGCGTGGAGCCGGACGCCGGGCCGCGGGCGGGCGTCGCGGGGGACGGCCCGCCGCCGCAGGCCAAATGAGTGCCGTTTCGCTCAAGGCGCGGGGCGGACTGGACGAAGAGACCATCGGGCACGAGGGCGCCGGCGGTGCGGGCCAGGGGCAACGGCATGGCGTTTCTGCAGGAACTGACGGCGGAAGAACTGCGGAAGGCGGTTGAGGACTTGGCCGACGGCAACCTCTGCGTGGCGCTGACGGTGCGCTACCAGAGCCGGTGGGTGACGTTCCGCAGCTACGCCATCGCGGAGTTCAGGAACTTCCTGTGGGTGGAGATGCCCAAGACCGACCACCTGCCCACGCCGTATTAGTTCCGCATCGGCACGCAGGTGGGCGTGACCTTCTCGCTGTGGCACCGCAAGTACGTCTTCAGCGGCGAGGTGGTGGGCAGCGAGACGTACAACCTCGGGCCGGCGACGACCTGCACGGCGCTGAAGCTGACGGCCCCGGCGGCGATGCACCGCGTGGAGCGTCGGCTGCACGCCCGGCACGACGTGTCGCACGACGAGGTGACGCGGGCGTCGTTCTGGCTGGGCGGGCGCGACGCCCGGCCGCAGGAGTCCGAGGTCAACGTCGAGGCGCCCGTCTGGTCGGGGCGCGTGATGAACCTCTCCGGCGGCGGCCTGCTCGTCCGCGCCAGCTTCGAGGCCGCCAAGTACCTCGAGGTCGGCGACATCGTCGGCATCCACCTGATGTTCGGCTCGGAGGACCAGGCCGCGTTCCTCGACGCCCAGCTCCGCCACTGCCAGCGCGACAACGAGATGGCCCTGATGGGCTTCCAGTTCCTCGAGCCCGACGAGCCGCGCAAGGGCGACGCGCGAGCCCTGCGGCTCATCCGCGAGAAGATCCGCGCCCGCCAGAAGCCCCAGCCCGTCGCGGTCTGATCCGCTCCGCGGTGCGCCCTTGCTCAAGTGCCCCTCTCGGCGCGCCGAAATCTGCCGAGGAGACGCCTTCGTTCGGTGCCGCCCGCGCCTCGGTGCCGCGCCGAACGAAACGGAGGACCGCGGGCACATGGCCACCCTGCAACAACTGACCGGCCGGCAGGTCGACGAGGCCCTCGCCGCCGCCGTCGAACGACAGACCCCCGCCACGCTGACCATCCGCGCCGGTCGGGCGTGGGCGAACTTCCACAGCCGCATCCTTGCCCTGCGCGACGGGCACCTGTGGCTGGAGCTTCCCACCGCCGACGAGGACGGGGGGCCGAGCTGGCCGGCGTTCGCCCCGGCCGACAAGGTCGGCGTGGCGTTCAAGCTGAAGCATCACAAGCACATCTTCACGGCCACCGTGGCGGGCATGGAAGTCGGCTCCGGCGGCAAGGCAGACGCGGAGCTGAAGTTGTGCAGCCCGGCGCGGATGCACCGGATGCAGCGGCGGGCGTTCGTGCGCGCCGACGTGCCGCCGCAGCGCGTCGTGCGGGCGTCGTTCTGGCTGGGAGGCCTGGAGGCCGAACCCGCCGGCACGACGCCCGAAAACCCCGTCTGGACGGGGCGCGTGCTGAACATCAGCGCCGGCGGCTTCCAGCTTTCGTTGGGCGGCGCGGCCCCCAAGGACATGGAGCCCGGCGATTCCGTCGGCGTCCGCATCAGCTTCGGCGCCGGCGAGGAGACCGTCTACGCCGAGGCCCAGTTCCGCCACATCCAGCGAGCCAACGGCGAGGCGCACCTGGGCTTCCAGTTCGTCGCCCTCGCCCAGACGCCCGAAGGAAAACACGCCCTGGAGTTGATCGGCACCAAGGCCGCCGAGTTCCAACGCCAACTCGCCGCCCAGGCCCGCGCGTAAGCGCCGCCGCGCCGCCTTGATTCGCCGACCGCGCCGCCCGTAGCATGTCGGCATGTCCGCCAGCGATGACTGCTACTCCGTCTGGTCGACGGCCTGGGGGCCGGTGGGCGCCGTGGCCTCGCCACGCGGCCTGCGCCGGTTCGTCCTGCCGCACTACCGCCTCGACGAGCTGGCCGACCTGCTGGCCTGGGAGCACCGCGGCGCGCGGCGCGACGACGCGGCCTTCGCGCAACTGGCCGGGCTGACGCGGGCGTATTTCAACGGCCGGACGGTCGAGTTCGCACCCGTCGCCTGCGAGATGCCCGGCGGGCGGGGGCTCCACGCGGCCGTGCTGGCCGCCTGCCGCCAGGTGCCCTACGGGCAGACGGTCAGCTACGGCGAGCTGGCGCGGCGGATCGGCCGGCCCGACGCCGTCCGCGCCGTGGCCGCGGCGCTGGGGCGAAACCCCATCCCGCTTGTCATCCCCTGCCACCGCGTGACGTACGGCGACGGGCGGCTGGGCGGGTTCAGCGCCCCCGGCGGCGTGGAGATCAAGCGGCGGATGCTGGAGCTGGAGCGCCGCGCCGCCGCGGGGGCCTGAAGGGCGGGCGAGAGCGGCGCCCGATTGCGGAGCGAACGCGAACAATGTCCCCAGAGGATGTCAGGCTGGTCGGCCCCGATGAGATCACTCGCGGCGCGCTGGTGGACTACATCGAGGAGTTCCGCCGGGCGGGCGAGAACTACTGGCAGGGGCGGCGCCAGCAGGTGCGCGGCGACTTCGCCGGCTTCCTCCGCGAGCAGCGCGACCGCGCCGCCGGACGCAGCCTGCCGGCCGACCAGGTGCCCGACAGCCAGTATTTCCTCCTCCGCGGCGGGCGGATCCTCGCCTCCTGCCGCATCCGCCACAAGCTGACCGATTCGCTGCGCGAGGAGGGCGGGCACATCGGCTACGACGTGCGCCCCGGCGAGCGGGGCAAGGGCTGGGCGACGCGGATGCTGTACCTGGCGCTGGCCGAGTGCCGCCGGATGGGCATGACGCGGGCGATGGTCACCTGCGACAAGACGAACCTCGCCTCGGCGCGGGTGATCCGGAAGAACGGCGGCGTGCTTGAATCCGAAGGCCCCGTCGGCCCGACTGGCAAGATCGTCCAGCGCTACTGGATCGAACTGTAGGCGGAAGTCTGCTGAAACAATCCCGCCGCCGGGGCTGTTTGGTCTTGTGGATGAGGCGCCTGTGCGGCCGGAAGCCATCTTCCCCCGCCGGCGGTCGCCACCTGCCCGCCCGCGCGGCGTTCAACGTGCCAAGGAGACTGCCACGATGAACAGACAGATTCGGCACGTCCTGACGAGGCGGCAGGTGCTGGCGGGCGCGGCGGCGGGGGCGGCGGGCCTGGCCGTCGCGGGGCCACTGGCGGGCGCCAAGGCGGCGTCGCGCCCGGGCCGCTGGCCCATGCGCCTGTCCACCTCCAGCATCGGGTTCACCAGGCTGCCCATCGAGCAGGCCGTCGAGCGGATCGCGAAGCTCGGCTTCGAGGCGATCGACATCTGGTCGGCCCACGCCGGCTGCCCTCACCTCGACGACGTGGCCAAGCGCCTCGGCGGAGCCGGTCTGAAGGAGCTGCTCGCCAAGCACAAGCTCAAGCTGTTCGCCTTCAGCGTCTACAGCGGCGGCTACCCGCGCTACGCGAAGCTGCTGGGCGAATCCGGCGGCGGCGTGGCCGTCCACGGCTGCGGCAGGGGCAAGGGCGACAGCCTCACCGCACAGATGAAGGCCATGCACGAGTCGCTGAAGGGCGAGGTTGAGCTGGCCGAGAAGTACGACTCGCGCATCGCCATCGAGAACCACGGCGGGTCGCTGCTGAACTCGCTGGACTCCTTCAAGGCGTTCGTGGAGACCAACCCGCACAAGCGGGTCGGCATCGCCCTGGCTCCCTACCACCTCCAGCGAGCGAAGGCGTCGGTCGAGGAGGCCATCCGCGTCGCCGGCGGGCAGCTCCTGTTCTTCTACGCCTGGCAGGCGGCGCCCGGCACGCAGCAGCTTCCCGGCATCGGGCCGACGGACTTCGCGCCCATGCTCAAGGCCCTGGCGGAGGTGAGCTACGGCGGGTACGTCAACCCGTTCCTTCACGGCGAGCCGGCCCCCGACGAGATGGCCGCCGCGCTGGAAAAGTCGCGCAAGTACCTCCTGGCGACCCACGAAAAGGCCGTGCCCGCGTAGTTTGCCTCCGAGGGCCGGTCACTCCAGTGACCGGCTCCCGGGTTCCCGCGCGCGGGTATACTGTCTCCTTCGCGAGCAGCGAAGATGGCACGATCGTCCCATCTCGACGAGCCGCCCCTGAGCGCCTACGGCGCCGCGTCGCGCACGCCGTCGCCCGTGGCGCGGATGATGGCCGAGTTCGCCGCCGACTTCCGCGACGGCGCGGACGTCAACCTCGGCGTCGGATACGTCAACGAGCGGACGATCCCGCGACGCCTCGTCGTCGAGGCCACCCGCCAGGTGATCGCCCACCCCCGCAAGTACGACAAGGCGCTGAACTACGGCGCCGCCGCCGGCACGGCCGGACTGATCGACGCCATCCGTCGCTACTGGCTGGCCAACCGCGTCGGCGGCGTGACGGGCGACCTGCTCGACCGCAAACGCGTCGTCGTCGGCGTCGCCGGGGCCAGCAGCCTGCTGGAGGCATTCGCGGCCGTGCTGAAGCCCGGCATCGCCGTCACCGCCGACCCGATGTATTACATCTACACCAACTTGCTCCAGCGGGCGGGATGGCGCGTGCTGGCCGTGCCGGAGGACGGCCAGGGGCTGCGCAGCGACCTGCTGGCCGAGAAGCTGGCCGCCCTGGGCAGGCGGCTGCGCGACGTGCGGATGATCTACGTCGTGACGGTGAGCAACCCCACCGGCACGATCCTGTCCAACGCCCGGCGGGGCGAGCTGGTGGCCGCCGCCGCGGGCCTTTCGCGCCGGCTGGGACGAATCGTGCCGCTGCTGCTCGACCGGGCGTACGAGGAGCTGATTCACGACCCTGCCGTCGAGCCGCCGCGCTCGGGGATGCTCGACGACGAGGCCGGGTGCGTCTACGAGGTATCGACGGTCTCGAAGGTGCTGGCGCCGGCGCTGCGTGTGGGCTATGTGATCGGCCCGCCGGGCGGGCTGCTCGACGCCGTCGTCCAGCGCGTCAGCGACGTCGGCTTCAGCGCCGCCCCGATCAACCAGCACATCGCCGCCTTCCTGCTCGATCGTCACGCGGCCGGGCAGATCGCCTCCGTCAACGCCGGCTA
>Ga0172362_10004983_pt1 | contig 11515 bp, 9 predicted proteins | sample LakKivs1_kivu2a2_FD_114534 | JGI IMG/M metagenome (GOLD analysis project Ga0172362, IMG submission 114534) | Sediment microbial communities from Lake Kivu, Rwanda - Sediment s1_kivu2a2 | ecosystem: Environmental > Aquatic > Freshwater > Lake > Sediment | place: Rwanda: Western Province, Lake...
AGCAACGTAAAGCTGGTCGGCGAGCGCTCCAATGGCGATATGGGGGGCATGCCCAAAGTCTTCACTACTCCCTTGGGGGTTCGCTTTGCCAGCCCCACGGTGAGGACCCTCGACCACGAGGGCAAGGACCTGGAGGGCGTGGGGATTGACGTGGACTACCCCGCGACCTGTACCGTGGAGGGGCTGCAGAAGGGTGTGGATGGGGTGATCGGAAAGGGGCTAGAGGTGCTCAAGGCCGAGATGCAGTAAGATTGACTCCATCCCCAGCTTCAACTATACTGGAAATGAGCTTATGCGACCATTCGCATAGGATGAGTCTTGCTCTCGCAAGGCGGGGCCGACTTTTACCGGGAACCCCTGCGGGGCCATAGATCAAGGAGGTGACCATCGAGTAATTCACAGCTCCCTCATCTACTCTGACTACCACTCGCTTAGGCAACACAAGGAGGATGACTACGATGTCCAAGTTATGTTCGCGTCGTGCTTTCCTGCGCCTCATCGGGGCGGGGGCTGTCAGCGTCCTCGTGGCAGCCTGTCAGCCCAAGATCGTCGAGGTGACCAAGATCGTGGAGAAGGAGAAGGTGGTCAAGGAGACGGTCGTCGTCGAGAAGGAGGTCAAGCCCGCTGGGCCTACTGAGAAGACCGTGCGCGTGTTGCTCGATTCCTGGGCGTTGGGAGAGGTGCCCTTTGACCGCACCGCGCGCGAATACACCGATGCTCACCCAGGCCTCAAGGTTGTGGTGCAGAGTACCTTTGAGGGTTGGAAGACCAAAGTCACAGCCCAGATCAATGACGGCACGCTGGAGTGGAGCGCCGCAGGCATCCTGAGCACTGACATCGACCCCGCCCCCTGGATCAAGGGCGGCCTGGTACAGCCTATGGAGGAATACCTCTCCGCCTCGAAGGAGCCGGGGGCCGATACGCTGCTCAGTGACATGATCCCCACGATCAAGAGCGCCTGCACCTTCGAGGGCAAGGTCTACAGCATCCCCTACAGCTTTGAGAACGTCACCTTCAACTGGCGCACCGACTACTGCAAAGCAGTGGGCATGACCGAGCCGCCTGCAGACTGGGATGAGTGGCTACGCATCGCCCTGGAGCTGAAGAAGTGGGGCAAGGACGAGCAGATCTACCCTACGGCCTGGTGCGGGGACATGAACTCCGACCTCGACGCGATGCTCCGCGCGGCCACCGACAAGCCCTATACCGCTGATGGCCTTCTCGACTGGACCGGACCGGCGATGATGGAAGTCCTGACCTTCATGAAGCGGCTCATCGTTCAGGAGGAGCTGACCCCGCCGCACGGCTACGACGGCGTGGTTGACGCCTATTTCGGGGGCAAGCTGGCCACCTTCCATGCCCAGAGCTCGCGTGGAGTGTGGGGGCAGAACGCCTTTGGCACGGATAAGGTAGTGACCTCGCCCGTGGTGCACAAGGCCAAGGGGGTTGGCGTGGGCGCGTGCTACTGGTGCAACAACCTGGCTATCCTCAACAAGGCCCCGCTCCCGCAGGAGGCCTGTGATTACCTTGTATACACCATGGGGCCGCAGAACGTCGAGTTCCAGAAAACGGTGATCAAGACCGGCAAGACGCCTATCTATAACTCGATCTACGAGGACGTGATCAAGGGCGACCCGCAGTTCCGCATCTACCAGTGGATGATTGACATGCGCACGGACGTGGAGACCGCTCCTTTGATCCCGCAGAATACCTACGTGATGATCGAATACTCGGCTTACTCCAAGTGGTGGGCGCAGTTCACAGACCCAGGCTCTACCATGAGCCCGCAGGAGTTCGGCGATTCCGTTCTGAAGGACGTCAAGGCCGAGATCGCTAAGCAAAAGACCTAGCTGGTTCAGTGACCTTTGGCCCTCACCGTCTCGGAAAGATGAAGGCGGAAGGATGAAGGATGAAATGCCTTTTTCATCCTTCATCCTTTGTCCTTGCGCCCGTCGCCCCCGAAAGGAGAGCCCGATGACCGCTTACATGCACACGATCAGGCGAAACTTGCAGCCTGCCGCACTGGTCACCAATATCCTCCTGATTCTGATGTGTGTGATTTGCCTTTTCCCCGTGCTCTGGTCGGTCTCGTCCTCACTCAAGGAGGGGGTGGAGATCTATCGTATCCCAGCGACCCTACTCCCCGAACACCCCTCCTTGGCGAACTATGCCTGGATGTTTACCCGTGCCGACATGAGCCGCCTGCCGCTGAACCTGTGGAACAGCCTCAAGGTGACGATGGGCGCGGTAATCATCCAATGCATCACGGCGACGATGGCCGGCTTTGCCTTCGGCCGGCTTGACTTTCGGGGCCGCGACCTGATCTTCTACCTGCTGATTATGCTCATGTTCATCCCCCGGGCTGGTGGGCTGATGGCCCTTTACGAGCTGATGGAGTTCCTGAAACTGCGCAACTCGCATCTGGGCTTGATCCTGCTCTTCCCCAGCGCCATCAGCGTGGCCCTGTTCGTCATGCGCCAGAACTTTCTCGGCGTGCCCCACGAGTTGGAGGAGGCGGCGGTCATGGATGGCGCGGGCACCTGGCGCATCTTCCTTAGCATTGACCTGCCCTTCGTCCGGGGAGGGATTGCCGTGGTGGCCATCTGGGAGTTCATCTACGTCTGGGGAGAGTATCTCGTCACCCTGACCATGCTCGACTTCCCGGAGTTGGAGACAATTGCCATTGCCGTGACCAAGCTCAGGGGGTGGAGCTCGCACTTCACCTCGCGCATCGTCACCCCCTACGGCACCGAGTCGGCGGCCTATGTGGTGGCCATGATGCCGATGATCCTGATGTTTGTTCTTCTGCAAAAGTGGTTCGTCCGCGGCCTCAGTGAGGGGATCCTCAAGATGTAGGCACAGCAGACGGGATCATGACATCAAGGAGGGAAAATGACTGAGGCACCGAGAACCCAAAGAGTGGACGAGGTACGTGCCCAGGGCCGGATGGCGGTGGTCAGTGAGTTCTTCCGCGAGCTTCTGCGCCTGCGTGGGCAGAAATGGGGCAATCTGTGGGGCTACTTTTTCATCGCCCCGGCAGTCATCATGTACCTGATTTTCGAGGCTTGGCCGATCTTGCGCGGCCTCTTTATGGCTTTCTCCGATTACCGTTGGCTGGTGCGCTCAACCCACGGCCTGAAGGGCTTTAACGGACTGGATAACTGGATCGAAATGCTCCATGACCTAACCTTCTGGAAGAGCCTGGGGATCGCCGCCAAGTTCACCCTGATGTTCATGCCTACGGCGTTCGCTCTGGCACTGGGCACGGCGGTGCTGATCTCCAAGGTGAAGAACGGCACGATGGCTGGGGTCTACCGGGTGATTGCTTACATGCCCGTCGTGCTGCCCGTCTCGGTGGCCATGCTGGTCTGGGGCAAGCTCTATGACGTCAAGTTTGGCTACCTGAACGTGATGCTGCAGAGGATCGGCGTGGCCAACCCGCCCAACTGGCTTGGCTCTCCCAAGAATGCCCTCTATTCCATGGTCCCGCCCACCATCTGGCTGCGCTTTGGCGAATGGACGCTGCTCTTCCTCATTGGCATCTATAACATCAACCGCGAGATTTATGAGGCAGCAGTGGTGGATGGGGCCAACGGCTGGCAGCAATTCGGCTTCATCACCGTGCCTTTGCTCAAGCCGGTGTTCACGTTGGTTCTGGTTCTTGGCTCAGGGATCGTCAGTGCCACGGTTGAATCCATGGCCCTTTTTGGAGGGACGAACGGCGGCCCTGGGGAAGCGGCGCTGACCACGGGGGTGTATCTCTATCGTACGGCCTTCATCCACGGCGACATGCGCATGGGCTATGCGGCGACGATGTCCCTCTTCTTGGGGATCGTGAATATGCTCATCACAGCCGTTGTGTTTGTGACCATGCGCACGGAGCGGGCTTAGGGCGACTCGTGCTCCGTGCGCAGGATGATTTCCTCCTGCATCCTCGGCGAGAGGCCCACAAAGTAGTCGCTATAGCCCCCGATACGCACCACCAAGTCGCGATACTCTTCCGGGTGGGCCTGGGCGGCGAGCAGGGTAGCCTTGTCTACCACGTTCACCTGCACTTCAAAGCCGCCCCGACGCAAGTAGGTCTCGACCAAAGAGCGCAGCCCGGCGACGAAGCTCGGTTTGTGCCCCGCTTTGGTGAACTTGAGGTTGACGGCGATTCCCCCCAACATGGGTACGTGGCTCCACTTGGTGGCCGAAAGGATAGCCGCCGTCGGCCCCAGGCGCTCGCGACCTTGCGCCGGGCCTGAGCCATCTCCCAAGGCAGTGCCCGCGCGGCGCCCGTCGGCCGAGGCCGCCGTCACCGCCCCCAGCCGCTCGTGCATGATCCAGCAGAACAGCCCAGGATGGAAGGCCCCGCCCAGATAGGTGCGATAACGGCTCACCTCGCGCGTGATTGAGCCGGTGATGCGCAGGGCCAGCTCGTCCACCGAGTCCTCGTCGTTACCGTATTTGGGCGCTTGGTGAAGCAACATCAGCCGCAGATCCTCGCGCCCGGCGAAATCCTCGTCCAGGGCCTGGGCCAGCTCGTCGAGGGTGAAGCGCGATTCCTCAAAGACGAACTTGCGGATTGCCGCCAACGCATCCGCCAGGTTGGAAAGCCCCACGAAAGAAGGCTCGATCCAGTTATAGCGTGCGCCGCCTTGATCTATGTCCAGCCCTCGGGCCAGACAGTCGTTGACGAAACAGGAAAGCAGGGGGAATCCCCCATGATGATAGCGGGTCATCTGGCAGGTGTTCCCGTCAATCACCGCCAGGCGGACCACCTCGCCCAAACGCGCCTCGTAGGCCGTCAGGAGCTCCTCGAAGGAGGGAAAGCTGCGCTCGCCGGCGAAGACTGGCCCGCCGAGCGACCCGCCGCCGGCGGGGACCTCGCGCGGGCGGCGCGTGCCCTCCTCGATGGGGGCCACGCCGATCAGGTCATGGAGAAGCTGCAAGAGATTGATATAGGGGCTGGCCACATAGACGTTGGAGGAGGCCACCGGCGTCAGCTCCACGCAGGTGCTATGCTGATAGAGGCACGCCTCGTCGGGGGATAGCCCGGCGGCCAGCATCCCTTGGGTGATGGCCTCATCATTAAAGACCGCCGGATGAGTCAGGCCCTGGGATAATAGCTCGCAGGCGTGCTCGGTGATGTCTGGGGGCGTGTCCTCGTTCCAGCAGAGGCCAATCCCCGGATAGGAGAGGCGCGTGTGGGGGATGCTTTCCAGAAAGAGGCGCGTCAGCTCGTTGGAGACATCCCGCCCCGTGCCGTCGCGCCCCCCGATCATAAAGCCCACGGCCAGCCCGCGCGGGGTGTAGAGACAGAGCATCAGGCAAAGGCAATCAATCAGCTCCTGGGCTCGCTCTGGGGTGATTCGCCCTACTTCTAGGTCGCGGCGGTAATAGGGCCAGAGATAGCGGTCGGGGCGACCCAGTTGAAAGAGGAGCATCTGCTGCCCGGCGCACAAGGCGAAAGTGACAAAGTGTGCAACCTGGAGCGCCTCGCGGAAGGTCTCTGCCGGCTCCTCCGGCACCCGCCGACAGATGGCCGCGATCTCTTTCAACTCGGCTTTTCGCTTGGGGTCTTGGCAAAGACGAGCCAACCGCTCGGCCTCTTCGGCGTAGTTGTACGACAGATCCCGCAGCCCATCCAAGGTCAAGAGACAGGCGCGGTAGAAGGCATCGCGCTCCAGGCCCTCAGGGCGGGTCAGGTCTAGCCGTGAGCGGTAGTTTTCGATCTGCGCCCGCAAGCCCCTAAGGCCCAGGCGCAGTAGCTTTTCGTAATCAATAGCCATGTGCGCGCGCTGGCCATAGACCGGGCTGGCCGCGCGCGAGGCGTCCTTTTGCCAGTGCTCAAGCTCCGCTTGTTCCTCGGGGGATAGGGTGCGTGGGGAGAAATTGCCTACCAGGAGATCATCTTCGCCAATGTAGGGCGTCAGGCCCTGCAAGACCGCAGCGGTGGCCCGGCCGCGGCGCACGATATTCCACGGCTCATTGGCGCTTGCAAGCCAGGAGCGCGCCCAAAGCAGCTCAGGCTCTTTGCTCCCGAACTCTTGCTGCGCGAGCGCCCTGGCCCGCAGGCGCTGAATGCGGGGAGTGGCTTCCATACCTGACCTCCGCAGGTTCACGTGGTACGGGATTCCGAGCAGCTCATGGTTCCAGTCCTTCCGCCATAAGCGCCTGGCGCACCGCCTGACGTACCGATTCAGCGATCACAATGGTCCATTCCACCTCTTCGCGCTCGACTTCTGAATCTTCACTGGGGTAACGTGCTGTGATGGCAAACGGCGTGAGCCTGGCGGCGTCCATCAGTTCCTGAGCCCAAGGCTCTTGTGTACCCACCAATTCCAGGAGCCGGGCGATGTTGTGCGTGTAAGGAAAATCAATCCCCTTCCAGACCAGGTAAGCCTTGGGGTACTTCTCTGCACACTGCTGGGCATGGTAGGCTATAAGCCGCAGCGGGGCCTCGTCCCCAAGAGTCAGACCATGCCTTGCCAGGACCAAATCCTCATCGGCGTAGACTACCCATTGATGGGCTTGCCGGGCAAGTTCCTCAAGTGGGGCGGTCATATAGTACCCTCCCCTCGAGGAAAGCCGGACGCGCGATTGTTCCGGGGATCTCTCGGTCGCGCTCGTACTCTTCTGGGGTGAGGATAATGATGTCTCGCGCGATCCCCAGCCCATTGAGAGCCAGGTCCATCTCCACCATCATCTCGCGGCGACGGCGTCCTGATAGGGGACAAACCACCAACAGGTCCACATCGCTCTTGGGATCAGCATTGCCCCGCGCCTGGGAGCCGAAGAGGATGACTTTGTTTGGCCTGAAGCGGCGCACTAGTCGCAAGGCCGCCTCCTGTAATACTTCCTCTGGGATCACAGAGCACCTCCTAACATACTCACTCGAAATCAGAGGGGGTTCCAAACCCTCCCCTACTTCTACCCGTGCCTTGCGCTGATCCCATAGCCTTGTGCCACCTCAACCAAGGCATCCATTCTCTCCTTGGGCGGGGATTTCAATCCCCTGGCGCGGTAATCCATGCCCAGGCTCTCGTATTTGCTCGTGCCCATAGGATGGAAGGGAAGTAGCTCATAATACACCAGGTTGGGCAGCTTGGCCACGAAGGCGGCGATAGCCGCGACCTCCTCCGGGGTGTCATTGACGCCGGGGATGATCGGCGTACGCACGATGAGCGGCTGGGGTTGCTGGCCCAGACGCACGGCATTGGCCAGGATGCGCTCGTTGGGTACGCCAGTGCACTCGCGGTGCTTTTGGGAATCCATCAGCTTAATGTCCATCATCACCAGGTCGGTGACGGGGAGGATGGCCGCCAGGCGCTCCCAGGGGAAGTTGGCCGCGGTCTCGATGGCCGTGTGCAGGCGCTCCTGGCGACAGCGCTCCAGGATGGCATAGGAGAACTCGAGTTGCAAGAGCGGCTCGCCGCCCGAGAGGGTTACCCCGCCATTGGAGGTCTCGTAGAAGGGCTTGTCGCGCAGGACCTCCTCGACGACCTCGTCCACGGTCTTGACTTGGCCGACCAACACCAGCGCCTCAGCATAGCAGGTCTCAGCGCAGGTACCACAGGCGGCGCATAGCTCACGGCGGAACTCGCGATGCCCATTTACCTGCACATGGGCGTGATTGGGGCAGCGCTCAAAACACTTGCCGCAGCCGATGCAGCGGTTGGGGAAGATCTGCAACTGAGCCTTTGGCTCCAAGGTCTCCGGGTTATGGCACCAGAAGCAGCGCAGGTTGCATCCTTTCAGGAACACCGTGGTGCGAATGCCCGGCCCATCATGGATGGAAAAACGCTGAATATTAGTCACTACGCCTTTCAGATCACTCATGCGCTCCCCTGCCGCAAACGGTTTTCAGCCGCCAGAACCACGTCTCATGCCCCATTACAAAACGAACGGCCAGCCCATTGCCAGAGCTAGCCCGGTGAGATATAATGCTCATGTCTGCCACGCACAGGTACCGCATAGGGGAGTCGAACCCCTGATCTCCTCCTTGAGAGGGAGGTGTCCTAGACCACTAGACGAATGCGGCAGGTCGTCGAGAGCTATTCTAGCCGAAACTATTGCCTTGTCAAACGGTCAGCACCCCTACTAAAGGGCAGTGGGGTCGAACTTACCAAAAGCGCTTGTGGCGCAATGGTGCTCATGACCACAGTTGTCCGGAGCTACTAAGCAAGGAGAGATTCCCAGATGTGCGGCATCGTCGCTTATGTCGGCCCGCGTAACGCCTCGGAGATCATTCTGGAGGGCCTGCGTCGCCTGGAATATCGCGGGTATGACTCGGCCGGAGTGGCGGTGGCCGGCCCACGGGGCATCGAGCGTCGCCGCAGCGTGGGCAAGCTGGCCAACTTGGCCGCCATCCTCGTCGAGCACCCCCTTCATGGCCGCGCGGGCATGGGGCACACCCGCTGGGCCACCCACGGCGGCGTCACCGAGGACAACGCCCACCCTCACACTGGCGGCGATGGCACCATTGTGGTCGTCCAGAATGGCATCGTGGAGAACTATCTGGAGCTGAAGCAGCGTCTTCAGGCCGAGGGGGTCACCTTCGCCTCGCAGACCGATACCGAGGTCATCGCCCACCTGATCGCCCACTACTATCGCCACGGCGAGGAGCACCTGGCCACAGCGGTACGGCGCGCGCTCCAGGAGCTCAAAGGGGCCAATGCCGTGGTGGTTATGAGCGCCTTGGAGCCGGAGCATCTGGTCGCCGCGCGCCTGGGCAACGCTGGGGGCGTGGTGGTTGGCGTCGGCCAGGGCGAGATGTTCATCGCCTCAGACATGCCCGCGATCCTCGATCACACCCAGCAGATGATCTTCCTCGATGACCACGAGCTGGCCGTGGTCGCCGCAGAGGGAGCCGGCTTCATGACCCTCACTGGTGAGCCGGTGGAGAAAAGGGCGACTAACATTTCCTGGAACCCCGTCGAGGTGGCCAAAGGGGGCTACAAGCATTTCATGCTCAAGGAGATCTATGAGCAGCCCCGCTCGATTACCGACGTCATCCGGGGGCGGGTGGATTTTGACCGCGCCCTGGTGCTCCTGCCAGATCTGGAGGGCCTGAAGCCGGTTTGGCCGCATCTGCGCCGCCTTCATGCCGTGGCCTGCGGCACGGCCTGGCACGCCTGCTTGGTGGCCAAGTTCCTCATCGAGGACCTGGCGCGCCTGCCCGTGGAGGTGGACTATGGCTCCGAGTTCCGCTACCGCGATCCTCTCCTGGAGCCGGGGAGCGTGGTGCTAGTGATCACCCAGTCAGGGGAAACGGTAGACACCCTGGCGGCAATGGAAGAGGCGCGAGAGAAAGGGATGCAGTCCATCGCCCTGGTGAACGTGGTGGGCAGCCAGGCGGCGCGCCTGGCCGATGGGGTGGTTTACCTAAACGCCGGCCCCGAGATCGGCGTGGCCTCCACCAAGGCCTTTACCTCGCAGGTGGTGGCAGCCTACCTTCTAGCCATCTATCTGGCTCAGGCGCGGGGCACACTGACTGAAGAGCGCCGCCGCCAGCTCCTTCAGGACCTGGCCGAGCTGCCCAACCTGGCAGGTCAGGTGCTGGCTCCAGGCAACGACTATGAGCGCATCGCCCGGCGCACTATGCACAGCCAAGATTTTCTCTTTCTGGGACGGGGGATCAACTATCCCATTGCCCTGGAGGGGGCGCTCAAGCTCAAGGAGATCTCTTACATCCACGCCGAGGGCTACCCAGCGGGGGAGATGAAGCATGGCCCCATCGCCCTCATTGACGAGAACCTGCCCGTGGTCACCATCTGCCCGCGCGATAAGGTGCGCACCAAGATGCTCTCCAACATTGAGCAAGTCAAGGCACGCGGCGGGCGAGTCATCGCCCTGGCTAGCCGGGGCGACCTGGAAGTGGCAGAGAAGGCTGACGACGTCATCTGGATTCCCGAGGCCTCGCCCTACCTGACGCCGGTGCTGGCCGTCATCCCCTTGCAGCTCCTGGCCTATCACGTGGCCGTCTTGCGCGGCTGCGATGTGGACCAACCCCGCAATCTGGCCAAGAGCGTGACGGTGGAATGAGAGAGAACGCCAGAGAACGGAATCTGGAGTGGCTAATAGTTGCTTGCCTCCGGTCGCATTGGGGTCAAGTATAGCCAATCAACTAATGATCCGGGCACAAGATGCTAAACTCGTTGGCGCCCCGCCCTGGCCCCCGATCCAGTCGGGGGCGCAGGGCTAACACGCGCAGCAGGCTGAAGCCTGCTGGAAGGCCGTTTGAGCCCGTTTGAACGGGCTTTGCGTCCTTAGCCCGGTCCCCCGATCTAGTCGGGGGGCCGGGCGGGGAGCAGGGCGGGTTTACCAACCTATGCACAGATCAGTAGGTGAGGGACCCGGACATGGACGCCCTTATGAGGTGGGGCATCAGCATCATCCTGGCTCTGCAAGGGGAGCCAAGGTTGGTCGGCGTGATGCAGTTCTTCACTTTCCTCGGCAGCGAGGGGTTCTTTCTGTTTGTGATGCCCGCGATGTACTGGTGTGTGGATGCCGCGATGGGTGTGCGCCTGGCCGTCGTGCTGATCGCCTCCAACGGCCTGAATGGCCTTTTCAAGATCGCCTTTCATTTGCCACGCCCCTATTGGGTTGACCTGCGCGTCAAGGCGCTGAGCAGCGAAACCAGCTACGGCATTCCCTCGGGTCATGCCATGAACGCCACAACGATTTGCGGGTTCGTGGCAGCCCAAGTCAGGAAATGGTGGGCGTGGGTGGCAGCAATCGTGCTTATTCTCATGATCTCGCTCTCGCGACTCTATCTCGGCGTGCACTTTCCTACGGATGTGCTGGCGGGATGGATTCTGGGTATAGTGGTGTTGTGGGCATTTCTGGCCCTTGAGCGACGAGCCGTAGCCTGGGCAAAGCGCCTGACAATGTGGCAGCAGATCGGCCTGGCCTTTGTACTCTCGCTCCTCTGCCTAGCGCTATTCATTGGAGTACTGGCGGCTATCGCCTCCTCGCCCGACCCGATCACCTGGGAGCAGAACGCTGCGCTTGCTACTTCGTTGGAGCCAGGCGAATCGGCCATCGCACCGCGCAACCCTGAGGCCGGCGTCACGTTTGCGGGGATGGTCATGGGCCTGGGGCTGGCGCTCGCGTTCCTCGCGTACCGTCCAACGCAGTTTGATGCGAGAGGGCCGCTGGCGAAGCGCGGCTTGCGATTTGTGATCGGCCTGATAGGAGTCGTGATCCTTTGGCTGGGCCTGAAGCTCATAGCGCCGCAAGAGCCATTCATGCTGGCGATGCTTATCAGGTATATTCGTTATACGCTGGTGGTCTTCTGGGCGCTGTATCTAGCGCCGTGGGTGTTTGTAAAGATGGGGCTCTAGTGCTTCGCCTTGCGCTTTTGCCCAATGGGGAAAGTGCCGAAAGGGGCGCATGTTGAAGGAACTGCTCATCAGGACCAGGGCACAGGGCGAATTCGTGGACATCACTCCTCAGATACAGGAGGTCGTGCGCCAGAGTGGCGTGGCCAGCGGATTGTGCTACCTCTTTGTGCCCCATACCACAGCGG
>Ga0172362_10004984_pt1 | contig 11513 bp, 8 predicted proteins | sample LakKivs1_kivu2a2_FD_114534 | JGI IMG/M metagenome (GOLD analysis project Ga0172362, IMG submission 114534) | Sediment microbial communities from Lake Kivu, Rwanda - Sediment s1_kivu2a2 | ecosystem: Environmental > Aquatic > Freshwater > Lake > Sediment | place: Rwanda: Western Province, Lake...
AGGCATGGTCTTTTTAACCACGTCTAACCCCTTTGCGGTTATGCTAACTTTTCTGACCCTACGATCCTCGCCTATCCCTTCTCTTCTCACTAGACCTTCTTGTTCGAGGCTATCAACAGCTCTAGTAATGGCGTGTTTAGACCGAAATACCCTTCTACTTAATTCAGTTGGTGTCATGGTGCCGCCATGCGTTATTAAGATATGTAAGATATTCATCCAGGTCCGATTTGCGCCGTATTTGCGTAAGACACTGTCTACATACTTATCCACTATTTCAGCCGTGTAGATGAATGAGAGGAAGTTGTCAACCCTCAAATCATTGGCCTGAGCTCTGATGTCGTTAGCTAGATACTCTACTCTATCCTCAAAACTTCTCGTCATCCAATTCCTCCTTTGATGAAGAGCGTAGTCGTAATTCGATTGTAACAAGGGCTACTTTATGTCTTAACGGCATCTTGGACATGGTCTAAAAGAAGTTTCATATGCAACAGTCCTTATAGATATCATATCCCTTGACAATATATCCTTTTGTGCTATAATATTACAAACAGCCACAGGTGTCAACTAATACCGTTAGCCACATCTTCAATAGTACGCTTAAAAGATGGCATAACAGCGGTATTACACTTGCCAAGTAAGGATATCAAGTATGCAGCAAACAATTTAGACAAAGCTCCAACTACCTAATCTTCCCCTATTTTACATGAGCAAAAGAGGTTATGAAAAAGGCTTCAGAGGAAGTGGGTGGAGGAAAAGATAAATGGTTAGAAAGTCTGTGAGGTAGAGCAACTTTCGACGGATAATCACTTTAATAAAAAGGAGGCGATCAGATGAGATTCTTAATTGATATTGATACTGGTGGTACGTTCACGCATGGGGTCATAGCTGGCAACGGAGATATTAAGACAGTTACAACACCAACAACCCCGCATGACCTAACAGTTTGCCTTGCTGACTGCGTAAAGCAAGGGGCTGAGGCATTTGGACTCTCTTTGAGGGACATGTTACTCAGCACAGATATTGTTAGATACTCAACTACTATAGCAACCAATACAATGATTCAAAGAACAGGGTCCAAGATAGGTCTGATTGTCACCAAGGGATTTGAGGATTCGCTATACGCACCGCAGACAAAGGCAGTGGAAACCGTGTATTCACTGATACCTGAAAATATGGTTACCCCGGTGGAAGAAAAAATCGATGACAAAGGAAACATTATAAGGCCGTTGGATAAGGGCCAGGTCATAGAGAAAATGCAGTCCTTAATTGATATAGGTGCCCGGACTATCGTAGTCAGTTTAAAGAATTCACATATTAACCCGGCACACGAAAGACAGATTAAGGATGTAATAAAAGAAGATTATCCCAATTTTTACCTAGGCAGCGTGCGGGTATTTTTATCTTCCGATGTCTCTGACCAACCTGGGACTTTTATCGTACTAATGCCGCTTTAATCAATGCATACGTTCATGATGCGTTAGTCAAGTATCTCTACAAGGCTGAGGACGACTTAAGAAAAGATTATTACTTACATCCTCTGATGGTCTGTAATTCCCGTGGAGGTATAGCCAGGGTTGCTAAGACAAAAGCGATTGACACTTATAATTCTGGTCCAGTTGCCGGTTTGTGTGCTGCTTCCTATATAGGTAAGCTCTACGACTATGGCAATGTAGTCTCGGTTGATATTGGAGGTACTAGTCTAGATGTAGGAGTCATCCGTGGTGGGGCTTACAGCTATGAATTACTACCATGTATCTCCGATGTAACCGTAAATGTGCCCATGATTTTTGTTTATTCGGTAGGCATAGCCGGTGGGTCGATAGCTAGCCTAGATAGTTCCAACAATATTCTAACAGGGCCGAAAAGTGCAGGGGCAATGCCTGGTCCGGCCTGTTTTGACCTAGGGGGACTAGAACCTACAGTAACGGATGCCGATGTCGTTCTGGGGTTCATTGACCCCAATTATTTCCTCGGTGGCAGAATGAAGCTGAACCAAGAGAAAGCGACTTCGGCGATTCAGAGGAAAATAGCAAAACGGCTCAATATCGGTGCTCCAGAGGCTGCCTATTTGATTAAAGAAAATGCAGATAGAGTAATGCAGAAGGCCATACTGTCACATTTAGCTGAGCAAGGGATTAGCCCTAACGATTTGTCTGGCTTTATGTCCGTGGTTTATGGAGGAGCTGGCGCAACCCATTGTTGTGGCTTTACCAGTAGATTGCAGTTTGCTCAAATTATCATAAGTCCTTTTTCCTCAGCTTTTAGTGCCTTAGGCTCATCGATGGCGGATCTACTGCACGTGTACTCAAAATTCAGTGAGATTACGTTATATGACGGAGTGAGTTATTTAAGCGACTACACGAAGTTTAATAGTGTAGTCAGTGAATTGGTGGCGACGGCACAGCGGGACATTAGAGGAGAGGGATATTCAGTCGATGATGCAAGATATTATCTAGAACTTATTATGGGGGACGAGAGTTTACGGGGGATCAGGATCAAGAGTAACAGAGTGGCGCTGTCTTCTGAGAACGATGTGAGAGGCATATGTAAGAAGTTTAGAACAGCCCAAAAGCAGGTAGGCGGGGCAAGCCAAGATAGCAAGGAAATAGTTATCTATACCATCGTGCTGGACGCTGTCATCATGATGCCACATCACAAATTCAAGACAGCAGAATTAGCAGGTCAGGATCCTCGATCTGCTCGCAAGGGGGAACGCGGGGTCTTCTGGTCACCGAAGAGTGGTTACCAGAAGACCCCTGTTTATAAGCGAGAGTTACTGTTACCTGGTAATGTGGTTACCGGCCCAGCAATTGTTGAAGCAAAGGACACAACATACGTGATACCAGCCAATTACTCACTCACCATTGACAAGTACTCGAATGGAATTATTAGGGAGGTGCAGTAGTGAAAGTTCGAATCACTGAATACCTTGATATAGACCTGGAAAAAGAGATGTGGTGTTGTAATCGCTGTGGTAGAGAGCTTATTTCAGTCAGGGAGCCGTACAAAAAGGGGTGCCTGGTTTATGAAAAGCCGGCAGCTGAAATATATGAGCCACTAATAGAGAATTCGCCTTATTCTTTTTCGCCAAATCCTGATTACTGTCGGATAATTGAATTTTATTGCCCGGGCTGCGGGATAATGATTGAAAACGAATATCTACCTCCCGGGCATCCTATTACAGTAGATATCGAGCTCGATATTGACAAATTAAAGGATAAGTACCTTAAGGCAAAATAGGGATGAACTCAAAACTTCTATTTCGCAATACTTTGGAAATACGGAATACGAGCCGGCTTGCATTCATCCCGCTGGTATATAGCTTAGCTGCCAAAATATCACAAACTCCGCTAAGGGATGTGGTACACGACCCGACATACTTTGCCAACGCACTGGAGGCAGCCCACAAACTGTTTAAATACGATGGGATAATTAATGCTTTTGACAGCACTATTGAGGCTGAAGCCTGTGGTTGCGAGTTAGAATGGGGCGGGGATTATGACCTGCCAACGGTAACCAAGAAAAGTAGTCTGAATGAGCAACTGCCAGACGATTTGGCAAGGAGTGAAAGGGTCTCCGTCCTATTAGAAGTTACCAAGAGGCTAGGAATGTCTGCTGGAAGAGACGTTGCCATTATAGGCGTCATGACGGGGCTGTTTTCGCTAGCCGAGAATTTGGTGGACAGCTTTGAAGGGAGATTGGAAAGGCAAGAGCAAGATCCCAAAGTGCAGGAAACTCTGTCGCTGCTGGGTAACCTGCTCACCAAATTCACTAGACGTTTATGTGAATTAAGAGTGGATGCCGTATTCATTAGGGAAGAGTCCATGGGAGCGAGTTTTCTCAAGAAGGTAATGCTGTTTCCAGAAGCGTATACAACACTATTTAACATCATAAAATATTACGACAGCTACCCAGTGCTTATTCTGAGAGACTTTGAATTGGACGGTGTACAAAACTTATGTGATCTATTCCGACCTGGTGGCATAATTCTAAGTGGCCGTAGACTCAATGAAGATGACCTAGCATATTTGGAGAGACTATCCGATTCACTAAGGGTATGCTTTGGCCTAGCACTCCCGGTGGGAGACCAAAACAAGCTCTGGGAACAATTGGACTTAGTTAATGATTTCGTTATCAAAAGCAAAGCGCGTGGATTCTTTTATACCAGTGACGGGGAAATTCCATCCAACATCCCTATGGAAATTATCCATAATGTGATGGACAAGATATCGACTGGATTCTGAAATAAAAACATCTAGGAGGAAGAAAATGAAGTATGCCATTGACGTTGATGTCGGCGGTACTTTCATGGATTTCTTTGTAAGCGGTAATGGTAAGCATGTTATTTCCAAAGTGCCAACTACGACTTATGAGTTAGGCGCTGGTTTTCTCAGGGGTATAGAGGACTGCGCCGTAAAACTGGGTAAGTCTGTGGAAGACTTCCTAGCTGACACGGAGGCTATAAGGTACTCAACTACCATAGGTACGAATGCTATGCTCCAGCATAAGGGGCCTAACTTAGGTCTAATTACTACCGCTGGCTATGAGGACATGATCTTTGTCGGCCGGGGACGCCAATGGGCAGACGGTATGGCGCTGGCCGAGGTCAAGGATATGACCAAAATCCAAAAACCAGCACCACTAATTCCCCGCAAGATGGTAGTGGGCGTCAGAGAAAGGATCGACTCGTTTGGTAACATAATCGCTCCATTGGTAAAGGAGGAGGTCTTAGAGAAAGTCCGGTATCTGGTTGACAACGGGGCGCGTGGATTTGTTGTCTGCCTACTATGGTCCTTCTTAAATCCGGCTCATGAGCGCGAGATAAAGAGGGTCATAGAAGAAGAATTTCCTGAGACCTATCTGGGCAATATGCCGATTATCCTGTCTAGCGAGATTTCTCCCAAGGAGGGAGAGTATACCAGGACGATGACTGCCATAGTCGATGCCTACATGCACTCCGAACTTGTCCAGGAAATGTCGTCTTTGGCAGAACACCTGAGGGAGAGAGGCTATACCAAGCCCATACTTCTCGTACATAACACCGGAGGCAGCAAGAAGGTCTCCCGAACGAAGGCGGTCAACACGCATAATGCCAGCCCCGTTGCTGGTTTGTGTGGAGCTTTGTACGTAAGTAAGCTGTGCAAATTACCAAACGTTGTTTATACCGATGTTGGTGGGACAAGCTTCGACATTGGCTTGATTGTTAAGGGAACACTGCCTTTCTATGACCTCTTTCCGGTAATCGATAGGTGGCGTACCCAGTTGCGAACAATAGAGACAATATCGATTGGTGCCGGTGGTGGTTCGATAGCCTGGCTGACCCCCCTTCTTGGTAATCGGCTTGAGGTTGGTCCTATGAGTGCCGGGGCGATGCCTGGTCCAGCTTGCTATGATCTGGGGGGAGAAGATGCCACGGTAACGGATGCTGATGTAGTGCTGGGCTATATCGACCCGAACTACTATCTGGGTGGTAGGATGAAACTGAACAAGGCAAAGGCCTTGAGAGCCATAAAGGTGCTGGCTGACAAACTAGGCACGAATGAGGTTATCACGGCCAACATGATCAAACGCGTCGTTGATGTCAAAATGGGCCAGGAAATCTTCAAGCGAGTGGCGCTCGCCGGTTATGATCCTAAGGAATTCACCCTCTTTGCCTGTGGCGGTGCTGGCCCCACACACTGCTGTGGCTATGCTCCACCAGCGGGACTAAGGAAAATCCTGACAGCTCCTTTTTCCCCTGTTTTTGGGGCTTTTGGTGGCAGCACACTTGATGTCAAACATATATATGATAAGTCCAGACATATCAAGATATTTGATTTTGCGACACAGAAATACTTCTCTGACTTTGAAATGTTCAACTCGGTGGTTAGGGAACTACAAGATTCAGCAATCAAAGACATGAGACTTGAAGGGTTCCCAGAGGAGCGAGTTACCTTCACCCTAGAGCTTGAGATGAGGTACGGCACACAATACACCTATAGCCGTATCCAGTCTCCAGTAACAGTGATGAACGGTGAAGAGGACGTAAAAAGACTCTGTGACGCCTTTACCGAGAGCTACAGTAAGACTTATGGTCCGGAATCAGCTTTCCCCCAGGGCGGCATTGATGTCGAAACCTTTATGCTAACTGCCCAGGTCCCGGTAGCCCATTTCCCGATGAAGGAGTATGAGTTGGTAAGTGCAGCCCCGGCTAAGGAAGCACTAAAAGGGGGGAGAGAGACCTACTGGGAGGAACTAGGTGGTTTCAAAGAGACCACTGTTTACCGCTGGGAGGGATTGCAGCCAGGGAATGTCATCATCGGGCCTGCCATTATCGAAGCTGAGAATACTACCTATGTAGTAGCTCCGGGATGGAGATATACCATGGACCAGTATCTAAACGGGATTATCGAGTCAATCAATAAGTAGCAGGAGGTGCGAAATGCCAGGTGGAATTGATAAAGAAGTTGTCACTCGAATCAGTCCGGAGCCCGTAACTGAGAGAGAAGCAAGGTACATGAAGAACATCGACCCAACGGATTTGGGGATTTTCTCTCACCGGGTGGAAATGATAACCTCAGAATGCAAGGAGATATTATTAAAGCTTGGTGCCAGCACCGGGTGCCGCTGGGGGGACATTGGCTTTGGCATCTATACTTCATCCGGTGATAACGCCATGGCCTCAGCGGGCATATATTTTCATACCATTCTGGGGCAAATTCCCCTCAAATATATTATCAAGCACTGGGCTGGCGACCCCTCAGTAGGTATAAAACCGGGAGATGCTTTCTTCTCGAACGATCCACTCTATGGTGGTGTGCATGGGTGCGACATGGGGCTATACGTGCCGATATTCCATAAAGGTGAAATCGTGTGTTGGGCGGCTTCTGTGATTCATACCGGCGAAAATGGCTCCTGCGAACCAGGCGGAGCTCCCATCAGCTCCAGGAGCAAGTATGATGAGGGTCTGCTTATTCCTCCGATCAAGATTTGCGAGAACTATCAGCTAAAAGAAGACATCATGAATATGATCTGCCATATGGTAAGAGACCCTCGTTCATTCACGCTGGATATCAAGGCGAGGTTAGCCGCCTGTAGATTGGGAGAAAAACGGGTATCCGAGGTCATTAACGAGAAGGGGGTTAACTTCGTTATCGGAGCTATAAGAGCCATGATTGAAATCACAGCGGATGCCGCCAGAGCCCGTCTTCGTGAGTATAACGATGGCGTGTTCCAGCAAGTCCGCTGGTCAGATGCCGTCGGGACGGCACACGGGTTACTAAAGATCACGATTACTATGGAAAAGAGGAATGACTCCCTATTCTTTGATTTCACGAACACGTCACCTCATGTTTCTGATCATCCCTGTAACTCACGATGGATTGGGGTCTTGGGTGTTTCCGCCATCTATTTTTGCGGCTATCTCTTTCCGGATTTGCCGTCAAATGCCGGACTGCTAGCACCCCTCAAATGGAAGGTTGCGGAAAATACCGTCGTAAATCCGGGCTTTGAATGTCCAACCGGGAACTCGCCATTTGTCCAGATATCGGTGGAACAGGGTATTCACCAGCTGTGTTCGAAGCTAATCTTCGCCAATGATGCCGACCGAGCCATGGCTCCAGGCTATAGTGGATTCAATATGGCTTATTTTGGTGGCATAAACCAGTTCGGAGAGCCTATCGCCGATATGAGTGTTGAAATCAATGGCGCCGGCTATGGTGCTACGCGCAATAGAGATGGGGTTGATGTCGCCGGGGCTGTTTTTGCACCCCAGTCTGATAGCGGCGATGCTGAGAGTGAGGAGCTCCACCTTCCATTTCTTTACTTATATCGCGGTTTTCTCCAGAACAGCTTTGGTCACGGTAAATTCAGAGGCGGTGCCGGCCTCAACTTCGCCATTGAGGTACATAACGTACCACCGCCTTTCTTTGGAGGCTTGGTTTTCTTGGGTGGCATGGGGTTCGGATCTAAGATGCCTACAACACAGGGTATGTTTGGCGGCTATGCCATTGCCACGATACCCTTCGTCAGAATTAGCAGGAACAACCTGAAGGAGCTGTGGCAAAAGTCAGACCCCAATATTCCCTCTTCAACAAGAATGCTATTTGAAAAAAGAGCTATCCAAGGCTCTTACAGAGTTGATTCCTATCCATCGGTCGTTGAACCGATGATGAATGGCGATGTCGTGGTTGGAGCTCTGGGCGGGGGTGGTGGTTACGGAGATGCGATCGAGCGAGACCCACAGCTCGTCATGCAAGACTTGCAAAAAGGGCTGATTTCCCACTGGGTAGCCAAGAATGTTTATAAGGTAGTCTACGATGAAGATACCCTGCTCGTGGACAGTGAAAAAACAAAGTTCCGGCGCGAGCAGGAGCTAGCAGATAGAAAAAGCCGGGGGCTAAGCTACAACGAATTTGAGAAAGAATGGCTCAAGATGAAACCCAAGGACGAGGTTTTGAGATTCTATGGTAGCTGGCCTCACCCGGCCCAACAATAATGGCAGGAGGGGTCGACCTGTGGCGATAAATAAGGTGGTAAGAAGTTTTGACGAAGCAGTAGCTGATATCTTCGACGGGGCAGTAATCTTATGTGGCGGTTTCGGGGATGTTGGTGGCAATCCAGGCTACCTATTTAAAGCGTTGGCCAAACTCCCGGTGAAGAATCTTACCCTGGTGGGTAATTCGCCAGCAATCGGTAGGCAAACCATGGAGGCGCTGGCGAGATTGATGACAGTCCCGGATTGGTATGCCGATGGTGAACCACTACTACGCAGTGGTCAGGTGAAGAAGTTAATCGTCTCGGTTCCACAATTGCCGATAGTGCACGTGGGCGAACTCCCTCTCGTCAAGGCATTGCAGGAGGGGCAACATATTGAAGTCGAGCTGATACCACAAGGCACGATGGCTGAGAGGATAAGAGCAGCCAAGGCGGGTATTCCTGCTTTCTATACCCCTACCGGGGTAGGCACTGCCGTCGCTAAGGGAAAGGAAGTAAGAGTCTTTGATGGGGAAGGATACCTCCTTGAGCATGCCATAAAGGGTGATTTCAGCTTTATTCGGGGCTATAAAGCAGATAGACATGGTAATCTCATTTATAAAGGTACAGGACGTAGCTTTAACCCAACTATGGCGGGGGCATCCACGGTGACCATTGCTGAGGTTGACGAGGTAGTGGAGCTCGGTGAGCTAGACCCTGAGGTAATTGTAACCCCGGGTATATATGTGAACCGTGTAGTGGTTAGACCGCAAGAGTAGGCTGATTACCGGTGAAGGAGGGCTAGGGTGAGTAAGGAAAAACAGAGACTCGATGAGCAGACAGTTGCTCTTCGCCTGGCCAAGGAGTTTAAGGATGGAATGGTAATTAACCTTGGCGGTGGCCTGCCGACTCTGGCATGTAACCTTGTGCCTGAGGGAAGGGAGATTCTATTTCACTCTGAAAATGGTGTCCTCGGCTATGGTCAAATAGCAACCTTGGAGGAGGCAGACTGGAACCTATTTAATGCCAGCGCTCAACCGGTTACTCCCTTGCCTGGGATGAGCTTCTTTAGCCATGATGAGTCCTTTGCCATGATCAGGGGTCGGCATATTGATATTTGTGCTCTTGGTGGGTTGCAGGTATCGGAGAAAGGCGACCTGGCTAACTGGGCAATGGGCAATCTAGACTGGTATGGAGGCGATATTCATACCTGGATCAGGGAAGGCAGATTTCCACCCGGCATTGGTGGCGCAATGGACCTGGCTCGAGGAGCCAAGAAAATTATAGTAGCCATGACTCATACGACTAAGGATGGCAAGCCAAAGATTGTGAAAAAATGCACTTATGAAATCACCGCCCTGCGTTGTGTATCACAGATTATTACTGATATGGCAGTGATTGAGGTTACCGACAAGGGGTTACTACTGAAAGAGGTAGCGCCTGGATTCACAGCTGAGGATATTCAAGCTGTAACCGAACCAAAGTTAATAATAGCTCCTGATTTAAAGGAGATAGAGCTATAGCTTCACCAGATTAGACCTAGTATTTGTTTAAAAGAACTTAGAGGGTAACAAACTGCTTAAAGAGAATCAGCGGCTAATTATGGAAGGGATAATCAAATGTCCGTCCCGGGTGGGAGAGCCCCCGCGATTGTTAGGAAATAGATGCAGCTCCTGTGGAAGGGTGTTCTTTCCCAAAAGAACGCTCTGTCCTAATTGTTTTACTGATGACACACTTACCGAAGTCGAATTGAGTTCTAAAGGGACAATCTACACTTATACCATAGTCCATTATCCATCACCGGCGGGCATCGAGGCGCCATATGCTTATGGGTATGTAGACCTGCCTGAAAATAATATCAGGGTCTTCTCGCTGTTTACCGAGTCGGATCCGAAAAAGCTGGAAATTGGGATGGATGTAGGACTTGTGATAGAAAAGATCCGCATAGATAAGGATGGCACTGAAATATTGGGATATAAATTTAAGCCAGTTTAGAGTTGCTAATTTTTGAGAGAGCATATGAATGAAGCTTATGTGATTGGTGTTGGGATGACTGAGTTCGGTAGGCATCCAGAGAGGAGCTTGACTGATATGGGGCGAGAGGCATGCTGGAGAGCCCTTAAAGATGCTGGCATGCACCCTAAACAAATACAGGCTGGATTCTCCGGGAACAGTTTGGCCCCGTATCTTCAGAAAGAGGTGGACATTGGCCAACCAATACTCAGGGAAGTGGGGATAGTTGGGGTACCCATTATGAATATGTCCAATGCTTGCGCCAGTGGTTCATGCGCATTTAGGGAAGCTTGGCTGGCCGTAGCCTCTGGTCTATACGAACTCGTCATAGCCATAGGCACGGAGAAAGCCTTTATGGGTAAAGGGACCATGCTCGATGTTGGTGGTCAGGATTTTCAGCTAATGCAAGGAGGGGTTTTCCCTGGGGACTTTGCCTTGAGAGCCAGAAGACATATGTTGGAATTCGGCACTACTAAAGAACAGCTGGCAAAGGTATCGGTAAAAAATCATAAAAATGGCTGCCTAAATCCATATTCTCAGTTTAAAAAGGGATTTACCGTTGAAGAGGTTCTCAATTCACCTATGGTTGCCGACCCGCTAACGGTTCTGAGTTGTTGTCCCAATAGTGATGGCTCTGCTGCGGCAATAATTGCCAGCAAAGATTTGTCTAAGAGGTATTGTGAAAAGCCGATTAAAATAGCCGCATCAGCTTTGAGGTCAGGTACCTACGATCCTAATCGAAATCTGGCCGTATTTGACTTGGACATTGAAGCGTCAAAGATAGCCTATGAGATGTCAGGTTATGGTCCGGAGGACATTGAGGTTGCCGAAGTCCATGATGCATTTACCATCGCTGAGATTATGCACTACGAAGGACTCGGCTTTTGCAAACCTGGTGAAGGTGGGTGTCTAATTGATGGAGGGGAGACGAAGATAGGTGGAAGAATACCAGTTAATCCCAGCGGGGGCTTGCTGTCAAGAGGACACCCTGTTGGTGCTACAGGACTTGCTCAAATTGCTGAGATTGTATGGCAACTAAGAGGGGA
>Ga0172362_10004987_pt1 | contig 11511 bp, 10 predicted proteins | sample LakKivs1_kivu2a2_FD_114534 | JGI IMG/M metagenome (GOLD analysis project Ga0172362, IMG submission 114534) | Sediment microbial communities from Lake Kivu, Rwanda - Sediment s1_kivu2a2 | ecosystem: Environmental > Aquatic > Freshwater > Lake > Sediment | place: Rwanda: Western Province, Lake...
ATAGCAACTATTCCGTAGACGAGGGCTTTAAACAGGGTTTCAACAAGTTCGGGAACGATTATCAGTTGTCGCAAAATAGCTAAAATTGCAAAAATCCAAATAGACCATTTAACAATTGCTCCGGCAAGATGGGTGTAAGCAAACTTCGCTCCTTCGGCTGCAGCAACAACTACTTTTTCTACAATATCAGCCACAACAACCGCTACCACAAAAATCAAAGCAGCAATAATAACATTAGGCAAATAACCAATCACTTTCCCTAAAAGAACTGCAAACTGCGTCCAACCTAAAATTCCCACCGCTACCTGTAAAAAGACGATAACTAAAACCCATTTGAAAATTGCTCCAATAAATTCAGAGGCAGTAATTTTCAGTTCCGCCTTTTCTAAGGCTACTTTCCAAGCTCCTTTTTCGAAAAGTCGGTCAAATTTTATTCTTTTTAAAATTTCAGCTACCAATTTTCCAATAGCAATAGCAATATACCAACCAACAATAAAAACCAAAACGGCTCCGATTAAAGTAGGAATAAAATTCAAAAATCCTTGCCAGAGATTTTGAAAAGCCAGAAGAGTTACTGAATACCAATCAAAAACCATAGATTTAAATTTTTTAATTTCTAATTCTTAAATTGTTCGACCTTTTTGGCGATTATTTTATTATATCTAAGTAAACGAAAATAAAAAGAGTTGTCCTGTGGAAAACTCAGTGGTGGACCTGAAGGGATTCGAACCCTTGATCTCCGCATTGCAAATGCGACGCTTTAGCCAACTAAGCTACAGGCCCATTCCTTCGTTTCGCTTAGTCAAATTCAAAAATCAAAATTCAAAACTCAAAACTTTTAGTGTGCGTGGAAGGAGTCGAACCTTCTACCTCCTCTTTATCAGAGAGGCGTTCTACCGGTGAACTACACGCACAAAATAAATAATTCTTTTTTGACTGGAAAATTATTTACTCTTTTTTTAAAAATAATATTTAATCCTAATCCTTTGAAGATTTTTTCCCAATCGCTTTCTGACTTAAAAGAGGTTTTAGTATGGTTTCCAAAAAAATTATCAAAAGAAATTCCGTGGAGCTGGCAGATTAATTTTGACAAAATATCTTCTGGCAAATCTTCAAAAATTACAATTTTATCTTTTGTCACCCTTTTTGCTTCATTTAAGAGAGCGATTGGATCTCGGCTGTGGTGTAAAACATAGTTTATTAAGGCAACATCGAAAGAATTTTCTGGGAAGGGGAGGTTTTCGCCGTCAACGAGTTGAAAAGGAATGGCTGAAATCCTTTTATCATCAATGTCTACTCCAATAAGGTCAGCTTGGAAAATTTCTTGAAAAGTTTTCCCGATTATTCCCGAACCGCATCCCAAATCGAGAATTTTGGCACCTTTTTTGATGAAATCCTGGCACCATCGACACATCTTTTTAGCTGCCCTCTCATAGATTTTGGAAAAAATTCGATAATACATTATTTAGCAAGATTTTAATTTATTAAAATCGAAGCTGGAGATGAAGCTTTAGCTTCATCGACTCCTCGCTTTACTAAAACTTCCTTTCATCAGATCCGGTATTATTTTTTTCAAAGAAGCCCCCGAAATCTTTATTGACCAATTATAATCGCCACCATTTATAATTATTTTCGGCTGCTTTAGCAAAAAATTATCAATAAAAGTTTTTAATTTAAACAAATTGCCGAAAGGTGGAATTGCTCCCACTTTTACTCCTTTAAATTTATTTTTTATTACTTTTTCTGAAACAAAACCTATTTTTTTGGCTTTAGCTATTTTTTTCAACTTATTAGTGTCCAAATTTTTATTAGTGGCAATTAAAGCAATAAATATCTCTTTATCAGTTTTCAAAATTAGGGTTTTTCCCACTATCTTTTCCGAAACCTTCAAAGTTTGAGCCTTATCAAAAGCAGTATAAACTATCCGATGTTCAATCGGCTCATATTTTACTTTTGCTTTTTCGAGAAATTTAATTAATTTTTGAGGAATCACTATTTATCTATATTACCAAATTAAAAAATAAAAATCAAGGATTACCTTATTTCTTCGATGTCTTTTAATTCTTTTTCTAAAACCGTTTTCACGTCTTCTAGATTTTTCAAAAGTTCTTCTTCTCTTTTCTTTTCTTCTGCGGTAATTTCCCCCTCTGCTCTTGTTTTTTTGAGTATTTCCAACTCTTTTAAAATATCATCTTGAAGTTCTTTATATTCTTTATAAAATTTTTGTTTTAAATCTTGAGTTTCTTTTTCTATAAGCTTTTGAGTTCTCTTGGCTCTCCACACGAGATAAAAGATTAAAATCAAAATCAAAATCAAAATAATTATAAAAATCCAAACCAAAGTTTTATAACTGATTATCCATGGCCCAACAGAAATTGCACTAAGAATAACCCTCAAAACACATTCTTTTGACGGATTACTTATAGCACCTTTAACATTCTTTGCCCTGGCTGAAATTTTATAAATCCCAGATTTAAATAAACCATCTTCTTCAAAAGACCATTCTCCAATTTCTGAACTAGAAGCTTCCCAGGTTTTGATTAACTTTTCGTCAGTTTGAAAAGAAGAAATTATCTTATGATTTGGAAGGGCAGCTCCCTCAATATGTAATATTTCCTCCCCGGCAATATAAGTATCAGGACAAACAGTAATTTCTGGAGCAGCAATTGATTTCACCTTAACCTCAGCAGTGCTATCAATATAATTTCCGGCTTTATCAAATGCCCTGACTATAATTTTGTAAGTTCCGGGAGTTAAATAAGGAAGCCGAAAAGGTTTGGTTTCTCCTGTAGAAACTTTGAAAAAATCTTCTTCTCCGGTTTTTATTTCATAATGGCTCACCCCGGAAAGGTCATCCGTCGTTTCAAAATATAAAAGAGGTTGAGGATTTGTTGGATCTCCTTCGTCATCAACAATTATTTCAAAAGGGAAAGGAGGCTGCTTGTCTTCTGGCAATTCTTCGGGAATCTCATCAGACATAAGAATGGCATAAACTCCTCCTTGACTAAAGGCGAAACTTCCTCCCTGACTGAAAGAAAAAATATCTATACCCTGGGGAGCATTAGCCATAATCATCTCCTCGCTGAAATGTATTTCCGCCTCACCAAGGGATTTGGCTTGAAAAATAATGGTTATTACTTTTCCAGCTTCGCCTCTAAAACCAGGGGTTGGTAATCCTCCGACAAAATAGATTTCACCTTCAGAATTTGAGAAAATCGGTTCTTGAGCCCAAAGAGAAAAAATGGAATTTTGTTTTGAGATATCAATAACTTTTAATCTATCAGGGGGAAAGAAAATCTTTGCTTGAGCGGCATTGAGAGAAATTTTCTCAGCATTAATCATAACATTTACAACAAAATTTGCTCCAATCCTATAATTTCCTTTTGATGGCGAAAGATAAAAAGAAGCTTCCTGTGCCTGAACAGAAGGGGTAATTATAAAAGAAAGTATCAAAAGGGTAAAAATGGGAAATACTTTTTTCATTGCTTCTTTATGCCGTCGAGTATTTTTTCTCGATGGTTTGCAAATTTTTTTTCTATTTCGCCTAATTTACTTTTTCTTCTCTTAAACTGAGTTCGATGTCTTCGCCAAAAATAAAAGCAGATTGAAACCAAAATAATTAACAAAATCAAAATTAATGCCCACCAAGGAATAATAAATTCCCTGAATTGAATACCTCTATTTGTTAAAAAGATTCCTTCTGGAAAAATCTGAATTTTTACTGTCCCTTCTCGCCAATTCCCAGCCACATCATAGGCCCTAACCACTACTAAATATTTGCCAATCTCTAAAGAAGGAAGTTTATAAGGGCTAGTAACTTCTCTAAAGAATCCAACTTCTTCTTCTTTTCTTTCTGGAGTAATATCAATATATTTGAGTTGGTAATAATCTATTCCTGAAAGAGCATCAGTGGTTATAAATGAAACTAAGGGTTGCTTTTCTATTGTTTCAGGAGAAGGTTCAACGGTAGGAGTGAAAGCAGCTGGCGGACTCGAATCAATTTGAACTGGGTAATGAGATGTTCCTCCCCAGACCTCAGCCTTTTTTGCTTTGACATGGAAATACCATATTCCATCCCCGACTTCGCTATAAGAAACCGAAGTATGGTCTCCCTCTGAAATATTATCAGGAACTCCCGCCGCATCTTGGTCAAAACTATAACTAAAATCGGTCACCTCTTCTCCTTTTTCCCAGCTAAATGTCGGATTATTGTTTTTATACCACTTATTTTTGTCAGGATGGGTCGGAGAAAAAACTTCAGGCCCTTCGGGAGGCGGAATTAAAAGGAAATATTCTCCTCTTCCCATTGAGGTTAAAATATTTGTTCCTTCTGAATCATTTCGCAAAACCTTAGAGGAATCCAAAAATAAAACCGAAGTTTTGCCAGGAGAAATTATCCGAAAAGTAACAGTAGAAACTAATCCCGCAGAAGTATTAATTCCCGGAGAAGGAACTCCACCAATAAAAGTCATTTCGCCCTTTACGTTAGAATAAGTTGGTTGAGAAACCCAAACCTCAATGAAAGATTTTCCGGCAGTTGGGCTGGCTACTTGAAGTTTTTGGGGATCGAATTTTATTTCCACTTGAACTGCATTCACATTTTCTCCGCCGGTATTGACGAAAACCGAAACATCAAAGGTGCTTCCAACAAAAAAAGTACCAGAAGCAGGAGCTAGATACAGAGAAGCTCCTGCTGCCTCTGTTACTTTTGGCAGCAGGCACCAAATTGACACTAAACTAAACACTAAACCGACACTAAACAAAAGATTTCGTGTCGGTTTTGTGTATAAGTTTCGTTTTTGTTTAGTGTTCATAAGTTTCGTGTCGGTTTTGTGAAGATTTTTTTAAGAAGCCGCCAGATTACAAGTCCAATTATTATTACTAATATTATCCAGGGTATTATGTCTTTCCAGGTTACTTTATAAGGTGGTACAATTTCCTCGATTCTCTCATTTCCTGCCTTATCTACTGCCTTTACTTCAATTACACTTCTTAAACTTTGATCTTCTAACAAATAGGGACTCTCCCCCACTTTCCATTCTTTTTTCTCTTCAGTTCCGCCTAATAAAGTTCTCCGCAATTCCGCAACTTCATAATAAGCTACACCAGACATCCTATCTTGGGTGACAAAGCTCAAAAAATATTTTCCTTCAAAAACCGCTGACGCTTTTCCGATTTCTGGTTTAAATTCTTCTGGCGACGTGGCATCAATCATTGCTCTAAAACGACTAACTTCTTTTTGCCAATCTTTGCCCAATAATTTTTGCCGCAGACTAAAGTAATAAATTCCATCCCCTTCTCCTTTTAAATCATATTCCATAGCTCCCATCCAAAAGGCTATTCCTTCTTTCGGCAGAGGTTTATCTGAAATTTCGTCAGGTGTATCTAACGGGCTTTTGCTCAAAATCCAACTATATTCAGCCCCCTCTTTTGGATCCCAATGCAATTGCAGCAAGGTGTCTTTATACCATTTGTTTTGATCTGGATGACTTTCAGAAGCAATCACCGGAATCTCTTCTGATTTTTTAATAATTTCGTAGTTTCCGTCAAGAAAAGTTAAGGACGCCAGAATACCTTCGCCATATAAAATCTTTGAATCCTCTTTAAAACTAACTTCTGCCTTACCAATTTCTTTTGCTAAAAAATTAATTTTACCCAGCAAACCATCTCCATTAAATCCTTTTGGTATTCCGCCAACAAAGCTAATTTCTCCTTGTTGAATTTTTGGTTCTTCTGTGAAAAGTTGTAATATTGAATTTCCTTTACTAAAATCTACTACCTCTAATAAATTTGATGGAAAGGTTAAACCAAGCTCAAGCGCATTAATTTCTTCACCCTCGGTATTTATCCTTACCTCAACAATAAAAGAATCACCCTGGTAAACAGTCTGAAATTGAGGCATTAAATACAAATTGGTTGCTTTTGAGAGCGATGGAAAAAATAAAAAAGAAAATGTAAAAACTGTAAGTAAAATTTTAAAATTTATTTTTAGCCTGTCCATTGGTACATCATTATCGAAAAATCAATAATATTAACTATTCCATCGAAATTAATGTCGGTGCAGATATTGGCCGGCTTTGTTTGGCCCCAAAAATAAAGTAAAATTGAAAAATCAATTATATTTACTTTTCCATCAAAGTTTAAATCAGCTCCTTTACAAATTAAAGCTTCTTTGCGCAAAACTAAAAATGAAAGAGTCTGAGAAAAGAGGCTTTGCTCGCCGTCGCCATAAAGAGCCTTAGCCCGAGCTTTATGTTCTCCTTCTTCTAAAGGCCCGGTATCTAATTTATAGGCCCATTTCCCTTGAGAGGAAGCAATAGTTTCTTTAACAATTTCTCCGGGGGAAATAAATACATCAACCTGACTTTTAGGAAAAATCTGTCCAAAAATATTAACCTGATCCCCTCTCTTTACCTGAGTTGGTAAAAGCTCAATCGTTGGTGGAATAAAAATCCCAGATATGGTAGTAATCATTCCTTCTAAAATACTGACTGTAAAGCTTAGAGTAACCGATTTTCTTCCTTCGGTATCCTCTGCCCAAATCCCAAAAATATAAACTCCTCCAGAAATCCCGGTCAATTCTTTTTCAAATAAACCAGAGCTTTCAGCAAGAAAAGTAGCTGCCACTACCCCATTTTTTAAAATAGTTAAAAAGGCATCAGGATAGGCTTTCCCTTTAAAAATGACCTTTGTTGGAATTGCAGGTGCCCCAGGAGGTGATGGCGGCGGAGGAGGTGGCGGCCCTCCTCCTACTGTAGCTGATACAGAAATATTCACTGTTGAAGTTTCGCAATATCCCAAACCCGGAAAAAAAATTAAAATTACTCCTAATAACAAAATTAATAATTTCTGGCGTCCACCCGCATTTCTCATTTATTTATTATAACAAAAAAAACCGCTTAACCTAAATAGGTAAGCGATTTTCTTTCAGTGTTTATCAGCGTAAAAATCAGCGTAAATCAGCTTCTGCTTTTTCTCCTTTTATCAAAATCCTGAAAGCTGCAACCCATCTCTTTCTACTTAAAATAAGTAAAATTATCACTATTAATATTCCTAATCCAACCTTCCAGGGAAAAGCCCAAAAAGTGATTACTACCGGAGTGAAGGGAGTATTTGAAATTCCATAACTACCGGTCAAAGTAGCGGTATATTTTCCGGCAAAAAACCATTTTTTATCCCAGGAGGTTTCAATTTTCCTTACCGAATTTGGAAGAACATTATTTTGAGAAAATTCGATATCAGCTACTTTTTTACCGCACCAATCAGTGATGGTCACAAAACCGGCTGGTTTAACATGGATTGTTCCTCTATTTTCAAATTTTATTGTAAATGGTATCGGTCCGTATTCAGAATAAGGAGGAGCGAAAAATTCTTTAACCCTTAAATCTTCTTTAACTTCACCAGCAACACTCAATAAAACTAAAGCCCCCACCCTTCCGGCTACTGCTGCTCCCATAAATTCTTCTCCGACTATGGCGCTAGTACCGGCTAAAACTGCTCCATAATGACCGCCTGGTTCAGCATTTTCTGGAACTGAAATAGTGAAAGTGACAAATTTTTGCTCTCCAGGATTCAAAGCAAACTCTCGTGGCTCAAAAGTTACCCATCTGGCAATTGAATAAGTTTCTGTCTCTGGCGGTTCAACCGTTACATGACCTATCTCCCCCGATACGGCAAAATCTTCAGTCTCCATTTTTATCCCAACCGTACCAGCGCCTGGATTATAAACCTTGACTTGATTGGTAATTACATCTCCTGGATTGGCTGTCAATTCAAAAGTTAAAGGAGAAATGCCAACTCCTCTTTCTCCTTGAGCCTGAATCTGAGAACCAAAAACTATTCCTCCCGCAATTATCCCAACAATTAAAATCGAGAGTTCTAATCTTTTGGTATCCATTAAAAAAATTGATTAAGCACCGAAAATCTTATAATTAATAATAATTAGCGCTTGATCAGTATGTTTATTAATAGCAAATCAGCTTCTCAGGCTAAAAAGTAGATGTCATCGTATAAGTAACCGTACAACCATAATCAGTAGCGGGTGGGGTAATAGCAGAAATTCCGGCTTGGTATCCTATCTCGGTGGTTGTGGCATCAACTGGTCCGGTGTGATAGGCAACCTCTCTATCTGTAGCTTCAAAAGCAGCCCACTTGCCTCCACTAAATCGATCGGGTGTTCCTGATAAAGAGAAATCCTCAGTAGTATAACCAAAGGCCTCTGTACCTGCTCCAGAGAAAGCGGCCGGTGAAGCATTGCTTCCGCTAAAGTCATCAATATCAGTGGATGTTGCTGCCGCACTCCAGAGTTTGTGGTCGTATTTAGTATTTACTGTGTAGCCACTAACAGCATTAGTTGTCATTGTTAAAGTGTGAGCAGCAATTGTGTTAGCACCAGTTGAGAGTGTTCCAAAGGGAACAGTAGTATCGGTGGTTGTTGCGTTGGTGGTTGCTCCATTAACCGCAACTCCAGAGTTAACGAGAGTAACTGTTAATTCTTCGCTCTGAGCAACGGTTGCTGAAACGGTTACATTACTAGTAGTGGCTGCCTGAACGGAGGTAGGAAAAGGTATCAATTTATCTATTCCCAGCATTCCCACAATTACCAAAAATAACCCAATCCCAAAAATTAAAACTATATCCAAATTTTTTTTGATTATCTTTGCCATTCTTTCTTATATTTGATATTTGATTTTTAATATTTGATATTTTTATTACCCGTCGACCTCCTAGCCCCATAATTTATTTAAGGCAAAGGTAACTTTTTCTATTATAGCACAAGAATCCCCCCACCAAGCCTGTCAACTGTTGAAAACTCAAATCCCTCTTTCTTTTTTTATTTTACCACAACCCCATATCAAGCCAAAAGACCTTGTTAAGAAAACTGTAAATAACTCAATATAAAATTACAGGGGTTCAACCCCTGTAATTTAACCTTCGAGAGTTAGAGGTTTAATCTTTCGTAAACCTTTATTTAACTCGGCTTTATAGAAAACCCAACCCTCCACAAATTTCTTGATATTATTAGGATCCCCAAAAACTTTCAAAAGAAAATCCCGCCGAGTAACCGAGGGGAAATTTTCTTTTCCAATGCAATCTAAATAGCTAGACCAGCGATAGGATTCCAAATATTTTATTGCTTTTTTAGGACTCTCAATCCCTGTCTCTTTCCAATTCTTCCCTAAAAGTTCAACTGGATTGGTAAAAATATAGCAAATCAGGTTAATAAACTGGTCATTGGTTTTGATATGAACTGCCTTAAAACGACCCTGAAACAAAGAGCCCATCCCTTTTCGATTATGTTTTTGGTTAAAATATCCAACATAACCATCGCCTAATTTTTGCATAAAAAGAGAAATTCCATTATCAACCAATTGGCGTAAAGCTAAATGATAATGATTCGGCATTAAACAAAAAACAATAACCTCCACCAATGGCTCCCTCTTAATTACAGGGGTTGAACCCCTGTATTTTCTTTCTTTTCGTTTTTTTATTCGATCACGCATCACTACTAAATTTTTGTTGTTTAATTCGTAAAGGCAGAATATAAATCGAAAATAATCAGAGATTTGTTGGAAAATATTTCTCTTTTCTACTCCTCGGTTGAAAATATGATAGATTTCCCCATTAACAAATTGGGGTCGTTTTGAAGGCATACCTAAACTTATTATAGCGTAGGAAATACAGGGGTTCAACCCCTGTATTTTGGTTTGCTGAAAAGGATTTTAAGAGCTGTTTTTATTCTTTTTCGATATTTAATGGTTAAGAATATTAACAAACCGAAAATGAAAATAAAGCTGAGCCAGAATTTCCAGGGTAAGGAAAAGAAAGTCAAAACAATGGGAGCATCGGGCCTAAGAATTTCAGCAGTTAAGGGGCTTTTCGCCTCAAGTTCTAGTTCTGCCTGATATCTCCCAATAAAAAAATTTTGAACTAAAAAATTGGAAATGGAAGCTGGCAACCATTTTAATTTTTCTGGAACCTCAGGAGAAAATTCAACTGGAAATTGGCGAGTTTTTCCTGGCAAAATTGTTCTTTGAGAAACTTCAGTCTCCCCTACTTTTTTGCCAAAGGTATTATAGATTAAAACTTTGCCAAAAGGTTTGATATGATAAATATCATTATTTTTAATTCGTAAAATAAAATTAGAAGGCGATTTTTCCGTGATAATAACTGGAGCTGCTGCTTGAGCTATGCTTCCCACCAAACCCGAGATAAGATTTTCCAAAGCAATTAACCTTTCTTCTTTTGATGGGGAGAATTCAACGATCTCTAATTTTTGTTGAACTTCTGGCTCTAAAACAAAGGTTTTAACTGAAAATAAAAATAAAACACCAATGACGGGAATCGCCCGAGCTTGGCCTTCTTTGAAATAAAAAGAGGGTAATTGAGGTTCAAAAAGCATAACCGAATAATGGCCGCCCGGTTCAGCATCTTCAGGAACATTAATTAAAAATTGTACTTCTTTAGTTTCTCCAACATCTAAAATAAAATTTGGATTTTCAATTTCAAACCATTTTCGGCTGGCAATAGAAGGGTCTTGTAAAGCTTCATCAAACAACATCTCCCCTGAATCTTCGGCAGCACTAAAATCCACCAGCTTAACTGTGATAGGAATTGCTACCTCACTTTTATTTCCAATCTTGATTTTTTCAGTTCTTATTTCTCCTGGCAAAACATCGAGCTCAAAAGTATGAGGAGAAACTGATAAACTTGGGGATATATCCTGGGCATTTGCTCTAAAAGGAAATAACAACCCCAATATAAAGATAAAGAGGATTAAGAAAATCCAGCAAAGATTTAAACTACGGAGGTTAAATTTCGATAGTTTCTTTTTTTTAGCTGATATTAATATTGGGCCGTGCATATGTAGTAAATGGTTGTGCTGTAATTTTCGGCAGCTTCTTGGGTTTTAGAAACAGAAACTCTGTAGGTTATCGTATGTTGGTCACCATTAGGAACAGGAGCATCAGCATCAGCTACTGGCTCGGCAGAGGCAAAACTGGTGGCAAAGCCAGCATATTTAGTAGAGGTGGCAAAACGGTTGGAGGTACCACCGGAAAGATTATTATCGTCGGTAGTATAGCCAAAACCACATTCACTGTTTTGCCAGCAATTGCCAGCCCAAGTAGCAGGCGTAGTGTTGCTGTAAGGCCAACGAATAATTTCATAAGTTGAGGTGGTTAACTTTCCTTCATTGGCTGCCCAGGCCGTAATTACATAACCGTTGGAGGCAGAAGTTGTTGCATAAAGTATGGTAGTACCGGTAGCTGTCCAATCGTTTCCACTATATAATATACCCAAATCAACCGAAAGCGAATCCACCGAAAACTCCAAATCAGAAGTCATCCCGGCATACCAGCTGCCATGGTCCGGCTTCAGATTAAGACCGTCATAGGGCTTGGAACCATTTAGGCTAGAAATATCATCCCTATGCCAACTTTGGGAAATACATTTATCTACGGTAGTAGTGCTTTCAGTGCTTGAAACTGAAGTAATATAATTTCCATAATC
>Ga0172362_10004990_pt1 | contig 11506 bp, 12 predicted proteins | sample LakKivs1_kivu2a2_FD_114534 | JGI IMG/M metagenome (GOLD analysis project Ga0172362, IMG submission 114534) | Sediment microbial communities from Lake Kivu, Rwanda - Sediment s1_kivu2a2 | ecosystem: Environmental > Aquatic > Freshwater > Lake > Sediment | place: Rwanda: Western Province, Lake...
GTATCACCGATCAAGGCTTTGTAATCAATGATTTGTGGGGGTGTAACCCCTAAAAATTCCTTGACCTTTTTCTCATCAAAAATCTCTGGTTCGGCAAAACCCTTGCGCGGGGAATAAACTTTAACCTTTTTATTAACCAACTGCATGATGTCCCTATCGCCAGTGACAATCATCACTTCCAATTTTTTCTGGGCTGCCTGTCTGGCTAAGGTACCAATAACATCATCCGCCTCAAAACCAACTGAGGTAAAAATGGGGATATTTAGAACCTGGACAATCTGGTAGACCCTTTCAATTTGTCCAAAGAGCTCTTTATCCATTTCTGGCCGCTGAATTTGATAACCCACATACTCCTGATGACGAAAAGTCGGCTGAGGTAAATCAAAAGCCACCGCCAAATATCGAGGTTTTAAATCTTCGAGTACGGTTAAAAGCATCCGGCTAAAACCATAAACGGCATTAACCAATTCGCCCTTGCGTGTTTTTAAAGTTAAAGGGAAAGCATGATAAGCCCGATGAAGAATAGCATGGCCATCAATTAAAACTAAGCGTTTCATTCACTTCATTAATTTTTCAAATTCTTCGCCTTCTAAAGTTTCTTGTTTAACCAATTTATCGGCGATAATCGCTAATTTCTTTTTGCTTTTTTTCAAAATCTCCAAGGCTTTCTGATATGATTCGTCAACAATTTTTTTGATTTCCTTATCAACTTTGGCTTGCATTTCTGGGCTAACTTCTGAAGGCTGAACCCAACTTCGTCCCCATTCACTGGTTTCAATTTGCGGACCTAAGTAAATCGGCCCCAAACCACTCATACCAAAATCAACCACCATTTGGCGAGCAATGCGAGTTGCTTGGTCAATATCTGAAGCCGCTCCGGCAGTAAATTCATTAAAAATTAATTCCTCAGCCGCCCGACCTCCCAAAAGAGTGGTAATGGTTTCCAAAAGATGGCTTTTGGTTTCGGTGTAACGGTCTTTTTTAGGAGGGATTAAAGTAAAACCCATGGCCATGCCTCGAGAAACAATGGAAATCCGATGAACAGGGTCGATGTGAGGTAAAACAAAACTGACCACGGCGTGGCCGGCTTCATGGTAAGCGGTCATCTTTCTTTCTTCTTGAGATTGAAGCCGCTTTTTCTCCGGACCAAGTTTAACTTTGGTGGCTGCTTCCTCAATATCATCACTATTAATTAAATTTCTGTTTTCTCTAGCCGCTAAAATGGCAGCTTCATTAAGCATATTTTCCAAATCTGCTCCAGAAAAACCAACCGTTCTTTTGGCCACATTATCCCAATTAACTTCTTTGTCAAAGGGTTTACCCCGAGCGTGAATGGCTAAAATGGCTTTTCTGTCTTCCACATCCGGCATGTCTAAAACGACCCGTCGATCAAAACGTCCAGGTCGCAATAAAGCCGGGTCCAATAGATCTCCTCTATTAGTTGCGGATAAAACTATGACATTATCATTAGGGGTAAACCCATCCATCTCCACTAAAATCTGATTTAACGTCTGTTCTCTTTCGTCATGCCCACCAGTAAAACCCAACCCTCTTTGTCGTCCAATGGCGTCAATTTCATCAATAAAAATGATAGATGGAGCTGCTTTTTTAGCATTATTGAACAAATCTCTTACGCGGGAAGCTCCAACTCCGACAAGCATTTCCATAAACTCTGAACCGGCCATGGAAAAGAAAGAAACGCCGGCTTCTCCGGCCACGGCCTTTGCCAAAAGAGTATTATGATTAATAAACCCGTTACCAATAAAACTATGACTGGTAGGAACCGTAAAGTCATAAACTACTCCCTCTGATTCTTCTTTAAAAGCCACTGGAGAAAAATAAATTTTAGCCTTTAACAGCTGACACAAATAGCCCGTTGTTGATGAGTGATATCCAACTCTATCAGCAAAGTCTAAGAATCTTTCTAAAAAGATTCTTGAAACATTATTCCTTTTCCTAACATGATAGATCGCTTTCGACCAATATTCATTAGAAAGCCCTCGCCTTGAAATTTCGCGCCATTCATTGTCAACTATCTGACCAAGATGATAAAAAAGATCAACATTGGTATTTACCCCTCGACCAATTTGTCTTACCCAATTCTCAAGAAGTTTCTGTTTGCGTGGTAATCTAAAACCTACCGCTTGGCAAAATTTAGGCAAATAAGTTCCGGTAATATTAATTCGATAGACCGACCGCTTATAACCATGAATTGTCTTTCCTTTAACATTAAACAGGGGAACAATTCCTAAATTCAAAAGAAGCATCTGAATTTGTCTTGCTAATTTTAGACTAACGGTAGTGTATTCAAAAACCGCCCGTTTCCGCTCAATTGAACCATCGGTATCAAATAATCCCCGAAGAAAAGCTACCACAATTTCCCGAGACGATTGAAGAATTGATGAGGGAATCTGTTTATCATGAGCGAGAAGATAAGACATCCCGCAAAGGTAAAGATATTTCTTAAATTCCCAAGAAGAAACAATCCAATCATATTGTCTATGATAAATTTTTGTTTGAGGGAAACGATTCTTAAGAAAATTTTTATAAAACTTTATAATTGAAGAATCATCGCTGCTTAAAGCGACACGACTGGCAATACTTAAATTCCCATCACCGGTTAACAAACCTAAAAGGTAGGCTGTCTCTTCATCCATAAAGCGTGCTTGACCAAATCTATTTTGGCCAAACTGAATACCTACTGCCTCTCCCATTTTTAGATTCTTCAATTCTCTAAACTCAAGCTTTCCCTTCTTATTTATGATTACCACTGGATGTTCGGGCGTTCCTTCAACAGCAAAGCCAGAAGCTAGTTTAATTTTGATTGTTTTTTGTTCTCCCAAACAATACCAGTGACTGGTTGAGCGTAGTCCGTTTTTAATTTCGCCATTCAGCAATACCGAATCTACTTTTACCCCAAAGGCTCGATTTGACTGTGGATCAATCCAATAATATTTAGGGACATCTGCTATCTCCATCAAGCCTTTATTCGTCCAAATAATCGTCTCTCCAGTAACGCACTTTCCTGTGCCCGAAGGACCAACTAACAAAACACCCTTAGGAGTTCTAGCTCCTAATTTACGATATTTACCAGGATGTTTAAGAAAATCAACAATTTCCTGAAGTTCTTTCTTGGCTTCATCAACCCCAGCGACATCCTTAAAAGTTATCGCTTGTTTTCCTTTGGCAAAAAGTTGGGCCCGAGAACGACCAAAAGAGAAAATACTGTCTTGTGCTCCCCTGGCTTGACGAAAAATAAAGAAGAAAAATAAAATCATTAAGGCAAAAGGCAAAACTCCACCTAAAATATTCATCCAGATCTTTGAAAAAGAAACATCCTTAATAGTTAAATTAACTGTCGCTGGATCAATACCAGCTGTTTTTAAGATATCGGTAAAGCTGGTTTGCGTTTCTTTTCTAGAGAAGAAGGTTTTATCATCTTGTGAGGTTAAAATGAGCTTGTCTTCCTCAACTTTCACCTCTTTAATTTTATTGTCTTTAATTTCGCTTAAAGCTTGTGATAAAGGAATTTCTTCACCGGTTGGTGTTGATTGAGTGGGAAAAGAGATGAAAAAAGAAAGAATAATCCCTAATACCAAGAGCCAAATGAAAAGATTCTTAAGGTTGATTTGAAATTTAAATTGATATTTCTTAACTGCCTTTTGAGGAAATTTGTCCTTTTTCATCAAGGTCTATTCTATCACAAACCTGAAGCTGATTCAAATTAAACCCATGGCTTTTTTGACTTCCAAAAGCGTTTCTTTGGCGATTTTGGAACAATAGTCTCTTCCCTCTTCCAGAATTTTATCTACTAATTCTGGATGTTTAGCAAAATAATCTCTTTTTTCTTGAATAGGCTTTAATTCTTTAAAAATCGCCTGAGCTAATTTCTCTTTTAGCTCCACGTACCTAATCCCTTTGTCTAAATATTCTTTTTCGTATTCTAACTTTGCCTTCTTGCCCATAAATAATTCCACTAAAATCAAAAGATTAAAAACGCCACCTTCTTTGGGTAAAACTTTCCCTTTACCCATATCAGTTGGCATTTTTGCTAATTTTTCCTTAATTGTTTTCAAATCATCGGTCAGTAAAATATAACTACCTTCAACTGATTTACTCATCTTGCCAGAACCAGTTAATGAAGGCACCGTTGCTCCTTTTGTCAAATAAGCCTGTGGTTCGGGGAAAATCTTCCCAAACATTTGGTTGAATCTTCTCGCTACCTCACGAGTTAATTCAATATGAGGTAATTGGTCCTTACCAACCGGAACAGATTCAGCTTTATAAATTAAAATATCAGCTGCCATTAAAATCGGATAATAAAAAAGGCCAACGTTAATATAACCAGGATTTTCAATCTTCTTTTCTTTATAAGTTGGTAATTGTTCAACTCGGGAAACAGGATAGATAGTTCCTAAAAGGTAGGCCAATTCAACATGCTCTGGAACCTGAGATTGAATCATTAAGTGACATTTTTTCGGGTCCAAACCAGCTGCTAAATAATCTAAAACAACTTCTTCGATCTCTTTTTGCATATTTTCCGGTTTAAAAGGAGTGGTAATACCATGATAATCAACCACGCCAAAAATACAGTCATGGATCTCTTGAAGTTCAAGCATACCCTTAACTGCTCCTAAATAATTGCCGATATGGAGTCTACCACTTGACCTAATACCAGAAAAAACACGCTTTTTATTCATAAAGTGACAGGGGACGGAATCGAACCGTCGACCTAGGGGTTATGATTCCCTCGCTCTAACCGACTGAGCTACCCTGTCTTGTTTATTTTTAATCCCTCAATCCAGCCATGGATTTTTCTAAACAGTTGTCTTTGCTTATTAGCCCTAATTCTTAAAATACCAAAATATTCTTCAGGTTTTTTAAATTCTTTCTTCCAGGTGAACTTTTGGAAAAATGGCCTTTGGAATTGTGATAAAGGAATATTAGTAACCTCGGCCCAATATTGCTCTACCTTATTTATCCTTTTTTTATGACTTATATTTAAACCTACCCGAAGCCTAAGACTTTCTTTAGGCACACCACAAATTTCAATAAGCCATTTCAGAAAGAATTTTATCATATTCGGGTCAGAGTTAGCAAAACCAAGACGGCTATCTTTTTTAAAACCCTCTCCCCAATAAAGAGCTACACCGCTCAGAAAAAATTCTCTTTTAGAAAGTTTTCCAATATCAACAATACCTTTTTTGGTTAATTCTTTTATTTCTTTAAGTTTCTTATTTCTTTGATTTTTTGCCGCTTTTACTCTTCCTTTCTGAAGAGCCTTAAATGATTTTTGTTCAAGTTTCATTTTTTGCGAGGAAGTAAGTTCGACGTCTTGACACCATTTATGAACTGAAGCGGGAGAAACATTGAGTTTCTTAGCGATTTCTTTAATACTTTTACCTTGTTGGCGAAGTTGTTTCGCTTCTTTTTGTTCTCTTAATTTAGGCATAAAAAGAACCCCTGATATTTGGAACTATTATTATTTTATCAGGAGTTCAATAATTCTGTCAATATTTATTTAACTTTGGTTGCGGGGCCAGGGATTGAACCTGGTCTGTGAGATTATGCAACTATTTTCTCCGATTACTCGGAGTGTCGGACTATATCTTCATCTATGAAATCTCATAGAGCTTGGCGTATAGTCTCTACGGAGTCCCTTTAATAAATCCAGGGTTCCCTCGGTATTATCCACAATATTCAATTGTTAGGATTTCACCGATACAGCCAAGTCCATCTTACAAATTACTCTGTAAGGGGCCCAAATTTTAAATGAGCCTCACGTGCAGCCGTACACTACCCCGCATGTTGAAGATTAATTTTAACAAAATTTTGCTTAAATTTCTAGAGGAAGAGATTTAACCATTGGCGCCAATTAGGCACTGAAGTTTGAGGTTGGACTTCTTTTTCTCCTAAAATTTCTTTAACATTTGGTGGTAAAACTACCACCGTCTCCCCCTCTTTAACCATATTGAGTTTGTTCCTGGCTTCTTGTTCAATAAATTCCTCTGATTGATAGAACTCTTTCTTTTCTGTTAAACTAGCAGCTTCTTTTTGTAATTCTTCTATTTTTTGCTCAGCCAATTTTAATTCATCCCTGGCCTTAAACATCTTAAGAATACTTCTGGATAAACTCACAATCAGAATAATACCAACAATAATAATTAAGATTTGGATTGGTTTTCTATTTAAGATATTGACAGGTATCCCCATGAGTGCTATTATAGGATGAATTATTTAGAATCTGCTTCTAATTCTGCCTATTAAAATTAAAAATGGTTGAAGACAAATCCCTGATCACTGCTCAGAAAAAATTTATTGATTACCTGAAAAAACAAGGTAAGTCTTCGTCTACCATTTTAGCATATAATAATGACTTAAATCAGCTTGCTGACTTTTTAAGCAAAAGGCAGATTACTCAGGTAAATTCAGTTGGTAAAGAACAAATTGAAGAATTTAAAGAATATCTTGCTTATAATAAATATCTACCAAAGTCCGCTTCAAGAAAGTTAAACGCCATTAAATCTTTTTTCCGTTATTCAAAAAATCAAAATTTAATTGAAGCTAATCCAACAGAAAACGTGGAATATCCTCAGTACGAAACCAAACCACCAAGAATTTTAAGTCAAATGGAATATCGGGCCTTGCGAGATGCCGTTAGAAACGACATTCGCTTGGCCGCCGTGATTGAACTTTTATTACAAACTGGTTTAAGAATTGGTGAATTAGCTCGTTTGGAATTAGATGACATTAAAGACAATCAGCTTCGCATCCGGGCTTATGAATCACAACCAGAAAGAACCATTGTTTTAAATTCTTCGGCTAAAAAAGCCTTAGAACGTTGGTTGGATTTTCGTCCCAAAACCAAGGTTAAAAATGTCTTTATCACCAAAACTGGCAGAGCTTTCTTAATCAGAAACATCAGAACAATTGTTAATCGCTACTTTAGAGAAGCTGGTATTAAAGACGCCACCATTAATGACTTAAGACATACCTTTATCGCCCACCAACTAGCCGGTGGAGCTTCAGTAGTCATGATTCAAAAAATGGTCGGCCACAAAAGACTTTCCACCACAGAGAAATATCTAAATCTTATCAATCAATCCCCTGAAGCTAAAGTTAAACTAGAAGAGCTTTAAAGAAAGGAGGTTTATGGGAAAAGAAAATGTACTAGATCAATTTAAAATTTTCTTTGAGGGAACTGCCAGTAAGGAATTAGAGCAATTACCAGAAATTTCTCATGCGGAACTTCTTAGTGAAGCATTTAAAGCCCTTTTTAACGAACTTGATAGCCATGGTAACACTGATAAATTTCAGGAATTAAGGAAAAAATATTCATTGAGGTTATTGAAATTTTGGCAAAACAAAATAAAAATTTATCAAAAAGCACAAAAACAAAACTTAGTAAAAAGGGGTGAGTTTTATTCTCTTGGGGATGAAGCAATTTCAGTTAGTACTTGTGGGGTTTATGAAGATGAAGATTTAGTTGTTTTAGATATTAAAAGACATACCAAAACTGGAAACGATAACTTTCAAGTAACTATAAATAATGAAACGGGAATAGACGACTTTCTTTCGCCGCCAACGATTAAGTCAGAAGTAAGACTTGATCCTATGGAGGCTCCTGATATTTACTATAAAGTGGTTTTTAGGGAAGGTCAAATAAATACCTTTGAGAGAACTTTATACCATACTGATCCAACTCATAAACTACCATTTATTAAAGATACTCGCTCTATTAGTTATTAATTTGGCGTAGAATTTTAAATGAGGTCTATATCCCCAAAAACTGCAATAGTTTGTAAACAAGGAAAGCTGGCCAGACTAAAGCCTTAAGAAAACCCAAAACTCCTCCCCAAAAAGTTGTGGCCTGTTGGATAAAATAAATCGCCGCCCCGATTAAGCCCAAATGACATAACCCGGTTCCCATTGGGTTATTTTGGCGATTTGTTTAAAAGTGGTCTTAGGGAAAAAATATTTAGCCACCATGGCATAACAAGCCAAAGCACAAGCTTTGCCATAATTTTTAAAATAAGGAATTTTTAGCATAGCTTTATCTTTTTAAATACTTATTAAACCAGTCTTCAACAAGAAGATAAACACTTTTCCTTTTGGGTTTAAGATCGTGACCAGCTCCTTTTTCAATATCCATTTCCCTGCCTCTTCTTTTGACATGATAAAAAGCCCACATTTCTGATACAGAAACCTTGTCATCTTTTTCGCCATGAATAAATAATATTGGACAAGAAATCTTTTTTATATCTTCTAATAAATCATATTGTCCCAAATCTTGCCAAAAGTTTGGTTTAACTTTAGTTATTTCTCCATTTGAGCGTTTCCGTGACGAAATTCCATTAGGATTAAAATCTTCTTTAAAAAGTTCTTTCATTATTTCATAAGGATGAGCGATCGACCCCATCAAAACCATAGCCTTAACATTTGGTTTTAAAGCAACAGCTACTGAAGTCCCAAAAGATTGGGCTAATATGCCTACCCTATTCTTATCAACTTGAGAGTATCTTTTAACAAAATCCAGAATAACTTCTAAATCAGACTTTAATTTAGACAAAGAAGTCTCCATATAATCACCCTCACTTTCCCCACATCCAGAAAAATCAAATTTAAAAACAAGATAGCCTACATCTGAAAGCTTAGAAGCAATATCAGAAAATAAACCACTTTCGTCCCTTTCTACACCAAAACCATGAACTAATAAAACAGCTGGATTTTTTTCTTGAGTATTCTCTGGAAAAGTAATATCACCAAAAAGATATTCACCGTCTTTATTCCTTACATAAACTAATTCTTCTTTTATCTCTATTCTTTGTTTATTCATTTAAAGTTTTAATCAGCTCAATAATTTCTGGAAAAGATTCTTGGCTAAAATGGCCTCTATCTTCAAAAACTATTGTTTCGGCATTAGGCAAGGCCTTTTTATATTTCTCCAGATTTCCAAATAGTACCTCTGGATCACCTTTACTTTGTATCAAATAAATCTTTCCTCCTTGCTTAACGAATCTATCAAGAGGAAAAGATAATTTGAAATCAGCCAGAGATTTTCCACTGTCTTTGTCATCAAAAGGCGCGGCAACCAAAATAGTTGCCTTGATTTTTTTGGGAAAGTTATTTTCGGAAAGATATTTGGCTAAAAAAATTCCACCTAAAGAATAACCAACAAGAATTATTTCTTTATCAAGTAGGGGCAAGATCCTTTCAAACCAAATTTTCCATTCATTGTAATGAGCATTGGTTTTATCTGGCATTTGGGGTAACAAAACCTCAAAATTCTCACCTAATTCATTTTGTAGACTATATCTCCAATCCAGATGTGGTCTTAATTTTTCCAAGTCAATCTCTTTATTTTTGAGGTAAGACAAATAATCCCCTTGACTATCAAAAGTTGTTCCGCCATGAATAATAACGATTTGCTGTTTCATATCTTCTACCATTATAACTCTGAAAATTCTTTTATCGTAATTATTGAGGATTGGATTTGTTGTTTGGAATCTTTGATTTTTTTGATATAAAAATCTCTATTCATCAGCTTCCTATAATCATTAATTTTCTCTGTAAATTCAATCCCGGATAAATGATCATATTCATGCTGTATTACTCTGGCTAAAAGACCATCACACTTTAGCCCAAATTTATGACCATCTGGGCTAAAAGCTTCAATAATAATCTCTTTTGGCCTTTCAACTGGTCCAAAGAGATTTGCCTGAACTACACTTCCACAACCTTCATAAGCCACATCTTGCTTTTTTGAATAAGAAACAATCTTGGGATTAATGTAAATTCTAAGTTTATCTGTTTGGATACCGGTTCTGGTTTTAGTTTTTCTGATTTTGGTAGCTATTATTTGATAATTTTCGCCAATTTGAGGAGCAGCTATACCAATAAGAAGACCGCTAGCCCGCATTGTCTCAACTAAGTCTTTAACTACTTTTTTTATTTTGGGATTATTAAAATCTTCAATACGGCGATTTTTAGCTTTTAAACGAGGATCTCCAATCTGAAGTATCTTTCTGACTGCCATGGGCTAAATTATAACATAAGACTGATTTAGAAAGTTTCTAATTAACCCAAAAAATCTAAGTGTTTTTATCGAGATTTTATTTCTCTTAAATCTATATTCTCTTTTTGATACTCGAATTTTACCATCCATTTATTAAAGAATCCGTCTTGCCCTAAAAGCCCGTAAGCTAACTTTTCCATATCATAAGAAAAACCCACTTCACAAGTATGCTCCCATCCACCAACCTTGAAAGTGACCTTATGGAAGTATGCCTTTTGTGGTTCTCCTGAAGTACCAAAAAAAGTAAGGGGTTTTCCAGATTTAATGTCTAAACCCAATTGCTCACCTATTGAAGCATGAAAAATACAATAATCGGCACCTGAATCAATTAAAACCAAGTATCCAAAATTGCCATTTGAAGTTTCGAAATCTATTTGGATAACAGGTCTTAAAGCGGATTTTTTATTCGGGAACGGACAATTATTTGAATCAACGGGAAACTTGCGATATTTGAAGTCCATCTATAAAATATAAGTCCCGTAATTTTTGGGAGCTCTTGTTAATACTGGCCTATCAACACCTTTCTCTCTGGCTTCTTTAATTACACTTTTAAGACTATTGCTTACGGCAACAACTTTTGCTGTCTTTGGCTTTAAGGCAATCCACTTATTAGAATATCCTTTTAAACTTTTAGATAGGTCTTGTGATTTTACTTTCATAAATATATATTACCATAAATAATATAAACTTCCATACTATAAATTTATGTGGGCTCGGATGGAATCGAACCATCTCCTGGACTTTATAAGAGTCCCATTCTAGCCGTTAAACTACAAGCCCGCTATATTATATCAATTTAGGCTGAATTTTTGAAGTAAAAAGGGTTTAGAGTCGAGCGCGCTGGGCCACTTCTACCTCAATGATTTCCCGATCAACACCAAATTTTAATCTGGAGAGTTCTTTAATCATTTCGGCTACGCGAGGATTGGCGCTTTTCTTCATTTGGTTCATATCTTTGGTGACATCCATAGAAAAAGCTGGGACTGGTTCGTTTTGAACAATGGTTTTGACGTAAACATGGAAACGTTCAATGTTTAACAAATCGTCTTCTTTAAAAGTCGGCTGAAACTCTCTTTGTAAATAGTTGGCATCAGTCACTCCAACTCTAAAAGCCAAAATGGTACCAATATTACCAAAAACGGCATTTTTAATTTCTTCTTCGACCTGACCAATAAACTGATTAGCCACAGTGAGATTTAGACGATATTTTCTGGCTTCTGATAATATCTGAGCAAAGTCTGGGGTGGCAAAGTTTTGAAACTCATCAACATAAAGATAAAAATCTCGTCTTTTTTCTTCAGGGATATCGGCCCGAGCCATGGCCGCTGTTAAAATCTTGGGCACCAAAACCAAACCTAAAAAGTTAGAATTCTCTTCCCCTATTTTCCCTTTGGCTAAATTAATAATCAAAATCTTACCTTCATCCATGAC
>Ga0172362_10004991_pt1 | contig 11505 bp, 10 predicted proteins | sample LakKivs1_kivu2a2_FD_114534 | JGI IMG/M metagenome (GOLD analysis project Ga0172362, IMG submission 114534) | Sediment microbial communities from Lake Kivu, Rwanda - Sediment s1_kivu2a2 | ecosystem: Environmental > Aquatic > Freshwater > Lake > Sediment | place: Rwanda: Western Province, Lake...
AGCGGACGCCCGGGGATTTTGGGACGGGCTACAAGGACGCTGCGGCTTGCGGCTGCCGCCGCCCAGCCGCAAGCCGCAGCAAAGCCGAACACGGACTGCATTGGCACGAAGCGAGCGGCCCAGCGAGCGCCCAGCGAAGGCCCCGGCCCACCGGGGCCGAAGCGGTGGAACGGGAGATACGGCAGCGCGCGGCCTAGCGCGCGGTGACTAAAGATCCTTCTTCCTGGAGCCGTGGATTGTATTGGGAAGGATGATCGGGATGGTTTGTTGACTTAAACCCTGGGGAGCCAATAAAAATAAGCCGCTGTAATTTAATAAGTTACAGTGGCTTTTTTAAAACTTGGGCTTGACAAGATTTGCCCGAGGCGATATAACAAACGAGGCTTTCAGGAGATAACGCCAGAGCGAGCTTGTGATCAGAGTAATAGCCATAACGCAGACAGGGAGAAGGTAGCCAAATCGAAGGGGGAAATTATGAAAGGATTTAAAACAAATATTGAAAAAGGAACCTTGGAAAATAGGAAGTTTCGCAAGGTATTATACACCGGCAAACACAGCCAATTGGTGTTGATGAGTCTTCGGCCCAAAGAAGAAATTGGCATGGAAACGCACCCGGAAAATGACCAATTCTTCCGCTTTGAGGCAGGCCAAGGCAAGGTCGTTATTGACGGCAACGAATATGAGGTTGGTGATGGGGTGGCGATAGTCGTGCCGGCCGGCGCAAAGCACAATGTTATAAATCTGTCGGCTTCAAAAGAATTAAAACTGTATACCATCTATTCTCCGCCGCATCACAAAGACGGCATCGTTCGGGAAACCAAGAAAGAAGCCGAAGCTAACGAGGCGGAGTTTGACGGTAAAACCACAGAATAGCGTTCGGCTTATTACTAAATAGGAAGGAACGCGTTAAGCAGCTGTTATCGGTTCCTTCGGCATTGCCACCCCTTCTGCGGAGTTCAACGGGTTGCGAAATCCGAGCCGTAAGGGGAGTTTAATTTCCTAACCCTCTGCGATAGAATATATTGCAGAGGGTTTATATTCGCAATCTTGAAAAATAGGGGCGGGTCATTGCTTAAAATGAACAAGGTGATAAGTTATATGGTCTTAGGCATGCTGGCCTGGCTCATAGCTGAATATGTCACTGTCTGGAGGGAAAAAGGAATAGAGGAGTGGGTTTCTCATATGCCCGCGATTTTTATTTTCTATATTGGCTGGGTATCTTTCTTTGCTTTCCTGATATTCGTAAAAAAATGGAACAACAAGAAATTGTTTTTGACAACAATAATTCTGGGTTTTATATTGGAGTTGACCTTTTTTCATAACTCGATGCTGTATACGTTTCCCCGGTGTCTTTACGCCGTCCCTGCCTTGGTCCTCATTTATAGTTTTTTGACATTTCTGCCCAAATGGATTGTAAATAGGTAAAGAAGAGGGCCAGGGCGCTGAAAAGCTCCTGGCCTTTTGTTTGTGAGGGGGACGAAGAGAGGAGAACGCGCATGTTCCAGTGGGTCGTTCTGCCTTTATTGATTTTTTTGGCCCGCGTCACCGATATGTCCCTGGACACGATGCGGATACTCTTCATCTCGAGAGGCAAGAAGGTGATCGCCCCGCTTCTGGGGTTTGTCCAGATCCTCATATGGCTGTTGGCGATCCGGCAAATTTTCCTGAACCTGTCGAACCCCGCGTGTTACGTGGCCTATGCGGGCGGTTTTGCCGTGGGAACGTGGGTGGGGATGCTTCTTGAGGAGAAGCTGGCGATCGGCGTGCAGGTTGTCCGGGTCATCAGCCGTGTGGACGCGGCCGAACTCATCTCTTTTCTGAAGGACCAGGGTTACGGCGTCACGTATGTCGACGGTCACGGCGCGACGGGCAAGGTGAGCATCATTTACACGATCGCCAAGAGGCAGGAGATCCCGGCCATCATCGAGGCCGTGACCCGCTTCAACCCCAGGGCCTTTTATACCGTCGAGGACATCCGCTCGCTTAGCGAGGGGAGCGCTTCCGTGGGCGGCCGATCTTTGCGCCGGAGCTCGCCCGACCGGAATTGATAGTTGTGACGGCGCGGCGGTGAGATGGGTGAGACAAAAAGGTCCGACCTTTCAGTCTCATTTTCGTGAGACAAAAAGGTCGGACCTTTTAGTCTCATTTTTTGTTGGGGGAGAGCTTCGTGAGGAGTTCGGCGGCGACCTTGTCGCCGGACAGGAGCATGCCGCCGAAGATGGGGCCCATGCGGGGGCCGCCGAAGGCGGCGTTGGCGCACATCCCGGCGACGTAGAGGCCGGGGCAGACCTCGCGGGAGTTCTGGAGGGTCGTTTCCTCGGCGACGTCCGCCCACATCGAGCCCTCGCCCACGGCCTTGCCCGTCTTCGTGGCGAGTTTGATGCCGGACTTGCGCTCCACGATGCGGACGATCTCGGCCGCGTGCCCCGTCGCGTCGACGACGAACCGGGCGCGCATGGTGATGGGGTCGACGTGCAGGTTGGCGATCTGGACGGCCGACCAGTTGAGGACGAGGCCGCAGACGCGCCCCTCGCGCACCATCACGTCCTCGGCGCTCATGAGGTTGAAGATGCGCGCGCCCGCCTGGACGGTCCTGGAGCACAGGGTCGAGACGGCCTCCACCGAGTCGGCGAGGTAGTAACCTTTCTCGTAGGGCCGCGTCGTGATGCCGAACTCATCCAACAGCGCCTTGGCCGCGTCCTGGACGACGATCTCGTTGTACATGATGCCGCCGCCCCACATCCCTCCGCCGACCGAAAGCTTGCGCTCGAAGACGACGGCCTTCTTGCCCGCGCGGGCGAGCCGGTAGGCGCAGCACATCCCCGCCGGCCCGGCGCCCACGACGGCGACGTCGGCGTCCAGGGCGTCGACCAGCTTCTTGCCGTACGCCTCGATGATGGCCTTCGATATCTTGATCTCGTCTAACGTCATGGCGTCCTTGTCTTGATCAATCCTGTCGCCAGCACGGTCTGTCTTAAGGAAAGAGATTATAACAGAGTATCATCGAAGGGTCAAGCACGGCCGGTTCAGGCAAGGAACACATTTTTGTTTTGGAGGGCAGGGGGCCTTAGTCTTTCCACCAGGCCACGCGTCTGGTCTCGACGGCCATGGGGGTAAAAGGAGGAAGGTGGGCAGGGTCATTAAAGGCGCTGTTGTAAGTCCAGTTGCGGTTGGGCGCCGTGTATTGCGGCTCGCCATAGACCCAGGCACCCGTGGCGACGGCGCTCTCCCAGAGCTGGACAAAAGACCCTTTGATGTTCAGGGTGTCGCCTGTCCAGTTCTCGTGAAGCCGCGGATAATTTTCCAGGCCGCCGTTGTATTGACCGGCCGTCGTCGTATTCACGCCGGCCACGAACGCGGTGTTGTAGGTCGTCGTGGCGGCAGGGCGGCTGTTGACGCCCAGGGTGCTACGGGCGTCGTCCCAATCTTTGGAGAGGAGGTTCACGGCGTCGGCGATGACGCTCGTGGGTTTTTCGTTGGTCGTGTTGTAGTCGCCCTGGATGTAGGCGGGGACGTTCGAGACGACGGTGAACCCGCCGGCACGCGGGATCTCCGAGCCGTTGATGAGCTTGATGCCAGGCTGCTGGGCACCGATGGCATCGGTGCGCGTGGCGTAAAGGAGGCCGTTCGCAGGCAGGTTGTTCGGGCAGGCGCCGCCCCCGCACGTTCCCGAGAGGCCGGAGAGCTTTCCTATATCGACGGTCGTCATCTTGACGTACTTTCCCTCCCGGTTGTTATAGAAGTTCGAGGGCGACGAGATGATGGTGCCGGCCGGGTAATCCACGCCCTCCGTGAGGGTGACGCCGTTCTTGACGATCGTGTCGTTGGTGATGACCACGTCGGCCTGGCCGGCGTAATAGCCGTCCGGCGCCGTCGTGCCGACAGAAGGCGCCGTCAGGGCTGTGACGCCATGGACCGCGCTCATCACGGTGCCGTTCCAGCGCGAGGTGGCCTCGGTAGCCCAGTTCGGGTCAGAGGAGTCCAGGCCGTCCATGTCTTCGTACTGCGGGGCACCGCTCTTGGTCACGCGGACGCTGACGTCTCCGCCTCCCGAGCCGGAACCGTCCTTGCGCGCATTGTAGATGTTGCCCGCGGACCGCAGGTAGGTCGTGTCGACCGTCAAGGCGCCGTTTGAATCGAGGTAGATGTCCTCGTTGCTGTGGATGCGGCCGCTCAGGGTCATGTCGGGCCCGGGCAGAATCTCGAGGTCGTCGTCATAGAAGACGATGTGCTGGAAGGTCGGGATGAGGCGACGCGAGAAAATCTGATGGACCGTGACGCTGATGGCGTTGTTTTGCGGGTGTGCGGCGGTGGACACGGCCTCGTAGAGCCGTTCGTAGACGTAGCGGCCCAGACTGTCGACGGTCGTCTTGTCGTCGGTCTCCAGGGCCGTGATCGTCGTGTTGACGACCGTGCCGCCGAAGGTCGCGTAGGTCGTCGTGGCGCTGAAGGTGCTCGGGCCTGTGCCGATCTGAAAGTTGGCGATGCCGGACGCAAAGGCCTTCAGGGCGTTCTCCGTCGCCCCTTCGGCGAGATACAGCGTCTCGGTCGTCAGGCGGTTGCGTTCGGCGATGTTCTTCTCCGTCATCGCCGTCGTGAGCAGACTTCCGGTATAGACAAGAAGGACGGCGACGACAAGGTACGAGAGGATGAGGGCTTGTCCTTTGTCACCGTGTCGATAAGCGCGCATGTCAGTTCCTTAGTTTGACGACACCCCGGAACGTCATGGACAGGGTGCGCTGTCTCTTTGTCTGTTTTTCCAGCGTCAGATCGATGAGGAGCTCATCGCCGTACAGGGTCGGGTCGATGCCCTGGTCGGTAAAGCGTATATCCAGGACGTTGAGGGCGAGCGTCTGTTGGTCGCCGCCTTCCAGGCGGCGCAGCCAATTTTGGCCCGGGACGTACTGGTACTGGATCTTGTTATTGGTCGCCCACTCCACGTCGCCGTTCGCGTCCGTGATGGTGCCGTCGCCGTCTTTGTCCGTTGGCAGGTAGAAATCGACCTGGCGGTTGTTGGGGGCGGAGGGGATGGTCAAGTTGGGGGAAGGATTTTGGCCGGAGGTGCGCGTTGTCTTGCGCAGTTCCTCGACCATTCGGCTCATGGCCCTTCTGCCCTGGGCCTGCAGATCAGCCTGCGCGGTCTTGATGTCCCATGCCTCCTGGCCGGCGGCATAGATGGCGTAGACCATTCCGACGGCCACCGTCGTGATCATGGCGGCCATCATGATTTCGACGAGCGTGAAACCGCGTTGGGATATCCCGAAGGTTTTTGTCATCGCGTCCTGTAGGTGGCCATGGAGGCCGTGCGGGTGCGGCGGCGCTTGTCCTGCCAGGAAAGCCCCACATGGATCTCCAGAGGGTCTGTCGTGGCGTTGGCGTAAGTGACGACCACGCTCTCTTGGTCGAGCGCGTAATTTCCCAGTATATCGGTATAGGGGTAAAGGGCCGGGCCGTTGACCGTCCCATGGGGGAAGCGGGTGAGGATGTCATCGAACGGCGTGGCGCGGACCCTCTCCAGCATGCTCCTGAGGTCGCTGGTGGCCTGCGATTGATCGTGCGCCAGATCGATGGTCTCCATGATGTTGACGAGACAGCTTAATATCCCCCCCAGGGCCACGGAAAAGACGAGAAGGGCGACCAGGACTTCTACCAAGGTTGTTCCGCTACAAGAACGCGAAGGCATAGGGATCCCCTCCAGATTATTCCCCACTCAAAGCGTACAATACTTTTTAACTGGTTGGCAGAATATAGGGTCTCGCTGGAGAAAGCGCTTTCTTCCGTCCCCGGCCCCCGTTTCTTGCTGGCATGGATTTTGCTTGACAAAAAGTCGTCGATAAGGTACACTTTCGTCCAGTAGTAAATAAGGAAAGGAAGGGCACCACGCAACTTGGTCCACGCAGCATATACGTCCTGCCGTTATTTACTATCAGTTGTAAATCTTGGAAGGAAGGAGGTAGTAAGTAATGGCAAGAGGTAAAGTGAAGTGGTTCAGTAACCAGAAGGGTTATGGTTTCATCACCCCTGAGTCCGGCAAAGACGTGTTTGTGCACTTCAGCGCCATCCAGGGTGAAGGCTACAAGTCCTTAGAAGAAGGCCAGGAGGTCGAGTTCGAAATCGAACAGGGCCCTAAGGGTGAGCAGGCCGTCAACGTGACGAGGGTCTAGTTTCCGGTCCTCGGAACTGAAACCGAAAAAGCCCGGCAGAGATGCCGGGCTTTTTCTTCCCTGTAGAATTGTCATTCTATAGGGATTTTTATCCCCGCAGAATTGTCATTCTATAGGGATTTTTATCCCCGCAGAATTGTCATTCTACGGGGATTTTTAATTTGCGGACCCCGGCAAATCCGACTATAATGGAGCCCCGCGGGGTGTATCGAAGGTATTCTTTTTGTCCGCCCTGCGGGCGGAATCCCTCGACTTCCTGGCCAGGGTCATGGGCATGAACATGAAGTCGAGGGATCGTTGCCAGGAACGCATTCCGCAGGCACCCCCTTTTTACATGCCCCACAACGACCCGCGTCTGAACCGCTTTCCCCACGTCTGCATCGTGGAGGCCTCTGCCGGCACCGGCAAGACCTACGCCCTGGCCCGCCGCTACATCCAGCTCCTCATGGGGACCGGCGGGATGGCCCGGCCTGCGCCCTTCAAGAGCATGCTGGCCATCACCTTCAGCAACAAGGCGGCCCTGGAGATGAAGGAGCGCATCCTGGATTTTTTGAAGCGCATCGCGCTCGACGGCTTCGCCGACCCTGCCGAGGAGAAGGAGCTCTTTGAGGCGCTCGGCGTCCAGGCCGGGGAGGCCCGGCCGCTCGCCAGCCGCTCGATGGATGAGCTCGTGCGCAACTACAACTTCTTCCAGGTGCAGACGATCGACAGCTTCATGAACGCGATCCTCTCCGGCTGCGCCTTCCACCTGGGCCTCTCATCGAGCTTCCGGATCCGCCGCGACTGGCAGGACTTTCTCGCCTTTTCCCTGGACAGCCTGATCGACAGGGCCGGCCACGACAAGGCGGTGCGCCGCCTCTTCGAGGAGGCGCTGCGCCAGTACCTGTATCTGGAGAGCCGCTCGGGCTGGTTCCCGAAGAGGGACATGCTCGTCCTGAACGAGGAGCTCTTCTCGGCCATGAACCGCATGGGCCGGCCGTACCGCCGCGTCAAGGTCCTGCCCAAAGATCTCCTGGTAAAAAAGCGGGCTGTCCTGCAGGGGATGAAGCGGCTGCGCGCCGCGCTCCCCGAGGCCAGCCACAAGGGCTTCACGAAGAGCCTGGACAGCTTTCTCGAAACGGCAGAAGGCTCCTTTGATTTTGCCGACGTCTCCGATTTTTGGAAACGGGATGAGATGCCTCTCGTCCAAAAGGCCAAGGTCCCGGCCGAGGCGCGGCGCCTGTGGAAGAAGGTGCGCAAGGACCTCGAAGCGGCGGCCGTTTTTGAGTCGATCCTGATCTTCAGGCCTTACGTGGAGATATTCGGCGCCCTCCTGGAGGAACTGCGCCGGGAAGTCGCCAAGGAGGACGTCCTCTTTCTGGATGAGCTCAACTTCCGCGCCCACGAGGTGGTGGGCCACGGCGCGGTCTCGCTGCCCGAACTCTACTACCGCCTGGCCGTGCGCCTCCAGCATTTCCTGGTCGACGAGTTCCAGGACACCAGCCTTCTGCAGTGGTCGAATCTCCACGAAATGGTAAAGGAGGCCCTTTCGACGGGCGGCTCCCTCTTTTGCGTGGGCGACAAGAAACAGGCGATCTATCGGTTCCGGGGCGGGGACGTACGCCTCTTCGACGCCCTGCGCAGGCGTTTCGCCGCTTTTTCTGTCGTCGACCTCACCCTGGACAAGAACCGGCGCAGCCGCTCTGAGCTCGTGCATTTCTGCAACACCATCTTTGCGCAGGAGAACCTGGGACGTTTCCTGTCGCAGGCCGTCTTCGGCCGCGACAAGGGCGTGGGCCCCGGCGAGCGCCAGGGTGTCCTTGATGTCTTTAAAGGCGCCCGTCAGGAAGTCCTTCAGGAGGATTCGGGCGGCCTGGTCCGCGTCGAGGTCCTTGCGGCCGACGACCGCGAGGAGAGGGAGGTCCTGGTCCGTGACCGGCTCTTTGGCGTCCTGGAGGAGGCCACCCGGCAAGGGGGCTACGGGTTAGACGACATCGCGGTCCTGGTCCGGGAAAATAAGGAGGTGGAGCTCGTCTCCGAATGGCTCCTGGGACGGCGCATCCCCGTCGCGTCTGAAAAGACGCTTAACATCCGCAACCATCCCCGCATCAAAGAGGTCATCTCGCTCTTGCGGTTTTTGAACAAGCCCGTCGACAATCTCGCCTTCGTCTCCTTCATCCTCGGCGACATCTTTTGCCGCGCGAGCGGCCAGGAGCGGGAGGCGATGGCGTCTTTCGTCTTCAGCCGGCCCGGCCGGGGCCGCAAGGCCGGGGAGCCCTATCTGTACAGGTCGTTGCGCGAGCAGCACCCCGCCTTGTGGGAGACCTATTTTGACGGCCTCTTCAAGGCCGTGGGCTTCGTCCCCTTGTACGAGCTGGTGGTCCGCATCTATGCGCAGTTCCGGTGCCTGGAGCTTTTCGGTTCTGAGCAGGGTTTCTTCATGCGCCTGCTCGAGCTGATCAAGGAGCGCGAGGAGGAGAACGCGGCGCTGGCGGATTTTCTCGAATTCTTCGATGCCGCGGCCGGGGAAGAGCTTTACCTAAAAGGGTTGACCACGGCGGCCGTGTCGGTCACGACGATCCACAAGGCCAAGGGGCTCGGCTTCCCGGTCGTGGTCCTGCCGTTTCTGGGCCTGCGGCCCCGCGTGGACGCCATGGCCGTTCAGGAGACGGACGAAGGCCTGTTCCTGCGACGCGTCGGCGGCAAGTACGCCGGTTTTTCCCCGGACCTCGACGCCGTCGCGGCGGAGGAATACTTCCGTTCGCTTGTCGACGAGATGAACGGCGTCTACGTGGGCCTCACGCGGGCCCGCGATGCGATGTGGGTCTTCTTGCCGCACGGCGCCAAGCGGGCCGCCAACCCCCTATTGTCGTTCTTTCCCGAAGAGGTCCGGTCCCGGGGACAGATGCCGAAGAAGGAGGCCGGCCGCAGCGCCGGGTTGTCGCCGCTGCCCGTCGTGCCCATCGGCCTGCCTGCCTACGGTGACTGGGTGCCATGGCTGAGCGACGAGTTCATGGACAAGGGGCTTTTGGAGAGGCGCGGTGCGGTCCGGCGCGGAGAAGTCCTGCACGCGCTTCTCTCCTGGGTCGCGGACGCGGCCGACAAGGAGGCCGCGCAGCTTTGGGCACAGGTCCTTGAGCGCGGCCGTCCTCGCTTTCCCTTTGTCGCCGACTGGGACGATTGCGAAAAGACCTTCGTCAATGTCCTGACGGCCGAGCGCCTAAAACCGTTCTTCAGGCCCGAAGAGGGCGACGTCTTCTGTGAGCAGGAGATCGCGTACCGCAACGGCGACATCGGCCGCATCGACAGGGTGATCGTTAAAGAGAAAGAGGTCTGGGTGGTGGATTACAAGAGCAGCCGGCAGGAAGCGCAGGAGGGGGCGGCACAGGTCCGGCGTTACGCCGAGGCCGTGGGGCGCGTCTTCGCCGGCAGGAAGGTCCGCGGTTTTCTAATCTACCTGGATACCGCGCAGGGCGAGGAAGTTTTATGAGCCGCGTGCACGTCTACGACATGTCCGAGTCTTTCATCGAGCGGCTGGCCGACGCCATCGTCGCCGAGCACGCCCGAGGAGGGCTCGACCTGCGGCGCTGTGCCGTTGTTTTCGGCGGCCGCCGGCCGCACCTCTTCCTCCAGCGCGCGCTCGCCCGGCGGCTGAAGGACGACTTTCTCGCCCCGCGCTTTTTTTCCATCGACGAGTTCGTCAGCGCGGCGCTGGGGCAGCGCGAGGCCTTCGGCTCCATGACAGACCTGGACGCCTCGTATCTCATCTACGAGCTGGCGCGCAAGAAGACACCGCGGGTCGTGCGCGGCCGCGAACGTTTTTGCGACTTCTTCCCGTGGGCCCGCGAGATCCTGCGTTTCATCGAACAGCTGGACCTCCAGGCCATCCCCTTGGCCCCGCTGGCCGGCATCCAGAAGCAGGCGGACATCGGCTACGACGTGCCCGAGAGCATCAACGAGCTCCTGCGTCACATCGTCGACCTGCGCCAGGCCTTCCACGAGGCGCTCCTCGAGAGGCGCCAGTACGTCCGCGGCTTCATGTATTACAGGCTGGCGTCGCTCGTGGACGAGGTTCGCTTCGACGCCTTCGATGCCGTCTGCCTGTGCCACTTCTTTTACCTGCACAGGACCGAGGAGGCGGTCTTCCAGAAGCTCCATCAGGACGGCAAGGCGCACTTCTTTTTCCAGGGCAGCGCCGCGGAGTGGTCCGTGCTGGAAGGACTGGGCAAACGCCTGGGCCTGGTCCTCGAACCGCCGCAGCGGCCTGCCCCTGCGGCTGACCTGCACGTCCATGCCGGCTTTGACCTCCACGCCCAGGTGGGACAGGTGCGCGATGTCCTGGCCGGCATCAAGGACCACGCGAAGACCGTCATCGTCCTTCCGGACAGCGGGGCGCTCGTCCCGCTCCTGTGCGACATCGCGACGCTCGTCAAGGACGTCAATGTTTCGATGGGATATCCCGTGACCCGGACGTCGCTCTATACCCTCCTGACGTCCGTCTTCGAGGCCCAGACCACGCGCCGGGGCGACGCCTATTACGCGAAGGACTACCTGCGCGTCCTCAACCACCCTCTGGTCAAAAACCTCGATTTTGCGGGCGACCCCGCCGCCACGCGCATCCTCGTCCACAAAACCGAGGAGGCCCTCACCGGCGTCCTGCCCACGGAGATTTCCGGCAGCCTCTTCGTCTCTCTTAAAGAGGTGTCGCAGTGCCGCGAGGCGCTCGAGGCGGCCCAGGCCTTTCTCGGCGAGGCGGCGAGCGGCGGGGCCGCGGCCCTGAAGAAGGTCTTGCATGAGCTGCACCGCGTCTTCTTCGAGGCGTGGGAAGAGGTCGCGGATCTAAGCTCCTTTGCCGGCGCCCTGGAAGGCCTGCTGGATTGCCTGCTTGGCCACGCCACCGTCGAAAAGTACCCGTTGAACCTGAAGCTCATGGAGCGTCTCTACGGCATCTGCGAGGAGTTGCGTCAGGCCGCCTGCGGCCGCGAGCCCTTTCCGGCCGAGGAGATCTTCAAGATATGCAAGAGCCGGCTGGAGCACGAGGCCGTCGCGTTCTCAGGCTCGCCGCTCAAAGGCCTGCAGGTGCTGGGGCTCCTGGAGACGCGCAGCCTCGATTTTGAGAACGTGCTCGTCCTCGACGTCAACGAGTCGGTCCTGCCAAAGCTGAAGATCCACGAGCCGCTCATCCCGCGCGACGTCATGATCAGCCTGGGGCTGGACCGGCTGGAGAAAGAAGAGTAGATCCAGCGCTATCAGTTCAGGTGCCTCCTGGCGTCCGCGAAGAACGTGCACCTCTTTTACCAGGAGCGCGACGACCGCACGCCGAGCCGGTTCCTCGAGGGGCTGGTCTGGGAGAAGGAGAAGG
>Ga0172362_10004994_pt1 | contig 11502 bp, 24 predicted proteins | sample LakKivs1_kivu2a2_FD_114534 | JGI IMG/M metagenome (GOLD analysis project Ga0172362, IMG submission 114534) | Sediment microbial communities from Lake Kivu, Rwanda - Sediment s1_kivu2a2 | ecosystem: Environmental > Aquatic > Freshwater > Lake > Sediment | place: Rwanda: Western Province, Lake...
GCAACTGCGTCGCCGAGGTCGAGAAGTGGTTCGAACAGTTCACCGCTGGTCAAAAGCGCCATCTGTCGTCGCTCGTCGTCGAATGCGTCGACAAGGAGGCGAAGGGTCCAACATGATCTGCTGCCAGAAGTGTGCAGCCGATTTGGCGAGACTGAAGGAGCTTGCGAAGCTGGCGTCCGTGAAGAGGTCGTCGGACTTCGACGGGTACCTCCGCGGGATGGCCAACGGACTTATCCTTGCGGTGGCGGTGATCGAGGGCGCGGATCCGGAGTACCTCGAACACCCGGAGAGGTACCTGCATGGTGATGTCTTCAAGGGGGGCAGAGCCGCAATGAACGACGCCTATGAATCTGCCCTTTTGGAGGGCGCATTGTCGTGCGCCGTCGAGTGGTCTGCCGAGCGGCGCATCGGGAGGGCAATCTTATGAAGGGTCGCAAAGTGCGCGAGAGGAAGATCTGTTCCTCGTGTTCGACGGGATTGCTCATGTCGTACGGCAGAATATGGTGCTGGCACCGCAACCAATATGTCGGCGACGGGGACTCGTGCCGCGACTTCTCGTCCGGCGGACAAAGGGCGTCGAGACCAGCACGGGTCGCTGGTCGCCGCCAGACGCATCGGCGCGTCTGCGTTTGATGTTGAAAACCATGCCAATGTTCTAGTAGTATGTCGCCATATTGCTTTGGTGTCACAAGCCGCTTGCGGAGGCGTTGGAATGGCGACGAACATCGGGGTCGTTAGGATACTCAGGGAGAAGACCGGGATTCCGGTCATGGAGTGCAAGAGGGCTCTCGACGAGGCTGGCGGCGACATTGAGAAGGCCGTCATAGTCCTCCGCCACCGCGGAGTCGAGGTGTCGAGGACTAGGGAGTCGAGGGTGGCTGGCTGCGGGATGGTGGCACTCTACAGCCACGGGTTCGGCCGCCTCGGGGTCATGGTGGAGATGCGCTGCGAGACCGACTTCACCGTGCGCAGCGTCCCGTTTGTGAAGCTCGCCAATGTCATAGCCATGCACATCGCATGGGCGAACCCGATGTATGTCAGCCGCATCGACGTCCCGGCGACGGAATGCGAGAGGGAGCGCCGCTTCGCCGTAGAATCGCTGAGCGAGGCTCAGTTCAGGCACGCCGACAAGGTGGTCGAGGGGGCGATGAACAGGTTCTACGAAAGGGTCTGCCTGCTCGACCAGTTCGAGCAGAAGGAGTCCAAGGGGCTGATGACGGTCGGCCAGCTCGTCGACGGCTTGTGCCACCAGACCGGCGAGAAGATCAAGGTGGCGAGGTTCGTCAGGATCGAGGCGGGGGTGGACTGATGGCGAGGACAGACAAAGGGCCCATCGTCGGGGTGGCTGCGCTGGTGCCGAGGCGCAGCAACGGCACCGACCTGCTCGTCGGCAGGAGGCTGAAGCCCGGCAGGGGGAATGGGCGGATATCCCCTCCCGGAGGCCATGTCGAGCACGGAGAGACGTGGCGACAGGCGATCGCCAGGGAACTGCTGGAGAAGAGTGGGCTGGTCGTCGACCCCTTCGACATCCTGTTCCTCGGGATCACCAACGACGTGCACGACGACGGGTTCCACTATCTGACGATCTTCGGGATGTGTGCGGAGTACGAGGGCGAGCCTGCCAACAAGGAGCCGGAGAAGACCGCCCCGTGGGAGTGGATGGACTGGGCGTCCCTCGCCCTCCGCGACGACCTCTTCCTGCCGTTCAAGACATATCTGACGTCCGACTTCTGGCAGCCGGAGTTCGGGCTAGTCGTATGAGGTGGAGGATGACGATGGACGATGAAGCGGCCGTTGTGACCAAGGCGGCGTGGATGATGATCGACGCCGACGCCGATGACGGCGGACACGACTATTGCGGCGCGTTCGGGGATGCGGACCTGGAGGTGGACTGTGGACGGGATGGCAGAGAAGGTCGCCAGGCGGACGAAGGCTAGGCTCGCCGAGATTGTGGCAGCTGCGGCTGCCGCCGCAAAGCCTGACGCCAAGTCAAGGGCGGACGACTTCTGGCGCAAGTGCAGCGCGAGGAGGAGCCTCGTCCTCGGAGGCACCTTCTCCGTCTACGCCGGGATCGCCAGCCAGCTGGTCTCGACGGGGGCTCTGGTGCGCATGCTGGACGAGAAGACGTCGTGCCACCCGAAGGACCTGCGAGATGCCGTCCATGAGGCTGCCGCAAGGGAGGCCGACGCCGATGGCCACTGCGGATGCCTCAGGCAGGCCGAGCCCGTGGCGACCGTCCATCACGGCAAGCTGTGCGAAAAGACGATGTGCAGGCTGAACTGGGCGTTCGGCGACCCGTCGCATGTCGGGCAATGCACAATCAAGGAGATGCCATGCTGCAGCGTGCAGTCCAATCAGGGTCGCTAGGGCAGTCGTCGCTGAGGCGCACCTCGGTCGTCCCAGTCAACGACCGGCCGTTCAGACAGTGCCACGCACCGTCGCTGGTCGCCCTCCCGGACGGTCGCATGGTCGTCGCCTTCTTCGCAGGGACGTGCGAGAAGCATCCGGACACGAGGGTCGTGACCTGCGTCCGCGAGGGCGGCAAGTGGCTTCCGCCAGCGACCGCCGCCAAGGTATCGGACGAGGCCCACTGGAACCCGGTGCTCTTCCTGGACGGAGACAGGCTGGACCTATACTTCAAGGTCGGAGAACAGATCGAGGAATGGAAGTGCTGGAGGTCGTCGTTCGACGCCGCGACCGGCAAATGGGGCGACCCAGAGCCATACAGGCACGACGCCAAGGACGCCGGCCCGTGCCGCAACAAGCCCATCAGGCTCTCGTCCGGGTCGCTCCTGGTGCCGTCCTCGTCGGAGCGGGTGCTGCGCAGGGAGTTGCGCGAGAGCCGCCATGTCCCAGGCAGGATGGTGATCGCCCCAGTACAGGTGTGGAACTCGTTCGTGGACGTCGAGTCGCGGGCCGGCGAGTGGCGGCGCGGCGACATCCCGTACGACTTCGACAGATGGGGTGCGGAGACCGGGCTGATCCAGCCAGCGGCGTGGGAGTCGTCGCCGGGGAACGTCCACCTCATGCTGCGCAGCTCGGTCGGCAGGATCTTCAGAAGCGACTCGACCGACGGCGGGCTGACATGGTCGCAGGCTGAGGACACCGGGATGCCGAACCCGAACAGCGCCGTCGACGTCGTCCGGCGCGGGGACGGCCTGCTCGCCATGGGGCACAACCCCGTCGAGGGCGAGTGGGCGAGGCGCAGCCCGCTGTCGCTGTCGTTCTCGACCGGAGACGGGCGTTCGTGGACGGAGCCGTTCGCCGTGGAGTGGGGCGACGGAAGCTACTCGTACCCCTCTGTCGTCGCGCTGGGCGGCGACCGCATGGCGATGGCGTACTCGTGGAACAGGTACAGCATCGCCTACTGCGAGTTCGACGCTAGGTTGAACGGCGCGTTCGAGGACGGAAGACCCGATGTGACGGTGTCCCAGGAGGCGGACGGAGGGTCGAGATGAAGATTCCGAGCAAGACCGCGAACACCCCGATCTGGAAGGCCCCTCCGAAGCAAGAGGATGCCAAGCTCGCTCCGCCAGACGTAAGCGGGTTCGTCAGGCGCCCAGACCTGGAGCCGTTCCTCGCCGCTATCGCGGCGAACCCCGTCGTCAGGGTCGTGAAGGACGACGAGGGCAGGGTCTCGTGCGACAGGGGCTTCTACTTCCCCAATGCCATCCGCCACTTCGCCGAGAAGGGCTACTATAGGAACACAAGGAGGAGTGCAGCCACGATCCGATGACGGAGTACCACTGCGGGTGCCACAGCCCCGGCAGCGGGATGATGCACTGCATGCCGTGCTGCTACGAGTGCAAACGCTGCGGAAAGAGGATCAAGACATGAATCGCAATCGAACGACGGCAAGGTTCGTTGAGGTGCCGGGCGACGACATGCAGTACCCCGTCGAGGTCGCCACTCCATCCGGCACGGTCACATGCGGATGGACGGACGACATCCCCGGCTCGATCAGGGCGTCCCTGGTCGAGGCGATGGACACGGTCGGGGTGCACTGCTACTTCAGGAGGAGGAAGTCGCAGCACCACAATGTCCACCTCGCCATCTTCTCAAAGACCCCCGTTTCGCCGGCTGGGCGCAAGGCGGCGTTCGACTGCGTCGAGGAGGGATGACGATGAGTGCAACCGTGATGTACAAGGTCTGCAAGGACGGCCATGTGGAGCAGGTTCAGCAGTTCGGCAACGCATGGCACGGTGCCATGTCAGTGTGGATGAGCATGTCGGAGAGGTACCTCGGCAGAGCGTTCGACATGTCGAACCCGCAGGCGACGTGGGACATCAGCAAGACTCCCGGAGTCCCGAGGGAGTACGCCGTGACGCTCCTGTCGACGTTCGACATGGTCATGGTGCGCCGCCGGGACATGCCGGAGCTGATCCGGTGCTTCAGGGCGTTCGTCGACGAGTTCGGCAAGGTCGGCGGCAGGGGGCTGCACCTCGACAGGCAGGCCGACTTCATGGAGACGCTGCTGGAGGACGACGACTGCGACGGGGTGTGCTGGAACCAGACCGACGTCGTGGAGTCGCCGTGGGTGGCCACGGGCGACGACGGCGAGGAGGAGCCCTACAATGTTCAGACCTGCAAGCGGCACTGGTTCATGCTCGGCCCCGGCGAGCCCGGGTCGGCGAGTTGTCCGTGACCTCGATGACGGAGTGCCCACCGCGCCATTCGCAGTCGCTTCTGGCCGGGGACCCGAGCACGACCCTGTCGTCCGGCACCGACTTGTCGAGGAAGACATAGGCGCCGTGCAGGATCACCTTCGCCCCGGCGTGCCTGACTGCCTTGAAGTCCTCGGCGCACAGTTCCGGCCTCTAGGCGGACGCCGACCTGTCGTACCTCCTCGGCGACATCAGCACCACGGCGACGTTGCCGCCGACCCCGCTGGCCTCGACGCAGGCGAACGCCATGTCGACCGCCATGAGGGGGATGTCGCCGTTCGTGGCGATGATGTGCATGTTCGGGTCGACGGTCGATAGGTCCTACAGCCTCTGCTCGACCGCCGCCTCCACGAACCCCTTCATGCTCGACCCGTATCTGAACCTCGCCTTCGTCCGTTTCGCGGCCATTGAACACCTCCATGCTGTCTCACAATCAGCTGACGACCTGCACCCGCGACGTCATCCCCTCCCAGTGCCTCGTCGGCGAGGCGGCGACCAAGACCATGTCCGTCGGCATGTCGTTGTCGACATAGACCTCGACCCTGTCGAAGATGACCGCCCACACGTTGCGGTCGCAGCGGTCCTCGTCCGACGCCCGGCGGCAGATCCAATCACCCCAGACCCTAGCGTCCCCGAACCTGATCGGGTGCATGACGGCGAGGTCGACCTCCGGACCCTTGTGCTCCGCCCTGAACTCGTTCTCCAGGCACGAGATCGCGCAGTTGAAGGCGGCCACCGTCAGGGCTCCGTCGGTCGAGATGACCCGCCTCGTGTAATGGACGCCTTCCCATGCCTTGGACGACATCAGACATGCCTTGTAGGCGTCCCTGGCGTCCACCCTCTCCCTGTGGTTCCACCCCTCCTCCCTGTACCTCCGGACGGCGTCCATGGCGTGCCTGGCCTCGTCCGGGCTGCAGAAGAAGAAGGCGTGCTCCTTGCCGATGTTGAAGAATGCGACCTGGTTCTCGAACTGGCGCTTGATCGCCTGTCCGACCTGTGCATAGTCCGACTGCGCGCTCTGGGTCATGGCCACTCCTTTCGGGTGCTCCGTCCTAGGACGGGTCGGTTCACGATCCCTCCGCGGCGTTGTCAGGACGCGACGGTGTTGACGCCCTCATTATACCGGAGGGACGGCGTCGGAGACCTGCGAAATACATTCCATGCGCTTCATCGTCATCGCCGGGAAGGCGGATCAGTGGTATGGCGTCGACTTCGACGGCACGCTGGCGAAGTACGACCGCTACTGCGGCCCCGACCACTGCGGGGAACCAGTCAAGAAGATGGTCGACAGGGTCAAGCGGTGGCTCGCCGACGGGAAGACTGTCAAGGTCTTCACCGCTAGAGTCTCGGGGGGAGGGGCGGACGCCAAGAAGGCAAGGAAGGCCATCCAGGACTGGTGCGAGGAGCATGTCGGCGAGAGGCTGGAGGTCGTCTGTGAGAAGGACCAGCACATGGTCGAACTGTGGGACGACCGGGCGGTCAGGGTGGAGCAGAACACCGGCAAGCGCGTCGCCATGAGGGTGGTCGAGGTCGTCCGCTGACCCCGGCAGGGCTCGGCGGCCGGTTCCCCGAAATAACGAGACATGAAGGTCTTCACAGGGCAAGGGGTCTGCGGATCCGTCGACGAGCTCCCTTTCGGCCGACTGGCGGCCGAGGGCGTCCTGGACGCCATCCCGTCCCCATCCATCGTAACATCACGACGGCGGCGACGACCGTCTGCAAGTACGGCCCAGGCAGGCTGCACAAGGTCGTGGCGAACGACGTCACGAACCCGACCGCCGGAAACGTGACAATCTATGACAACACCGCCGCATCCGGAACCGTGATCGCCACGCTGTATGTCCCGAAGAACAACGCAGCGAACCCGTTCTCGATCGAGTACGGATGCCCGTTCTCGAACGGGCTCACGATCGTCACCGCGCAGGCCAGCAACATCACCGTCGTCTACGAGTGACGAAAGCAGAAAATTTCCGTTGACGCCGCGCGGCGTTCGTGAGATAGTACGCACAGATGGACATATTGCGGGGTGGAGCAGCCCGTTAGCTTGCCAGGTTCATACCCTGGAGGTCGCTGGTTAAAATCCAGCCCCCGCAACCAAGGAGAGTTCGAACATGCGTCTGATCGTGGCAAAGACAGGTAAAGCCGGAAAGGGGACGGCGGCAGTCGCCGTAACCCCGACGGGGCTTTCTGTCTTCGCCTAGGACCGCCGCACATAGGCAGAAGGAAGGCCCCGTCGAGAGACGAGGGCCTTTTTTGTTGGTCGGATTCGGCAGTTCGAAGTCGTCAGGAGCGTATGAAGGATTATCCGTCGATACCGCGTGGACACATCGTGAAGGGCGTCCCGATCTACGCGTTCGACAAGCTCGACGGGACGCAGATCAGGGCGGAGTGGACGAGGAAGCGTGGCGGGCTCTGGAAGTTCGGGACCAAGAGCCACTTGATCGACGAGGGCGACGGTCTCTGGGGCGAGGTCGTCAGGCTCGTCAGGACGAAGTACGACGGAGACCTCGACGAGGTCTTCCGCCGGGAAAGGTGGCAGAAGGCGGTTGCCTTCTTCGAGTTCTAGGGAAGTGGTTCGTTCGCCGGCAGGCATGTGGAGGAGCCGCACGACGTCACGCTGTTCGACGTGGCGGCGGACAAGAGGGGCATCCTCCCGCCGAGGGAGTTCCTGCGCTCCTTCGGTCATGTCGATGTGCCTCGGTTGCTATACCACGGCAACGCGAACGAGCCGTTCCTCGACTTGGTCAGCGACGGCACGCTCGAAGGCATGACCTTCGAGGGCGTCGTCTGTAAGGGCGGGCTGGTGTCGCCCGGCAGGCCGCTGATGTTCAAGTGGAAGAACTGGGCGTGGCTGGACAGGCTGCGTGGGCTCTGCCAGGGGGACGAGAGGCTGTTCGCCGAGTTGGCGTAGGAGGCAATTCGCTGCCTGTTCCGCACGGAATGGAGGGATAAGAGGCAGAGGACTGCCTGATAAAGGATGGAAGCGTAGCTCAGATGGGAGAGCATCTGACTCTTGGAGCAGGGAGCCTCGGAGGGGAACCTCCGATGGAAAACCCGTCAAAGTCGGCGGACGGTGTAAGATCCCAACGCCGAACCAAGCCGGACGATGTCCGGAAGGCGTAGAGACTTGACGGCGGGCGCCCGAGAGGGCGAAGGCAAAGTCCAGACCGCAAACCGAGAGGGCGGCGAAAGCCGTGGCGGCAGGTAATCAGAGGGTCGCGGGTTCGATCCCCGCCGCTTCTACCATTGGATTGATAGACAAAAGCAGGTGTGTCCGAACGGCTGAAGGTACCGGACTCTTACGCAAGTGAGCGGGAAAGCCCACGACTTTAGTCGTGGGAGTATGTCAGAGTGAACTATTACTCAGCGGCTGAGTATCACCGACGGGTGATGGTCAGCCGCCGAGTGATAGAGGCGGACGATCTTTGACAATCGAATAGGGTATAATGGACGGGCGGCGACCCACGGTCGATCCCGCCGTGGGCGCCGTCCATTTGCGGAGGCATGCCGATGAAGGATCTGAAGATGTCGGAAGACGGGTTCGGGACATGGACGCCTGAGGTTGACGCCATCTGCTGCGAACGCTGCGACGGCGAGTGCCCGCGGATCGAGGACGGCAGGCTGTGCGTCGGGAATGTCCCCGAGGAGGCGTGGGGGCTGGTCGTGAAGTCGTTGATGCGTGGCGACGGGACGATCAAGGACATCGCAGACGAGAGTCTCGTCCCGTTCCTGTCGTTCCGAGCGGCGGCCTCCGACCCGGAGAGCGCCGTCGAGGCCGTGAACGCCATGCTCGTCGACGCCGCGGCGCGCATGCGGGCGTCCGGGGCTGACCATGTGCTGTTCGTGAGCCATCCCAGCGACCGCTTCGTCGTCAAGGGGGACGACGGGTCGTGGACGGCGGAGTGCGGCGGCGGGTTCGCAGGCTGCGTCGGCAACATTTTGGGCTCGTAGCTCAGTTGGTAGAGCGTCTGAATGGCATTCAGAAGGCCGCGGGTTCGACTCCCGCCGGGTCCACCAGATTTCGTCGAAGGAAGGTCGGGTTCGAGGTCCGACACTCCGCGGATCAAAACTCGGGAGGCGTGGTGTTGCGGGACTAGGTGTCCGCCCAAGAGGTCGGCAGCACGCCCTTGACGGGATATCCTCCCAGCCTTAAGGCTAGGGACACGGCTTCTGGCCCCGTGAGCCAGGTTTAATCACGGGGCGGCACGGGCCCATAGCTCATCATCGGTAGAGCGCAAGCTCCGCAAGCTTGAGGCGGTCGGTTCGAGTCCGACTGGGTCCACCACTTCCGCTCCGCGGCGGCGCCGGTATAATGCGGCTGGCGTCGTCGTGCTAGAATGCCGTGGGTCGCACACTGACGGCAGCGGATCGTTTTCGAGGATGGAGATGGACCCGTTCGACACAGATGTGGCGGAGGCGACGGAACGGATCATCGGCAACGTCGGCAGCCGCCTGCCGACCGTGACGAGGGAGGTCGAGTGGCACCGCTGCGCGAACAGGCAGGTCGTCATGCGGACGAAGCCGCTAAAGCTGAGGATCGGATGGGAGTGCCTCGGCTGCGGGGCGTTCTGGGGGTGGTTCCGGCTGACGGAGGCCAAGGCGAGGAGGCTCGGCGACATCCCCGAGGGGTTGTTCGTCGTCGAGGGGGACCCGTATGCGCGGGAATGACGTGATGCAGGGCGAGGAGGCGTTCCCGATGTTCGATCTGGCGGCCTGCCCGGTCTTCTCGCTGAGGACGGGCAGGTTCAAGTTCGACGTCACGGACGACAGGTTCCCGCTCAAGACCTTCGACACGGATCTGGTGGAGGAATGGAGGAGCCACAGGAGGGAATGGGGCTTGGACCCGTTCCCGGACCGGAGGTAGTCGATGGGCAGCAACACGGTGGAGCTCGGCTTCAGCCGGGCGGACGTCAGGGCGGACAGGGACCACCTGCTCGCCAGGGGGATCACGCTGGCATTGAGGAAGCTCGGGTCGGACATCAAGTGCGAGGTCGACCCGCACGCCGGCACATGCGGATGGGGCTGGTCTTCTCGAGGCCGAGGTCGGAGGTCGAGGAGTTCGCGGAGGGAGGGTGACATGTCGGATCTGAAGTTCGACGGAAGCATGGCGATCAGGACGGCGACGCTCCCCGAGGAGTGGTCGAGGAGGCTGGCGGAAATGCCGGAGAGCGGCATGGGGTTCCAGGACGTGACGCTGACGATGGCGAACGGGTCGAAGATCCACGCCATCGTCCTGAACGGCTCTGTGCTGGAGACCGCGATGGAGGTCAAGGTCGACGAGATCAAGGACATCAGCCTGAACCAGATCAGCAGATGGGGATGAGGTGGCTATGGGCGACCCGTTCAATCCAAGGCGACAGCCAGACGACAACGAGGTCTTCAACGACTACGGGCCGGCCTATCATGTCTGTTCGACCAAGAAGCTTGTGACATTGACTCACGCCGTCGTTTGTGCCACGTGTGGGCAGAGGTGGTCGCGCGAGGTCGACGAGCTCGACGGCACGGAGATCAGGATCGACGGCGACGGGACGAACGACAAGTTTGCCGAGTAGACAGACATGAACGACAGCCCAGAGAGGTGGACGAGGCCTCACAGCAGGGTCGACGCCGCGCCGCTGCCGCACGTCTGGGAGCAGAACTGCTGGTGGTGCACCCATGTCAGGGTCGGGGAGTTCCCGAGGGCGCGATGCGTGGTCTACCCGAACAGGGTGCCGAGGGAGGACTGCGGAAGGAAGTGGGCGGAGGGCTGCGACCGCTACGAGTTCGAATGGCGCTGCCACGACGTCATGGCGACCGACCAGGATGCCGACGCCTTCATGGCGGCTGACGACGAGCGGGCTAAGGAATGGACGGGGATCTACTAGGAGGTCGGGCATGAGGCGTTCGACGAGGCAGGCGATCAGGAGGCCGTCGGAGCTCGCCGACGGCGACAAGGTGGTCGTGGAGATGATGACCGGCAAGCCGGCGAGGGGGAAGGTCGAGGAGAGGCGGGGGAGGCTGTTCGCGGTGTTCCCGAACCGCTGCAAGAACGGGAGGAGGCTTCCTCCGATCGTCGTCGAGCTGACGCAGAAGGAGCTCGACGACCAGGACAAGGTGTGGTACAAGGCATGAACGTGAATGTCGAGGACTTTGTCCAGCATCGCATCGAGGTCAACAACGAGGCGGTCTACCACCGATGCGGCGGCAAGTCGATCTTGGTAACTGCTGACCACATCTCGTGCCTCGGGTGCGGCTGGCGGATTGACAGGCAGCGAGGGATGCTGTATGCGGTTCAGCCGCACGAGGAGGTGAGGGGAGATGTTTTTGAGGAGGTCTGACAGGCTGGTAGCGCAGTTGGTAGCGCGTCGCCTCGACATGGCGAAGGTCGTGGGTTCGATCCCCACCCAGCCTACCAATGTTTGGGCCCATAGTTCATCTTGGCAGAACACGAGCTTTGCAAGCTTGAGGTGGTCGGTTCGAGCCCGACTGGGTCCACCAATGAAGGGATATGCGTTCTTGTCGCAGCGCAGGACGGAGGTCCATGAGGATCCTTTCGAGGCGTGCGACAGATGCTCGTGGGACAATCTCTGCTGCCTGCCGCAGTCGTCAGATGGCGGAAGCGACTACGCCTGCCTGGTCTGCGGGTTGTTGTGGAGGCAGTTGGAGAGGGGAGTACTGACGAGCGCGGCGGGAAGGATGGAGATCCCCGTCGGGGCGGACTGCGGGGCGTTCGAGTGACGGTCGGGTGGCTCAGCGGCTACAGCGGCAGGTTTACACCCTCCCCGACCACCAGACGGAAGCCATGGACAAGAGGGCGATAAACGAGCGACGGGCGGCGCTGATGTCCCATGTGCCGACC
>Ga0172362_10004995_pt1 | contig 11502 bp, 4 predicted proteins | sample LakKivs1_kivu2a2_FD_114534 | JGI IMG/M metagenome (GOLD analysis project Ga0172362, IMG submission 114534) | Sediment microbial communities from Lake Kivu, Rwanda - Sediment s1_kivu2a2 | ecosystem: Environmental > Aquatic > Freshwater > Lake > Sediment | place: Rwanda: Western Province, Lake...
CAGCGTGTTTTGGTATCCTGGAGCGCCCACCAGGTCCGTCACACTCGTGAAGGTGACGGTGCCCCCCGAATAGGGCATTAGCGCATAGCCGATTCTGGCTGTCGTTGGCGAGAAGATAACCGTCGAATCCGAGATTCGAACCATCACATCGCTTGGCACACGAGTAGACAGCATGGTCACGTCCTGACTATCGGTTTATAGGGCAGACGATAAACGGCAATCGCGCAATTGGAGTTGGCCTGCCAACCAGTCATGTTGTTCTTGTCGACCAAGGCATTTCTGGACATGACAACAAGGACATACTCACCGTTGACGAGCTTGGCATCGGAGACGGCCCGGACACGTCCTATCATCGTGACGTAGATCTTACGCGGATTGCCCATCGTCAGACCTTCCGCAGAGAAGGTAATCTCCCGGGACGCCGTGGAATAGAAGCCCCGTCCCAGATGATCCTTGCTGGGGTTGGAAAACGTGACTTCCGCGGCCGTGCTGCCGGGCACATAAATGGGCATCTGGGCAAGGCCCGTATCGATCGAGATGTTGTTGAACTCGAACGGATCGAAGTTGTAGAACCCGTTATCATTGAACAGCGTCGGATCATTCAGAGGGATGTGCTGGATCGGACCTACATACGGCGAACCCTCAACACCCCCTCCTGTGCCCAAATTGGAAATGGTCACTGACTGGGGCTTGGCCACGATCTGTACGGTAAGGGTTGTGGGCAGGTCCTCAATGCACTGATAGGGCGCATAAGAGTACCCAATAAGCAGGCCATCCGGCACTGCACTGCTGTCGCTCTGATAGGTGAACTGGGTCTGACGATACAGGCATTGCGTGGATACGTTACATGCAGGAATAGTACCGCTGAACTGCAGCGTAATCGTATCCGTGCCAAAGCCTGAAACGCTCACCGGATACATGTGGGAATCGATACCAGAAGGGGTAACCCAAGCCACATGCTGCAGAAGACTTGTCGCAGTCTCCGTAGTAGATACGCCAAGGATCTCAGAATTGGGGATAGTGATAGACACACTCGGGTCTATGCTTGGTGTGCCTAGGTCATTATGCCCTATACGTGAAGCACAGAATTTCTCTACGCCCCTGCGGCCGGGCACGAAGTTCACTGTCGCGCCAGTTCGAACGCTGTTGATCGAGTACAAGACCGATGAGACAATTTCGATTGTATTGCCGACAAGAAACGGGAATCCACTGACGGATTCGATGGTAATCTTATTGCCAACCGATGTATCCTTCAGCTTGTAAGAAAAGCCTCCGTCGAGGTTATTGATCTTGGAGATCGTATGCATGTCCCACGACACATCCCCGCTGACCGGCGTGGCGGTCGAATCGATAAGGATCTTGTTCACATCCGTGCCATCGAGCAAGGAGGAAGTCACAATCTTGAACTGATGCATCTCGACCGTCGAGGCAAGATTCTGCTGTGCCGCTGCACCAGTCGCGGGAAATGCGACAACATAGTTGGCCCGACCAGGAATTCCCGAGTCCCACTGTTCTATAACCGTCCCCGTTGATTGTTCATCTACACCGCGATAATAAAAAGCGTTTGTGCTTGAACTTTGGACATTCTTCACCAATCCGGGTGTCGTGGCGATGTAATTCAATGAGGTGGTGTCCGTAGTGGCCGAACGGACCTGGAAGTGATAGTTCTGCAACAGAGCGTCCTGCGTCTTTGTATTCGCGTCCGACGCAAAGGAAAAATTCACCGTGTTGGTACCCATGCCAACAAACTGACCGGGCACCGGTTTTCCATCGTAGGCGGATCCCGATGCGTCGTAGGTAACCGAATAGTAGGCGGAATTCTGGTGGAACACGCCGCCTATCGGCCCCAGCGTAACTGGGGCGGGCAGCGCATAGGACGCAGTCATGTCCGTTGTGTAGAATCCATCAGAAGCCTGGGATGAAAGATGGCCGGCGATGACCGCAGCCAGATCAATGCCCTGGATGTAGTCGCCCCCACTGACTCCCGCTACGCGATCCACCTGAAGAATCTCGGAACCGTAACGATCTCCGCCGGTAGTATTGCGTCCAAAGACGGTGCGAAGGGCATTGGCTGAAAGAAGGTCAAACGAACGGTCCAGGACTTCGGTAAGATCGGGTGCGACCGAAACACGACGAACATCCAGGATGTCCTGGGTGACTACGTTTGAAGCCGTGAGCAGATCCAGACGTATTGCGGTCGTACCAGGAATATGAGAGCCATTGGCATTGGATGCCGGATCATAGGCAGTGGTGTTTCTTCGGTTCACCACGAACATTGGAATTGCATACACGTACCCGTCCACAGTACCCAGACACTTCGCGCTCCATAGACCGAAGTCGCCCGTTTGCGTGCCCATGTTCTGGTAGACGTAGGCGCCTGACGTATTTGGGCCGTGACCAAAAAGCGAGGGCATGCCCAAGCCCGCGTCCGGGTAATTGACAGGATCGATGCCATTCACGACCCTTATCCGGTACTGCAGTTGGACGCGTTTCGTGGTTTCAATGTTGGGGTCGGGATGAATCATGTCGTCATCCGCATAGACCGCGGTTGCCACATTGCCTTCGGCATAGACACGACCTTCCTGATGGGTGATCGCCTCGCTCTGCTGTACCCCCCAGGTTGACCCGCCATTGGTCGTATTTCGAATGACCGAGAAAGTCCCCACCAGCCAGCCGACGCTGCGATCTACCACAGAAGCGGCATTGAGATCATAAGCTGTATGAGGGTCCTGAATGTCCCAGTGGCCGCCAAGATCATCTGACATGAGCACGGTGCCCAGGGTACTTCCGGTCAACGTGTTTGATTTACCCACCACCCAGAGACGGCCGCGGAACGTCCCAGTGGCAATGCGGCGGTAGTAGTAAACCTTCACAATGTCGCCGGCGCGTGGCGCCGCGCTGAGGACGATCTGACCGGTGGCCCCCATCAGGACATCCACACCAACGGCAACGCCGTTGACCTTAACCACTATATCACCTGGGGTGTTGGTTATTGTGCCGTTACCGTCGCCTTTGGTCACGGGCACTTCCAACACCGTGCAGTTCTTGTTCGATCCGGTGAACTGCGACGTGACTTCGGCGCCGTCTATGTACTCATCGAGCGAGGGCGCCAGGGCTACATCGTTGAGATCCGATGTGATCTGAACATATGCGGAGCCATTCCAGACGTTGCTCGACTGCGATACCCAGGTTGATCCCCCGTTACAGGTACGCAGCAATGTGCCGCCATCACCTACGGCGATGCCGAAGTTCAGGTCGTAGAAAATGGCGGAGTTCAACGTTGCCGTGGTCCCGCTGGATTGGGGCAGCCAGGTCCTTCCACCATTGGTCGTTTTCAGGATTGTGCCTTTTTCTCCGACAGCCCATCCGACGTTGGAGTCATGGAAGTACACTCCCCTGAGTCCAGAGGTCGTCCCACTGACCTGAGAGGTGAATGTTATGCCATTCAGCGCTTTCAGGATCGTGCCCGAATCTCCGACCACCCAGACGGTCAGCAAATCCAGCGCATAGATCCCACGCAGATTCTCCACCGTTGTGGTATCAAGCATGGACCAGCGCACACCGCCGGAGGCTGTCCTGCCAATCACGCCATTGTTTCCGGCCGTCCAGCCATGGTTCTGATCGGCGAAGGACACCGAATTGAGATCGTACTTGGTATTTATGGCCTGAAGGTTCCAGGATAACCCCCCATTCGAGGTGCCCAATACAAGGCCATTCTGACCCACTGCATAGCCATAGTTCGCGTTAACCATGTCGATATCGTTGATCGAATCCACGATCACGAGAGGATCGGGCCGGTTCGTACTGTTGCTGGGATCCAACAAAGCCCGCCACACTTCAAGGAAGACACCGTTGACGACATTACCGGATGTTGGAGGAGTCCCCAGATCGATCAGGTTTGTATTGGGTTCGGATGTCGCCGTGTTGGTCACATGGACGATGTAGCCATTGACCAAGGCATACTCGGGTATGGCCCCCGTGGGATTCTGGGAGTAGAATTTGTTGGTCAACATCGTGGAGGCATAGAACGGGCGCAGGGTCAACCATCCCGAGGGCAGATGGGTAAGTTGCCGCTGGTTGATGTAGCGCTGGAGCTGCTGCACCAGGTTGAGCTCCGTATCCATCGGGGGCTTGCCCTTCTGGAATACAACCGTATCATAGGCGCAGTTGGCGTTGTCCAATACCAGGGATACGCCCGTTCCCAGATTCTCAGCCATTGGCTACTCCTTATAGGACCTGAACCTGTGTTTGTGGCTGATCGTATACCACTGTGAAATTGCCCACAGTCAGGTACTCCAGTGATGCAACATTGATGTCTTTCGCACCCGTCTCTCCGTACACATAATAAGCCACGGAGTATTTCTTGTCGTCCGGCAACTGGCCGTCTTTTGTGCTCACCACAATCTTGCCGTCCGACCTGATATAGGCCCGACCGGCGCCGTCTGAAACGTCGATAGGATCGGTCTGCAGCACCAGGGCCTCGCCATTTTCAAATACCCCGCGGAACAGATTACTCGGCCCGCCCTGGTCAACCGTCTTATACGTGAGCACGACCGCCGATGTCACATAGGATTTCACTGTAGCTTCATTGAAAACCTGAAACTCCAGCCGGCCGAGATCATCCCGGGCAATGAACGAGCCATCGGCCTTTACCATGCGGGAAAACGGTAGGACGATGGATTCCACATCCGACACGCCTTGAATGATGCGGACAATCTCGCTTTGTGTCATGGAAGAACCCACATCCAATTGCGAGACATAGTTCGCAACCGCGGTCCTGATACGGGACGTGAGAAAGTTCAGATTCGTCACACCCGTCTTTGGCACAATCGTCATGGAAAAATCCACGGCATTCTCTACTGCCTGTTTAACAATCGCATCCGCACAGGCATGCTTCATCGCGTCCACTTCTGTCTGTACGTCCCCCAACAGGGCATTGGTGCTGTACGTGATAAGGAAGTTCTCTATGGCCGTGTAACTGATCAGTACCAGCTCCCCATTGGTCATCGATCCGGACTCAATGATCAGCAGCGTGGTGGGCTCGGTATCGGTACCAGGAGTCACCCTGTAGTCGACGCTCTCGATATAAGTCACGGTCTTGTCTTCATTCTTGACCACGATCGATTCCGGATCCACACCGAGATAGAGCAGTGGCTCTTCCTTGGCGAGAATCATCACGTGCTCTTCATCTGCAATCGGCTGAATGCCCGCGCTTGATGGAACTTCAAGAATCCGTACACCGTCCTTGGCGATTGTCGAATTGCCGTTGGCCAAAGGATCCTCGAGTTTCACGATCTCATAGGCCGTGGACGGAAGAACCCCCGACAGTTGCCCCTTCACGGATATGACGCTGGTTACGGGCTGGTTCTTCATTATGAAGGTATCGGAACCGCGGTATTTATAGTCTACCCGGATGATGTCGGAAGAAGCGAGCCCTATGGCTACATTGGTCGCAAGGGCCTCATTCAGGTCGACGACATTGCCATCACCGATGATTTTGAATCCCGAGATGTCGTAATCTTGCCCCCTTGTGGCATTATGCACTCGGGTCACATCGAAAATCGGCGTGTGTGCCGTCACGCTGGGGTTTGTCGACTGGAACTGGAAAGCCGCCACACTCAGGATCTGAAAGGTTTCGCCGGTCTGCTGACCCTGAGCCGCAATGGATCCAAACGCAAAGGCAACCTGGTCTGAGACCTGTTTCGCCCGCTCGCCCTGAACATAGAGATCGACCTTCCCGCCGACATGTTCCTTACGAAGTGGCTCCCAATCTCGAATCATCAGCGGATCCTTGGCCTTCTCCACGCGGACGTTTCGAACTCCAGGCACCGCAATGGCCGTGCGTACGTAACCCCCCTCGGTACCGGTATCCGTGAACATGGCCAGCTGAATCCGGCCCCCAAGGTCATGGTTGGTTTCCTCCTCCAAGCCGAATGAGATCGGGTTTGGATTCTCCACCAGGAAATCACTGTCCACTCCACTGTTTATCGTACGAACCGTATATGAATCGGTATTGCCCGCGGTGCCGGCCGCAACCGCCTCTACATCTGCTGTGAGTTCATAGCGCCTGGTCGCAGTGTTGTAGAAATAGTCCCGACTGGCCGCTTCCAGAAGCTTGGAGACCAGGACACGATAGTTCTGAGCGGCGATGCCCGCATCCAGATCCCCCAGCGTAGCCACCACGGCCCCTTCATAGACATACATGTCCCTGATGGGAGGATTGGTCACATAGAAGGTAACCTGGCCGGTTGAAGGCACGGCACCCTTACGCAACACGTTGACATTCGATGCAAGCTTATCGAACTGTTCGTCGATTAGCGTTTGTACGTCGCTTGAATTCTGAAGGTTCAAAGCCAACTGCAGCTTGCTCTTCTTGACCGAAGATGCCACGGGATCGGAAACGCCGTCACCATCCGCATCGTCGAAATCCATCAACGCTGAGACCGACAACGCCCGTGAGAGAAAGTCCTGTATGATGTAGACCCGGGCCATCTCTTCCGAAGTGGGGTTCATCATGTCCCGCACCACGGTGCCGGGTTTGGTATCTACACCCTTGTTCGTCGACAGTAGCTCACCGGAAAGTGTGAGGATGATGTCATTTTGGGAACGGGCGGGAAGGTCCTTGATACCCGTCGTGATCACAATCGGCGAACCCTGCATCTCGGCCGAATATGCGCTCTCCGTTACCTGACCGGACACCGAATCGTAGATCACGGCGGAGACCACAAAGAAAAGCGGCGTATCCTGGGAGAAAATGACAGGATCGATCGAACCCTGCGACACAAGTTCATTGAACCGCGTCTCATCAAGGATCGACGAATAGTAATAGATGTCGTCGATTTCCTCGGTCGTGGTCGTGACACGAATGTTGCTCACGGTGTCAACGGTACTGCTCAGTACCCTCGTCTTCTGCTCGTGCGATGAATAATCCGTGATCAGCGTCGTGTTGATCATCGCATAGGCGTTGTTGATGCCTCCGCTACGGGTGGATACGTAGAAATTGTAACCAAGAACCTGCGGTTCCGGATTCTTGGAGGTGACGACTTCCACCTTGTCCTGGTAACGACGCAGCTTCACGCCGGTTGGAGGGGAGACCGTAATGAACGAGTCGCTCTGCACCAGCGTGATCGTGATGAATACAGCAGGGCTCGGCGTCAGCGTGACGCGTTCATATGCCACGATGCTGATGGCATTGTCGCCATTGGAGAGATCCCCGGTCCACGACCAAGCTTCCTCGCCGGCGGTGTAGGAGACCCCTGCGGTGCTGCCGTTTACATGAATCTCCTGGGTATCCGTCGACGTCGTACCGGAGAGCGTCTGCGTGACAATATCCGTCGCATAGTTGGCGCCGTTGGTCGGAAGCAGAATTACCGGAGCAGGAATCGACATATTGTCAACCTCGGAGCCGCATGTATTGTGTGTACGACACCGGCTTACCTGAAAGGGCCGTTGCTGTGACCACCACTCGTACGATCGTCGGATCGTTCGTATCCTGAGTCACCTTCACGTCTTTGATCTGGTCAAGCTGTTCGCCTTTGGTCAAAACGCGTCCCGTCTGAGCATATTGCTGCTGCATGTCCTTGAACTTGGCCAGTGTCGCATAAATCTCTTGCGTTATCTGTGAAGTGAGAAAATCGAAGTCATAGATACGCTGGCCTATCAAGGTAACTATGTTCGTCCCGATGAACGTATGAAAGGCATTGCTGCCCAGTTCGGTTACCGTGAACTTCTCAAGGTTCTGGACCAGTAGCCTTTCATCCCGGCTGATAGCAAATTGGCCCCGAACATCATAGCTGATGTCATCCAGGAACCCCAAACCGACACACTTGGGGCACCATTCCTTGACCGTGTTATAGCTGACTTCGAAATAGTCCTCGACCGACCGCCATTTCCGCACAAAAAACACCATTTTGGGCGGATACGAGGCCAAGGTAACAGAGTCATCCACGATCGTGTACAGGCTGGAAGACACGAAATCAAAAGAGGCATAGACCGCCACATTGGCCGTGGTCGCTATGGGCTTGGCCACCCTGAGAGACCTGCGGTCATTGCCCAGAATAGACAACTCCCTGTCTATTCGATGATTGCACACAGTGGGTAAAGTAAGATCGAAAGACATAGTTAAAGGGATACATATTAATAAAGTATCACCGGACGCTGGGAACGAACCAATTCAGGGATTCGATGTATGCGACCACTTCGTCGAGGATAGTTTTTTGTTGGTCCGAAGTTGCGCTTCCTTCCAGGACCATTTGCGTTAGGGTGTTCTGGAGCCGGGCCGCCGCCGAAAGTAGCCCACTTTCACCGATACAGTAGCTGTAGAAAACGACGCCATTGATTTTCCACTCTTCCTCCGCGGTCAGCTCTTTGGCGTTGTCCCTTTTCTGATAGCTTTCTCCCAAAGCCCTGATGGTTGAAGGCCATTCAGTTGCAACTGCGGCGCGTACTTCTGCCAAGGTCTTGGACGGCTTGGAGACCTCTGTCTGTGCCTTGGCATCAGAGGCTTGAATCTGTGATGTGGCGGCCGTGACGGCGGCAGCCTTGGACACCTCTTGATCCGTAATCTTGGTATCAGAAGCAGACGGGGTTTCAGGAGAACATTTGGGCAGCCCCAGATTGGTGGCCGCGACCTGTTTGACCCACCAGTCCCTGGCCGCGCCTTCAAGGTTTGGATATGTCCAGGAGGACACGTACACACGGCCAAAAACATTCACCATGGCCTTGGAGTAGGTAGGATTCAATTCCGCCATTTTGGCGCCCACGGGGGGTTCCGTTACCCGCCGGAAGAGGCCAACGGAATTGCGCTGGTCCTGAATCGTCGTATTGAGGCTATTCTTGAACTTATCCACTTCAGGTTCCACCAGATCGGTTTTGCCTGAAATCTGCACCTTCGTAAGCTGCTTCTGAATGAGAAGGAGATTCCCGTCGCATCCTGGATCGTTGAAGTCCAATCGGGGGTTTCCCGTCATCAAGTTTGGGAAGGAAGGTGCCTGACTGCCGAACAGCTTCGCGAGATTATAGAGATCGGTCATTGTCTTCTTGTCGTTCTGGGGATAAGCCCTCTTTCCATTCTGATCAGTGGAAAGCTCCCGGAACATGAGAGCAACCTGGTACAGATACTGCAGCGAGGTCTTTCTGGACTGCTGGGCCCGATCCGCTTCAAGCTGTTGTGAAGTGATCCCGGTACCCCTGCGTTCGTTATCCGTCAGCTTGTCCTTGTACATGTTCATTCGAACGGTATAGAGCCGTATCTGCGATTGCACGTAGAGATACTCGCCGTTGACCCGGTCAAGTTCCTTACGCATCTCCAATAGACCTGGAACCCGTTGGGTCAGTTGATGCAGATCATAAGACACACTCTGGTGCGGGCCACTCTTCTGGTAGCGCTCGGAAGAATAAGCCTGAATTGGCTCCACGGTCTGGTACAGATCAGGCTTCAAGACTGAAACCACATATTCAGATGAATAGTTCTTGTACATGCGGGCCTTGATCGAACCCATCATGATGGCGAGATCGGACTTACGTTTCTGCAGCACAGCCAGCTTGCGTTGTGCCTTGTCGTATTCGATTCTGAAGGCGGTGACGTTATTGGCCTGCAAAAAAGACAGGTCCCTATTTACGTCCGCAACACTGAGCTGGGTGACGCAGTTGTTTTCCGGCACGCTTTAGCCCCCAAGGACCTTTTTGATGATCGAAAAGGCGGCATCAATGGCTGTGTAGTGCGCCTGAAGAGCCGCCTGTGATTGAGGACTGAGCAGTTCTTCGTTCCCGCCTACACCGTACATAGCCACGATACCGGCCGTAATTCCAGTCGGACCGCTGAACCTAGGTTGACCGTCCGGAACCTTCGCCGATCGGACATTGTCCAGGAATTTGTCCACACCACCCGCCTCTGGCGGAACAACCAGCATCGCAACCGATGGCCCTACAACGAACTTCTGTATTTCCTTCAATAACCTGCTCAGTAGATGGAGGATGTTGGCGTACAGGGTAAACTTGGCTTGGATCTGTTTCACCAGAGAAGAGAACCCATCGGAGGCATCAGAAGTCATGCCTTTGAGCATGCCAACAAATCTTGCCAGCATGTTCACCAGTTCGGGCACAAAAGGTATCATGCCCTTCACGGAAATACTCGTCCAGCTGCCAATTCGAATCCTGCCGGGAGCCAGGAACTCGAAGACCCCGCCCTCATGAAGGATGACACCGGACTTCTTGGCGCTGTCATCGCATGTCTTGAAGGTGACTTTGATGGGCGCGGATGGCGAACCGATCAAAGGATTGGAACCGTTGAACGCTTCATCGGCCCCTACATTCACTTCACCAATTGTTGACTGCACCACATAGTACACATTGCCAGGAGTCTTGCTATCGGGGGTGAAGATACCGGCGCTGTCGTAACTTCCCCCCATGTCGTAATCGATGAAGATAGCGCCTCCATCCAACTTGTTCTGAGTAACGGACACGGGTTTGCCGTTATTGAATGTCGGATCGCTATAGACCGTTACCACCTTACTCGGCCAGGTGCCATCACCGGCCAAGGCGGTCTGTACCACGGATATCAGGCCATCTTTGCCGCCCAAAGTCGTCGGCACGTACTCCACCAGCTTGCGCTCCCCCTGAGGAAATCTGCTCCTGGAAACCAGGAAGTTCATACTGCCAAGGGTTGAACGATCCCACTCCAACTGGATGCCAAAGCGCTTCTTGCCCGTCTTGTCCTGGAAATATCCGGGAAAACCTCGGATGCTCCTTGGAGGCGGGGGTTTCAAGTTTATCCCGAAAAGCTTGACGAAGTCCAGCAGCGCCGTTATTTGGTTCAGGCCGGTAAAGAATTGGTCCAGGCTGTTGGAGTCAACGGCAAATACGACGCCCCCACAGATTGATGTCGGACCGAATGTCGGCCGCTGTTTGTCTTCGTCATCGTACAAGGACATCTGCAGACGAGTCAGAAACCCATGGAATCCTCCGTTACTGAGACGCTGTAGATTGACATCAGAGATCGATTCCTTCAGAAATGCCGGTGGAACGATCACGTTCACATATACGCCGGCGGAGCCAATATCCTTTCCAATATCTTGAACGGCTTCTTCCATCATGTCGAACATGGATGACAACAGCTTGGCGAACGAACTGAACATTCCTATGTACATCTCGATAAGATCGAAGATTGGACTGAGCGTCTTGACCAATCCATCTAACGTACTGACAGCTTTATCCAAAGGCGTCAGTATAAAAGAGACGTCGGGTATGGTAATCGCGGCCCGCTTCCATTTGAGAGCGCCCCCTCCGCCCGAGTCCATCAACGGCATCGGGACATTGGTGGGAATGCGGATCAATGCCGGTTCCGCTGTCGGCTGAGGGATTGGTGTAGGGGAGGGTGTTCCATGCGCGGCAGCCAACTGGGCCTGGAGAGCGGCCATCCTTGCCGCATTCTCGGCAGCCTTCTGTTGGTTGGCAATGTCCTGGGCTACCGCCTTTGGGGCGACAAAGGGCACCGCCGTAACG
>Ga0172362_10004998_pt1 | contig 11501 bp, 9 predicted proteins | sample LakKivs1_kivu2a2_FD_114534 | JGI IMG/M metagenome (GOLD analysis project Ga0172362, IMG submission 114534) | Sediment microbial communities from Lake Kivu, Rwanda - Sediment s1_kivu2a2 | ecosystem: Environmental > Aquatic > Freshwater > Lake > Sediment | place: Rwanda: Western Province, Lake...
AGAGTCGAGGCGGAAGATATGGCCGTTGTAAGCCCGCATGGTCTCGAATAAGCCGTATCCGTAGAGGAAGCCATGGTCGAAAGGAGACAGCTTAGCCTCGAAGCGGGAGATAAGTCGGCCGTTAAGATAAATAATTTCAGCCATGTTTAGAAAAATCCTAAATCCTAAGCACTAAATTCGAAATAATATCAAATGACCAACATCCAAAGGGTCTAAACAGTTTTGAGTTTCTGTCACTCGTGCTTTGTATTTGTCTAAGATTTAGCATTTCGGATTTAGCATTTGATTTTCGCTCCAAAGTGGGCGTGTAAAACGAAGGAAGTTAGTCAAAATATCGTGTCCTACTTTGGTGAGGATGGATTCGAGATGAAACTGGACTCCCTCCACCACATAATCCCGGTGTCTCACCCCCATTATTATCCCTTCGGGAGTTCTGGCAGTGACCTTGAGACAGGCTGGAAGATTTTCAGCTTCGATAATTAGAGAGTGGTAGCGTGTTGCCGGAAAGGGATTAGGTAAGCCTTGGTAGATAGTTTTACCGTCGTGCTGGATGAGGGATGTCTTGCCGTGGACTGGCGAGCTTCGGCTAATTCTGCTGCCGTAGGCGTAGCCAATGCATTGATGTCCTAAACATACTCCCAGTATGGGAATTTTCCCTCCAAAGTGCTGCGCGACCTCATTGGAGATGCCAGCTTCCAGGGGTGTGCAGGGTCCTGGTGAGATAATGATATGACTGGGGACTAGCTCTTCGATTTGAGCTAAGGTAATCTGGTCATTGCGATAGACCACTGATTCCCAGCCCACCTCCCCCACGTATTGGGCCAGGTTGTAAACAAAGGAATCATAGTTGTCTATAATTAGTATCATTTTTAAACTTACGGCCAGGATGGAATAGCCTTCTTCTCCCTGTTCGGTTAATTCCTTAGTGACGAAGTATATCTCTATCTAGTCGTTGTTGACAAATTTGTCTTTGGCGTTTATCCTATTTGTCATTGTCTCCTTACAAGCACTAATCTGCTGTGTGGGTACAGGTAGGCTTTTTGGATGCGGATGTTATTTGCTGTATCATAACTGAAAAAGGGACCTCTTGGCTAGGGCTTCAAAGACCATGTGCTTCTTTATGTGTTATCTGGATTTAGAAAAATAGAAGTAGAATCAGAAGTCAGGATAAAATCCACTGCAGAAGTAACAGAGATTACCCATTTTATCAAAGGAGAAAATTATGGAAAAGGTCATCATTTTCGATACTACTTTACGAGATGGCGAGCAAGCCGCGGGAGCGAGCTTGAATCTCCAGGAAAAGCTGGAAATAGCTAGGCAGTTGGATAAACTCGGCGTTGATGTTATTGAAGCGGGCTTTCCTGCCAGCTCAGTTGGAGATTTTGAGGCTGTCCGCCTTATTGCCCAGAAGATTAGGCGTCCCATAATTTGTGCTCTGACCCTCGCCAATATTAAGGCAATAGATAGGGCTTGGGAGGCGGTTAAAGAAGCCGAACATCCGCGAATCCATGTCTTTCTTTCAGCCTCGGATATTCACCTTGCCCATCAACTTAAGAAGAGCCGGGATGAGGTTCTAAGTATGTCTCGAGAAATGGTGGCTCGAGCTAAGAATTATTTAGATGACGTTGAATTTTCACCGATGGATGCCAGCCGCGCTGACCCTGCTTACATTTACCAGATTCTGGAGGCAGTGATTGATGCTGGAGCAACCACAGTTAATATCCCCGATACCGTGGGCTATGCTACCCCCCAGGAATTTGGTGGCTTAATCCAGGGCATACAGGACAACGTGTCTGACATTGGCAAGGCCGTGATCAGTGTACATTGCCATGATGACCTGGGGTTGGCTGTGGCTAATAGCCTCGAGGCAATAAGAGCGGGCGCACGGCAGGTTGAATGTACTGTTAACGGCATAGGTGAAAGAGCTGGCAACGCTTCTATGGAGGAAATTGTCATGGCTCTAAAAACTCGCCAGGACTTTTTTAATCTCACCACCAATATTGATACCACTCAAATTTATCGCACAAGTCGTCTGGTGAGTGAGCTTACCGGGTTTTCCATCCAGCCCAACAAGGCTATCATTGGAGCGAACGCCTTCCGCCACCAGTCAGGTATCCATCAGGATGGCGTGCTTAAAAAGGCCATCACCTACGAAATTATAGACCCCAAATCGGTGGGCATCCCCTCGAGTGCCTTAGTGCTAAGCAAAGTGAGTGGACGGCATGCCTTTAAGGAGAGGCTATCTGAGCTTGGCTATAGTTTAAGCGAAGAAGCTTTGAACCGCGCCTTTCAGGGTTTCAAGGAATTGGCGGATAAGAAAAAGGAAATCACAGACCGAGATATTGAATCGCTGATAGCCGAGGAACTACGCACCGTTAAGGAGATGTACCATCTTGACCATATAGAAGTTTCCTGCGGTGACCATAGTCTCCCTACAGCCACAGTTAGACTTATCGGGCCAGATGGGCAGAGTGTGGCAGATGCTGCTTTGGGGACAGGTCCGGTGGATGCTGTGTATAGAGCTATCAATCGTCTGGTTGGTATACCTAATAAACTCACGGAGTTCGCTGTTAAATCGGTTACCGAGGGGATTGATGCCATCGGGGAGGTTTTAATACGGATAGAGAGCGATGGTATTACTTATACTGGGCGTGGTGCTGACACTGATATCATTGTTGCCAGTGCCAAGGCGTACATGAATGCGCTAAATCGTCTGTTGGCGGCAAAAAAGAGGGGGGAGTAATGTATTTGCTCTCCGTTATAGCGACTGCAGTTATCGTAGATATTTTGCTACTCCCCAAGGTTTGTAGCTGAAGAAGCCATTGAGAGCAAAGCGAAGTAATCTCAATGAGAACCACGACTCAAGAATCTTAGTGGGCTTTCTCATAAAAGGGTATTTGGCATGCTCAAAATTTTGCACACTGCTGATATTCACCTCGGGACGAAGTTTTCAGAACTGGGGAATAAGGGCAACCTTCAACGAGAGCAACTGAGGACTACATTCAAGAACGTGATGGCCACTGCTATAAATCAAGAGGCAAACATAGTTTTAATTGCTGGAGACCTGTTCGATGCTAACCAGCAGCCACAACGAAATATAGATTTAGTAATAGAGCAATTTAATTTGCTCAAGGAGAAGAATATTCCAGTTTGCCTTGTCCCTGGCACGCATGATTCTCTTGATTCCTCGTCAATTTACAGGAAGGTTGACTTTGAAGGGAAATGCTCCAATCTCAAAATTTTCACCGACGAGCATATATCCTGCAAGGAATATACTAACCTCGATTTGACAGTATATGGGAAGCCGAATTTAAGTAATAGGTCCTACGTGGGCCCATTGAAAGGGCTCGAGCCTTCGACCTCAAGCAAATTGCATATTGCTCTGGCACATGGGTCCTTCTATATCCCGGGGAAGACGTCGGAGGATGACCATGTCTTCAGTCTGGAGGAAATTCAATCCAGTGGAATGAATTACCTGGCGCTGGGGCATTGGCACCGGCTCTATAGGTGTTCAGAAGAGCCTGCAGCCTGGTATTCCGGTCCACCGGAGTGGATACCTGACCAGAGGGAGAAAGGTGCTGTGCTTCTAGTTAGCCTTTCGGATTCGGGTGAGGTTAAGGTTAAACCCATAAAGCTTGGACTTCGCGACTATGACGAAGTAGAGATAGATATGAGCGAAATACAAGAACTGGCGGCGCTAAAAACGAGAATCTCCGAGGGGACAAATCAGAATTTGATCAGAAAAGTCACTCTCAGGGGGCTTCGCGATGCCGAACTTATAGTAAATCCTGAAGAATTGGATGAGTTGGGGAAGGAATTTTTCCATCTTAAGGTTAGCGATGAATCTCACGTGAAAGTGAAAGAAATTTCAGAATCTACTTATGAAGGACAATTAATCAAAGCGAAGTTCATCAAATTGATGAACGAAAAGATTGCGAGCTCTGAAGGGGAGGAAAAGAGAATAGCAGAAAACGCTCTTCAGTATGGCTTACTCTTTCTAGATGGGAAGGAAGTCTAATAGTGAGACTAAAAAGGATCGAGCTCAAAAACTTCAAGAGACTTGTTGATTATCGAGCTCAGTTCAGCCCCGGTATAAACGTGGTTAAAGGTCCGTTAAATGAAACGGGGAAGTCCACTCTGCTTAAGGGAATAGTCGCTGCCCTTTTTTACGATGTGAAGAGTGTCAAGAAAGAGGTTAAGGATTGCGTTTCATGGGGTTCGAATAGGCAATATGAAACTCTTGTGGAATTCGAGGAAAAAGGGAAGATATATTCACTTTACAAGGATTTTGAAAATGGGCTTGTCAGCTTTATTGGGCATAATACCGGAGAAAAATTTGATACGTCCAAGAAAATTTCGGGAAAGATGAAAGATCTCATAGGGACTGACTCTGATGAATTTTTCTCCTTAACCTCCTGCATTTATCAAGACGAAATAAAGGCAATATCAAGCGGTAAAAAAGAGATAAGTGATAGCTTAGAGGAGGTAGTAACCGGGGGAAGAGAAGGCATCCTTGCCTCTCAAGCAATGAAGAAACTAGATGACAAAAGCTCTGAGATGAGAAAGGGGCTGGATAGACCAGCAAAAAACCCAGGTATCCTGGCACGCCGTAAAAACGAACTACAAGATATTTCACAGAGACATGATAAGGTTAAGGATGAAGTCTCCAAAGTCGAAGCGCGAAAAATCGAACTAGTGGAAGTGGACGAGCAACTGACTCGAGTCAGGGAGCAATATGAAAATGCCAAGGCTTTGTTGGAGAAGAATAGACAGCGTATAAAAATCGAGGCATCTATAGAAAATCTCAAACAAAAATATAAGGACGTGGGAAAGCAGCTTGACAAAATAAATATGCTGTCAGAGCAATCTGAGAGAGCAACGCGGGAACTTGGTTCTATTGTAGGATTAGAAGACGAACAATACGTCTTGGAATTTAGACGTAGGTTGAACGAGATCCAAATTAGGCGTAAGGATATTGAGAATAGCCTAAACAAGCTACAAAGGGAGTTAACTGAAGCAGAGGAGAGGTTGAATAAGAGAAAATCCCTTAGATTTCTCAGTTTGAGAAAGAGCTTAGTCATTGCAGCAACAATTTCCATAGGTGGCATAGTTGGAACTCTAATTGGTCCTCTTTATCTCCTGAGTTTAGTAATTTCGGGCATGGCTTTTTTCGCTGCAGGCATGTGGGCAAGAAGTGTCCTAGCTTCGAATAGAACTGAAATTTCTGAGTGGGCGGGGCGTGTTCAAAAGATGGACAAGACTCTTGGTGAACTTAGTGAAGATGAAAACAAGACGCTAGCTGAAGCTAGATGTAGCACAATTAACGAGTATGATAAAAAGGAAAAAGATTTTAAATATTGGCTCAACGAACAAAGGAACCTGCAAAATCAACTAATGGGAATGTTGGCAGGTAGGACAGTTGAAGAGATGGTAGAACAAAAAAAAGAAATAACGAGAGGTTTGGCAGTTGAGGAAGCGAAGCTCACCGATGACTTGAAAGCTACGGAACTGGGCCCAGAAAAATACAGCGAACTTGACAGGAAGGTTCAGAGTTTAGAAGCAGAACAAAATGGGCTTGTGAAGGGAAAAATGGAATGCGAAGTAACTATTAAGCAAGCAACATTTAATATAGAGGACCAAATTAGATTGGAAGAGGACTTGAAAGAACTTCAGGAAACTTTGGGGCAAGAAGAAAAAAGGGTGAAAATCTATGAGTTAGCCGCAGGCTTTATATCTAAGGCGAGAGACGAGGCTCTTTCTTCGATTACCGATAATTTAGAGGAGGGAATCCAAGAATATTTTGAAGTCTTCACAAATGGCAAATATAAGCAAGTTGAGATCAATAAAGATAGCAAGGGTAATTTGGAATTCTGGATATATTCAGACGAGAAGGGCGGCCTTGCCAGGCCCGAAGAGCTAAGTGGAGGTGTGATTGATGAATTCTATTTGGCATGTCGGCTTGCCTTGGTAAAGTTGATATTTGGCGATAAGAAGCCGCCTCTGATATTGGATGACCCCTTTGTTAATTTTGACTTTGTCCGTCTGGCTAACACGCTAAACTTTTTCAAGACGTTGGCCTCGGATTACCAAATCATCATATTCACACTGGGCGATTTATATGATACGGTAGCTGATAATATTATTGTGTTAGGTGAAAACGAGAGGCTTTTGTGATGAACTCAGCACTCATCGTAACAAGCATGGTTTCCATGATAGGTGGCAAAGAATGAGAGGTGCATTGTATGGAATTTGATATAGCGGTTTTGCCAGGTGATGGTGTTGGCCCTGAGGTAATAGACGAGGCGCTAAAGGTTTTGCGGACTGTGGGTGAGAAATTTGGGCATAGCTTTCACTTCCATGATGGTCTCATAGGTGGCGTTGCCATAGATGCCTTGGGCACAGCCCTTAGCGATGAGACTTTGGAGATGTGTAAACAGTGTGATGCGGTGATGCTCGGTGCAGTTGGCGGTTCTAAGTGGGATGACCCTCAAGCCAAAATCCATCCTGAAGATGGATTACTGACTTTGCGCAAAGAGTTGGGGTTGTTTGCTAATTTGCGCCCCGTGAAAGTTTTTCCTATGCTGGTGGATTCTACCAATCTCAAGCCAGAGGTGGTTAGGGGAGTGGACTTGGTGGTGGTTAGAGAACTCACCGGTGGACTTTACTTTGGTCAGCCCAAGAAACAGTGGCAAACTCCGGAGGGAAGGCAGGCAGTTGATACCCTGGCTTATTCCGAGGTGGAAATTGAGCGCATATTAAAGGTGGGCTTTGAGTTAGCTCGAAACCGCCGTAAAAAGCTAGCCTCGGTGGATAAAGCTAATGTCCTCCAGTCATCCCGGCTATGGCGTCAGATTGCCCAGGAAGTTTCTGCCGATTACCTCGATGTTGAGCTTCAACACATGCTGGTTGATTCCTGTGCTATGAGACTTATTCAGCGTCCTGCTGACCTGGATGTCGTGGTCACGGAAAACATGTTTGGTGATATTCTCACTGACGAGGCTTCGATGCTGGCTGGTTCAATGGGCATGCTTCCCTCAGCCAGTCTGGCAGGAATTCCCAAGGGAAAAACCCTTGGCATGTACGAACCAATTCATGGCAGCGCTCCCAGACGAGCGGGGCAAAATCTGGCTAACCCTATTGCCACTATCTTGAGCGCGGCTATGATGCTTCGCTATTCCTTGGCCTTGGAAACCGAAGCCATGGCTGTAGAAAACGCTGTCCTTGCCGTCCTGGAGCAAGGTTATAGAACTTACGATATAATGTCAGCGGGCAAGGTTCGGGTGGGAACAAAGGAGATGGGAGATTTGATTGCTAAAAAAGTGAAAGGTTAAGGGAATTTTCCATGTCAACGGTGCAGCTTTATGATACTACTCTGAGGGATGGTACCCAACAGGAAAGGATTTCCTTTTCTGTTGAGGACAAGTTGAAAATTGTTCAGAAGCTGGATGAGCTGGGCATTGACTTCGTCGAGGGTGGCTGGCCTGGCTCTAATCCTAAGGATACTGAATTCTTCGCTAAAGCACGGAATTTGAACTTGGCACATTCTACACTGGTTGCCTTTGGTAGCACCAGGCACATAGGTTGCCGGGCAGAAGAAGACCGTAATCTCCAGGCCCTGCTTGAGGCTAAAACCAGTGTGGTCACTCTGGTAGGAAAAGCCTGGGATAAGCAGGTAACCCAGGTTCTGGAGACAACACTGAAAGAAAACCTAAGCATGATTACAGATTCTATAAGTTACCTCAGGGTAAAAGGACTGAGGGTTTTCTTCGACGCCGAGCACTTTTTTGATGGATATAAAGGTAATCCTGAATATGCCTTGCAGGTGGTGGTGACAGCAGCTAAGGCCGGTGCGGAATGCGTGGTTCTTTGCGATACCAATGGCGGCACCCTGCTGCAAGAGATAGTGGAGGCTATTAAAGCTGTTCAAAGGGCAAGCCCTGTGCCTTTGGGCATTCACACCCATAATGATGCCGAGCTTGCCGTAGCTACCTCCCTGGCTGCCGTGGAAGCGGGGGTTATTCAGGTTCAAGGTACCATGAACGGCTATGGTGAGCGCTGTGGCAATGCCAATCTCTGTTCTATCATACCAACTTTAAAACTTAAGATGGGCATTGACTGTGTTACTGACCAACAGCTAAGTAAGCTTAGCGAGGTCTCTCGCTATGTATCCGAACTGGCTAACATGCCCCATCATGACAGGCTTCCCTATGTGGGTGATGATGCCTTCACACATAAGGGGGGGATTCACGTATCAGGCTTAATGAAATGGGAAGATAGCTACCAGCACATAAATCCGAATTTAGTGGGCAACCACCCTCGCGTTGTCATTTCTGAGCTAGCAGGAAAGGGAAGTATTATCTTTAAAGCTAAGGAGCGTGGACTACCTATCCCTGAAGGCAAGAAAATCGAGGAGGTGCTGAAGCAAATTAAGCTATTAGAAAACCAGGGTTTTCAATATGATGTTGCCGAGGCGTCCTTCGACCTCTTGCTCCGTAGGGCTCAGCCGGACTATCAGCCACCTTTTGAGCTGGTTGACTTTATGATTGTGGTGGAGAAACGCCGCCGCCCGCCCACCAAGGGAAATCAAGAAGAGCCGTTATCCGAGGCCACTATCAAGGTCAAGGTGGATAACAGGATAGTGCATACGGCTGTTGAAGGCGATGGCCCAGTCAATGCCCTCGACCAGGCTCTGCGTAAAGCTCTCCTCCAATTCTATCCTGACCTGTCTGCTATTAAGCTTATTGATTATAAGGTACGCATTCTGGAAGAAACCGCAGGTACGGCAGCCCAGGTCAGGGTGCTGATTGAATCCAGTGACGGCAGAGAAAACTGGCGGACAGTAGGCAGCTCCACTAACATCATCGAAGCTAGCTGGCTGGCCCTGGCCGACAGCATCGAGTACTGGCTGATAAAGCAAGCTGGCAAAGCTACAAGATAACTTCTATAGCCTATCCGCGGCTGTTGTACAAAATTGCCTATTAAAAGAAGAGTGATAAGCCATTATGGATAAACCAATGTCCAATTTCGATTTCAAATTCATGTCGGTGGGTTACAAGTTTCGCGATTTTTTCTTTCCCCGCAAGAATATCCTGGAGGAAGTGGGGATAAAATCGGGATTTCACGTGCTCGATTATGGCTGTGGCCCCGGGAGTTACATAATCCCTCTGGCAGAATTGGTAGGAGAATCAGGGAAAGTTTACGCCCTGGACATCCATCCACTGGCAGTGCAGAGGGTTCAGGATATCGCCTCGAAAAAACAGCTGGCGAATGTGGAAACCATTCTTTCCGATTGCCAAACCGGCTTGCCGGATAATACCTTAGATGCTGTTTTATTGTACGATGCCTTTCACCACTTAAGCAACCCAGATTTGGTACTAAGTGAGCTACATCGGATATTGAAACCAGATGGAGCCCTATCCTTCAGTGACCACCATATGAAAGAAAAGGAAATAGTGGCTGAGGTAACAAAGAGCAGATTGTTCAGGCTATCGAGAAAAGGCAGAAGAACATATAGTTTCTTAAAAAAACAGTTAACCTCGTAGAGTCGTGTGGAATTCCGAGGCATGCAGGAATCCCATCTTTCACGGTTTTTTAGTTAGCAGTGCTTTGACACGTGGATTATATAGTTGCTCCGATGGAATTGGAGCACAAACGTCCAACAAACTTGTCCCAGCGAAAGCTGAAATTGGGCAACTATGATTTTAGAACGGTTTAGCACCGCGCCTTGAGCCAGTCCAGGACAAAATCCATTGCTGCCTTTTCCAGGCGCATTTTGTGCCTGGCACCAGATAGTATTTTTAGCTCTTTAGGTTCTTTGGCTTTCTCATAGAGCCTGTATGCGTGGTCCAGGGGTATTAATTCGTCGGCATCCCCGTGAAGCAAGAGCAAGGGACGGGGGGCAATTTTATCAATCCAGTTGATTGGAGTTACGGTCTCAAATCCTCTTTCCCATTCCTCTATTGAGGATGGAAAACCTTTATCTCTGATTGCCCCGATTTGGCGAAAATGTTGGATGGTGTCCAGAGTCGTTTCTCTTTGAGTAAGAGAGCGGAAATCTGCAGGGCAGGCACAGGTCGCCATCAAAGATATCCTAGTGTCATGAGCTGCAGTATAAACGGAAACCGCTGCGCCTCCGCTGAATCCCAGCAGGCAGAAATGGGCTTTATCTACTTCCTTCTGGTTGTAGAGGAAATCAAGGGCAGCCTGTAAATCTCGACTCCAGCCCAGGATGTCCAGGTTACCTTCGCTCCTACCCGTTCCCCGGAAGTTAAAAATTAAGGTGATGAAACCAGCTTGGCAGAAGCGCTGTGCCAGTAGCGCATAGCCCTTGTCGGTGGGGTCGGGAGGGGCAGCAGGAATGCCATGGCAGATGCACAGGGCAGGGTGAATTTTATCCTTCGATGGAATATGAAGCTCGCCGGCAAGTTCAAGCCTATCGGCTTTTAATCGAATCTCTTTTATTGCCATTTTTTAATCAATTCCCATAAATTTGCTCTATAGTTAACTGTGTAAACCACTATAGTTCCTCTCTCCCTTGGCAGGAGAGAGTTTTATGCAAAGCCACGCGAAAGACTCTAAGTTTGATTGTGATGGCTTCAAGGGTTAAAAATAAGAGATTCGCCTTCTTTTCCTGAAAATGAGCCCCGCTATGAGTCCCAAAATTAATCCTCCGATGTGAGCTTGCCAGGCTATGCCAGGCAGGAAAGAAAGGAAGAGGAAAAGTATTATTGCTACCCAGAGTGGCACAGGTACAGGGAGAGGAAATACAAGAACAGGCATCCTGGGGACTATTATAGCCAGGGCGCCACCAAGGGCGTAAATGGCACCCGAGGCTCCTATCCCCGGAATAAACGGGTTCCCAAAAAAAGGAGGAAGAAGCTCGCGAAGAACAAGATGACCAAGAAGAACGTAGAGCAAATTCCCCGCCAGCCCGCCCAGAAGAAATACCGCCAGAAAGCTTTTATCCCCCGCTACCCGGATGAGGAAGCTCCCCAGAAAATAAAGGCTTATCATATTGAATAATATATGGGTAAAAATTCTGGGGTGATGGATGAACATGCTGCTTATTATGGTCCAGGGTTGTCGTGAGAACAATACCGGAGTCAAGCCTAGAAACTCGATTGTTTCTTCTGGTCTTAGCAGAGTGATTATGAAGAGTACAACATTTAGGGCTATTAAAAACCACAGGACATTTAAATTGACGGCACGATAAGTTCGCATCACGCAATTATAGATTAAATCTGGCTTCTGGTTCAACACGCGCCTCATCGAGAGCGTTTAGCAATGTCATTCTGAAGAGTCCCGCTACATCAGGACGACGAAGAATCTGAGGGCTTCTTTGTGGAACTTATCCTGAGCAGCCTGAGATTCTTTGCCCTGACATGTCGGGGCAAAGAATGACAAAAGGGGGTTATCAAATAATCTCTGTTTCGGGGCACTGATAGGTTATGATGTATTGTAATATACAGCGTAGCAAGTTTATAATAGAGAAGATATTCAAC
>Ga0172362_10005000_pt1 | contig 11500 bp, 10 predicted proteins | sample LakKivs1_kivu2a2_FD_114534 | JGI IMG/M metagenome (GOLD analysis project Ga0172362, IMG submission 114534) | Sediment microbial communities from Lake Kivu, Rwanda - Sediment s1_kivu2a2 | ecosystem: Environmental > Aquatic > Freshwater > Lake > Sediment | place: Rwanda: Western Province, Lake...
CTCGCAGTGTGATTAACAAAGCAGCGATCATCGTTACCTCCTGCTTCTCGCTATCGTCTTATCAATTCGTAGCCTGCTGCCTCCCAGGCCCGCATGCCACTGTCCACCTCGAACACGTTGGTGTAGCCCAGCTCGACCAGCGTTTTGGCCGCCGTGGTGCTCATCGAGCCGCTGCGGCGGTACAACACGATCTTTTCGCCCTTGCCCGGTAGTTCGTCCAGGTGATCGGCACAGGTCGGTTTGCGGGATCTCCTCCTCGTTTATCATCTCATCGTATCATGGGAGACAGACCACGGCTAGAGAGATTTGGCTTACGTTCATACCCGCCATTTGGCGGATGGATGAATAAAAGGGATCAAATCGTGCACCTAGCCGGACATGACCAGGCCGCCGTCCACCGGCAACACCACGCCGGTGATGAAAGCGGCCTCGTCGGAGGCCAGGAAGGCCACGGCGTAGGCAATCTCCTCGGCGCGGCCGGCCCGCTTGAGCGCCGTCAGGTCAATGGCCTTCTGGCGCAGCTCATCGGAGAGGTCTGCCGTCAGGTCGGTGGGGACCAACCCCGGGGCGACGGCGTTGACGGTGATCCCCCGTGGCCCCAGTTCTTTCGCCAGGCTCTTGGTGAAGCCGATCACACCGGCCTTGGCGGCGGCGTAGTTGGTCTGCCCACCCTGGCCAGCGATGCCGACCACGGAGGAGACGTTGATGATGCGGCCATAGCGCTGGCGGACCATCGGCCGCGCGGCAGCCTTGCAGGTGTTGAACAGGCTCTTGAGGTCTACCCGCATGACCGTGTCCCAGTCCTCTTCTTGCATCAGCATGATGACTTGGTCGCGGGTGACCCCGGCGTTGTTGACCAGGATGTCCAGCCGGGTGTAGGTTTCCACCGCGCTCTGGACGAGCGTCCTGGCCTGGGTGAAGTCGGAGACGTCCGCCTGGACCGCCACTGCCTGGCCCCCTTGCGCCTCAATGGCGGCGACGACCCCGGCGGCGGCCTCTGCGCTACGGTTGTAGTTGACCACCACCCGCGCTCCCCGGCGGGCCAGCTCCAGCGCAATCGCCTGGCCGATGCCCCGCGACGCGCCGGTCACCACCGCGACCTTGTCTCCTAGCGGCTTGTCCATTGCGCAGCCTCCTTCCGCAACAAAATCTGCTCTAACGCAGAGACGCAGAGGCGCAAAGACGCAAAGATGGTGCCGGCCCGAAGTGGGCTGTATCCTCTGCGACTCTGCGGCTCAGCGCCTTTGCGTTGAGGAATTGCGCGATTGGCACGTATTGCACGGTAGTTCTATGCTGCCCCCTTTGGTTGTGCGCTTCACGCCGTGCCGTGGGCCAGGGCCTGGGAAGCCGTCAACCCCTCCACCGCCCTGTCTATGCGCCGCAGCAGGCCGGTGAGCACCTCCCCAGGACCGGCCTCGACGAAGCAGGTGGTCCCCTGGCCGATGATCCATTGGACCGAGCTGGTCCAGTGGACGGGGGAGGTGAGTTGCCGGCCCAGGACCTCCCGGATTTGAGCGGGCTCCGTCAGCGCCCTGGCCGTAGCGTTGGGCACGAAGGGGATTTGGGGCGGCCGGATGGCGACTTTTTCCAGGACCCGCCGGAAAGCAGCGGCGATCTCGGCCATCAAGGGAGAGTGGGCGGCGATGCTGACCGCCAGGCGGACCACTCGCCGGGCCCCGGCCGCCTTGGCGGCACTCATGCCCATCTGCAGCGCCTCCTCGTCACCGGAGATGACCACCTGCCCCGGGCAGTTATCGTTGGCCACTCCCACGTAGCCACCGGTAGCCTCACGGATCGGGCTGCACATCTCTTCGACCTGGGTCGCCTCCAACCCGATCACGGCTGCCATGCCACCCGGGTTGTGTTCCCCGGCCTTCTTCATCAATAGCCCGCGCTCCCGCACCAAAAGCAGTGCTTCCTCAAAGGTTAGCACGCTGGCGGCGACCAGCGCACTGAACTCCCCCAGGCTGTGCCCGGCCGCGAAGGCCGGACGCCAGGAGCGCTCCTCCAGTGCCCGCAGCGCCGCAACGCTCGTGGTCAGGATCGCCGGTTGGGTGTAGGCGGTGTCGTCCAGCACCTCCTGCGGTCCTTCAAAGCACAGGCGGGAGAGGGGAAATCCCAGCACCTGGTCCGCCCGGGCGAAGACCTCTGCCGCGGCCGGCGAGAGCGCGCACAGGTCCTTGCCCATTCCCACGTGCTGAGAACCCTGCCCCGGAAATTGAAGTGTCACCAAATGCTGCTCCATCTTCTCCTCCGGCTTCCCTGTTAGCCAGCGATAAACTCTCCACCATCCACGCCGATCACGGCGCCGCTGATCCAGGTGACAGACGGGTCGGCCAGAGCCACCAGCACCGCTGCCACGTCCTCGGGGGTGGTGAGTCGGCCCCCGGGGCTGCACTGAAGCGCCTCCTGGACCCAACGCTCGTGGCCAGGGATGGCCCGCAGGGCCGGCGTGTCGGCGACGCCGGGCCGCAGGCAATTGACCGCGATCCCCCGTGGTCCCAATTCCAGCGCCAATTGTCGCGCGTGGCTCTCCAGCGCGGCCTTGGCCGCCGATACCGCTCCATAATGCACCATCACGCGCTCCGCCCCGCCGCTGGAGAGGGCATAGACCCGGCTGCCGCGCACCAGCAAGCGGCGCCGCACCAGGTCCTGCACCCAGTAGACCAGGCTGTGGGCCATCACCCGCAGTGTCATGTCCATGTGGGCCTCGCTGATGGCCTCCTCCGGCTCGTCGGCAATGAAGGGGAGGAGCGATCCAAAGGCCAGGGAGTGGAGCATAAAGTGGATTGCCCCATGCTCCTCCTCCGCCAGCACTTCTTGAATCCGGTCGAGCGTCCGTGTACGCCTATGCGTGTCGGCGGCGTTGGCATTGAACAAGACCGCCCGTCGTCCGGCCACCTTGATGTCTGCCCCCACCTGCCGCGCCCGCTCCAGGGTTGCCCGCGTGTCCAGGTGCACGCCGAAGATGTGCATGCCGGCCTGGGCCAGGGCCCGGGCCGTCGCCGCGCCAAAGCCGCTGGAGGCTCCCAGAATCAGCGCCCAGCGGTCCCTCAGATTCTCTTTGCCCACCACGCTATCTCCTTTCCAGTTTGGAAGATTGTATAGGTTTACCCGGCAACATGCTTATAGTAACACCGTTCCCCCCTGCAGGTGACGCGGTGCGGCACGTCACCCTGAGCGCAGTCGAAGGGTCTCAGGGCTGCGTGAGGCGAGATTCTTCGCTGCGCTCAGAATGACGGGCTGCTGCGCTCAGAATGACGGGCTGCTGCGCTCAGAATGACAGGCCACGACGGGTGGTGTGGGGTACGTCACCCTGAGCGCAGTCGAAGGGTCTCAGGCTCGCAACTTTCAGGGGCTGTCGGTGTTTCCCTTTCTAATAAGACTTATCCAGGGGGGAGGGTGGCAATGAGAAGACAGGTAGTGGTTACTGGTCTGGGCGCAGTCACACCGTTGGGGAACGACGTGCCCACGCTGTGGAAGGGTCTGCTGGCGGGCCACAGCGGCGTCGTCCCCATCACCCTGTTCGATCCGTCCGCTCTGGAGGTGCGGATCGCCGCCGAAGTCAAGGCTTTCGACCCGGTGGCCCTCTTCGGGCACCGGCAGGCTCGCCGAAACGACCGTTTTACGCTCTTCGCGCTCGAGGCTGCCCGGCAGGCACTGGCGGATGCCGGACTGCAGTTCGACGGAGAAGACAGGCGGGAGGTCGGCGTGCTCATCGGCAGCGCCATCGGCGGTATCAACACTCTTCTGGAGAACTATGACATCCTCCACACTTCGGGACCCCGCCGCGTGAGCCCTTTTATGGCGCCGATGATGATGCCCAATGCTGCCTCTGCTGCTGTGGCCATCACCTACGGACTGCGAGGCCTCAATCTCTGTGTAGCCTCCGCGTGTGCCACGGGCAGCCATGCCATCGGGGAGGCGGCGGAGATGATCCGGCAGGGGCGCGCGGAGGTGATGCTCTGCGGCGCAAGCGATGCGGTCATCCACCCTCTCTCGCTCTCTGGCTTCAGGAACATGGGGGCGATCTCCACCCGTAACGACGAGCCCGAACGGGCCAGCCGCCCGTTCGACGCCGAGCGGGATGGCTTCGTGATGGGAGAGGGAGCCGGGGTGCTGGTATTGGAGAGCCTGGAGCACGCCCGGCAGCGCAGCGCCCGCATAACCTGCGAGCTGGTCGGCTACGGGGCCACTGCCGACGCCTATCACATTGTCGCGCCGGAGGAGACGGGGGAGGGAGCGGCGGGGGCGATGGAACAGGCGCTCCACGACGCGGGCCTGGCCCCCCTGGAGGTGGACTATATCAACGCCCACGGCACCGGCACTCCCCTCAACGACCGCATCGAGACCCAGGCCATCCGTACCGTCTTCGGCCCCCACGCCGACCAGTTGGTGGTCAGCTCCACCAAATCCATGCTGGGTCACCTGATGGGGGCAGCGGGGGCGGTCGAGGCTATTGCCTGCATCAAGAGCCTGGAGACCGGCTGGGTCCACCCAACCATCAACTATGAGCATCCCGACCCACAGTGCGACCTGGACTATGTGCCCAACCAGGCGCGACAGTTGGAGCCCCGGGTGGCCCTGTCCAATTCCTTCGGCTTCGGCGGCCACAACGGGTGCCTGATCTTCCGCCGCTGGGAGGAAACCGTGTGAAGGCCCACGCCCACGTCGTCGGCTGGGGGAAGTACGTGCCGGGGCGGGTGCTGACGAACGACGAGCTCTCACGCATGGTGGACACCTCCGACGAGTGGATCCGCACCCGCACCGGCATTCGCGAGCGTCACGTCGCCGAGGACGGCGAGACGACGGCAAGCACGGCGATCCAGGCCGCTCGCCAGGCGCTGGAGGTAGCGGGGCTCCGCCCAACCCAACTTGACCTGATCATCGTCGCTACCGTCACGCCCGACTACTTCTTCCCCGCTGCCGCCTGCCTGGTTCAGGACGCGCTGGGAGCCACCCACGCGGCTGCCTTCGACCTCTCGGCGGGCTGCTCCGGCTTCGTCTACGGCCTCAGCATCGCCGCGCACCTGGTGTCCGCCGGAGTCTACCGGACGGCGCTGGTGATCGGCGCGGAGACCCTTTCTCGCATCACCGACTGGACCGACCGGGATACCTGTGTCTTGTTCGGTGACGGAGCCGGGGCGGTGCTCCTGCAGGCGGGCGAGGACGAGGGCGGGGTGCTCGCCACCACCTTGGGCGCCGATGGCTCTGGAGGGGATCTCTTACGCTTGCCGGCCGGGGGGAGCCGGAACCCGGCCTCGCATCAAACCGTGGCGGAGGGCTTGCACTTTATCCAGATGAAGGGACGCGAGGTCTTCCGCTTCGCTGTGCGGGTTATGCCCGCCGCCACGCAGCAGGTGCTGGAGATGGCCGGGCTCTCGTTGGCCGATTTGAACTTGCTGATCCCCCATCAGGCCAATCAGCGCATTATCGAGGCGGCGGCTCGGGCGTTGGACCTGCCCGCCGAGGCAGTCTACAGCAACCTGGAGCGGTACGGCAACACCTCTGCCGCCTCCATCCCTATCGCCCTGAGCGAGGCGGTGGAGGAGGGCCGCATCCAGCCGGGCGACCTGGTGGTCTGCGTAGGATTCGGCGCCGGGCTGACGTGGGGTGCAGCAGCCATCCGCTGGACTCGTCCGCAGCCGGCGCCAGCACCGCGCTGGCGACGGTTCTTGCGCCGTCTGCACTACAACCTGGCGGCGCTCCGTTCCTGGCTGCGACGGCTGTGGCGGCGGCTGGCCGCTCTCTGGACGCAAGGTGACGTGGATGATAGCCGGAGGAGGGAAGGACAACCATGACGGCGATGGTACGTCTGGAGGAGATGGAAGCCCAAGCCCGCCAGGGGGGTGGTCCTGAACGGGTCGAGCGGCAACGCGCCCAGGGCAAAATGCCCGCGCGGGAGCGACTCGAAGTGCTACTCGACCCTGGCTCCTTCTTTGAACTGGACACCTTCGTCACCCATCGAGCGACGGAGTTTGGCCTGGACCGACAGAGACCCCTGGGAGATGGGGTGGTCACCGGCTGGGGGCAGATAGACGGGAGGCTCGTCTACGTCTTCGCCCAGGACTTTACCGTGCTGGGTGGATCGGTGGGAGAGGCCCACGGGCGCAAGATCTGCAAGGTGCTCGACCTGGCGCTAGAGAATGGGGCGCCGGTGATCGGGCTCAACGACTCTGGGGGGGCACGCATCCAGGAGGGCGTGGACGCGCTGGCGGCGTATGGGGAGATCTTCTACCGCAACACCCTGGCCTCCGGTGTGATCCCCCAGATCTCGGTCATTATGGGTCCCTGCGCTGGCGGAGCGGTCTACTCGCCAGCTCTCACCGATTTTACGGTGATGGTCGAGGGGACTGCGCGGATGTTCATCACCGGCCCAGACGTAGTCCGCGCCGTGACCCACGAGGAGGTGACCCCCGAGGAACTGGGCGGGGCACAGGCCCACCATCGCCGTAGCGGTGTGGCCCACTTCATCGCCGGGGACGACACCGAGGCACTGACCCTGGTGCGGCGATTGCTCTCCTACCTGCCTGCCAACAACGCCGAGGACCCACCCTACCTGCCGCCCACCGACCCGCCGGACCGGGCCGACGAGGCGTTGGACCGGCTGATACCGGACGACCCGACCCAGGGGTATGATATGCGGGAGGTGATCCGCTACGTGGTGGACGATGGGGAGTTCCTGGAGGTGCAGGCAGGTTTCGCGCCTAACCTGATGGTGGGCTTTGCGCGGCTAGGGGGACACGCGATGGGCCTGGTGGCCCAGCAGCCGGCCGTGCTGGCGGGCGTGCTGGACATAGACGCGGCGGACAAAGGGGCCAGATTCATCCGCTTCTGCGACTGCTTCAGTGTTCCCCTGGTCACCTTCGCCGACACGCCCGGCTTCCTGCCCGGGGTGGCGCAGGAGCACAACGGCGTCATCCGCCACGGGGCGAAGATGATCTACGCCTATGCCGAGGCCACGGTACCCAAGCTCTCCATCATCACGCGTAAGGCTTACGGCGGGGCCTACATCGTGATGAGTTCCAAGCACCTGCGGGGAGACGTGTGTCTGGCGTGGCCCGCCGCCGAGATCGCTGTGATGGGACCGGAGGGAGCAGCGAACGTCGTCTTCCGCCATGAGCTGGCTCAGGCGGAGGATCCACAGGCAGCACGGGAGCGGTTGGTGCAGGAGTACCGGGAGCGATTCGCCAATCCCTATATCGCTGCCGCGCGAGGGTACCTGGATGGTGTGATCCGCCCCTCCCAAACCCGCCCCTGCCTGATTCGGGCCCTCCAGGCGCTGCGGGATAAGCGGGTGCGGCAGCCACCGCGCAAACACGGCAACATGCCACTGTGAATGACCGATGATCAGGAAGATCTTGGTAGCTAACCGGGGGGAGATCGCGGTTCGGGTGCTGCGCACCTGCCGGGAACTGGGACTGAAGACGGTGGCGGTATTCTCTGAGGCGGACCGGGAGGCTCCTCACGTCCGCTACGCCGACGAAGCCTATTGCATCGGTCCGCCACCGGCCCAGGAGAGTTACCTGCGGGGGGAGCGCATCGTTCAAGTGGCGCTGGAGGCTGGGGCGCAGGCTGTCCACCCAGGCTATGGCTTTTTGGCCGAATCGCCGGGCTTCGCCCGCGCCTGTGCCGAGGCGGGGTTGATCTTTGTCGGGCCACGCCCGGAGACGCTGGAACTGGTGGGAAACAAGCTTGCTGCCCGCCGGCTGGCGCGGCGGAGCCGCCTCCCTCTGCTCCCGGGCACCGACCGCGCCCTGGACGACGCGGGGCTCCTGGCTGCCGCTGGACGGATCGGCTACCCGGTACTGCTCAAGGCCGCAGGGGGCGGCGGGGGGATGGGCATCCGCGTGGCCCCCCGCCGGGCAGAACTGGAGGCCGCCATCCCTCTGGCCCGGCGAGAGGCCCAGGCCGCCTTCGGCGACGGGACCCTCTACTTGGAGCGGTTGGTTGAGAAAGCCCGCCACATCGAAGTCCAACTACTGGCCGATAGCCACGGCCACATCATCCATCTGGGGGAGCGAGAGTGCTCCATCCAGCGGCGGCACCAGAAATTGATCGAGGAGGCCCCCTCGCGGGCCCTGGACCCCGTGCGGCGGCGGCACATCTGCCGGGCGGCCGTGCGGGTCGCGCGGGTCGTGGGGTACGTGGGGGCCGGGACGGTCGAGTTCCTGCTCGACCAGGAGGGGAACTTTTACTTCCTGGAGGTCAACCCGCGCCTGCAGGTGGAGCACACCGTCACCGAGGCGGTCACCGGGCTGGACATCGTCAAGGAGCAACTGCGTATCGCAGCGGGGCGCGAGTTACAATATAGCCAGAAGGACGTCCGGCCGCGGGGGTGGGCACTGGAGTGCCGCATCCTGGCGGAGGATCCTTTCCAGGGTTTCACCCCCTGCGTGGGCCGCATCTCCCGCCTGCGCGAGCCGGGCGGCCCAGGTATCCGGGTGGATAGTGGAATCTGCGAGGGGATGGCGATCACGCCCTATTACGACTCTCTACTGGCAAAATTAGTGGCCTGGGGGGAGACACGGGGAGTGGCGATCGTGCGTATGCGGCGGGCGCTGGAGGAATATCAGATCCTTGGCGTTACCACCAATCTGGGCCTGCACCGGGCGCTCCTGGATAGCTACCGTTTCTTCGGCGGGCAGTTCCATACCCGGTTTCTGGAAGAGCGGTTCGTGCCGCCAGAGCCGGATGAGGAGGACTACCTGGCAGCGGCGCTGACGGCGGCCCTGCTCGACTGGCGTGGGCGAGCAGGGAGCCGCGCTGGGGAAGGAGGAACCGTCAGCCGGTGGAAGATGTTGGGCCGGTGGGAACTGCAGGGGGGGGGTGAGCGGTGAGATACCGGGTCGCCATCGAGGGACGCACCTTCGAGATTGAGGTCGCACCGGGCGGGCGGGTATGGGTGAACAGACGGCCACTCAGTGTAGACCTGGGGCGTATAAATGGGTTGCCTCTCTATTCACTACTGGTGAACCACCGCTCCTACGAGACACACGTGGAGGTGGAGGGCGGGGAATATCGGTTGGTGATGGCGGGGCGGCTTTATCGGGTGTGCTTCTGGGAAAAGCAGCGTCCCTCCACCAGGACGGTTCACTACTACCAGGGGGATGAGCCAGTGGGGGTTTCTGCCCCCCTGCCGGGACTGCTGGTGGAGGTACGAGTGGCAGAGGGGCAGCGAGTGGGGGAGGGGGAAGTGGTAGCGGTGCTGGAGTCTATGAAGATGTGTCTGGAACTCCGTGCGCCCCGTTCTGGGGTGGTGTACGCCCTCCGTGCTGCCGCCGGCCAAGAGGTGGCTCAGGGAGATATGCTGGCGGTCATCGAAGGCTCTCACGACGAGAGAAAGTCAGGAGTAGGGGCAACTCTTGCGGTTGCCCTCCCTTAGGGTGCTTCCTGACCTGTTCCACCCGGAAGGCACAGGATCGGTAGCCGAGAAAAGGCGAGTGGGAGAACTCTGCTGAGTTCGATTTCAGCATCTGGAGGAGGGACAAGAATGACAGAGACGAAGCAGGCGCGGGGACGGTACTTTGAGGAACTGGTTGTCGGCGTCGTGGTCGAGAGCCCCGGCCGGACCATCACCGAGGCGGACGTCGTGTTTTTCGCCGGCATCTCCGGCGACTACAACCCCCTTCACACCGACGCCGAGTATGCCCAGACGACGATCTTCGGCGAGCGGATCGCCCACGGCCTGCTGGGGCTGTCAGTCGCCAGTGGACTGGCCTGGCGAACCGGTCTCCTGGAAGGGACAGCGGAGGCCCTCATCGGTGTAGAGTGGAAGTTTCGCAGCCCCATCCTCATCGGCGACACGATCCGGCTGCGGGCGCAGGTAAGCCAGAAGAGGGAGATGCAGCGCCTGGGTGGTGGCTTCGTCATCTTCGCCATGACCCTCCTTAACCAGCGGGACGAGGAGGTGCAGAAGGGGACCTGGACCGTGCTGATCCGCTCTCGGCCCGCGGAAGAGGAAGCATAGGCGATCATCGGCGAACACTGGTTTCGCTCACCGTTCCGTCTCCACCCACACCTGCGTCCCGTCGGTGATGACCTCGACCGTTCCCTGCTCGTCGGTGCGGTAGACCGGCCACTCCCCTTCGGAGTTTACCCCGAGCGTAGCCGAGGGGCTCAGGGCAAGCTCCAGCCTCTCCAGCACGTCGGCGCAGGGGTGGCCGAAGTCATTGTCGGCCCCCACGCTGATGACTACCACCTGCGGGTTCACCGCCTTCAGAAACTCCGGCGTCGTCGAAGTGCAACCTCCGTGGTGCGCGACCTTCAACACGGTGCTTCTCAGCGCGGCCCCTTTGACCACCAACTGATGCTCTACTTCCCGTTCGATGTCCCCCGGCAAAAGCACCGACACCTGCCCGTAGGTCAACCGCGTCACCACTGAGTTATTGTTGGTGCTTGCCCCTGTCACCGCAGCCCATTCCGCTCCCGGATGCAGCACGGCCATTTCCAGCCCTTCATCGAGCGTGATGCGCAGCCCGGCTTCGCCCCGCCAGACCGCTGCTCCTTCCCCCTCCAGCAATTGCAGCCAGTACTCGTAGACGGAAGAGGTGACTTCCACCTCACGGAAGATCACCGTGTCCACCCGGTACCGCTCCAGCACCGCTATCAACCCGCTGATGTGGTCGGCGTCGGGATGCGTGAGCACGACTACGTCGAGCGTGCGGTCCCAGAATGGCATGTGGTGGCCCAACTGCGCCAGCAGGGCCGCCTCGCCCGGTCCGCCATCCACCAATATCTGTCGTCCAGAGGGCGTCTGGATGAAGATTGCGTCTCCCTGCCCCACGTCGAGGAACACGACGTGCAGGCGACCGTCGGGCAGGCTGCGCCAGGCGAAGAACGCCAGTACCACCAGGATGGCCGCCGCGCCTGCGAGCAGCTTGGGCTCCAGAGCAGGAAGAAACCGGGTTTTGCGGAAAAAACCCGGTTTCTGGCGTCGCTCCGGGGGTTGCGCCAGCCACCAGGTGAGGCCGCCCAGCAGCGCATAGTAGCCCACGACCGTCCAGCCGTCCATGCGCACCGGCACTGAGGCGAGAGGGGCTTGCGCCGTAAGCTGCACCACCCCGATCGTGTAGGTGAGGAACACCCAGGCCACCCACCCGACGGCCTGCCCCAGTGGCCGGATGGCCAGGCCCAGGAGCAGGGCGAGGCCTCCCCACATCATCACGCCCGGTTGGGCCGGGAGGATCAGGAAGTTGGTGACCAGCGTGACGAGCGAAAGCTGCCCGAAATAGTACAACATGATGGGGAGCGTGGTGATCTGCGCCGCCAGCGTGACAATCAACGGTTCGTTGACCAGGCCCACGATCTTGTGGGCGCGTTCGGCGGAAGTGGCCCGCGCCAGCGCCCGCTCGAAGCCCCGCTCCAGCGGGCCGGTGTAGAACACCAACCCCAGCGTGGCGGCGAAACTCAACTGGAAGCCCACGTCCCACAGCGTGTAGGGATTGAGCGCCGTCATGACGAGCGCGGCTGCGGCGAGCGAAATGGGGGCGAAGGCGGC
>Ga0172362_10005001_pt1 | contig 11499 bp, 8 predicted proteins | sample LakKivs1_kivu2a2_FD_114534 | JGI IMG/M metagenome (GOLD analysis project Ga0172362, IMG submission 114534) | Sediment microbial communities from Lake Kivu, Rwanda - Sediment s1_kivu2a2 | ecosystem: Environmental > Aquatic > Freshwater > Lake > Sediment | place: Rwanda: Western Province, Lake...
GCCCGGTGCCCGGCGGACGCGCCGTGCCGTCGGGCCGCACGTCCTCCACCGTGACGCGGCGGTCGAACGTGGGCGTGGCCGTCCCGATGCGGAGCCGCGACGAGACCAGCGCGGGCGGCCGCGCGACGTCGATCACCGTGCGGCCCTGCCCCGAGCGCTGCGCGAGCACGCGCAGCGGGACCTCCGCGCTCGCGTCGGGCCCGAGGCGGCGCTCGCTCGCGAAGCGCAGCACCGGCTCGAGGAAGAAGCCCTCCTCGCCCTCGATCACGAGCTCGATCTCCGCGCCGTCGAACGGCGGCAGGACGACGCGGTCGCGGTCGACCAGCGGCTGCCCGAGCCGCACCAGCGAGGCGCGCGGCACGAGCGCCGGCGTCGTGCCGTCGGCCGCGACGCCGCGCACGGCGATGCGCCGCACCCAGCGCGGCCGCGGCGCATCGCCGACCAGCGTCCACGCCCCGCCCGCCGGCGCATCCTCGGGCAGGAGGATCCGGTAGAACTCGCGCGTCACCGGCTTCGCGTCGTCGCGCGGGATCTCCTCGCGCTGCAGGTCGCTGACCCGCGCGTCGACGACGACGCGTGCCTTGCGCTCGCGCCCCTGCGGCACGCCGGGATCGACCGCGTACGGCACCGCGCGGCCAGCACGATCGAACAGCCGCACGTCGGACAGGTCGGGCGCGGCCGCGACGACGACCTCGGGCGGCAGAGCGAGGCGCGACAGCCCGGCGGTCGTCGTGTAGACGTCGGCCTCCTCGGGGAAGAGCCGCGACGGAACCTGCGCCCGCGCAGGGATCGCGGCGAGGAGCAGCACGGCGGGCGACACCCTTCGTCACGCGCCGCATCGCGAAGCAGGCGTGGCGCATCACGTCTCCTCTCCCTCCGGACCGCGCCGGAAGACGAAGCGCTGGTACACCAGGGACACGGCGATCAGCGACAGCGCGAGGCCGAGCAGCGCGCCGACCCGGTAGAGGTCGGTGAGCTCGCCGACGTCGTAGAGGAAGATCTTGCCGATGGTGATCAGCAGCAGGACGAGGCTCGCCAGCGCAGCGACACGCTCTTCAGGCGCACCCCGAGCACCAGCAGCGCCACGGCGAAGAGCGCCCACGCGATCGACAGCACCAGCTTCTCGGCCGACGTGCGCGCCGCCAGCAGCCGCAGCTCGTCCGCCGGCGAGAACCAGCCGGCGATCGCCAGGTTGATCCAGACGAAGACCACGAGCAGGGCCGCGAGCCCCGCCACCCCGGCGCCGAGCGGACGCTCGCCCACGTAGAACGGCCGCTCCCAGTCGCGGAGACGCTGCACCTCGAGCCGCGCCAGCGTGCGCGCCGCGAACACCAGCGCCGCCGCGGGGACGAGGTACGCGTACGCGAGCCAGTTCGCGATCCGCCACGCCGCGCGCGGGTGGTACGTCAGCACCTCGGCGTTGCCGACGAGACGCACCGTCGCCGCGAGCAGCAGCGCGAACGCCGTGTACTTGAGACCGGGGTGGTCGAGCCGCGCCCAGCGCATCAGCAGCGCCGCGCCCTCGAGCGCCCAGCCGATCGTGATCCACTCCTTCTCGACCCGCAGGGGAATCGTGATGGTCAGCAGCGACACCGCGGCACCGCACAGCCAGGCGAGCGCGCTGGTGCGCCGCGGGTCGTCCGCGGCCCAGAGCCCGCGGGCGCCCGCCGCCGCGGCGAGCGCCAGCGCGCCGAGCGCGATCGGCACCAGGCCGATCGCCGCGTCACCCCAGAGATCCTCGAAGACGGTACCGGTCGCCGGCAGCCACGCGAGGCCCGCGAGCGCCGCCGCCCGCCACGGCCAGCGGTCCGTGCGCAGCCACTGGCGCGCGCCCAGCGGCCACAGCGTGAACAGGGCTGCCGACGCGGCGAGCAGCGGCAGCAGGGGCTGCGCGCGCACGCCGGCCGCGAGCCCGAGCACCGCGAGCAGCCCGAGGCCGATCAGCGTGGCGGCCCGAGCGAGCGCCCGGAACGGCGGCGCGGGCTCCGCGACGCCGGCGCGCGCGAGCTCAAGGGCGACGTGGTACGCCGCCGCGAGCGCCACGAAGACCAGCGCGGCCGTCCACGGCGTGCCGGCGAGCCCCGTGTTCTGCAGCACCCGGACGATCACCACGCCGAGGGTCGCCCCGGCGGCGCCCAGCGCGATCGTGCCCTCGGCGTGCTGCCGCGCGACGAAGCCGGCGGCGAGCCCGAGCACGGCGAGCAGCGCTCCGAGCGAGCGGATGCCGGTGCCGAGGTCGGTGCTCGCCGCGAAGTAGAGCCCGGTGAGCAGCGGCAGCAGCACGCCCGCCGAGCGCGACCAGCGCCACAGCCGCGCGTCCTGGTCCGCCGGCCGCGGCAGCGCGATCACGAACAGGACGGCGAGCACGCCCAGGATGGCGAGGCCGAGCAGCACGCGGTCGGCGTCCATGCGCTGGCCGATCCACAGCAGCTGGTAGATCGACGTGCCGGCGAGCGCGCCGAGCAGCGGCCAGCGCATGCGCCGCGCGAGCAGCAGCAGGCCGAGGTCGAGCAGCAGCACGTAGCCGAAGAGCCCGATCGGGTTGTCCTGCCCGCGCGACGCGAAGATCGGCGTGAGGAACCCGCCGACGAGCCCGAGCACCGCAATCACCAGCGACTCGTACCGCCACGACAGCGCGCACCCGACGCCCGTCAACAGCACCATCAGCACGAACACCGCGCCGATCGGGATCAGGCCGTAGAGCTGGCCCGCGGCCCAGAACGCGGCGTAGAGGGTCACGAGCCCGCCGCCCGCGAGCGCGTTCGCCGTGCCGGCGTAGCGGCGCCTGAGACCGAACGAAGCGCCGCCGATCGCGGCGACACCCGCCAGCACGCCCAGCACGACGCGCAGCCACGGCGGGATCAGCCCGTGCTCGATCGAGTAGCGGAAGAAGAACAGGCCGGCGAGCGCGAGCGCGGCACCGCCGAGCACGGCCGCGCCGCGGACGCCGAGCCACTGCTCCCAGTTCACCTGCGCGAGGAACGACGGTGCGGGTGGCGCGGGCGGCACCCGCACCGGTCCGTCGCCGCCCGGCGGCGCGCCCGGCTCCAATCCGAGCGTCCGTACGAATGTCCCCTGGGCGCCCGGAACGAGAGGCTCGCGCTCGGCCGCCGCCGCAGAGACGGCCGGAGCGCTCTCCGAACCTCCGTCCGCGGTGTCGGCGGGTGTCGCGAGCACGCCGGCGTCGCTCAGCGCCGTCCCGTGCTCGGGCGGCGCAGCGCCCGCCGCGGGCGCGATCCCGCCGCGCGCGAGTGCGGCGCGCAGGCGCGCGATCTCCTCCTCGAGGTGCTTGACGCGCAGCGCCAGATCGCCGCCCTTCCCGGTGCGCGAGAGGGCGATCAGAGCGAGCACCAGAGCGGCAAGCGCAAGCACGTTCACGTCCGATCCCGGAGCCGAGACGCGCGGCGGCGCCCCGCCTGAGCATGGTCGGTCGATTCGGCCGTCGAGTTGATCGTACCCCCTCCCGGTGACGCTGGTGCCATGGCGGAGGCGCCGATCCGAACGCTCGCGGAATCCACGGCTCTACCCGCCGCGGCAGTCGCTGCGCGGGCTCGACGGCGGCGCAGGAGATCGCCTTCACGACGACTCCGGCCCGCGCCGCTGGTTCCTCTGCGCTGGCCGAGGCCGAGCGTGTGGCCCGCGACGGCGGCCACCTGATGCCGCCGATCGTCGTCGCGGTGCGCGCCTACGCGACCCTGGGCGAGACCTCGGACGCCATGCGGCGCGTCTTCGGCGAGTACCGGCCGGCGGCGATGCGCTGGCGATGACGCCGTCGCCGAACGCCACGAGGTGCGCCTCTCAGCCGTTCCCTGATCCGCCGTAAAGTGCGTCCGGACGTGTGCCGACAGGACTCAGGCGACGGTCGTACGGGGATCGCCACGAGCGGCTGTCGCTCTGCAATCATGGACGGCGGCGCCACGGATCACGGAAGCTCGGGGGCTGCGCCCGCGGTCGACCTGTCGGTCGCCCGCGTCTTCTTCTCCGGCGCCGCGGCCGTCTCCGCTCTGCTGACCGCGCTCTACCTGACCGCGCCGCCGGCCGAGCCGCACCGAGTGTTCGCGGCGATGTTCGCAGCGGCCGCCATCCTTTCGGCCTTCGTCGCGGCGGTGATGCCGCGGGTTCCGGCGCCCCTGGTCGAGCACCTGCTCCTCGCCGCGATCCTCGTCGGCGAGGCCGGAGCGATCGCCTTCGTGCCGCTCACCGGCGACCCCAAGCAGTCGGTGGTCATCGCAATCATCGTCGTCGCCGCCGGCGCCGTCGCACCGACGTTCCAAACGGCGGTTGCCGCGGCCACGCTCGCCGTACTCGGCTGGCTTCTGGTCGCGCTCGACGTCCCGCGCGGCGAGTTCACGCACTGGATCGTCAACGTGACAGCGGCGGGCGTCGTCTCCGTCGCGGTCGCGGCCGGCCGCCTGCAGGCGCTCGGCGACATCTGGCTCACGCGCTTCATGACCGACCGCGCCACCGATGCCATCGTCCTCGTCGGGGCGGATGCGCGCTTCCTCTACGCCAACGACGCGGCGTCGGAGCTGCTCGAGATCCCGCGCGACGAGCTGCTGCGCTTGCGGCTGCAGAACGTCGGTCCGACGAGCCCACCGAGCGCTGGCCCGAGACGCTGGCCGAGATCCGCCGTGCCGGGGCGATGGTCATCCAGGCGGAGCAACGCACGCGCAGCGGCCGCAAGGTGCCGGTGGAGGTCTCGCTCGACTTCGCGACCCAGCGCGGGCGCGAGTACGTCTGCGTGATCGCCCGTGACGTCAGCGAGCGTCGCAAGACCGAGGAGAGGCTGCAGATCGCACGGCAGGCCGCCGAGACGGCGTCGCGCGCGAAGACCGAGTTCCTCGCGACCATGAGTCACGAGCTGCGGACGCCGCTGAACGGCGTCTTCGGAATGATCGACCTGGCGCTCGAATCCGGGGACGAGATCGAGCGCCGCGAGTTCCTGCTCGGCGCGCGCGGCTGCGCCGAGGGCTTGCTCGCGCTGGTGAGCCAGATCCTCGACCACGCCGACAGCGAGGCCGGGCGTCTCGCGATCGAGGCGGTCGAGGCAGTCGAGTTCGACCCGCGCGAGCTCGGCCGCAGCCTCGTGGCCGAGTTCGCGGCCCGAGCTCGGGACCGGGACATCGCGCTCCACCTGTCCTGCGATCCGACGCTGTCGGGCGTGCTGCGCGGCGACGCGCGCCAGCTGCACCAGGTGCTCGCCAACCTGATGGCGAACGCGATCAAGTTCACCCATGCGGGCGAGGTCGAGCTTCGCCTCGAGCGCGCCGCCGGCGACGGACCGCCGCTGGTGCTGCTGGCGTCCGTGCGCGACACCGGGATCGGCATCGCGCCCGAGCACCTGCCGCACATCTTCGAGCCGTTTTCGCAGGTCGACTCGTCGAACTCGCGCCGCTTCGGCGGCGTCAGCCTCGGCCTCACCGTCGTGCACGACCTGGTGCACCTCATGGGCGGCGTGATCGAGGCGGTGAGCACGCCGGGCTCCGGCAGCACCTTCACGTGCCGCATCCCGCTGCAGCTCGCGCTCGCGCCGCAGGGCGCCGCCACCGGTACGCAACTTTAACCCGCCGCCGGGTAGCACCCACTGTCGGCCGTCGCTATAGGTGGGCACTGCAATGAGGGGTTGGACCATCCAGGACGCGATCGAGCTCTACGACGTGCACGCGTGGGGCTCCGGCTTCGTGACCGTCAACGATGGAGGTCGCGTCGAGATCCGGCCGCGCGGCAACGGCGGACCGGGAATCGACCTCTACGACCTGACGCTCTACCTGCGCGGCCGCGGGCTGCACGTGCCGCTCCTGGTCCGCTTCTCCGACATCCTCGCGGCGCGCATCCGCAGCCTCTGCGAGTGCTTCGGCAGCGCGATCGCCGAGCACCAGTTCAGGGGGCGGCACCGCGCGGTCTACCCGATCAAGGTGAACCAGCAACGTCACGTGGTCGAGGAGGTCATCGACTTCGGGCGCGCATTCGACGTCGGGCTCGAGGCCGGCAGCAAGCCGGAGCTGCTCGCGATCCTGCCGATCATGGACAACCCCGAGTCCCTGATCGTCTGCAACGGCTACAAGGACCGCGAGTACATCGAGATAGCGCTGCTCGCGCAGAAGCTCGGCCGCACGCCGATCATCGTGATGGACCGCTTCCACGAGCTCGAGCTGACGCTGCAGGTGGCGCGCGAGCTCGGCATCCGGCCACACATCGGCGTACGTGCCAAGCTCGCTGCCAAGGGTGCGGGGCGCTGGGTGGAGTCCGGCGGCGACCGCAGCAAGTTCGGCCTCACCGCCGACGAGCTGATCGAGACCGTCGAGCGCCTGCGGGCCGAGGGCATGCTCGACTGCCTCGAGCTGATGCACTTCCACGTCGGCTCGCAGATCACGAACATCCGCGCGATCCGCGACGCCGTGAAGGAGGCGACGCGATTCTACGTCGGCCTCGTCGAGATGGGGGCGGGGCTCAAGTACCTCGACGTCGGCGGCGGACTCGGCGTCGACTACGACGGCTCGCAGACCAACTTCCAGTCGTCGATGAACTACACCAACCTCGAGTACGCACGCGACGTCGTCGCGACCGTCGGCGAGGCTTGCGACGAGAAGGGCATCGCCCATCCGGACATCGTCACCGAGACCGGACGCGCCATGGTCGCGCACCACTCGGTTCTGATCTTCAACGTCCTCGGCGTGAACCAGGTCCTGCCGAAGACGGCGCCCGTGGCGCCGGACCCCGACGACCACAAGGTCGTCCACGAGATCTTCGAAGCGTACCAGTCGATCAGCCGGAAGAACGTCATCGAGGCCTACCACGACGCCGTTTCCGCCAAGGAAGAGGCGCTGACGCTGTTCAACCTCGGCTACGTCGACCTCCGCACGCGCGGTCGCTGCGAGCGCCTCTTCTGGTCGTGCTGCGAGAAGATCCTGCGCGTCGTGCGCGAGATGGACTACGTCCCCGAGGAGCTCGAAGGCCTCGAGCGCGCGATGGCCGACACCTACTACGGGAACTTCTCCGTGTTCCAGTCGGCACCCGACCACTGGGCCGTGAAGCAGCTTTTTCCGACGATGCCGATCCACCGGCTCGACCAGAGACCCAGCCGGCGCGGCGTGTTTGCGGACCTCACCTGCGACTCCGACGGCAAGGTCGATCTCTTCATCGACCGGCGTGACGTCAAGCATGTGCTCGAGCTGCACCCGCTCGACCAGGAGCCGTACTACATCGGCGTCTTCCTCGTCGGCGCATACCAGGAGATCCTGGGCGACCTGCACAACCTGTTCGGCGACACCGACGCCGTGCACGTGCGGCTCGGCGAGAACGACCGCATCGAGATCGAGCACCTCGTCGAGGGCGACTCGGTCGAGGAGGTGCTCGGCTACGTGCAGTACTCGAAGGCCGAGCTGGTCGAGCGGGCGCGACGCGCGATCGAGATCGCGTTGCGCGAGAAGCGCATCTCCGTCGAGGAGTCCGCACGACTCCGCCGGCGATACGAGCAGGGTCTCTCCGGGTACACCTATCTCGAGGTCGAGGACGCAGACCAGCAGATGCTGGCGCGTAGCCGCGCCGCGGGCGGGTGAGCAGCGGCAGCGCGGCCGCCCGCATGGGGGCGGCGATCACTTGCCTCCTCGCGTTGATCGCGGTCGGCGGGCCGTCCGGGCCCTACCCGCCCGGGGCCCACGCGTCCGGGGCCGACGACGATGCGCGCCGCACGCCGATCGTGCGCGCCGTCGAGCAGACGAGCCCCGCCGTCGTCAACATCTCGGCCGAGCAGGCCGTGCTCGTGTCACGCGACCCGTTCTTCGAGCAGTTCTTCAACGACTTCTTCGAGGCCCGCCCGCGCCGCCAGCGCTACACGCGCACGAGCCTCGGCTCCGGTGTGATCGTCCGGCCCGACGGCTACGTGCTCACCAACGCGCACGTGATCGCGCGTGGCCAGAACATCAAGGTCGTGCTGGCCGACGAGCGAGAGCTCGACGCGCGCGTGGTCGGCGTCGACGCGGACGCCGACATCGCCGTCCTCAAGGTCGACGGGGGCACCCTGCCGCACCTCGAGTTCGGCAACTCGGACGACTTGCTGATCGGCGAGACGGTGATCGCGATCGGGAATCCGTTCGGCTTCTCGCACACGGTGACGACCGGGGTCGTCAGCGCGGTGCGTCGCTCCCTCAAGAGCGAAGGCCGTACCTACCTCGATTTCGTCCAGACCGACGCCTCGATCAACCCGGGCAACTCGGGCGGGCCGCTGCTCAACATCCGCGGCGAGGTGATCGGCATCAACACCGCGATCTACGGCGGCGCCCAGAACATCGGCTTCGCGATCCCGGCCAGGCGGGCGGGCCAGGTGGTAGCCGACCTGATCCGATACGGCGAGGTGCGCCGCTCGTACCTCGGCATCCAGGTGCAGGATCTCACTCCCGAGCTGGCGAGCGCGCTGGGCATTGCCGCGCGCCACGGCGTGGTGGTGCGCGAGGTCGCCGACGGCAGCCCCGGCGCGGTCGCCGACCTCGAGCCGGGCGACGTCATCCTCGAGGTGGACGGGCGCGACGTGCGCGACCGCTCGGAGTTCGACGAGCGTGCGTCGGCGGCCGCGATCGGCTCCACGCTGAAGCTGACCGTGCAGCGAGGCACGACCCGCCGCGAGGTCGCGGTCGCAGCCCGCGAGCTCACCGCGGAGCAGGTCGACGACGTCGGCTGGCGCCTGCTCGGCTTCAAGGTGAAGGACAGGAGCCGCACCGACGCCGTCGCGATCGCCTCGGTCCGGCGGGGTAGCCCCGCGGACCGCGTCGGTATCCGCCCCGGCGACCTGCTCATCGCCCTCAACGGCGTCACCACCGAGTCGGTCAGCGCCTTCCGACGCGCGGTCTCCTCGCTCCGAGGCGCCGCGGAGACGCAGGTCCTGGTCCAGCGCGGACCGGCCCAGTACCGGCTCACCCTGCCCGTCGAGTAGGCCGCGATGGTCCCCGCCGGGGTGGGACGAGATCGTCCGGCGACCGGGCGATTTTTCGCCGTTCCGCACCCGTCCTCCACTTTCACGGGCCGTCCGGGTTCTGATAGACGGGCGGGAATCGCGAGGCTCCCAAAATCCTACATCTCGGAGCTCCGCCTCACTCAGTCAGGGAGCGTGGTATGCCAGTCGGTCGGGTCAAGTGGTTCAACAACGCCAAGGGCTACGGATTCATCGTCCAAGAGGGAGGACCCGAGGTCTTCGTCCACTACTCCGCGATCCAGGGTGACGGCTACAAGACCCTCGTCGAAGGGCAGGAGGTCGAGTTCGAGATCGCGCAGAGCGACAAGGGACCGCAGGCCGCGAACGTCAGCAAGGTGGGCTGAGGCGGGCGCGGGCTTCGCTCTCGCATGTCGGCGCCGCCGGCATCCGGTGATCCGATCCGGGTGCGGATCGCGGTGTACGGCCGGGTTCAGGGCGTCGCGTTCCGCGCCGCGACGCAGCGGTCCGCGATGCGGCTGCGGGTCGCGGGCTGGACGCGCAATCTGCCCGACGGCTCCGTCGAGATCCTCGCACAGGGTCCGCCGCTCGCGGTCGACCAGCTGATCGCGTGGTGCCGGCTGGGGCCGCCGGGGGCGCGCGTCGACCGGGTCGCGACACAGCGCGAGGTCGTGCAGGATGACCTGCACGGCTTCCGCATTCGTACCTGAGGAGAGCGTTCCATGGCGCAGACGATCGACGACCAACGCTACCTGACGCGCGGCTGACCGCGCGCGGTGCGCCAAGGAGCCCTTGCCCGGCGACCCGCAGCGCGCGTGGTGGCGCAGGCTCCGCATGCTGCTGCTGCCGCTGCTGCTGCTCGGCGTCGCGGCCGCGCTGACGCCCCACCTCCTGCGGCCGCGGATCGAGAGCGCCGCGAGCGCCGCGCTGGGCGCTCCGGTCCACATCGCCTGGCTCGGGGTCACGAGCCTCGCGGCGGGCGAGCTCGGTGCTCGCGACGTGACCGTCGGCGACGGCGATGCCCTGACGGTCACGCGCCTCGCCGTGCGTCCCGACCTGCGCGCGCTGCTCGAGCGCCGCCTGGTCATCGAGCGCCTCGCGATCGACGGCTTGCGCGGCACCGTCGAGCAGGACGCGCGCGGACGCCCGGTGCTCCGCGGCCTGCCCATCTCGTCCAGCGAAGGGGAAGCCAGCGGGCCGGAGGTACGCGTGCTGGAGATCGTGCTCGGCGACGCTCGCGTGGCGCTCATCCCGCCGCCGGAGCTGCGCCGAACACCGATCACGCTCGCCGTCGACGAGCTGACGCTCCGCCAGGTGCCGACGGCGGACCAGGGCCGGGCGTGGGAAGGCGACCTGCGCGGCACGCTCGACGGCGTGCCGCTCACCGCACGGGCGCGTTCCGATCGCACCGCGGGCGGGACGCGCATCGCTGCCGAGGCAGACCTGAGCGGCGCCGCCATCGACTCGAGCCGGATGGTGCTGCCCGCCGGCTTCGCCTCGCTCTCCGCGCGTGCCAGCGGCCGCCTGGCGTACGAGCTCGACCCGGAGCAGCGGCGGGACCGCCTGACCGCCGACGTCGAGCTCGCCGACCTGCACCTGACCGGCACGCAGGAGACAGCTCTCGCGGCGAAGCTGATCCGGACAGAGGGAGCGACCCTCGACCTCGACACCGGCGCCGCGAGCCTCGGCCACGTCACGGTCGTCGGACCGCGCATCGAGGCGGCGCTCGGCGCGGGCGGGCTCGTGTACCCGGGGCTCGTGCCGGCGCTCGTCGAGTCCGGCCGCACACCTCCCCAGGCCGCGGGGGCCGCGTCGCCGACGCCCGACGCGCGCACCGGGTGGCGCGTGACCGGCGGCCGCGTCGACGCGCGCGACGGCAGGATCACGATCCGGCGCGACGCGCGGGACGGCAGGAGCTCGATCCGGCGCGACGCGCACCGCGTGACGCTCGACGTGCCGGCGTTCTCGTGGCGCGACCTCGCGAGCGGGCGCAGCGGCGACCTCAGCTTGACGCTGCGCGCGGCCGACGGAGGCACGGTCGACGTCGACGGCCGGCTCGGCATCGATCCACCGACGATCGACGCGACGGCGCACCTCGTCCGCGTCCACCTGCCCCCCCTCGCCGACCTCGCCGAGCCGGCGCTCGCGCTCGCGCGCGGCACGGTGAGCGGGACGGTCGCGGCGCGCGGCGACCCCGCATCCCCGGCACTCGACGTGACGCTCGAGGTCGAGCAGCTTCATACCGCGCCACCGTCCGCCACCGACGCCGACCGCGTCCTCGCCGTCGACCGGCTCGAGACGCAGCTGACCGTCGCGCCCGGCACGTCGGGGGAGGTGCACGTCACGTCGCTCCGCCTGTCCTATCCGTACGCGATGATCGCGCGCCACGCCGGCGGGTTCTTTCCGCTCGACGCGCTCGCGCGTGGCCGTGCCGCGGCGAACCCGGAGCCGACGTCGTCGCCGCCGCACCCGGGCGACCCGGCGCTCGCCAACGCCGGGTCGCGCGCGGTCCGGCTCGACACGGTCACCATCGCCGGCGGGCGCATCGACTTCGTCGACCACACCACGACACC
>Ga0172362_10005002_pt1 | contig 11497 bp, 7 predicted proteins | sample LakKivs1_kivu2a2_FD_114534 | JGI IMG/M metagenome (GOLD analysis project Ga0172362, IMG submission 114534) | Sediment microbial communities from Lake Kivu, Rwanda - Sediment s1_kivu2a2 | ecosystem: Environmental > Aquatic > Freshwater > Lake > Sediment | place: Rwanda: Western Province, Lake...
AATTTCCTGGTTTTGTGGATTTCAATTAGCTTAAGTCTGACTGAGACCACGAAATCAAGGATTAAAGTCGAAAATGAAAAAATTTCTATCGATTACTTTGGCAATAACCACCGTTGCGTGGTTAGTAGGAACATTTTATGTTCCAACTGCCAAAGCAGCCGTAGTTGAAGGCGATATTGTTAGTCCTGACGCCACATTTACTGATGCCGATGGAAATACATACTATCCGTATGATGTTTTTATTGTCAAGTTTGTTGGCACCAAGACTTTCAAGCGCCTTGTCTTAAACCCACAGGTTTTTGACAGCTACGGTCACTTAAAGTGGAGTAATATCAAGACAATCTCAGCTGCCACTGTCGCTGGTTATACCACCTCTTCTTTGGTAAGGGAGATTAACGACACTAAAGTCTATAAGCTCTCACCGAACGGAGACACGGGTACCAAGCAGTGGGTAGAAACTCTCGATTGTTTCAATAGCAAAGGTTATGATTGGGATTCCGTATACATAATCAATGCTACTGACCGAGACAACTACACTACTGGTGCAAGTATTTGTGGAGGTGGTGGTGCTGCCGAGGGTCCAATTACGCTTTCATTAGCGTCTGACAACCCAGCAGGTGCCACTATCCCGCCAAATGCTCAAGGTGTTACCTATCTGAAGTTAAAACTTGATGGTTCAGGAACACTTAACCAGGTTACCGTTACCAGAAAAGGTGCTGGTGCAGTTACCGATTTTGGCGACATCTACATTTATAAAGATGGAGTTCGCATCGGTTCTGGCCGAGCTCTTTCTTCAGCAACGAGTAAAGTTACCTTCATCAACTTAGGCATTGCTGCGCCGGCTACTGTTGAAGTAGTCGCCGATATGATCACTACAAATGCTCAAGTTGGAGACGTAAACTACTTTGCAATTGAAAGTGCTTCTGAAGTAACCGGTACCGGAACTGTTGGTGGTGTTTACCCCATCAATGGTAATCCAATGGCCGTTAGCGGTACTGCTGCTGGAACATTGACTATTACAGCAAGCGGTAGTGGTAGCAATAACGTGACTATCGGTGGTTTAGACCAAGAAATTAGCCAGTTTAAGATTGCGGCTACTAGCGAAGGTGCTTATCTTAAGAGACTTCGTTTATTTAACAATGGAACAGCTGACAATGAAAAGATTACCAATCTTAAATTAAAGGATAACGCCACAGCCTCTACATTGGCCACAGCTACTTCAATTAGTAGCGCTGGTTATTTAGACTTTGTGCTCAGCTCTCCTTACTACATTAAGAAAGGAGAAAGTCAGATTTTCCGCGTTTATGCCGACATTGGTGCAACCAAACCAACTTATACAATTAAACTTTACTTTGAGTTAGCTACTGATGTCTTGGCAACCGGAAATATCTACGGATATGGCATGGAAGCTGATATTAGTGGATTTGACAGCGCTGGCACAACTGCAACCGAAGGTATTGATATAACCTGCATAGGTGGTGACTTAACCTTAAATAAGGTTGGTCCAAATGCTGGTAAGATTGGAACTACAACTTCTGACACGGTGTTTCTTGAATACACGATGTCGGCAGCTGCCGATATTACCATCAAGAGAACAGGATTGATTTTCTGTGAAGACGAAGATGGCGATGGAACCTATTACGACTGGAGCTTAGCTGCTTCTACGAGTGCGGGCGCGGATATTGAAGATATTAAGATTAAGGATAAAGATTCAGGTGTTACTATAGCCGGCCCTAAAGATGGTATTGCCTTTAATGATGAAGGAGATGGTTCTGGAGAAATTGGTTATCAGGCTTGTCCGGGCAGCAAAAACGGTGTAGGTGAAGCATATACCGACACTATTGATTTGACTGCCGGCACAACGAGAACCTTCCAGATCACAGCTGACATCAAGACATCGAATACCAATTCAGGAGCCATAATCACAGCTGGCAGTAGATTGAAGTTTATTCTCTACAGCTACGCTTCATTAGTTGGCGCAAATGGTACTGTTAATTATATGAAATATGCGGGAACCAGCGATGCTGTAGATGATTCGGCTATTGTTCCGTCCGGTGATATTGCTGGAGAAGAAATGACTGTTGAAGCAGCCAGTTTGGCTCTAAGTTTAGCAGCCACTCCATCTGGCACAACCGAGACCTATATTAAGGGTCAGGCTGGTGTAGAAGCTGTAGGAATTATCTTTACAGCTGGTTCAGCATCTGATGTCAAAGTTAACAGTATTACTCTGGTAAGCGCGATTAAAGAAGCGACTGCCGGTACATGGGCCGAGGGTATTGACACTAATTATGTTAAGGACAGTATTGGTAATGTCTATATCTATGACAAAGATACTGGCGCCTTAGTTCCCGGCTCAACAGTCAAAGGATTTAGCGGAACCTATTTCGAGAATGTGGTTTACACTGGTCTTAATTGGACAATTCCAGCCGGAGAAAGCAAAACCTTATTAGTTAAGGGAGATATTTCTTCAGCTGCTCCAGCCAGTGATTCAAGTGCTGATACTTGGATTGCCTTTGATATTGATGACGTAGAAGATGTTTCAGCAGTTGACGGAGACGGCAATGCAATTACTTTGGCTAGTGCCGATAAAAACAATATTGACGGTGGTTCTCCAACCACTTACTTCGGTATTGCCGAGCGTGGTTCATTGGCTATTGTCGCTGCTACTGACACACCGGATAAAAACCTCGCGATAATGGGAACAGCTGACAACGAGGTCAGTAAGTTCAAACTCACCGGAACCAATGAAGGTTGGAATATCGAGAAATTCTCGGTATTACTGAACGATGGTCAAGAATCGGGCGAGGCAGACGCAACCAATGCTCACTCTGAGAACTTCACTGCTGTTAAGCTGAAATACCAGACACAGAGTCAGTGGGGAACTTCTAACTGGACAATTTCATCCGGTAAGACATTTGGTTCTACCGCCTCTTTAGCTTTTAGCTTTAGCGGCACTAATAGAATTTATGTTCCGAAGGATGACAACGCCTATGTCACTGCTTTAGTTAGCATTGATACCTACGATGGTGGAAATGGCGCAAGGTCCAAGATTCCGTTTAAACTGATTACTATTTCTGGTAGCGCAGATTCCTTTGTAGCTTACGGCGCTCAATCTGGTTATTATCTAACCACCTTTACCGAGCCGGCTGATACCGGATTCAACCTGCAGTTTACTGCTCGTTCAAAGCCGGTCTTTGCCAAAGAAGCTTGGTCAGGCGGTGAATTGGAATTAGCCAGATTCAGCATTACTGCCGTTGGTTATGATGTGGTGTTTGATGGTACTGACGATACGCCCTTTGCTGGTCAAATTAGCAGTGCTGCTTTGCAGTTTGATGTTGTTGCTTCGTCTACTGACAATGCAACCATTGATCTTACTCTTTATGACTGGAATGAAAACATTCTTTCCAGCAGGAGCGCATATCAAGATGTCAGCGGGGATGGATTTGATGGCAGTACAGCCAGTATTAGTTTCCTGTTTGAAGTAAAAAGCGCTACTATCCCAAGTGGCACGACTAAAACCTTCCATGTTGATATAGGAGGTGGTGATTTGTCGGACTTCTCCAGGACTGACGAATATATCTATCTTCAGTTGAAGAATGATGACGGTGGTAATTTAGCTACCGGCAGTTCGTCAAATACAGACATTGGTGAAGTGAGCACTAAAAGCTTTGATACCAGTGCTTATAATGTTGTCTGGTATGACGGCACGCTTGACGAAGGAATAACTAATTGGCCTACTGAAAAGAGAATTGGTATGCCTGCTTTGATTAAGAACATTGGTCCATTGCCTATCACCTTCAGAACCCTTAGAGGAACTCTCTAAACTTGATTCGGACCCGAGCTACTATTCCTTGTTAGTTAGTGACTCGGGATGAAAAGCAAAAACCCCCGTTTCGGGGGTTTTTGCTTTTCTGCTTGCTTAAGAAGCAAGCTATGAAACGACCCCGACAGTGGTCGGGGTCATTTGTCTTTTCTTTGATTTTTGATATAATACAAAGTATGAAAAAAATAATCCCTTTGTTGATAATCCCTTTGCTGATAATTCCTTTGGCCGCCCCCTTAAAGGTAAGGGCTATTGATATTCTTGATGGCGATTTAATAAAAACAACCGACAGCCTGGATGTTTATATTGTTAAAATCATTGGCACTGAAAAATTCAAACGCTTAATCCTTAATCCTGAAATTTTTAATCAATACGGTCATTTGAAATGGGAAAATATCAAAAGCGTTGAGCAATCGACAATCGATGAATACACCACTTCAGATTTGGTGCGGGCAATCGGGGATGATAAAGTTTATAAGCTTTATCCTAACGGAGATACAGGTGAAAAAAGATGGGTAAAAACAGCTGATGACTTTTTGGGTTTTGGGTATAATTGGAACGCGATTTATATGATAAACACCTTTGAGAGAGATTTTTATTCAACCGGAGAAGATTTAGTATATCAGGCACCACAACCGCCCTCGCCACCAACACCTCCGCGTAATCCGATAACCATCAACGTTCCTGCTGATTATACAACTATACAGGCGGCGATTAACGCGGCCATTGACGGCGATACGATTTCCGTAAAATTCGGCACCTATAATGAAAATATCGTTCTTGATAAAAAGATAAAATTAATTGGGGAATTGAGCGGAAGTACGATTATTGACGGCAGAGGAAACGGAAATGCTTTAACCATAAGTAGTGGCAAAGATATCTCTATTGAAAGACTTACCATCAAAAGTAATGATAAATACGCGATTTATTGCCCTGGGAAAAATCAGACCTTGGCTGTATTTAAAAATTTGATTATCAAGAATTCCGGCTGGGGAATAGTTGCCGAAGAAAATTGTCAGCTTACAATATTGAATACTCTGATTTACAACAACAGGAACTCCGTCAATACGGATGGCGCAGGCATATTGATAAAAAACAACTTTTCTTACGGAATCACATCCGAAATCAGAAACGACACCATTGACGACAATTATCACGGAATTTGGTCCGAGAACTCCAATGTTAAGGTAATAAACAGTATAATTACCAACAATATCGGCGGAACGGGGACGATTGGCAATACGGGTATTTATCATAGCGGCGACGGTAAATCTGACAATACCTTTAGTGATGTTTATGGGAATACATTGGATTACGGTGGCGATGCCAAGCCCGGAAACGGATGTATTGTTGCTACTCCTAAATTTGTTTGGCCCAGCCAGCGAGATTATCGATTAAAAAGTGGCTCTACCGATTACTCTATTTGTCTTGATGCCGGTAATCCCGAATACATATATAATGACGGAACCCACAGTACTAAAACCGTAAGAAATGATATGGGCGCTTATGGCGGTCCAGATAATATTTGGTGGAATCCGTAGGTCTTGATTTTGAAGCTAATGTCTGCTATCCTTTAGGTTAGATGAATATCAAGAAAAAAATACTTTTTCTTGTTACCCAGTCTGAGTTTGGCGGAGCTCAGCGTTTTATTTATAATCTTGTAACTGCGTTACGCCGATACACGCAGATTGGGCTCCGACGCAAGGTCGGAGATACGCAGATACACGCAGAAAAAGATGAATTTTTATATCCTGACATAACATACAAAATTAGGGGGGCCTGCTATAAAATTTGGAAACAATTTCGAGGCGCTTTTAAAGAAAAAGTTATAGAGAATGCTCTTGAAAAAGAATTATCCAAGCAAGGGTTAAAAGTTAATACCCAAAAGCAGATCTCGGTGCTTTATGACAAGGAGAAGATAGGGAAATATGTTCCTGATATGGTGGTTGATGATAAGATTATAATTGAATTGAAAAGCAAAACTTTTTTAACAAAGGAAGATGAGAAACAATTTTGGCTATATTTGAAAGGGTCAGAATATCGTTTAGGTTTATTGATTAATTTTGGCAGAAAATTAGAAATTAAACGCAAGATTTATGATACAGCGAGAGACAAATTTCAGCGTGAATCCGCGTATTCGAGCCCCGATTTTATCGGGGCGAGACGAGATCAGCGTGTATCAGCGAACTACGAAGTAGTCGTAGCCGCGGGACCGGAAGGAGACGACGAAAATGGACTCTTGTCTATTTTAGAAAAAAGAGGGATTAATACAAAACACCTAAAATATTTAAGGCGGAGTATTAATCCTTTTTTTGATTTTTTGGGATTAATTGAGATTTATAAATTGATGAGAAAAGAAAAACCGGATATTTTATTTCTATGCAGCAGCAAAGCCGGCTTTCTTGGCAGCCTAGCCCATAAGGTTAATTCAAAATTCAAAATTCAAAATTCAAAATTAATTTACAGAATTGGTGGTTGGACATTCAATGACCCTTGGCCCAAATGGAAAAAGAAATTATATATTTCAATAGAAAAATATACTGCCAAGTTAAAAGATATAATTGTTAATAATGCTGATTCTGACAGAAAACAAGCTATAGAATTGGGTATAAAACCAAAAGAAAAAATAGTTCTTATTCATAATGGTGTTGATACAGCTAAGCTTGATTCAGAATTTTTATCTAAAGAAGAAGCCAGAAGAGAATTGAACCTTGAACAATCTGATTTTATTGTTGGGACAATCGCTAATTTTTATCCGCCAAAGGGATTAAAGTATTTAATAGAAGCTACCCATTTATTATCAGCCAGAGATAGTAAATTTATAGTTATTGGCGATGGCGAAGAAAGAAGTTTATTGGAAAAAATGATTGAAGAGAAAAAATTGAAAAATAATTTTATTTTGAAAGGCGTTATTCCCGAAGCATACAAATATTTAAAGGCTTTTGATATTTTTGTTTTGCCGTCAGTTAAAGAAGGTTTTCCCTGGACCATTCTTGAAGCTATGGCCGCTGAAGTACCAGTGATAGCTACGAAAGTTGGGGCAATACCAGAGATTATAGAAAACAACAAAAATGGCATTTTAATCGAGCCTAAGAATCCGAATGATTTGGCTGAGTCAATAAAGCGATTGATTGACGATAAAAATTTAAGAGAAAATTTAGCAAGAGAAGCACGGAAAACAGTAGAAGAAAGATTTCGTTTAGATAGGATGGTTAAAAAAATAGAAGAGCTAATTAAATGATGCGGATTTACAGATGATATGCGGATCTACGGATTGCGGATAACTTGTACTGAATTTATCGAAGCATCCGCAATCAGCATCATCAGCATAAAATCCGCGTATCCGCATAATGGAATGGATAAAACTTGTTTTTTATCAATTGATGTAGAGAAAAAGGAAAATCAAGATAAAAACCCATTTGAGGGAGTAGAGAAATTAGATAATATTTTTAATATTTTCAAAAAATATAAAGCCGATGCCACTTTATTTGTGACTGGCGAGGTTTTAGAAAGATATCCTCATTTAGTTAAAAAATGGAGCAAGGATTTTGAGATTGGTTGTCATAATTATTATCATATTCCCTTAGATAAAATTAACTTATCAGAGAGAGAAAAACAGATTAAAGATTTCATTAATTTATACAAAAGCATTTTTGATAAATTGCCTGCTAGTTTTAGGGCGCCAAGAAATATAATTGATAATGAGCAAATTCCACTTCTGGAGAAATATGGGTTTTTATATGATGCCAGCGTTTTTCCCAGATATCCTTGGCGCATTCACCGTTACGAAGGATATAGAGGTCGGGCGCCTGTTTTCCCATATTATCCTAACAGATCTGACTATCGAAAAAGAGGAAATATAAAAATATTAGAGATTCCTGAAGCTGGTCTTATCTTCGGGATTCCTTTGGTTGGAACCTGGTTAAGGAAATTGGGTGTATTTTTCTTCAAGATTTTATTCTGGTTCAAGAAGCCCCAATTTATCAGTTTTTCTATGCATTCTTGGGACGGAGTAAAATTCAAAGGGAGAAGTTCTAAAAATAGTGGAGAAAAATTTTTGAGACAGCTTGATAAAATGGTGGAATTTTTAAAGAAAATTGGTTATGAATTTAAAACTGGAGAAAAAATTTATGAAGAATTTTCGAAAAATATCCAAGGAGGGATATAAAGAATTACTTGATAAAGCACCATTTAAAACGTTTTTCCACAATCCAGAATGGCATGATTTTTTAGAGAAAGAATTTAAATGGCTGAAATTTGATTATTATCTCTACAAAGACGAATTATTATTTCCTATAGCCATGGCGGGAAAAAAGCTAATTTCTCTGCCATTTTGCGAATATGGGGGACCATTGCCTATAAAAGAAAATATTGATTTTAGAAATTTTGAAAAAGATGTTTTGGGAGAATTTAAAAATATTAAAATCAAATTCCATCCATTGGTTCTGGCAGGAAATGAAAATTCTGATGTTTCATCCTACTTTATCGAAAATTTAGACAAAAAGAACGAAAAAGAATTATGGAATTCTTTTCGAAAAACTTTGCGTCATTCAATAAGAAACGCTCAAGAGAATAGTTTGGAAATAAAAAAATGCTCCGACTTATCGGAATTACGAATCTTCTATAATTTATATGTTTCCACCCTAAAAAGGAAATTAACTGTTCCTTATCCCTTTTTAGTCATTAGGTTTTTATATAGTCAACCAGGGACAGAGATTTTATTGGCTTTTTACAAAAATAAGATTATCGGCGGAGATTTATTCTTGCATTATAAGAGGGTTATTCATTATTTTTTGAGCGTTTCTGATTACAAATACAGAAATTTCGGTGCGAGTTATTTAATTTTGTGGGAAAAAATAAAAAAATCCCTTAAAGGGGATTATAAAATTTTTGATTTAGGAGCAGCCCCTCGGGGTTCAGAATTGGAAATTTTTAAGAGCGGCTGGCGAGGAAAAGAGTATCCAATTTTACAAATTGGAATAAAAAGAAGCGAAGAATCTCTTCGCTCCTCTAAATTGAGAAATATTTGGGGGTTATTGCCGAATTTTGTTATAAAAAAACTCAGCCCTTATTTAATTAAATACAGGATATAATTTTATCTATATCTTTCTCAGTGAACCAGTTTTGGAGAGGAAAATTGATAATTCTTTGAGCTGCCTCAAGTGTATTGGGAAGATGCGGGTAAATCGGGTTTTGCCAAATTCGGGAACAAAAAATACCTTTTTTTCTAAGTTTATTAAATAATTCGTCACGATTCCTATTTTTAGGTACAAGAGCAGAAATATAGGTGATTCCTGGGCTGGTTTGAAATCCAATTTCTTCGAGTTTTTCTTGGAAATATTTAGCCAATTTAGTTCTTTGAGAAATTTGTTCTTCAAAATTATCCAGGTACCAATTGAAAATTCTTAGCGACCCCTTCGAAGCCCCTTTCGGAATTCCCATTGAATTTTCCCCTTGAAATCCCTTTGATTTACATCTGAATGATTCTGAAATTCTGGCCAATAACGGAAATAATCTTAAAAACTTTATAATATTTCTCAGTTTGAATCTATGATTTGGAAGCTCAACCTCTATCGGATTTTTAGAAATCAGCATTCCGCCATTGATAGTGGGGAATAATTTTGCAAAACTGAAAAAGGCACAATTCCCTCGAATTTCTCGGGACAAGTCCACGGGGGAGATATGGGCACAATCTTCGATTATTTTCAGATTATATTTTTTGGCAATCTCCAAAATTCCCTCTATTTTAACTAGCAAGCCGTAAGTATGCGACACAAGAATTGATTTAGTTCGGGGCGTTATTTTCTTTGTTATTTTGAAGACCTGAATATTAAAAGTTTTCAAATCTATATCAAGATAAATTGGTTTAATATTGTAATGTTCAAAAATTGGTATAAAGATATCACAAAGATAAGCTGGGACTAACATTTCGGAATTTTCTAATCCTAATTCTTTAATAGCGAGTTGAAAAGCCGAGCGGCCCGAATCAGTGAAAATAACATGGCGATTAGGAAAAAAATTAGCTAATTTTTCTTTGAGTTCGTCCTCGGAGAATTTCGCGAAGAATGGTTTTATATTATTTAGTTGAGGATGCACGAAGTACATATTCGTATATTTGTAAAAAATTCGTAATTCGTAGTCTATGAAGATTTTAATGCCAATTTTACATTATCCACCAGTAATTGGAGGATTTGAGGTTTTCTCTCAAAGTATAGCCGAAGGAATCAGCAAGACCGACGATGTTTTTATTATTACTAGCAAGGTAATAAATACATTAAATCAAGAAATAAAAGGCAATTTAAGAATAGTTAGGACTTCACCCTTAATCTTGAAAGACCTTTCTTATAGTAAGCCCTGGTTTATTTTTGGAGCAATGATTTGGATTCTTTTTAAATCTTTTAAAATAATTAAAAAAGAAAAGATTGATTTAATTCACAGCCAAGGTTTTTTAAGTGGGATAATGGCTTATATTTTAAAAAAATTAACCAAAATTCCTTATCTTATCACTATTCAATCAGCTGATTTTAGTGTATATCATCCGCGACTTAACATCAAGATAATTAATAAAATTTACCAATGGGTTGAAGGAATTATTTTTAGGGGAGCTGATTTTTGCCATGCGGTAAGTAATTATTTAGAAGACCATTTTAAGACCCATAGAGTTAAAAGAACAATTGTAATTTCTAATGGAGTAAGCCAGGATAAATTTAAGCCTGACGTCAATAAAAAAATAACTAGAAGAGAATTAGGTTTTGAAACGGAAAATTTAATTGTTTGTGTTTCTCGATTAGAACACAAAAACGGCACTCATGATTTAGTAGAATCAGCCAAATATTTAGATGATTTAGATTTTAAAATTATGGTTTGCGGCGATGGGTCAGATAGAGAAAAATTAGAGAAGATGATAGAAAAGTTTAACCTGATGGATAAAGTATTTCTTGTCGGCGACATTCTTCATGCTGATTTGCCGAAATATGTAGCTTGTGGAGATATTTTTGTCCGTCCTTCCTTAGCCGAGGGCTTTGGTATAGTTTTTTTAGAAGCAATGGCAGCTGAGGTAGCAATTATTGGCACGCCAGTCGGAGGGATTCCTGACTTTCTTAGGGACCCTTCGATAGGCTCAGGGCAAGCAACCGGTTTATTTTGTGAGCCGGCTAATCCCAAAGATATTGCGGAAAAGATTAAGATTTTAATTAAAGATAAAAATTTAAGAGAGCGACTAATCAAAAATGCCAAACAGATGGTAGTGGATATTTACAATTGGGATAAGATTAGCGAGCGTTTGAAAGGAGTTTATAAACAAATATTAAATAAATTCACCCCGTTAGACAAAGAACAATTTCTAACGGGGGACAATAAATAAAATGTCTAACGGGGTAAAAATAGTTATTGCATCAGGAATATATCCCCCAGATGTTGGTGGACCAGCCACTTACTCGCAATTGATTGCGAGAGAATTTAGCAAGCACGGTGTTGATATAAAAGTAATTTGTTATAGCAATGAAAGAGGAAAAGATGTAGTTAGAATTTTAAGAAAGCACAATATTTTCATCCGTTATTGGCTTTATTTTTGGAATTTATTGAAAATAGCTAAAAAAGCTGATGTCATTTTTGCCCAAGGTCCTTTATCAGCCGGCTTACCAGCAATGAAGGTTAGTAAAATTTTAAAAAAGA
>Ga0172362_10005005_pt1 | contig 11492 bp, 10 predicted proteins | sample LakKivs1_kivu2a2_FD_114534 | JGI IMG/M metagenome (GOLD analysis project Ga0172362, IMG submission 114534) | Sediment microbial communities from Lake Kivu, Rwanda - Sediment s1_kivu2a2 | ecosystem: Environmental > Aquatic > Freshwater > Lake > Sediment | place: Rwanda: Western Province, Lake...
CGCTCTCAAATACCTGACTTTTTAAAAGTTCTGATACTTTTGCAGCCAGACCAGGAGTTCCTGCACCATTTAATATGGTTAAATTAACTGTTTCCTCAACAGCAGCCACTTCTTCAGGTGGGGTCCCTTCTTTTTTAAAAATTTCAGCAAGTCTTGAGATATCCGGTACATAGACAATGCCCTCTTCCGGAAGCTCATTTGTAGATAATATAGGCAGGGCATGAACTTCATTCTTACCGGGTTCGATTTTAGAAAATGTGGAAAATATTTTTGACCTTTCCTCCATACTCAAGTCAGTATCAATAAAATCTTTAATTAAATTCAGGTTGTCTGACAGTTTTTCATCACTCTCACCTGCAATTTTACTAATAATTGCATCAAAAAGTAATTTTTGTTTTGTAACATTTTCTATCGGGACTTCCTTTTCATTACCGCTGAAATATTCAAGGAAATTAACCGCTTTAGTCCCATCAACCGGGTTTTTTCCTTTCTCCAGTTTAAAAGTCGAGCCATCATCATAGTTTTTGACTGTAATTTCTTCATCTAGCTCAAGGTCTATACCGCCTAATTTATTGACTACATTGTAAACATCAAGAAGAATATAATAATCTATTTTCATATCCATACCTAAATTCTTTTCCAGGGTAAGGCTGAGCAAGTCCATCCCCCCTACCTTTACTGACTTGCCTACCAATTCCGCACCAATACCCGGTATATCCATCAATGTCTTTACCGGGATGCATAATGAAATCAATTTATTCTCACTGCTGTAATAACTTGAAAACATGATTGAGCTCACTTCAGGTTCCAGCAGATTTTCCCCCGCGCAGGCAATAACCAGGTTAATATCCTGTCCTAATACAAGGGATTCAGGTATACTTATTCCCTCTTCTTCTGTTATCTCCGCTTCAGAGAAATATCTATTTTTAATATACCGGTAACCAAAAACTACCCCTGCTGCAACTACAACCAGGGCAAGCATTACAGCAATAATTCTAAAAAATTTTTTCCCCTTCTTCCGCTTCTCCTTTATTCTTTTACTTCTAAATCCCTCACTTTCTACTTCTTCATCTTTATAACTTTCAAGTTCAAAATCTTCATCCTTAAAGAAGTCATCTCCAGAATTGCGAGGCTTTTTGCCACCATTATCCATGTTATAAGAATCTCTCTCACCAGAGTCTCTACCTTTAAATTTTTTTTCATCTTCATCAAAAGACATTTTAAATACCTCCGCAAATATTGTTCCAAATTTTAACTGTATCAGGATGTAAAAATCTATCTCTCTTTATAATATACATTATATTATTTTTATAAACCTCTAATAAGCATAAATTGATATTTTTTAAAGCAAGATCTCTAAGTTTTTTTACTCCATTATAATTCCTGCTTTTTTCAACTTTGTCAGCAATAAATAAAATCTTATCTGCGAGATTCATATTACAATATCCGGTCGCATGGAATTTAATTGCTTTTAATATCTTACTGCTAGAAATATTAAAATCCCTTAAGACCAGATAATCACCTACGAAGCTGTGCAATAATGGCGGGGAATTTAATTCAAAACTACCAACTTCAAGCTCATTTTCTTTTGCTATTTTCACCAACTCTTCATATTTGAATATTTTACCGTAATCATGCAGTATACATGCAACACCTAAATCAAAAAATTCTCTATCAGACAAATATTTCTGTGCGATAGTGCTCGCATACTCTAAAGTATTAATAGAATGCTGGTATAATGAAGAAGACATAATAGATTTAATCTTTTCAGTCAAATCTTTAAGATATTCTTTTTGCTTTCCAGTTAAAGTAAAACTATTTATAAAGTTCATGTTTTAAAATATAATTGCTAACCCCCTCAGGAAGTAGGTAATCTATTGGCCTGTTATGCTTTACCCTATTTCTTATATCAGTTGAAGAAATAGAAAGAGCTGGTATCTCCATTACATATATTTTCTCATCAGTAGCCCCGGCTTTGCCAAAAAGTCTTTTTCTTAGATCTTCTATACGCAACAGGTTATACCCTGGCCTGGTTGCAGCTATAAACTTGCAGAGTGAAACTATCTCATCGGTATTCTTCCAGGTAAGTATCTCTAAAATGGCATCAGCGCCGGTTATAAAATATAGTAACGAATTCTTGCCATATATTTTCCTTAGCTGCCGGACTGTATCTATAGTATATGACTTACCTTTCCTGTCTATTTCCATTCTTGAAACAAAAAAATTACTGTTTGAAGAAGTAGCAATAACAGTCATTATATACCTATCTTCAGCACTGGCTACTTCATTTTCAATTTTATGCGGCGGGTTACCGGTAGGTATAAAAATTACTTTATCCAGCTTAAATTGACTTAGCGCTTCCTGGGCAGTAACTAAATGACCATGATGGATGGGATTAAATGTCCCTCCCATAATTCCAATTTTTTTATAAAATTTACTGCTTTTTTCCATTTTATTCCCTTATCTGACCCGCACCTAATACTATAAACTTATTAGTAGTAAGTTCTCTTAACCCCATAGGCCCCCGCCAGTGAAGTTTCTGGGTGCTTATACCGATTTCCGCTCCCATCCCAAACTGCTCACCATCTGTAAACCTTGTAGAAGCATTAACAAAAACAGCTGCTGAATCTATTTCCCTGGTAAAATAAATTGAATTCTGGTAGTTTGATGTAATTATAGTTTCAGTATGATGAGAGCCATATTTATTTATATGCATTACTGCCTCTTCAATGCTGTCAATCACTTTAACTGCCATTTTATAATCCAGATATTCCTCATACCAGTCTTCTTCAGAAGCTAACCCGATAGATGAATATATTTCTTTAGATATACTGCACCCCAGAAGCTTTACATTTTTTTCTTCAAGTTTTTTAAGCACTGCAGGCAGTATTTTTTTGGCAATGTCTTTATGTACCAGCAATTTTTCAGCCGCATTACAAACGCTTGGCCGCTGCGTCTTTGCATTTATTACTATTTCTGCAATTTTGTCCATGCTAATATTTTCCAATGCATTATCAATATAAACATGACAATTTCCAATTCCTGTTTCAATCACAGGCACTTTTGAATTTTCTACCACACTTTCAATCAAGCTCTTACCCCCTCTTGGGATAAGAACATCTATGTATCGCCGGAGCTGCATTAGCCTGACCGCATCTTCCCTATCAGCGGATGGGATAATCTGTATTATTCCGTCCGGAAAATCATTATCTTTTAGAGCCCTGCCCATTACCTGGACCAATTTTTTATTGGTATTAAGTGTATGGGAACTTCCCCTTAGAATAATACAATTTCCTGCTTTAAGGCACAGAACCGAAGCATCAATAGTAACATCAGGCCTGGCTTCATATATTATTCCCACAACTCCCAGAGGTACCCTGATATTCTTCAGAATCAAGCCATTGGGAAGATTATATCCAAAAACTACTTCCCCTACAGGATCGGTGAATTTTATAACCTTGTCTATACTTTCTGCTTTTTTTTCTATTCTTTTCCTGTCTAATTTTAACCTATCCAGTAAACTATCAGACATCCCTTCTTGTGTGGATATTTCTAAATCTTTTTTATTTTCTTTTATGATTTCTTCAGTACTGACTATAAGATATTTTGAAATATCGGATAGTATTTTGTTTTTAATCTTCGTATTTGCATTAGAGATAAACTTTGTATTTTCTTTTGCCCTTTTTGCTATTTCTAAAACTATATCCATAAATTCCTCCAGCTTTTAGTTATTATAACACAAAACAGCTGGTTAAAATCATTCCTTAAAAACCACCAGACAATCTCTGTGGATTACTTCACTACACATCGAAGTATCAAATTCAGATAAAATCTTATCTCTGTTTTTCCCCTTTATTTTTTCTATATCCTCACTTGAAAAGTTGCTAATTCCCTTGGCAATCAATTTACTATCAAGTGAAAATACCTTCAATGTATCGCCTTTATTAAACTTACCGTCAACCTTTACCACACCAACTGCCAGTATGCTTTTACCTTTATTTAACACAGCTTCTTCTGCTCCCCTGTCAATAACTATACCGCCTTTGGTTTTCATGCCGAAAGCTATCCATTTCTTTATACTTTTTACCTTCTTTACGGTCTGTGGGGCAAAGAAAGTCCCTACATCCTCACCAGAGATAATTTTATTTAAAATATTTTTCCTTCTGCTATTTGCAATTATTGTTTTTATACCAGAAAAAGAGCAAATTTTTGCAGCTTTTATTTTGGATTCCATTCCACCAATGCCATAAGTCGAGCCGATTCCCCCGGCTACTTTTTCAATATCCTCATTTATTTTATCTATATGCGAAATCAGCCTCGCGTCACTATAAATCCTGGGGTCTTTATCGTACATTCCGTCAATATCGGTTAAAATTATTAAAATATCTGATTCCGCCAGAATTGCAACCAGAGCAGCCAGCTCGTCATTATCTCCAAATTTTATTTCATCTACAGCTACGCTGTCATTTTCATTAATTACAGGGACAATATTTAAACCGATTAATTTTTTTATAGTATTTTTAATATTAAGATACTGCTTCCTTCTGGTAGTATCCTCATGAGTTAACAGTATCTGGCCTATCTTTAAACCACTTGTTAAAAATAAATTACTGTACAACCTCATAAGCTCCACCTGACCTATAGAAGCAGCAGCTTGAAGCAAAGTTATATCTTCCAGCTTTTTTTTGATATTTAAATTCTCCAGACCAGCAGCAATAGCTCCGCTGGTAACTATTATCACTTCCATTCCTCTTTTGATTAGAGAGCTGACTTCATTTACAAATCTCCTCATATTAACTTTATCCAGCCCGCCTGCTTTCGAAGTAAGACTGCTGGAGCCTATTTTTATGACCATTTTTTTAATATTTTTCAGGTACTTTTTTCTGTTTCCCATTTATTACTCCGCAAGTAAAATTTACTCAATAAGTGAAAAAACAAGGCTTCCAATAATTACAGTACTTCCTTCACTGACGCCCATCTTTTTTAACCTGTCTGCAATCCCCATTTTTTTTAGTCTATCTTTTAAATAATCTAATGCTTCTTCATTCTCTAAATCAGTCATAGCCACCAGTCTTTCCAGTTTTTTATTCTTCACGATATATTCATTATTATTTTTTTCAATTTTAATTTTTTCCATCTCCAGATTTCTTTTATCCAGGCTATAAACTTTTACTCTCTCCTGCTTTTTAGGCTCTATGTCTTTATCTTTCTGGAACTCCTCTCTGCACCTTGCCACTTTCTTATATAAATCCCAGATTAACTTATCAAGACCCTGTCCCGTAATTGCTGATACTAAAAAAACACTCTTACCGCTCTTATTTTCAAGAACTTTCTTAATTTTATTTAACTTATCACTATCAGCAACCAGGTCAATCTTATTTATTAAAACTACATAATCTTTTTTGTATACACTAGTATTATATAGCCTTATCTCTTCTCTTAAAATATTAAAAGTCTCAATTATGTCCTGTCTCTCATCTATAATCCTCTGCCCATCTAAAACTACTGCCAGCACTATGGATCTGGTTATATGTCTTAAAAATTTATCCCCCAGACCCATTCCCTTATGCGCATCCTTTATTAAACCCGGGACATCAGTAACCACAAAGTTTTCATCATCTACAGTCACCACACCCAGATTAGGAGTTAAAGTGGTGAAAGGATAATCTGCTATTTTTGGTCTTGCTGCTGATATGCGGCTGATTATGGTAGATTTACCGGAATTTGGAAATCCAACCAGTGCTACATCCGCCACGAGCCTGAGCTCCAGATTAATCCAGAAATCTTCCATTATTTCACCTATTTCCGCAAATGCAGGGAACCTTCTATTTGAAGATACGAAACTTGAATTTCCCTTACCGCCGATACCACCTTCAGCTATAACAATTTCATCGCCGGGACTTCCCAGATCAACAATTATATTTTCCTTGACATCCTTAATTATGGTTCCTACAGGAACTTTTATAATCAAATCCTTTCCGTCTTTACCATTTCTATTATTGGGCTCTCCATTCTTACCACTTTCAGCTTTGAAATGTATCTTCTTTTTAAATACATACAAAGTGCTTAAATCTTGGGTGGCTTCTATTATTACATCTCCACCCTTTCCGCCATTCCCACCGCTGGGAATTTTCCTGCGCCCACCTTTTAAGTTAAAAAAGGTAACTATACCATTCCCACCGTTTCCTGATTTTATATTAATTTTTGCCTCATCTAGGAACATATCCATCCTAAATATTATACCAAAGCTATATTCTACTACAGTTCAAAGACTGCTTTATATATTTTTCTTTGCAGCATCAGATCCAGGCCTTTTTTAAAATCTGAAAGCGGCATTACTTCTGATATCAGGGGAGATAAATTTATTTTTTTTCCGATTATGATATCATAAGCACGCTTTAACGTCTCAGGAGTAGCAGAATAAGAGCTCATTATGGACATTTCTCTTTTAAATACTCTTTCAAAATCAACTTCGAACTTACTTTCTTTCCCTGATGCTCCAAAAATATTAACTGTTCCTCCATCTCTAAGGTATCTAAGAGCTTCACCCAGCGTATATTTATTTGTTACGGTAAGTATAGCAATATCAACACCAATATCTGTAATATCTTTAATTTCCCGGACAACATTCTGGTTTGACGGATTTATGGTATATTCTGCTCCCAGAAATCTGGCCATGGATAACCGGTTGTTATCCAGGTCAATAGCCACCACCCTTCCACCTGATAGTTTTATTATCTGGATAAAAAGCATTCCAATAATCCCGGTTCCCACTACAGAGAATACATCATCTTTCCGGAAGGTAACTCTATCCACAGCCCTTATACAGCAGGCCAGGGGTTCAATAAATAATGCTTCCAGAAGGTTAAAGTCCGGAGAAACTTTAAAAGTGGTATACATGATATGTTCTTTTGACAGTCTTATATACTGGCAGAATGAACCTGGATATATATTGGTTTCTTTAAAGTGCCTGCACATTGAATGGCTGCCGTGTAAGCAATAATGGCACCGGTAACAGGGTATGTGGTGAGCAGCCACCACTACATCGCCTGATTTGAATCCGGTTACATTCTTTCCAGCTTCTACTACTCTTCCTACTACTTCATGCCCAAAGACAGCCGGCTTTTTTACTGCCGGATCAAATATCTTTACAATATCAGAGCCGCATAAGCCGGTATATATCATTTCTATTAACATCTCATCCTTTAGTATCCCTGGCCTGTCTATTTCTTCCAGCTTAAATTCATTTTGATTATAGCAAAGCAAAGCTTTCATAATGATTATGTTGTAATATTATATTTTATACCCTTCTGCTGACCCATGAGCTCCAGTGCATTTACCAGTTTTTCAAGGGGCATATCAGCAGTTATAAATTTAACAGTATCAATCTGTCCCGAGGTTATTAGATCAAATGCTTTTTTTACATAGTAAGGAGTATGATGGTATACTCCTTTTATAGTAAGTTCTGAGTAGTGCAGCAGTCCGGTATCTATATTTATAGAAGTGTCAGGCTTGCATCCACCAAATAGATTTATAACCGCTCCTTTTCTTCCCATAAGTATTGTCATCTCCCATACTCCGGGAATTCCTGTAGCGTCAACTGCTACATCTACTCCCCTTTTCCCTTCAGTCAGATCTTTTACTGCTTGTACCTGATCATCTACTTTGGAGCCATTAATAATATAATCCGCCCCAAATTCCCTGGCATACCCTAACCTTTCATCTGATAAATCCACTGATATCACAAGTGCGCCTTTTAGCTTGGCCAGGGCAATAAACATGAGTCCAATAGGTCCTGCGCCGTTAATCACCACCATATCATCAGTTTTAATATTGGACTCTTCTATGCCATGTACCACACAGGCAAGCGGTTCCAAAAGCGCAGCTTCCCTATAATCTATTTTATCTGGTATTCTATATGTATTTTTTTTCAATATATTTCCTGGTATCTTTATATACTCTGCATAGGCGCCATTATTGTATATCAGATTCTCGCAAAGAGAGTATCTTTCAAGTTTGCAGTAATAACACTTATAACAGGGAACACTGTTTACTGCTACTATTCTCTCGCCTGCTTTGAAATTATCCACTTCACTGCCTATTTCTACAATATCGCCAGCCCACTCATGGCCAAAAACTGAAGCCTTTTTTATCATAGTGGGATGACCTCTTCTGTATGTCTTCAGGTCTGAACCACAGGTAAGGGCACTTTTTATCTTAACAAGTGCTTCATCATTTCCTATTTCCGGTATATCTATGTCCTCATACCTTACATCTCCCGGTCCGTAAAATAACTGTACCTTCATTTTACCCTTCATAAACTGTCTCCGCTTGAATTATTTTAAAAAATCTATCATTTGGATATGTTACTTAAATATTACAGGAAGAATTTACCCAGTCAAGCAATGATTCCTCCAATAATTCCTATAATTAGAAACTGTATATATTCCAAATATATCCTCTCCTCTTTAAAGTTGTATTTTAAATAAGCTCAAGGAAACTAAACCAAGAGGGAATAAAAATGATATTTTTATCCTTTGATGTTTTTTTGCCTATCAATTTATCAGATAATATAAGTCCAAATTTAACATTATATTTATTCATAAAACTATACATAGGCTTGCCAGCTACAAATTTTTTCAAATTACTTTTTATCTTAATAGGAATTATTTTCCCAGTTTTCTCGATAATAAAATCTACTTCTGCCTGTGATTTTGTTCTCCAAAAATTTATTTGCAAATCTTCTTTGTGTAATTCACTAAAAACAATATTTTCATTTGTTGCACCCTGATCTGTTCTACTGTTTATTTTATTGAAATTCTGTAAGATTACATTTCTAAGACCACAGTCAATAAAATATATTTTAGGATTTTTAACTATTTCAACGGATTTATTAGTAAAATAAGGTTGAATTTGTTTAATAATAAAAGTTTTTTCCAGTAAATTTATATTCCTTTTTAATTGAATATAGTTAAATCCTGATATACTACCAATATCATCATAACTAATTAATGATCCTGCCTGGATGGCTAGAACCTTTAATAATTTAACTAATTTATAATCATCAGCTAAATTTAAAATTTCTTTTACTTCTCTTAAAAAAAATATATTATAGATGTTCTTTAGAACTTCAATTTTTTCTGTCTTACTTTCAGTAGTAACTACTCTTGGGTAACCTCCGTATAAGCCAAATTCCTCATATAACTTATAAAAAATACCCAACACTGAAGAACTCATCTCTGGTAATAATATTTTTTCTTTTTCTATTTTCAATTCATCTTTGAATTTTTTTAAAAGATTATACAAATCTTTATCACGGTAAGATAGAAATTCTTCAAAATTAAATTGAAATAAATTAAGAATAAAAACTCTTCCAGTAAGGAATTTGATTGCTTTAACGCTTATATCTATAGTAGAAGAACCAGTAATTATTATTTTTTTTCCTGGATTAAAGTCATATAAATATTTTAAATTTTTTCCTCCTTCTTTCGCATATTGAAATTCATCTATAAAAATATATTTATATGGTTTTATATATAATTCCTCAAACGTTTTTATATCAGTCTCAAATATTTCAAGGACTTGCCTATCCTCAAAATCTAAATATATTGAGTGTGGTTTCAGATCATTATAAAATTTTTTCACAAGAGTTGTTTTACCGCATTGTCTGGGACCAATAACTGCCAGTATTTCAGGGACTTTTAGAAATTTGTTTATTTTTTTCTCTAATTTTCTTGTTACATACATTAGAAATAACCCTGCTAAAATTTTAATTAATAAAATTATAGCAGGGTTATTATAAATTATCAAATAATTGTAGCAATTTTACATAGAGGTTTTAATCCTTATGTGTTAAATTTAATTTCTGCATTTATAGGGTTAAATTCATAATAAATCTTCTCATCAAACCAGGCACAAATAAAATATTCTTCCCATATCCAGCTGGCACTAAGTTATTGTAAATCCTATCGTTGTTGATTCTATATGTGATAGAATTATTAACAATTCATATAGAATTGAACTAAAAGGAGAATTAGTTAGAATCAGTTAGAAAAAAGTATAAAAATTTTTACAATTATTTCTTGTAAAGAGATATTATGAAAAAAATATGGATACTCTTCTGGACTTTTTTTAAAATAGGAAGTTTTACATTCGGAGGGGGGTTTGCAATGATCCCCCTAATTGAGCGGGAGATAGTGGATAAGAAAAAATGGATTTCACAAAATGATATGATAGATATCTTAGCTATTTCTCAATCCTTTCCCGGAGCTGTTGCTGTAAATTCAGCTATATTTATCGGTCAAAGAATCGGGGGATACATTGGAGCCTTATCTGCCTTGCTTGGTGTTATACTTCCATCATTTTTAATCATCATCGTGGTCGCCAGAATATTTACATATGTTAGTAATATAGTTTTAGTAAAAGCAGCCTTTAAAGGAATAAGCTCTGCTGTAATAGCACTATTAATCGTTGCAGCGCTTCGGGTAGGAAAGGCCAGTATAAAATATAAAATAAGTCCACTGATAACCATAATAGCTCTTGCTCTCCTACTGGGAACAGGGATTCATCCCATCTATGTTATTATACTGGGGATTGCATTGGGCTTAATAATTTATTTATTTAAGATTATAAGGAAAAAGAAAAAATGATCTATCTGGAATTATTAATTACCTTCTTTAAAATAGGGTTATTTTGCTTTGGGGGAGGATACGGGATGATTCCGCTCCTTGAAAGAGAAATAGTAGCCCACAACTGGCTTACCAGCCAGGAATTTGTAAATATAATCTCAATTTCAGAGATGACCCCTGGCCCAATTGCTATAAACACAGCCACCTTTGTCGGGTATAAAACTGGAGGAATTCTAGGAGGAATGTTTGCCACTGTAGGGGTAGTTCTCCCATCACTTATTCTAATTTTAGTTATTTCCCATTTCTTATATAAGTATCAGCATCACCCAATTATAAAGGAGACAATTTATGGAATCAGACCGGTTGTACTGGCATTAATTATACAGGCTGCCATATTTGTAGCTAAAAATACCTTTTTTAAAGAAGGGGGAAGTATCAAAACCATATTAAATTTTAATACCAGCGGTCACTTTTTAGAAATCATTAATCCGGCTACTATAGCAATAACAGTTGTAAGTCTTATTTTATTACTTGTCTCTAAAATACATCCAATCCTGGTAATATTGGCAGCAGGTGTAATAGGGGTTATTTTACATTTCATGGGAGTGTTATAAAAGTTCGCTAATATCAATACACATGTTTTTCAATCTCTAAATTCTACTTGTCACAGCTTTTTCAAATCTAAATATTTGATTATCTTATTCTAACAGGAGGGAAAATGGTAATTATGCGGAAATGATGTTTACTACCTTACCTTTTTTGCTGTTTTTTATAAATTCAACTCTTCCATCAGCCCTGGCAAAAAGAGTATGATCCCGTCCTATGCCCACATTAAAACCTGGTCTGAATCTTGTTCCTCTTTGC
>Ga0172362_10005007_pt1 | contig 11489 bp, 12 predicted proteins | sample LakKivs1_kivu2a2_FD_114534 | JGI IMG/M metagenome (GOLD analysis project Ga0172362, IMG submission 114534) | Sediment microbial communities from Lake Kivu, Rwanda - Sediment s1_kivu2a2 | ecosystem: Environmental > Aquatic > Freshwater > Lake > Sediment | place: Rwanda: Western Province, Lake...
GCTCCACGATGTGCGTTCCCTCGGCCCGCTCCGCTCACCTCGAGCAGAATTCTTCGTAGCGGGAGAGCCCCCGGTGGGCAAGGAGTTTCGACCCTTTGGAGAAGATCGTGAGAGTCCCGCGTTCTGCCCTACCCGGTGAGTCGGAGGCCTTCGTGTCTATCGACGTCGATCCGGTCACGCAGGAATTTCGCGAGAGGATGGTCTGAGGGGCTGCCGGCGAGGAATTCGGGCAGGGCGTGTCGCAGGGCAGTCGCGGTCACCATCTCGGAGGGCGGGATGCCAGGTCGGATGGTGCGGAGCCACGAGCCGAAGGAGGCCCACACGGCAGCTGGAGTTCGGACCGCCAAGAGCTGGAGTAGTCCCTGCGCGACGAGGCCGAGCTGGATGTGGCGGTGATAGGCGGCGATCTTGCGTCGGACAGCGGCGCGGTAGCGGTCGGATTCGCGATGCAGGTACTGGTTGCCCGAGCGGCGACTGGAGCGCGGCTTCATCGTCATCATCCAGAAATGGTAGCCGTAGGCGCCGACGACGCGCAGGGCCTGCTTGAAGGAGAGTTCGATCTTGAACCGGATGCCGTAGAGGCGGATCACGTCGATGGCATCGAGCAAAAGATCTGTGGACAGCAGGAGGATTCTACCGCGGCTGGGGTGTTCGACGGCGACGAAACGGACCTGGCGACGCAGTGGACGCCAGATCAGGTCGGCGGTGCGGTAGCGGATGGTGACGGCGCGCTCTCCGTACACGGGACTGTCGGCCTCGAGCCAAGCCGCGGAGTCGTCGAACATCGAGCGCAGCCGGATCTTGGCGCCGTAGAGTCGCGGCCGCCCGCGGCGGCGCGGGTGGTGTTGCTCTGCAGGGCGGAAGGCGACGGCGTTCTTGCGGACGCGCGAGACCAGGTGGGAGCCCGACGAGAGGAGTGGGAGGCCGAGCGTTCGGCAAGCGTAGAAGGCGTCGGCCACCAGCGTCACCGGCTCGCTGATCCCCAGGGTACTGAGTAGCGAGAAGAGCTTGACTGGCAGCCTGCGATGGTCGCGGTTGCTGAACACCAGTCCCTCGTGAATGCGCGCGGCCAGGGGCACCGCGAAGGCTGTCGCCTCGGCGCCCGCCACGGCGGAGATGGCCTGGCAGGAGTGGCCCCGGATGAAGGCCGGCTTGGTGTTGCTCTCGACCTGCTTCAATCGCTTCACGGCGGGAATCTTGCGTCCGGACTTGGGGACCTTGATGCCGTCGGCGAGCAGTACGAGACGGCCACCGACGCGCAGCAGGGCGGGGAAGAGGCGCAGGACGACGGCGGTCCAGTGGCGCGCGAGGCGCTCGGGGTCCAGGGCATTGCTGTGGAAGAAGTCGAGCAGCCGGTCATAGCAGCCGAGCTTGAGGCCGAGGGCGCGCACCGAGCTGGTCACGCCGAGTAGATCTTCTCTGACGCAGAGGCCTGCGAGCGCGACGGCCATCCACAGGAAGGTACGCCCGCGAGAGCACGCACCGCGGAGCTCTTGGACCGCCTTCCACCACTCCCACCACAGCACCATCGGTCCCCTCCCGCGGCTGGCATCCGACCTGATAGCTGTATTCGGCTATCAGACTACTATGTTATGAGGGTTGAATGCAAGAAAAGAAGCTGGCGGCACTGGAGGCGAGGGTCGAGCGGATCAAGCGAGAGCTGAGCTCGATAGGCTCGATGCGACCGGGGAGCCTATCCAAGCAGTACAGCGTGTGCGGGAAGCCGAGCTGCCGCTGCGTGGACCCGCGCCGGCCACGCAAGCATGGCCCCTACTACCAGCTGAGCTACGCGCACCGCGGGAAGAGCACGACGCAGTTCGTACGCCCGGCCTTTCTCGGCGAGGTCAAGGCGCAGCTCGCCAACTACAAACGCTTCCGCCGCCTAGTCGACCAGTGGGTCCACCTGTCCCTGGAGCTCTCCCGAGCGCGCCTCGACGAACTCAAGCGCGCGCTGTCAGACTGACCGAGAACTCGGGACTCTCAAGAGAAGAACTTTATACCTTACAAAGGGCGATCGCTGCGAGATGTGTCGCCTGCCGATCGGCGCCGACGACACCCTCGCAGCACTCGAGGACATGCACGGCGCAGCCGGCGCCGCGGCAGAGCCGCTCGAGCTCACCCGGCTCGAGGCAGAACTCGCGTCGGGGGTGTCCGGTGATCTCGTGCTGCGCGACGAGGAACGTCTCGATCAGCAACACGCCGCCGGGCTCGAGGAGTCGGAGGAGGTCCGGGACGATCCGTCGATCGAGAAAGCGCGTCTGCACGATCAGCGCGAAGGTCGCAGGGCGAAAGGGCAGGGCGCCCGCATCCGCCACGACGCTTCGCACGCGCTCGTCCTCCGCGGCGAGTCGCTGACAGGCGGCCGCAGCGTGGTCGAAGGCCACCGCTCGAAAGCCGTGCTCGAGCAGGAGCAGGGTGTGCCGTCCAGAGCCGCACGCGACGTCGAGCGCGCGCGCGCCGCATGCGCGCGGAGCGAGGTGCGCGACGTGTCGCTGGACGAACGCGGAGGGTGCCGTGCGCACGGGGCGGAGGGCGTGGCGTTCCTGCCAGTCTGCCCTGTCGGTCACGGGCGCACTCGTGGGGGGCCGTGCGGGCTTCGGTGGTGAGCCGCGTGGGCCGCCGAGATTCGCTGCGGCGTCCGGGCGAGGCTCCAGACCTCGACGCGGCGCGCACCGGCGGCGAGCAGGACGGAGCTGCAGGATCGGACCGTGGCTCCCGTCGTCACGACGTCGTCGACCAGCAGCACGGAGCGGCCACCGAGGTGCCGGGCCGAGCGGACGGCGAAGATGTCGCGCACGTTGTCGGCGCGAGCGTGCCGGCCGAGGGCGGTCTGCGTCGTCGCGCGAACTTCGCGCCGCAGGGCGTCGACCAGAACACGCTCGTCGGGCCGGGCGATGGCCCGCGCCAGAATGGCCGCCTGGTTGAATCCGCGCCGCGCGAGGCGGGTGGCATGCAACGGAACCGGCACGATGACGTCATAGCATTCCGCGTGAGGGGTCCTATGCTCACGAAGAATCGACGCGAGACTCGATCCGATGACGTGATCGCCGCGATACTTCCAGCGCAGCAGGAGGCGGCTCGAAAGATCGTCGTCGCGATAGAGAAAGCACGCGCGAGCCCGCCCGAAGGGAGGCGGCGCGATGGCGCATCGGCGGCAGGCGTTCCCGCTGCCGGGCTCGCCGCACAGCGGGCACGCAGCCGGGATCGGGGCGAGCTGGCCGCGGCAGCCGCCGCACAGCACCGGGCGGCCCGTCGCCACGATCTCGCGCTCGCACGATGGACAGCGAGGTGGGTAGAGAAGGCTCAGGAAAAGGTCTACGATCACCACGCCCGCCGGGTACGTGGCGGCGGTTGGTGTGACCAGGGCACGGAACGCAGAATCCGTGTCCGTTGTGGGGAGGGGGAGCGATGTTCCGCTTCATCCTGGGCGTTGTCGTCGGAGGAGTGCTCACGTTCTGGGGCCTCACGGGCCAGATCCCGTGGCGCGAGGAGATCGAGTCGTGGTTCGCGCGCGCGGCATCCTCGTACACCGCGCAGGAGCACCATCGTGAAGCGCGCACCGTGATCGAGCCGGAGCCTGCGCCCAAGCGGTGACCGGGCCCAGATTCGCGGTGCGATGGCGTGCGATCGGGTGCGTGGCGCGGTAGAGCGCCGGCGTGCTTGCGCAATCCAGCGCGGCGCGCGAGGGAAGGTCTTGCATGGAGCTACCGATCGTCACCCGGATCAAGCGGGAGCTCGCCGAGCTGCAGCACGAGCTCGCGCACGAGCTTCCGAAGCGCCTCGAGGAGGCGCGCGCGCACGGGGACCTGCGCGAGAACGCCGAGTACGACGCCGCGAAGAACCGCCAGGGAATCCTGCGTGCTCGCATCGGCCAGATGAACGAACGCCTGCGCGAGCTGTCGACGTACAGCTTTGCACGCATCCCGAAGGACAGGATCTCCTACGGCAGCCGGGTCAAGCTCTCGGACGTCGATTCCGGTGACGAGATCGAATACCAGCTGGTGTTCCCCGAGGAGGTCGACGCGGCCGCCGGACTGGTGTCGATCAACGCGCCCATCGGGCAGGCCCTGATGAACAAGGCCCCTGGCGACGAGGTCACGGTCCAGACACCGCGCGGACGCAAGACGTACGAGGTGATGGAGCTGTCGACGCTGCACGACCGAGTGCCGGCGCCGGAGCCGCCGGCGAACTGAGGCCCCGCGTCGCGCCGCCGAGCCGAGGGCGCGCGTCGCGTCGGAGATCGAACCGGGGGAGCCCGCCCGGATCCGTACAGGCGCCGGGCTCTCCATCGGGCGAGTGGCCAGGCCGAGGCGGCGCACGCCTTGTCCGGCGCTCCTGAGTTTTCCTCAGAGTTTCGCGTGCTTGCGGCTTGTTCGGGGTCGTGTTAGGAAGCACTCCACCTTCGGCCGTCCAAAAAGTGGGCCCTCGCCCGCTTTTTTTGTTTCTGGAACAGATTTTCAAGTTCAGGGTCGCACGGATCGGATGCCCGGGGGCGAGCGCATGGGGAGCAAGCACGTTTCCGATATCGTCATGGACCTGGTCGAGCCGATCGCCGTCGATCGGGGGCTCGACCTCGTCGACGTGGAGTTCCAGCCGCACGGCCGGCGCTCGGTATTGCGACTGTACCTCGATCGCCCCGGCGGCATCGGCCTGGACGACCTCGCGGAAGTGAGCCGCGAGGTGAGTGACGTCCTGGACGTACACGACGTCGTGCCCGGGCAGTACACGCTCGAGTGCTCGTCGCCGGGCATCAACCGTCGCCTGCGGAAGATGCAGGACTTCGTGCGCTACTGTGGCAAGCCGGTCCGCGTCCGCACGTCGACCCCCATCGCCGGCGCGCGCACTTTCGCTGGAGTCCTGGTGTCGGCCGACGACGACGGCATCGAGATCGAGGACGAGTCTCGGGGGCGGCTTTCGGTTCCGCTGCGCGCCATCGAGCGCGCGAACTACGAGCACGACTTCCGGGTCGAGCTGCGCGACGGGCGATCCTGAGGAGCCCGAGGAGGGAAGCCATCGTATGGACGCACAGCTCAGTCGCGTGATCGAGCAGGTCAGCAAGGAGAAGCAGATCGATCGCGAGGTGATCATCGAGGCGATCGAAGGCGCGATGCTGCAGGCCGCCAAGCGCCAGTTCGGGCTCAATCGCCAGATCGAGGCGAAGTACAACCTCGAGATCGGCGAGGTCGAGCTGTTCGAGATCAAGCGCGTCGTGGACGTCGTCGCCGAGCCGGACAGCGAGATCACGCTCGAGCAGGCGCGCCGCGAGTACGACGAGGAGGCGGAGGTCGGCGACGAGTTCCTCGCCAAGCTTCCGAAGCCCGACGGGCGCATCGCGGCGCAGGCCGCCAAGCAGGCGATCATCCAGAAGGTCCGCGACGCCGAGCGCGAGCTGATCTACAACGAGTTCAAGGACCGAAAGGGCGAGATCTTCTCGGGCATCGTGCAGCGCTTCGAGAAGAAGAACATCATCGTAAATCTCGGCCGCACCGACGCGATCCTGCCCGAGAAAGAGCAGATCCCGCGCGAGCGCTACCGTCAGGGCGATCGCATCCGCGCCTACATCTTCGACGTCGACCTGACGGCGAAGGGGCCGCAGATCGTCCTCTCGCGCACGCACCCCAACCTGCTGATCGAGCTCTTCCGTCAGGAAGTGCCGGAGATCTACGAGGGCATCGTCGAGGTCAAGGCCGCGGTGCGCGAGCCGGGCGGACGGGCCAAGATCGCGGTGGTGTCGCACGATCGTGACGTGGATCCCGTCGGCGCGTGCGTGGGCATGCGCGGCACGCGGGTGCAGTCGGTCGTGCAGGAGCTCCGCGGCGAGAAGATCGACATCATCCACTACACGCCGGATCCTGCGGAGTTCGTGTGCCGCGCTCTCGCGCCCGCAAAGGTCTCGAAGATCATCCTCGACGAGGGGGACCACGCGATGGAGGTCATCGTCCCCGACGATCAGCTCTCCCTCGCGATCGGCAAGAAGGGACAGAACGTCACGCTGGCCTCGCGCCTCACCGGCTGGCGCCTCGACGTACGCGGCGAGGCGGAGGCCGACGAGGAGGCACGCCGTGCCCGTGCCTCGCTGACCGGGATTCCCGGCGTCAGCGACGTCACCGCCGAGCTGCTCATGCAGCACGGCTTCAAGTCGGCCGAGGAGGTCGCGGAGTCGGATGCGGAGTCGCTTGCCGAGGTCGAGGGGATCGGTCCGGACCGGGTCGTCGGGATCCTCGAGGCTGCACGCGTCCACGTCGAAGAGAAGCGTGAGCGCGAGGCCGAGGCCGAGCGCGAGGCGGCGGCGCTGCGCGCCGCCGAGGCTCAGGCCGCTCTGGACAGCGGCGAGATGATCGGCGTCGAGGGATTCGCGACCGGCTCGGCGGTGATCGGCGAGGATCAGGCCGCTCTCGACGCCATCACGGGGAGCAAGGAGGAAGCTTGAGACCCGTGCACGTTCCCGTTCGCACCTGTGCAGGCTGCGGCCAGCGTGCGCGACGCGACCTTCTTCGCCGCATCGCGCTCGACCCGCGCGGCGGTGTGGAGTGGCGAGCAGTTGGTGGCAGGGGTACGTATCTTCACCAGAACGAGGGCTGCGCGCGCGCCTTCGCCGGAGGCAAGCCGGTCGTGCGCGGCTTGCGAGCGCGGGTGAGCAGAGAGGCGCGGGAAAATCTCCTAGCATCCGGAGCGGCCGTCGAGCTCGGGTCGGGGAACGCGAGAAGGACCTAAGAGTATGCCCAAGCGGATCCACGAGTTGGCGCGTGATTGGGGCCTGCAGCCCAAGGATCTCGTCGCCAGGCTCGAAGAGCTCGGCGTCCGGGGGAAGCGCTCGCAGAGCAGCCTGACCGACGACGAGATCGCGCGCCTGGAGTCGCGTCTCGGCATGGGCCCGAAGCCGACGGTGACCGTCGGCAGCGAGCGCGTCGTCGGCGAGCGCGTCGTCACCGAGCGTGCGGGGGCGGGTGAGGTCACCGCGCGCGAGCAGATCGTCGAAGCCCGCGTCCGTCCGAACGTGATCCGGCGCCGCACGCAGCGGGTCGAGGAGGTCGTCAAGCAGAACACCGGGTCGTCGACGGCGGGCGAGTTCTCCGACGATGCGGCCCTGCTCGACCTTCCCGAGTTCGAGTCGGGTGACGGTGGGCTCTTCGAGGCCGACATCGGCAGCACCTCGTCGTTCGACGAGGGGGACTTCGGCGCACCCGAGTTCGCGCCGGTCTCGGCCCCCGAAGCTCCAGGCGAGGAGCCTCGCCCTTCGGAGCCGGCCGCCACGCTCGGGCCGGAGCCGACCCCCGCGGCGGTGGAGCCCATCACGTCGGCACCCCCTGCCGGGGCTCCGGTCGAGGCGCGGGCGGCTTCGCGCAAGGTGGTGTCGGCGGCTGCAAGCCCGGTCGCCGGTGCGACCGCGGCAGGCGAGGCGCGGCCTGCAGAGGCGCCGCGCGCGCTCGGTCGTGCGCCGGCTTCCGCTCCGACGCTCGACGACGGCATGCGGCGGGTCCAGGTGCTCGGCAAGATCAACCTCAAGAAGCCCGAGCCGGCGCCGGCTCGCCCGCGCACGGTAGCGGGCGCGCCCGCCGCCCCGGGCGCCGCTCCTGCGCCGACCGAGTCGACGGACGACACGCGCCGCAAGCGGGGCAAGAAGGTCATCCGCAAGCCCGGCCAGTTCGACCCGTTCGGTGGCGATCGCAGCGGCGGTCGTGGAGGTCGCAAGCCGCTCAAGAAGCGGGCCGCTCCGGGGAAGGAGCAGAAGCGCACCGAGATCACCACACCTTCGGCGAGGAAGCGCCTGGTGCGCTTCAGCGAGGTCATCACGGTCGGCGACCTGGCGAAGGCGATGGGTCTCAAGGCCGGTGAGGTCATCAAGAAGCTCATGGACATGGGCGTCATGACGACCGTCAATCACGTGCTCGACGTCGACCACGCGACGCTGGTCGCCGGCGAGTTCGACTACGCGGTCGAGAACGTGGCCTTCGATGCCGACAAGGAGATCGAGGGGCCGGACACGGAGACCGAGGAAGTCGAGGCCCTGCCGCGCGATCCGGTCGTGACCGTCATGGGCCACGTCGATCACGGCAAGACGTCGCTGCTCGACTCGATCCGCAAGACCGAAGTCGCCGAAGGCGAGGCCGGCGGCATCACGCAGCACATCGGCGCGTACACGGTGAAGGTCCACGACCGCCACATCACGTTCATCGATACGCCGGGCCATGCCGCCTTCACGGCGATGCGTGCGCGGGGCGCGAAGGTCACGGACATCGTGATTCTCGTCGTGGCGGCCGACGACGGCGTGATGCCGCAGACCATCGAGGCGATCGCACACGCGCGTGCCGCGGAGGTGCCGATCATCGTGGCGGTCAACAAGATCGACCGCGCCGACGCGGATCCCGAGCGCGTGAAGAAGCAGCTCTCCGAGAACGGTCTCGTGGCCGAGGACTGGGGCGGCGACACGACGTTCGTACCCGTCTCGGCGAAGACCCGTCAGGGGCTCGACCACCTGCTCGAGATGGTCCTGCTGCAGGCCGACGTCCTCGAGCTGAAGGCCAAGGTCGAAGCGCGGGCCAAGGGGTCGATCATCGAGGCCAAGCTCGATCGCGGCCGCGGACCGGTCGCCACGGTGCTGGTCCAGGAGGGCACGCTCAAGGGCGGCGATCCGTTCGTCGTCGGCCTCCAGTTCGGACGCATCCGCGCCATGCTCGACTCGCTGGGCCGGAAGGTCGAAGTTGCAGGACCGTCGACGCCGGTCGAGATCCTGGGTCTGAGCGGCGTACCCGAGGCCGGTGACGCGTTCGTCGCGGTCGCGGACGAGGCGACCGCCCGCCAGGTAGCGGAGCACCGTCGCGGCAAGCAGCGCCAGGGCGAGATGGCGAAGTCCAGCAAGGTCTCGCTCGACGACCTGTACAAGCAGCTCGAGAAGAGCGCGGTGAAGGAGCTGCGCGTCGTCCTGAAGGTGGACGTGCAAGGTTCGGTGGATGCACTCAAGGAAGCGTTCGCCCGGCTGTCGAACGACGAGGTGCAGGTCACGATCATGCACGCGTCCGTCGGTGGCATCACGGAGTCGGACGTGCTCCTTGCGTCCACGTCGAACGCGATCATCGTCGGCTTCAACGTGCGTCCCGAGCCGAAGGCGGCAGCCCTGGCCGACCGCGAGGGCGTCGATGTGCGCCTGTACACGATCATCTACGACGCCATCAATCAGGTACGCGAGGCGCTCGAGGGCATGCTCGAGCCGACCACGCGCGAGCGCACGGTGGGGCGTGCCGAGATCCGTCAGACCTTCGGCGTCGGCGCAGGCATGATCGGCGGCTCGAGCGTGCTCGACGGCAAGATCGTCCGCGGTGGTCTGGCTCGGTTGCTGCGCGACCATGCGGTGGTTCACGAGGGCAAGATCGGCAGCCTGCGTCGCTTCAAGGACGACGTCCGCGAGGTCACGGCCGGTTACGAGTGTGGCATCGGGCTGGAGGGGTTCAACGACCTCAAGCCGGGCGACGTCATCGAGGTCTACGAGCTCGAGCAGGTCGCGCGTCGCATGACGCCGGCCGGTGAGAAGTCGCAGCAGATCGAGCGCTACGCTTGACGAAGGGGCGCTCCGGGAAGCGTCCACCGCAGCGGAGCGCTGCGGGCGGCGTCCGGCGCGCCGACCGCGTCGCTGCGGAGATCCAGCGGATCCTCTCCGAGGAGTTGCTGCATCGTGTGCGCGATCCGCGCGTCGCGCACGTCACGGTCACGCGGGTTCGGCTGAACGACGACCTGAGGCTCGCTCGGGTGTGGTTCACGCTCCTCGAGGTCGGGGAGGGCGACCGTGGTGCGGCGCAGCAGGGCCTCGAGAGTGCGATGCCATACCTGCGTCGCACGGTGGCCGGGGATCTCGGTCTGCGGCACGCGCCGGAGCTCGCCTTCGCCTACGACGAGGATCTTGCAAGCGCGCGGCGCATCGACTCCCTGCTGAAAGGGCTGCGGACGGACCAGGCGCCCCCCGGCGGTGACGGCGACCCCGAGGGGGGTGCCGGTGGCTGACGGCATCCTGCTGGTCGACAAGCCGGACGGCATCACCTCGGCGGGCGTGGTTCGTGACGTGAAGCGCGCGCACCGGCTGAAGAGCATCGGCCACCTCGGCACGCTCGACCCCATGGCGACGGGTCTGCTGCCGCTGTGCATCGGTGACGGCACGAAGATCGCGCAGTTCCTCGGCGCCGAGGAGAAAGGGTACTCCGGGACGATCCGCCTGGGGGTCGCGACCGACACGCTCGACCTCGAGGGACGGATCGTCCGCGAGGCACCGGTTCCGGCGGACTTCGCGGCACGCCTCGACGACGTCGCGGCGCGGCTGCGCGGCCCTGGCGAGCAGCTGCCGCCGATGTACTCGGCGGTCAAGATCGGCGGCCGGAAGCTCTACGAGCACGCCCGGGCGGGGGCGACGGTCGAACGCCAGCCGCGCCCGGTCGTGATCCACGAGCTGGTCCTCGAGGTCGCCTCCGACCCGGGCGTGGTCCGCTTCTCGGTGCGATGCTCGAAGGGCACGTACGTGCGGGTTCTCGCCGAGGACGTGGCCCGCACCCTGGGAACCGTGGGAGCGCTCGCGAGCCTGCGGCGCACGTCGTTCGGGAAGTTCGAGCTTGCCGAGGCCCACCCCCTCGCCGACATCCTGGCCCGCGCACCGGGCGATCTGCCGGTCCTCGACGCGCCGTCGGCCCTCAGAACGGTACGGCGGATCCCGGTCGACGCCGCCCAGGCCTGCGCCATCGCGAGCGGCCAGCGGGCTGTCCTGGAAAGGATCGACCCGCCCGAGGAGTGCGACGGGATCGCCATGCTGATGGCTCCCAACGGGGGCCTCCTCGCCGTGGTCGAGGCCCGGGGCGGGCACTGGGCGCTGCGTCGCGTGCTGATGCCGGAAGCGAGCCAGCTTTACAGGTCCTGAGCCGGGTGTTAACCAAGCGGGTCAACGAAAACGGAGGAAGAACAGTGGCGTTAGCCGCGGTACGTAAGCGCGAGTTGGTCGAGAGCTTCCGGTCCCACGAAACGGACACGGGCTCCTCGGAGGTGCAGATTGCCCTCCTGAGTAACAGGATCAGCTACCTGACCGAGCACCAGAAGAAGCATGCGAAGGATCACGCCTCGCAGCGCGGCCTGGTGATGCTGGTCGGGCAGAGGCGTCGGCTCCTCGACTACCTGAAGAGGACGGCCCCGGAGCGGTACAAGCAGCTCATCGAAAAGCTCGGTCTGCGCAAGTAGGCCCGACGCTGCCGCTGAGAATACTTCCCGCTTTGGTCACGGGCGCGGGTCGCCCGTGACGTACGGAGATCTGTATGGAGCCCAAGGTAGTAGAGTGCGAGCTGGCGGGTCGACGCTTCTCGATCGAGACCGGCCGTCTTGCGAAGCAGGCGGGCGGCGCGGCGTTCGTCCGGTATGGCGACACCGTCGTCCTGGTGACCGCGACCGCTCAGGCGAGCGCGCGCGAGAACGTCGATTTCCTGCCGCTGACCGTCGATTATCAGGAGAAGACCTTCGCC
>Ga0172362_10005009_pt1 | contig 11483 bp, 7 predicted proteins | sample LakKivs1_kivu2a2_FD_114534 | JGI IMG/M metagenome (GOLD analysis project Ga0172362, IMG submission 114534) | Sediment microbial communities from Lake Kivu, Rwanda - Sediment s1_kivu2a2 | ecosystem: Environmental > Aquatic > Freshwater > Lake > Sediment | place: Rwanda: Western Province, Lake...
GCAGGGCGGCCTTGAGCCACGTGACGGCGGCCCAGCAGATCGCGCCGCTGATGACGCCGATGGCCATTGCGCCCAGGGGCGTGACGAACCCGGCGGCGGGCGTGACGGCGGCCAGGCCCGCCACCGCGCCGGTGATCATTCCCAGCGTGGTGGGCCGGCCGTAACGCAGCCAGTCGAGGATGCACCAGGCCAGTCCGGCCGTCGCCCCGGCCACGTGCGTGGCCATGAAGGCGGCGACGGCGACGCTCCCGGCCGACAGGGCCGAGCCGGCGTTGAAGCCGAACCATCCGAACCACAGCAGCGCCGCGCCGATGACGGCGACGGGCAGGTTGTGCGGCGGGCTCATGGTCTGGGGGAAGCCCTTGCGGCGTCCGAGGAACAGCGCTGCCGCCAGGGCGGCCATGCCCGCGTTCACGTGCACGACCATGCCGCCGGCGAAGTCGATGGCGCCCCAGCCGCCGGCCGTGCCGAGAAATCCGCCGCGGCCCCAGACCCAGTGGGCCACGGGATCGTAGATCAGCGTCGCCCACAGCACGCTGAACAGGCAGAACGAGGAGAACTTCATCCGCTCGGCGAAGGCCCCGATGATCAGCCCGGGCGTGATGACGGCGAACATCATCTGGAACAGCACGAACGCCTGGTGGGGCACGTCGGGCGCGTAGGGGGCCGGCTCCATGCCCACGCCCCGCAGGCCCAGCCAGTCCAGCGAGCCGATCAGCCCGCCGACGCTGGGGCCGAACGACAGGCTGTAGCCGACGAGGACCCATTGGATCGAGATGATGCACAGGACCATGAAGCACTGCATGAGGACCGACAGGATGTTCTTCTTGCGGACCAGGCCGCCGTAGAAGAACGCCAGGCCCGGCGTCATCAGCATCACCAGGGCGGCCGAGACGAGAATCCATGTCGTGTCGCCGCTGTTGATGGTCGATTGGGCGTCGGCGCCGAGTGCGCTTCCGGCCGCGCCCAGCACAGAGAAACAGAGCGCCGCCAACGGCAGCCAGAACGATAGCGTCCGCCCGGTCATTCGCGTTCTCCTGATTTCGTCTGCCTGGCCGAAGCGCGGGCCTGCCGAGGCCCGCACGCAGGAGGCGGTAAAGCACATGGCGTGCCAGGGGCGGCCCGCCGGCGGCAAGCCCACCGGTGGCAGGGGGATACGGCCGGAGGGCGGCCGGTACAACTTCGTGCGTGATGCCTGGGTATGCGACATTTATGTTACGGCGATGTACACATGCCCGACATTTCTGCGCCGCCGCGCCGGCCCGGGCAGGCCGGCTTCCCGCGCAAGGGGCCCCCGGCCGGGCAGTCCGGGCAGCGCGATCGGGACTGCTTCTCGCGGCCCGGGGCAAGCCGGCCCAGCCGGGCCGACTTCAGCTCAGCACCGTGTATCCGGCCTCCTTGTGCTGCGTCAGGTCCAGCCCGACGCGCTCCTCGTGGTCGGTCACCCGCAGTCCGATCGCCAGGTCGACGACCTTGAACAGGATCAGGGCCATCACGAAGGAGAACGCGACCGTGATGCCGGCGGCCTTGAGCTGGGTGACGAGCTGGGCCGCCCCGCCGGCGCCGTAGAACAGCCCGTTGCGCCCGACGGCAGGGTTGACCTCGGCGCAGGCGAACAGGCCGGTGGCCACGGCGCCCCATATCCCGCCGATGCCGTGGACGCCGAAGGCGTCGAGCGAATCGTCGTAGCCGCACTTGTTCTTCAGGAAGGTCACCGCCAGCCAGGGCAGCGCCGCGGCGCCGACGCCGATGCAGATGGCGCCGAAAGGCGTGACGAACCCGGCTGCGGGCGTGATGGCCACCAGGCCCGCCACGGCGCCGGTGATCATGCCGAGCGTCGTGGGCCTCTTGTGTACCAGCCAGTCCAGCACCGCCCACGTGCCCCCCGCGACGGCCGTCGCCGTGTGCGTCGCGACGAACGCCCCGGACGCCAGAGCCCCGGCCCCGAGGGCCGAGCCGGCGTTGAAGCCGAACCACCCGAACCACAGCAGGGCGGCGCCGAGCACGGCGAAGGGCAGGTTGTGCGGCGGGCCGATGGTCTGCGGATAGCCCTGGCGCCTGCCCAGCAGCAGCGCCGCGGCCAGGGCCGACACGCCCGCGTTGATGTGCACCACCGTCCCGCCGGCGAAGTCCAGCGCCCCCCAGCCGCCGGCCAGGCCCAGGAAGCCCCCCTTGCCCCACACCCAGTGCGCCAGCGGGTCGTACACTAGCGTCGCCCACAGCAGCGTGAAGACGCAGAAGGCCGAGAACTTCATCCGCTCGGCGAACGCCCCGACGATCAGCGCCGGCGTGATGACGGCGAACATCATCTGGAAGATCATGAACGTGCTGTGCGGGATGGTGGCCGCGTAGTCCGGATTCGGCGCGCCTCCGACGCCCTTCAGCCCCAGCCAGGCCAGGTTGCCGATGAGGCCGCCGTGGTCCGGCCCGAAGGCCAGGCTGTAACCAAACAGCACCCACTGCACGGAGATCAGGCACAGGACCATGAAGCACTGCATGAGGACGGACAGCACGTTCTTGCGGCGGACCAGGCCGCCGTAGAAGAACGCCAGGCCGGGGGTCATCAGCATGACCAGCGCGGCGCTGACCAGCACCCAGGCGGTGTCGCCGCTGTTCACGAGGTCGCCGGTTTCCGCGAGCAACACAGTTGGTCTCCTTGCGCTTCTTGGCGCCGCTTCCGGGCCCGTCGGCGGGCCAGTCCGCCGGTGCCGCGCCGCCGCGCCCCCGCGAGGGGCCGTCGTCGGATGCGGCACGGCAGGCGTCGCTGTGCACCGGCCATGCCACGGCGCGAGACGGCGCGCAACTGGCTTGGGCAGCATGAGCTGCGCCCCTCCGCACACGGATGACCTCCCATGCATTCGCTACATTGATGTGCCGCAGCGCCCGACATGCTACATTTTCGTGAGAGCGGTTGGCAGCATCACCCCGGCCCCCCGCCGCAAGGCGCCGCGCCTACCAGCCGTAGCTGACGGTCACGCCCCCGAAGAGCCAGTCGTCGACCAGCGGGCTGACATCGTGGAACGCCTGGCTGTAGTACAGCGTGCCCTTCAGCGAAAGCGTTCCGGCCTGCGGCGGCAGCTTCAGCGCTGCGGCCAGGTCGTACGACACGCACAGGCCGTACAGCAGGTTGCCCAGCCGCGTGGCCACGGAGCTGCCGCTGCCGTAGCCGGCCTTGTCGTAGTAGCGGTGGTCGATCCCCAGCACCAGTGACGGGCTGACGGTGACGTCCTTGAGGATGCACACGTCTTTGCAGCCCAGCTCGCCGAGCGCGAAGTCGTGGCTGACTCCGACCTCCATCCAGCCGGCCCGGACGTCGTCGAGGTCCTGGTAGTAGGCCACGTAAGGGCTGAGCACGGGCTTGCCGAACAGCACGCTGTCGTCGAAGGACAGCTTGACGTACGCCTCGTGCGTCCAGGACAGCTCGGCCGGGACGGGAGAGCCCCTGTCGCGCAAGCGGGGGAGGGTGTAGGCGATCCAGCCGAGTTCCACCGTGGTGCCGATCTTCGCAAGCTCGCAGCTCCACCAGGCGGCGTAGTCAACTTCCTGAAGATTGCTGTCCGACCAGCCGGTGAGGCGTTCCTGTCCGGCGAACCATTCGAACCACACGCTGCCGCCGAACTTGCCGAAGCTCATCCCTTTGCCCAGCAGGTCCTTCGTGTCCAGCGAGAACGAGACGTTGATCTGGTGGTTGGGCTTCTCGCGCCCTTCGCCGGGGTACTCGCTGAGGTTGATCCCTCGCCAGACGTAGTCGCTCACCAGCGTGTAGTCCAGGCCGAACGACAGCGGCACCGGCTTGGCCCAGTCCTGCTCGCCGGGAGGGGCCGCTTCCGGAGGCGCGGCCTCGGCGTGGGCGCCGCCCTGCACCTGCGCGGGCGCCGGAAGCGGGGCGCCTTGCCGCTCGGCCGCTCCCACCGCCGTCAGCCACGTGTCGCCCGCCGGGTCCTGCCCCGCGGCCGCGCCCGCCAGCGACGCCGCTGCCACCGCCGCCACCAACCAGCCCTTCGACTTGTCCATGCTGCTCAAGGTCGTGCCCTTTCCGGGAGCCGGTTGCGTTGTGCCCGCGCAACGCCGACGGCTCCGTGGTAGCGCGGCCTATCCAAACCGCGAAGGCTTGGTTGGCGTGGAGTTCGCGGCCTGGATGGGCCGCGCTAGTGCCACGACGCAACGGGCGCCCTTTCCTGTCGCTGTCCGGCCACCCGACCGGACAGGGTGAGAGCAGGCAACAAGCGTGCCAACGTCGCCTGCGCGGCATCCGTAATCTTCCCGGGCCAGGTGCCCGCCAGCTTGACCCGTTGGAGACGGCAGGCGTATATTCGCCCGGCAGGTGCAGCATGGCAAGAATCGCGATATACGCCTGCGTCGTGGGGTGGGCGGGCGCCGTCGCGGGCGGGGCCGAGAAGCCCTGGCCGGCCGACGTGGCCGGCTTCGTGCCGCCACGGGCGGACGAGCATCCGCGGCTGTTTTTCCGCAAGGCCGACCTGCCGGCCCTCAAGCAGCGCGCCGAGACGCCCGAAGGCCGGGCCATCGTCACCCGCCTGCGCTTCCTGCTGAACGGCTCCGACGGCAGGACCATGCCGCATCTCTACAACGACACCAAGGGCGACACCGACCGGACGCGGACGGACCTGAAGGTTCCGGCCGGGCGGGCCTACACGCTGTGGCACGCGGCCGGATACGGGATGCTCCACCAGTTGACCGGCGAGCGGCTGTACGCCGACCTGGGCCGCCAGTGCGTGGAGAAGGCCCTTGCCGGCACGCGCGACGTGGACGGGCGGTGCGCGTTCGTGCGCCCCGCGGGGGCGCTGCGGGCCGGGCCGTCGCTGTCGGCCATCGCCATGGGCTACGACCTATGCCACGACGGCTGGGACGAGGCGTTCCGGCGAAAGGTGGCGGCGGCGATCCAGAACTACGACTACGACGGCCGGCCGGCGCCGGGCAGCAGCCTGGCGGCGATGTGCCGCAACCCGCGGCTGGGCACGGGCAGCAACCACGGCGGGCCGCAGATCGGCGGGGCGTCGATTGCGCTGCTGGCCATCCGCGGCGACGCGGGGACCGACGACAAGCTCGTCGAGGGCCTGCTGGCCGAGAACGCCAGGTGGGTCAAGGCGCAGTTGACGGGCGGCTGGGGCCCCAGCGGCTGGTACGCCCAGGGCGACGGGGCCGGGTGCATCTCGTCGGACAACGCCTTCCTGCCGGCACTGAAGGCCTGGCGCGTCGCGGCGGGAAAGGACTACGTCACCGGCCGGCCCACGCCCCAGTGGATGACGCTGAAGTGGGTGATGGGCACGGTGCTCATGCCAGACGGTCGCGTGGCGTTCCCCAGCCGGGCGATGTACCCGCACAACGTCTGGGCGCGGAAGTACCTCAGCGGCGCGGGGCAGTTCGCCCAGGGCTTCGGCGCGCTGGAGGACAAGTACAAACCCGCGCTGCTGTACCTGTACAACCGCTGCTTCCGCGCCGCCGACGAGAAGCTCGGCGCGCCGTTCGACACGATCTGCGTCTACCCGCACCGGACGATCCAGTCGCTGGTGAACTGGCCGCTGGGCATGGCCGAGCGCGACCCGGCCGAGGTCCTGGGCCACGTGCAGGGCGTGCGGCACGGCTACGGCTTCTGCCGCACGCGGTGGAAGGACGCCAACGACCTGATGGTCTCGCTGAAGGCGGGCGTGAGCGACCAGATCATCGTGATCGGGCGCGGGATGCGGCTGGAGCTGGCCGGCCTGCCGGGCGCCACGTTCACCTACTACCGCCAGGCCCGCGACGGGTCGGTGATCGTCAGCAACCCCAAGGGGCGGACGTACCTGGCCGTGGACCTCAGCGGCGCCGGCGGGGCGGAGCTGCTGCTGGCCGTCGTGGGGCGCGGCGCGCGCGGCGGGAAGGACTTCGGGCCGGGCAAGGACGCCGCGGGCGTCGGCGGGGCGACGGCGCGCTGCCGGCTGGTCGAGGCCGGCGGCTATCGGATGCTGCTGATGACCGTGCAGACCGGCCCGCCGCCGGAGGCGAAGGTGCAGGGCGACGCGGTGGTCGTCGGCGGACAGACGATCCGTTTCGACGGCAAGCGGATTCATCTTGCGAAGATGGGCGACGGGCCGCCGGAAGAGGTAAACGACGACGGCTTCGTCTACACGCCGGCCGAAGACGCGAAGGTCCGCGGCGAGCCCGCCGCCGCCGCCAGACAGAAGGCCGAGGCCGAGCAGAAGCGCCTCAACGACGCCCTGGCGAAGGTGCGCAGCCTGATGCAGGCCGGCAAGCTCCCCGACGCGCAGCTTGCCGCGCAGGAGCTGGTCACAGGCGCGCCGGAATCGCCCCAGGCCGACCAGGCCCGCGCGCTGCTCAAGGAAATCCAGCGCAAGCTGCTTTCCCCCGCCGCGCCCGGCGCCCCGCCGGAACTGTAGCCCCTGTCCGCTCGGCTCAACGCCGACCCCTGCCGGCGGCGGCACCGCGGCCGCAGCCCGCGGCTATCCTCTGCCGGCCAGTTCCTTCTCCAGCAGTTGCCTCGCCAAACGCCGCGGGCTTATCCGCCGTTTCCTGCTGGCCGCCTCCAGCTTGCGGTACAGCGGCGCCGGGATCTCGAGCGTGGCTGTGTCCTCGATCTCCTCGATCTCCGACCAGTCATCCGCGTCCACGATCTCGACCTCGCCCGCGTCCAGCCGCTCGAAGACCGGATCGCTGGTCAGCTCGTCTATCAGCCGCTTCTCGGCCGCCGTCGCTTTCAGGATGCGCTGCTTCATCTTTCCGTCAACTTGCGGAACCGCCTTCGGTCGGCGGAACACATCCGGTCCATGTGAAAGACCACCACGACTTTTTCGGCCCGCCTGAGATGCCTGCGCGTCACGATTCATGCTTGATTCTACCCACGGTCGGCACGGGCGTCATGCCATTCGCCGGCGGAATTCGGCCAGCACGTCGGCGGGGTCGGCGGGGAAGTCGCTCACGCCGCGGGAGCGGTCGAACTGGCGGCAGCGTTGCGGCTGCCAGGCCTGCCGAAGCGCAAAGGCCCGCAGGTCGCCGCCGTCCAGCGCGTCGCGGGCGCCCGGCGTGTCGCACGCGGCGGCCGCCAGGGCGCGAAGCTCGCAGGCCACGTCGCGCAGCTCGTCGGCCAGGTCGCGCAGCTCGGCGGGGTCTTCGCCCAGGTCGAAAAGCTGCTCGCGCCCGCCGTTGGCGATGTGGATGTACTTCCACTGCCCGCGGCGGACCATGGCCTTGAAGTGGTGCGTCCCCGGCTCGCCGTAGAGGCCGATGAGCGTCTCGCGCGGCGCCGCACGTCCGTCGAGCATGCCCAGCAAGTCAATGCCCTCGCGCAGGTCGGGCGCGCCGGCCGCCGCAGTCGCCAGGCCGAACAGGTCCGTCAGGCAGACCAGCTCGTCGCGCCGCGTGTCGGCGGGCAGGCGCCCTGGCCAGCTCACCAGCAGCGGCACGTGGCAGGCGCCCTCGAAGAACGATTCCTTCTGCCAGGCGTTGTGGTCGCCGAGGTGGTCGCCGTGGTCGGCCAGGAACGCGACGAGCGTGTTGTCGGCCAGGCCGGCGGCGTCCAGGGCGTCGAGGATCCGCCCGACGCAGTGGTCGATGTAGGTGATCTCGCCGTAGTAGCGGGCCTTCAGGCAGCGGGCGCGGTGCGGCGATATCTCGTCGGCGTACATGGCGTAGTTGCTCGCGGGCAGGAAGGGGTCCTTGTGGTCGCCGGCCGGGTCGCCCACGACCGGGTTGGGCATCCGGTCGGGGTCGTACATGCGGTTGAACGGCACGGGCGGGGCGAACGGCGGATGCGGGCCCACGAACGACACGAAGCCGAAGAACGGCGCGGCATGGACATCCTGTCCATGTGTCCCACGGGCATCCTGCCCGTGCCCGGCGATCTGTTCGACCGCCCTGTCGGCCGCCCACCACTCCACCGTCGCCTCGGGCGGCAGCGGGCTGACCTGCGGCATGTAGTACATCTCCGTCCGCTCGCCCATCAGCGCCTCGACGTAATCGAACTGCGGCCACTCGCGGGCGATCCACGCGGCAAAGTCGTCGCGGCGGCGCTGGTCGGCCGTGCCGTACAGCTCCTCGCTGTGCAGGTGCACCTGGTAGCCCAGCTCCTCGTCCCACGGCTGCGTGTGGAACTTGCCGACGCCGAACGTCCGGTAGCCCAGGTGGGCCATCGCCTTCACCAGGTACGGCCCGCAGCGGGCCTCGACGGTGTCAGCCTGCCCTGCCACTGGGGCCGAGCGGCGGTTGGAGAAGATTCGCGTCGTGGGCGGCTCGCAGCCGGTGCGGATGGTGTAACGTGCGGCCACGCAGACGGGGCAGGTGGTGTAGGCGTTGGTGAAGCTGACGGCCCGCCGCGCGAGGCGGTCGAGGTTCGGCGTGACGATGTGGGCGTTGCCCAGCGCGGCGATCGTGTCGAACCGCTGCTGGTCGGTCATCAGGAACAGGATGTTGGGGCGCTTCGCGCCGGCCTGTTCGGACATCAGGTGCTCCTTGCGGTCAGGAACCGCATTGTGCGACACAGGGACGCAGACAAACAGAGCGGGGAAAGCGAAGAGGCGTTCCCTCTCTGTGCCTCCGCGTCTCTGTGTCGCGTCCGTTCCGCCTCTCAGTACCTCCCATACTCCTTCGCCGCGTCATACATGGCCACCACGTTGGCCGTGGGGGAGTTGTCCTGGAGGGCGTGCGTGGGCGCCAGGGCATAGCCCCCGCCGGGCATCATCACCTCCAGCGTCTGGCGGACGTTGCGGACGACATCGTCGGCCGTGCCGTAGGCAACCGGCCCGGCCGTCGAGATGCACCCGTGGAAGCTCAATCGCTCGCCCCATCGCCGCTTGAGGCAGGCGGGGGCCATGTCCTTCGCCTCCGGCTGGAGCGTGTCCACCACGGTGATGCCCATGTCGAGGAAATCATCGAACGCCCAACTGCTGGAGCCGCAGGAGTGGATCATCACGGGTATGCCGTAGTGCCTGGCCAGGTCCACGAATGGCTGGTGCCGCGGGCGGATGTGCTTGCGGAACATCTCCAGGCTCATCATCGGCCCGATCTGCGTGCCGAGGTCCTCGCCCATGCACAGCAGATCGACGCGCCCGCCGGCGGCGTCCAGCGTCCGCCGCGTCACCTCCAGCAGCACGGCCGTCTTCCGCTCGATCAGCCGCAGCCCGGCCGGCTCGTCGATCGCCAGGTCGATCAGCACCTGCTCCATCGTGCGAAGCATCCCGGTGGAGTTGATCACGTCGGGCGTGCCGGCCCCGCCAGCGCAGATGCAGAAGTCGCCGTGGCGCTCGCACTGCTCAGCCACGCGGGCGTAGTCGAAGTCATCGGGCGACGGCAGCGGCCATGCCTCCACTTCCTCCGGGCCCGCCTCGCGCAGCGGCCAGTCGCAGTAGTCCCAGTAGCCGCCCGTGTCGTGCTCGATCCATCGCCGGCGGATGCCCCAGATGTCGATCTTCCGGCCGGGCACGTCGGCGTGGAGAGCGGGCCCCACGTACGGCGCGCCCACGTGGCGGAAGTCCACGCCCAGCGCCCGCAGCAGGCCCTCGCCGTCGGCGGCGGCCAGACCGTAATGGGCCTTCAGCCGCCCGTCGATGCCCGCGTTGGCCGAGTAGTCAATCGGCACGCGGTCCGGCTGCTGGTGGGCGAAGGCTGTCAGCACGCGCTGTTTGGACGTCACGGGTTGTCCTCGTCGAGATCACCGGGATGCACGGGATGCACGGGATGCACAGGATGCACAGGATAAGCCTCGAAGGCACAGGAAGGAACCGTTTTCCGAACGCCCGGAAGCTCCGCGGGCGGGCAGGTTGGCTTATCAAATCGCCGCCCTTTCGCCGACAATCTTGGCTGTGGTAGACTGCTTCGCCGGCGGCCGGCGAGGGACCGCCGGCCAGGGCATACGGACGTGCCATGGAAAGCTACCTGAGGGCGGAGGTATCCGGCTCGGCGGTCCGGCACAACGCGGCGCTGCTTCGCGGCCTGCTTGGGCCGGGCACGAAGCTCTGCGCCGTGGTGAAGGCCGACTGCTACGGTCACGGCTTGCACGCGCTGCTGGGCGTGATGGCGGGCCTGGCCGACTGCCTCGGCGTGACCAGCCCCGAGGAAGCCGTCGAGCTGCGCCGCCTCGGCTACGAGCGGCCCATCCTGATGTTCTTCTCCGCCTGCGCCCACGCCGACGGCAAGGAGAAACGCGACGCCCTGGCCGAGCTGATCGCCCGCCACGTCACGCTGACGGTGGTGGCGGCGGAGGAGCTGGCCGCGGTGTCCGACGTGGCCGCCCAGGTCGGCGCCGACGCCGAGGTCCACGTCAAGATCGACACGGGCATGGGGCGCAGCGGCATACCGGCCGATCGGGCGCCCGCCCTGATCGCCCAGGCGCGCCAGACGCCCCACGTGCGCCTGACCGGGCTGTACACGCACATGGCCACCGCCGACGAGGCGGACAAGACCTTCGCCCGCGGGCAGCTTGCGCTTTTCCTGGAGACCGTCCAGCGCGCCGGCGGACGCAGCGGGCTGTGCCTCCACGCCGCCAACTCCGCGGCGACCATCGACCTGCCCGAAAGCCGCCTCGACATGGTCCGACCCGGCATCGCCCTGTACGGCTACCAGCCCTCCGACGAGCTGCACAACCGCCTGCCGCTGCGGCCCGCCCTGCGCCTCACGGGCCGGCTGATGCAGAGAAAGGTCCTGCCCGCCGGCAGCCGCTGCGGCTACGGCCTGACCTACCGCTTCGAGCGCGACGCGCCGGTGGGCCTGGTGCCCGTGGGCTACGCCGACGGGTACCTGCGCTGCCTGTCGGGCAAGGCGTCCATGCGCGTCCGCGGACGCGACGTGCCCGTCCGCGGGCGCGTGGCCATGGACCAGGTCGTCATCGACCTGTCGGACATCCCCGCAGCGGCCGTGGGAGACGAGGTGGAGATCATCTCGCCCGAGCCGGCCGCTCCGCACAGCGTGGAGAACCTGGCCCGCCTGGCCGGGACGATCCCCTACGAGATCACCTGCCGTCTGGGGCGGCGCGCCCGGAGGGTGCTGGTGGACTGACGGCCGGGGCGCAGGCCGCCGGGCGGGGGGTGCGCCGGGGGGGGAGGAAATTCGGAGATCGGCCCCACAAACCCCCGCTACCCGGTCGCGGTTCGCCCGTTATAGGCAATGTGCGGACTACGATTCTCGTGGCGGGCGACGTTCGCCGCGCGGAGTCGCTGTCTGGAACGGATAATGTGTCCCGAAATGCCGGACCGTGCGACCTGTGCGGCGCGGCAGTTCCGGCGCGTCGGAACGGCCCGCCGAACAGGGCCGACGGAGAGCCAGGTTGAGATGAGTCGGACGAAGGACCAATCCGGCAGCAAGGTTCGCCTGTTCGTCACGGCGGCGGGCGAGGGGCAGGCATTCGTGACGGCCTCCGTGGCGGCGCCATGCCCGCCCGAGCAGGCGGCGGCCGAGGCCTACGGCCGGATCGGCGCCCACCTGGCGCGCGAGGGGATGGGCATCGTGCACGAGCGGGCCTACGGTTGCCTGTCGGC
>Ga0172362_10005012_pt1 | contig 11481 bp, 11 predicted proteins | sample LakKivs1_kivu2a2_FD_114534 | JGI IMG/M metagenome (GOLD analysis project Ga0172362, IMG submission 114534) | Sediment microbial communities from Lake Kivu, Rwanda - Sediment s1_kivu2a2 | ecosystem: Environmental > Aquatic > Freshwater > Lake > Sediment | place: Rwanda: Western Province, Lake...
CTTGGGATGCTAAAAAACATTCTCTTTTCAGAGGCAAACCTAAAAACCTTAGCTCCTACGTAATATAATAAAGTTTTCTTTAAGCTGTTTTAATTCAAAGAATTTAATTTTTCAGGTTAAATATAAAATAAGTAAATCTGCGATTTTTGCGATTTTTTGCATCAGTCATTATGAATTCATAACTTCTCGGCATATTTTACAATTTTCAATTAATAAATCTAACGCTTTTGGAATTTTTGGAGAAAATACGAGTGATTCAATATCAAGGGTTGAACCTGAAGTTAAAACTGGTCGTTGAGTATATCCTTTTATTTTAAGCATAGCATTTAAATCCTTCAATAATATTTTCCATTTACAATTTCCATAATTTATTTTTAATGTTTCAAGTAAACAATACGTTAAAGCTCCTGAGGGCATCCCTCCTTCAAATGCATCTGCACTAGTTTGAGTATCCGTACAACCACTAATCATAAAAATATTGGCATTTGTTTTGGAATACTTTTTAAACTCATAGAAGGTTTGTTTTAATTGCCAGTCATTTGGCTCATACCTAGTTGGTTTGCCTGTTTTAGTATAATAACTTTGGTCTTCGTATTTACAACGCAGATCACAACCAGTTCCACTGTGACAGCAATCTAAAACTACATAACAAGTCGTACCTTGAGGAAGAGTTAAAAGAATTGATCTAATTTCATCATCAGTAATTAATCCCTTGTTATAATCAAGTGGAACTAAACAAGAGTCCATACCTGATTCTTCGTCACCATTTGTATCCTTTTTAAGCGTACCATGTCCTGAAAAATGAAAGAAATATTCATCACCTTTAACAGCATCATAGATCATGTTTTTGAGTGAAGAAATTATATTTATCTTTGTCGGCTTATTATCTTGGTCATCACTTAACATAATAAAATCAGTGTATTCTTTTGAATTTTTCAAAAAAGTACGCATATTTTTTATGTCGTTAATACAACCTCTTAGTTCATACTGCGTACAAATATAATTGATACCAACAAGAAGCGCTTTTTTAACCATATTTTAAATAAGAAAAAAAAAATAGATTTATAAAAATTAAACGCAAAAAAATCTATATAAAAAAATATTTATTATAATTCCAAAATGAAGATTTGGATTATTTTAGCATGTACTCCATCTCAAGGTGTTGGATATCATGGTAAGATTCCATGGAAAAGTTCAATGGATTTGAAATACTTCAAGCGTTTTACTTTAAATAATGCAGTTATTATGGGTAGAAAAACATTTGAATCAATCGGAAAACCACTACCAGATCGTGAAAATATAGTTGTTTCATCTTGTGGAGGTTTTGAGGGAGTTCATAATGTAAGAACGATCGAAGAAGGGGTTGAATTTGCTAAAAAATATGACATTTTATGGGTATGCGGAGGTGCAACTATTTATGATTACTTTCTCAAAAATTATAAAATAGACGGTATTGTTCAAACAACCTGTCCCCAAAGTGAATGCGATGTTATTGTTGAAACAAATCTGGAAAAATATTTACAGAATGAATATCATTTGGAATTTGTTCCAAAAAATTTGGAAGAAGGATTTAAAATGAATGTTTATACTTCCCAGAATGAGTGTTATCGAACTATCGATGATGATTATTTAGACCTTATTGAAAAAGTAATGAAAAATGGTTTAAAGAGAGAAACGCGCAATGCTATAACGATTTCATCTTTTTCAGAAAAACTTACAATAGATTTGAAGAAAGGATTTCCATTATTGACAACAAAAAAAGTATATTTTCCGGGAGTTGTACATGAATTATTATGGTTTATAAAGGGGCAAACAGATAGTAGGATTTTGGAGGAAAAGAAAGTTAATATTTGGAAAGGAAATACTTCAAAAGAATTTTTGGAAAAGAGTGGATTGCCATATGAGGAAGGAATTGGAGGACCAATTTATGGTTTTCAGTGGAGACGATTTGGAGAAAAATATAAATATGAAAAAGATGGAGAAGAATTTTGGACAGAAGGAGTTGAAAGAGGATTTGACCAATTGCAATTTATTATTGACGAAATCAGGACAAATCCAAACTCACGAAGGTTATTTATGTCAGGATGGAATCCAAATCAGCTTTCACAAATGTGTTTGCCTCCATGTCATGTGAGTTATCAATTTTATGTTAGTCAGGGAAAACTTAGTTGTCAAATGTATCAAAGAAGTGCTGATTTATTTTTAGGTCTTCCATTTAATATTGCAAGTACGGCATTGTTAGTTCATTTAGTTGCAAAAATATGTAGTCTAGGTGTAGATAAGATACATATTTGTTTGGGAGATGCACATGTTTATGAAGATCATTTTGATGCAATTAATGAGCAATTGGCAAGGCGAGAAAAGAAATATTTGTTACCAGATATTGAAATATCAATGGAAAGGGAAACGATTGAGGATTTTGAATATGATGATATTAAGATAAAAAATTATGATAGTCATCCGATGATTAAAGCGAAGATGTTTGCCTAAAAATTATTTATATTTAGCTTTAATTGATTTGTTAAATCTTGTTTTTTCACGATGGCAATCAAGGCAAAGTGCTTGTAAATTTTCCTCATCATTGGTTCCAAAATAAGCAAGTTCAATAATATGGTCAATGTCAAAGTTTTTTCCAAAATCTTGAAAACAACAGTTACATTTATTATTTTGTTTCTGTGTAATTAGTATTTTTGTTTTGATTGTAATATTTTTTCGAGGAAAGACTTGTAAATAAGTGTCTTTACTGAAATTATTGAGAAAATGGAAAAGACTATGTAATATTTTGCAATCAAAATCAACAATATTTTCAGCCATATCAATAAGAAATTTTTCTTTATATTGTTCCGTTAAATAATTAAAAATTAGGTATTTAATTGAAATGTCATCATTATTAATATAATTAATAGGACATAAACCATTGGACAAATGAAGAAAAAGGTAAAGTTTTTCACCACATATTTTCATACAAACTGTAAAATCTGCATCAGAATAATCGCATTCAATTGTATTAGTATATTTTATAGGTTCAATATCAACATGCATTGATTCATTACATAAATAAAATAATCGAATGATTTCGAATAAAATATCAAGAGATTTTGGTGAAGATGGTGGGTAAAGAGAAATAAATTGTGATATATTTTTTTGTATTAATTCTCTTACATCATAATAAAAAAGCTTATCCAGGTAAGCATTTATTTGGGTACTTGGGTATTCCATCTTTTATTTTTATTATTTGAAATATAAAAAAAATCAATTTTTTTCCTATAAAAAAAATTGATAATTTAATTATTTATTTAGATAGAGAACACAAATGTACAATCTAAAGCTTATTTGGGATCTTGATATATCTCCTGTTGATAAAAACAATGGGGAAATCAAGGCAAAAATTGATTTGGAAGAAATGAAGCATAGAGCTCTTAAAAACGACGAGGCCTACAAGTTTTTATCTGGAAAAGTTCATTGTCCAAACATTTCGGAGGACAAAAAAAAATTTATTGACTTTTATTATCTTGAAATCAATATTGACGAGCATATTGTCAAAATAAGATTTCTTGAAATTTTGAATACAATGCTTATTACATCAAATATTGATTGCAATATTCTTAAGTCTGCAATGAATCGTCACTTTTTATTAATGCATGATTCTTTGATTAAAGGAGATGTAATGTTTAGGTACAGAATGGAAAAAATGATTGACAAAATGCAGGAAAAACCAGCATTTTACAATCTTAGACCAATTCAAATACCATTAAAAACAAGATTATTCAATTATCAAATTAACAATATAAATTGGATGATCGATTTGGAAAAAAATGGTAGAATCCATCCTTTAACAGACTTAAAGTTGATTCATTTTCCAGATGGAAGGATATATAATCATTCTGAAATGAAATTTATCGATCAGGATGCTGTTCCGTTGGTGAACATCAAGGGTGGAATTATTGCTGATGAAGCTGGCAAAGGGAAGACTATACAAATGTTGTCACTTTGTTTAGCAATGGGAGGACAAACATTAGTGTTGGTCCCAGAGCATTTAAAATCACATTGGCAAAAAGAAATGATAAAACATTTTGATGTCCCAATAAATATAACTATTGAGACCTTTGATTTTATTTTTAATTCGTCTAATCGTCAGAAACAAATATTCAGCGATTTATTGAATGGAAAAGTGCGCTTAATTATTGATGAATTCCATATTATTTACAGTGATGATAAGTACAAATTTCTTTACGAACTTCTCTGTAATACAAAAGTACAGTTTAAATGGGCTTTGACTGCAACGCCTTTTACAACTAAAAATAGTCTCCACAAAATAATACAATATCTCACTGATTGCATATTTAATTATGAAAACATAGAGAGATTTATGTATTATCGGGAGTTGTTTGAGAGTTTGTTTAAGAGAAATATTGGAGAAAACATCCAAGATGAGTTAGAACTTCCTGAAATTGAATACCACAATCATGTTCTTGATTTTAATGAGACAGAAAAAGGTATTTATATGGCTGAAAAAATCGCCCGCAATAACGCAAATATTTACGACTTACGACAGTTTTGTTGTGACGTAATGGTAAAATATGAAATAGAGAATGTTTTATCATATAGTGATATTGGACTAATCTTGAAAGATTTTGAGAGAAAATGGCTTGACGAAACTTTGAAACTTGAAGAGATTAAGGAAAAAATAGTAGAAATAGAGAAATCGATTGATTCAAGCAAAAATAAGACATACCGTGAAGATCTTTGTAAAACACGTATCACGTATATTGAGCTTCTAAAGAAACAAGAAGAAACTACTCGAAATAGAGAAAGATCATTCAATCTTTTGAATGCGCACATGCAAGATGAAAAAGTATGTCCAATTTGTAGTGAAGACATAGATGATAATTACTGTATTATTGAAGCATGTACTCATTATTATCACGAAAATTGTTTAAAGAGTTGGTTCACTCGTTCAAGAATCTGTCCTGGTTGTAGAGGGACAAATGTTAATTATATTCTCTTTGGAAAAAAAGACAGGAGTGCTCCTTACAGTACAAAAATTATGAAACTCCTTGAAATAGTCAAAGAAACTAAAAGGCAAATAATTGTTTTTACTCAATTTGAAAAAATAATTTCAAAATTGATTATGGTTCTTGGAAAAGAAAGTATTGATGCCAGGGAATTTTCCGAGGCTAACATTAATTTTTTTAGAGAAGGTGTATTTCCTGTTTTCATTCTTTCATCAAAAAATAACGCATGTGGTTTAGACCTTAGTTTTGTCTCTGATATTGTTATTTTTGAGCCAATTGCTGGAAATTATGTAAGAGATGTTGAAACACAAATTGTTGGAAGAATTTACAGAATTAATCAGACAAAAGTTTGCCATGTACATCGCTTGATTATTCGTAATACAATCGAAGAAGAAATCTATGCTGATCTTTTGTAATTTATAAAAATACAAAAAATTATAATTTAAGAAACATGTTTGTATAATTGCATTAGTTTTCGTTTCATTTCTTCGACTTTTTTATGATCTTTCATCTTTTCTTCTATTTTTTTAGCGAGTTTTTTCTTATCTTTAGATGACATTTTCATCATTTTTTCAAGTTTTTCCATTGTTGTTTTCATTCTCTTTTTATCCACTTTATCTTTGGCATCTTTCATTGCTGTCATTACGCGTCTCATCATTGCTTTACATTTTATCATATCGCCATCTTTTTCTAAATGTTCTTTCTTATATTTGGAAATCATATGTTCGATTGATTTAGAATCGTTATGAACGCTCATAAATTTCTTTTTAAGCTTGCGTCCAATCATACGAAGTTTTTCTTTATCTTTTTTATTTTTGGAAATACTTTTAGCCATTTTTGTTAAATAGGCACTATCCATATTTTCTAATGATATTTTATTTTTTTCTCAATTATAAAATATGGGTGATCTTGTTTTGGAAGGAAATTTCAGGGTAATCAGAAAAAAAAATGATAATATTCAGTTTAATTTGAAAAAAATTTATGATCTTAATAATTTTAACGAAAACTACGGTTCAAATCCAGATGTTAGGATGACAATTAAAGGATCAATTCTTGTTTTAAAAATTAAGAAAATTTTTACAAATGTAAATAAAACAATAATTCGTTTTTTTCCAAATAGTTATGATTTTCCAGAAAGAATCAAAAATGGAAAAATAGTTATAAATAGATTAGTTAAAATAACTCCTTCTTTTACCACTTCCCCGAATACTCAATTTGTATCTTCATGTGGTTGCGGTAAATCAATTTCAATCAATACAAATGTTCAATCCGGATATTCGGCAACTTCCTTCCCATCAACTTATTCTGCTACTTATAATTTAGGTCCATATCCTGGACGTTCTCAAACAACACCAATGGTAGCATGGGCCTATACACCTCCAGGTGGGGGCTATTGAAGTTTTTCTTTCATATAATTTATTTCTTTCCTTTGATTTTTAATTATATCAACAAGCAAACTGTTTATATTATTCTTTTTCTTTTGCATTTCTTGACTCATCATTATTGCCATTGAATGATGTGGAATCATTCCTAATAGATATTGATTTTGATCAATAAACAATTGCTTCCTAATAGCATAAAAACTTCCAACAATAAGTAACATTCCAAAAATATTAATTGGTAGAATTTTATCTAAAATACCCATTAGAAAAAACATCCACCCAGTCATCAATAAAGTCATATATAAATCATTTAAACTTAATCTTATATCGGACCAACCAGATGCCCATACATTCATTGTAGATAGAAGACCACTAATAATCATTATAAAAAACATTTGCACATAATGTTGATGTATCATATTTAATATTCATAAAATAAATTTAGATATCTTCCAATATCTTCTGTTTAAACAAAAAATATATTTCACAAAAAACACTTACAGAATTAAGAACATGGCACCTAAAAAAAAGAAAAATATATTTATCATCAATGTTTGAAAAATCATTATCTTCATTAAAACAAGATTCAATAGTAAAAACAAGTTGAATATTTATTAAAAATGATGCCCAATAAAGAATTCCAAATCTTTTTCGTAGAATAAATATAAGAATTACAAATGTTTTTGTTAAAATACAAATACTAAATAGCAATTCAACAATTATTAAATTTTTGAAAATTTCAGTACTTTTATGTTTATATTTTATATTTTTTTTTGAATCAATAATAAGTAAGATATTATTTATCATGCAAAAAAGGTTAATAATAATTCCACATGTCAGAAAATAAAATCTAATTTTGTTTTTAGATGTCATGAAAAATCATATCTTAAAACATATGTAATATAATAAATCAATTTTATATGGAACAATATTATGTATATATTTTACGAGAAATTGGAGGAAAAAGAACATATGTTGGATACACAGTAAACTTAGAAAGAAGAATACGACAGCATAATGGAGAATTGGTTGGAGGAGCGAAAAGTACAAGGGGAAGGAAATGGGAGTTTGCAGGATATTTAACTGGTTTTCCAGATTCATCAACAGCATTACAATGTGAATGGAAATTAAAACACCCATATGGTAAGAATCGTAAAAAGAATAGGATTGAGGGGAGAATAGAATCACTCAAATTTATATTTACACTTAATCAATTAACATCTAATTCAGTCGTAGAAAATAAAGATTTATCTTTAAAACTATTTATTAGGGAAGAATATTTACCAATTGAATTGCCCCAAACAATAGAAATAAATAAACTGACATAAAATTTTATTTTCTAGAAACCCAATTATAAATAAAAGATGTCAAAGTGCCTTGAAGTAGTGCAAATATTAACATAATCCCAATTATTTTTTTCCAATCATTTTTATCTAAAGTTTCTAAAAAAAATATATTTTTTTTCTGCTTATTTATACCATTAGAATAATGGATTATATTTTCAATTATATTCAGAAATATAAAAACCATTGAAGATATGAATGTTACAGAATGAAATATTAAAGTACCAGTTACCATATATTTTTATACATAAAAATATAGGTTTTATTTCTTAAAAATAAAATATAAATATATAATATATGCGAAGTATTAAGACATTTTTACTTACAGTAAGTCTTTCCTTTGTGGTCTCACTTGCGGTGAGCGTGGTCGCTGACGAAAGTCAGATAAAAAGTGTGAATGAATTACATCAAGCGGATGTAAAAAGCATTCTTAACCATCCAATTGGTGACTTTCCCGAATTAATTTTACCAATTGTGGAAAAAGTAAATACCCAAACAATAAGCCCAGAAAAAACGAAAGAATCATTTGTAGGTCCTCCCTTGAAAGATTTAGGCAGAAATTTACTATCATTTGAAGAATCAGATATAGATAATAATGCTGATGTTATTGATGATTCTGATGCCGATCTTGAAGATGAAGATTCTGATACAGATGAGGATTATAATGATGAAGAGGAACCAATTAAGCACGAAAATGGAAGACATCTTCTTAATATTGAAACAAATGAAGAGTCAAATATTCAGAAAGGTGGGTCAAGAAAATTATTACGTTTTCGTAAAGTAAGAAAGGCTGTAAAAAAAATTTTTCATCGTCGTCGTCATCATGGAAGAGCTTCATCACCTACGCCTGTTTCTAGTCAGTCTAGAAAAACCTCGCAACCAAATAAAGCTCCGGGCAAAAAACATCGTCATAGAAGACGTGGTTTGAAGAGACTTTGTAAGAAAAATAAGAAAAAATGTGCAGAAATCCGTAAAAAACGTTGTAAGAAAAATAAGAAATATTGTAAAAAATCTGCTCCAAGAACAAAAATTGTAATTAATGAAAATAGAAAAAAGCTTGATGCCTGGTTACTGACATCAGAAGGAAAAAAGGCAAGTCAATTTTGTATTTCATTAGGCATTTTAAATAAACCAAGAGTATTCAATGGTTGTTTGGAGGATGTAATGATTACTAAGAGTAAAGCAATTGCTGAAGAATCCGCGATTACTGCTGAAGAATTTTTGGCCAAAGATAAAGTATCGACAAGTAAAAGATTTTGTACTGCTTCTGGCGATCCACATTTCACGAACTATGATGGATCTTATTTTCATTTACAAGAACCTGGTGTTTATACACTTGCAAAAGCTAAAAAATTTGAGGTTCAGGAAAAAATGAGAAAACATGGTTCAAATCGGCCTGGAGTACCTTCGTGTATGACTGGTGTTGCAGTAAGATTTGGAAAAACAAAAGTAGAAGCCGATGTAAATAATTATAATACTATTTGGGTAAATGGAAATCCTACTAGACTTCCACATAATCATGATTTAATTGTTGGTTCGGTAAAAGTACGATTTGGAAACCAAAAAGTAGAATGGAAGGGTGAAAATGTTAACCAACATGGTCTTAAAATCACTGGTCCAAAAGGTTTTGGTGTAATGGTATTAGGAGGTTATTGTGGAGTAGTTGAGGTAAATGCTCCCGAAGAATATTTTGGTAAAATGAAAGGAATTTGTGGGAATGCTGATGGAAAACGAGATTCATCAGATTTTAAAGATCCCTTTGGGAAAGTTATGAACGTAAATTATGGTGCACGAAGATGGGAAATGTCAGGTTATGGTGGCCCAAATGCCCCACTTTCAAAGTGGCAATTAGTATGGAAACCCACAGGAGTAGATTGTTTGTTTAGGTCTGATTGTGAAGCTGATAGCTCCGCAACAATTGCAAGACGAGCAGAAAAGACAAGACGAGCTGAACAGATTCAATTTTCAGAAATAGCAAAGAGAATTGACAAATTAAGGAAAGAAGAGGAAGCTCGTGAAAGGGAAGAAGCAATAATGCGAGAGAGAGTAAGGCAAGCTGAAGAAAAGAGAAGGAGAGAAGAGGCAAGACTTGCAGAAGAAGCAAGGAAGGCAAGAGAGGCTAGAGAAGCTGAAGAATCGGAAAGACAGAGAAAACGTGAGGAGGCACGTTTAGCTGAATTAGCAAGAAAGGTAGAAGAAGAGAAAAGAATTGAACAAAATAGAAAGGAAAAAGAAGCAAAACTTGCTGAGGATACTCGCATTGCTAAAGAAGCAAGAAAAGCTGAAGAAGAAAAATTGGCGGAAGAAACAAAGAAACTCGCTGATGCCAGAAAAGCTGAAGAAGATGCCAAGCAAAAACTTAATTCAGACACAGATAGCCGTAATACTTCTGAAAGAAAAGTTAGCGTATCATCTTCAAGTAGTAGTAGTTCATCATGGCCATCAGTCACAGTATCTCCAAGTAGATCATCGATTGATGTAGCCTCCCTTTTAAAGGAAATAAGAGGAAGACAGACATTTTCATTATCAAGATTGAGTGATTTAAGCCAGAAAGTAGTTAAATTATTAAAGGACAATATGGATAAACAAATTGAAGCTTATAATAAGGCAAAAAAAGATTTAGATTTTTCAAGATCAGAAAAGAAGAAGGTTCTTGACAAGTATAATTCAGAGAACAAGAGGTATTTACGAATTAAATCTGAAGCAGATAAATTAACGAAAATTATGAAAGAACACTTTGATCAAATGAATAGTGATTCTGAGTACTTGAAGAGACTAGAATTAATAAAACCAAAATTCTTATTAACTCTCACAAAATATGCCAAACAGGTTGATAAAATAAAATCAACGATTTCATCAAATATAATCGAAGGAAATGATAAAGATGGAATGTTAAAAATGATTGGAGATGCCGATTTTAATACACAACAATCAACAGGAAGTCTTTCTAAGGCATTCCTTGAACATTATGAAAAATTCAAGAATAAATTATCAAAAGATAAGAGTAAATATCAAAATGATATTACAAGCTTAACAAAAGCTGAAACAATATTAAGAGATGAGCGAAAAATTTATAATGAATATCGTGATGAATACAAGAGAGCAAAGGAAATTGTTAAGAAATTACGAGAAACTTATAAGATGAGTCGCGAAGATTCAGATTCATTTGATCAATTAATTACAATAATGAAGGCAATTATGCAGAATCCGAATAGAGTAAAACAATTTTTGAATGGATCAGTTGACGGTAAATGTGCTACCACTTTGTTGCAATCACATGTTGCAAATAATTTGATATAATTATAATTCAAAATAAAAATATTTCTGAATATTATTTAGAAACATTTGGTACTTTTATGCGATCATTTATCTGATCTACAAAATAGCAGATTGATTCAGATCGCATGGTCCGTTTATTTCCAATTTCAACCCGACACTCCGGACAATTACTAAGATTCTTTGCACAAGTAATGCAAGAATAGTGCGTACAATGGGAGAAACCAGTAAAGAATCTTTTTTCACCATATTCATAACAAATATTACACTGAATGTATTGTGATTCATACATAAGATCCTTCAGAACTTGATTTTTCAAATTATCAAGTTGTTTTTGGAGATATTCTTTGAATTCCTTTGCATCATCATTGACGTTATTAAGAATTGAGGTAAGTTCACGATGTTTATCAGCATAAATTTTCTGAAATTTTGACTCAAAATTGTTGAAATCACTTTCTCGTTCAA
>Ga0172362_10005013_pt1 | contig 11480 bp, 9 predicted proteins | sample LakKivs1_kivu2a2_FD_114534 | JGI IMG/M metagenome (GOLD analysis project Ga0172362, IMG submission 114534) | Sediment microbial communities from Lake Kivu, Rwanda - Sediment s1_kivu2a2 | ecosystem: Environmental > Aquatic > Freshwater > Lake > Sediment | place: Rwanda: Western Province, Lake...
TCGGATTCAGAAGGCAGTCGATCTCCAGGCCGCAGTTTCCCTATTGCAATCTGCTCTTGGATAATCCGCACCAACTGAGCGTAACTTGGTTCATAAGAATTATGGTCTAGTTTCCGCATTTGCTTCACATAGAACCTTGTAGATACTAAAATCCGCCGGGTAGTTCGCATAGAGTATTGACAACTTGTATATATAACCGTATAATACCCGCGTGGCCTGAAAATTTCAATGTCGTGCGCGCTACTAAACTCCAAATTAGCAGAAAAATAGCACAAAGACAAAGAGAATACTAAATTCATTGAGGTCCTTTCATCCGTAGGCGCACAAATAGACTTGGATTGTGAGAGCATCATAATGAGCTCTTACAAAACAACCAGAAGTGTCTGGAATGGAAGGGGAAATCAGAATTGGCTAACTCAATTCACCCGGGGGAGATGGATAATGCAGTGGTTATGGATGCGTGTAGACGAGGGGGTCCACAAACGCCCCAGAATCCAGCGGCCAACCATGGAATCCCAATGTATATTTTCTTAACAGGATTTTAACATGAGTGGCATACTATGAAGATAAAGCACAGACAAGGAAAGGAGGTGAGGACGGACAATTCTACGAGGGAAGGCTTACTTAGTGTAGCACAACCAAATCATGAATCAAAGGAGGGATGTGTATGGTTTGACGAAAGAAAGATGCGATCCAGTTTTTGAAACATTCTAGAAAGGAGGAGAAATAGTGAAGAAAGTACTTTTTATCACATTAGTGTTGGTCCTGGCTCTGGGCGTGGGTCTCATTGGCTGCGGCGGCGAGACAGTGCCACCGACCGGGCCGGACAAGATCAAAGTTGGTCTGGTCAGAGACCTTACTGGGCCTCTTGCGTTTTATGACCAGATGTCTGGTGGGCCAGTTTACAGGGCATTCACAAAAATGGTCAACGACGACGGCGGAATTTATATGAGCACATACGCCGCGAAGAAGGAAATAGAACTGGATATTCGCCAGTTCGATATCATGTCACCGGGGGACCTGGGAACACAAACGACGGCATTGATAGATCAGGATAAGGTTCACTTCGTATGGGGCGCGCCGGGCACCACTACTATTTACACACAGGCCTCGATCTGCAATGCCAAGGGGATATTGCTGAGCACCCTCGAGGGTGGGGCCACCGACATGATTTCTGACCCGGACAAATTGCCCAGCTGGCCTTACGTGTGGATCAACCTGAGCTTTTCCGACTGGTACCAGGTACCGGTCCTGTACCAGATCCTCAAAGAGCAGGGTGTAAGTACACCGAAGGCATACGTGTGTTATATTGATAACGAACACGGCCATGAGTATCTCGAGGTCACCCAACGGATATTCGGTGCTGACAACGTCATTGCCAAGGGACACAGTTTCATTCCTGAGGCCACTCAATCGGATATGGATGACATTGTGAGTGACGCTAAAGATGCTCTAGGAGACCCGGCCAATCCGAACTATAACATCTTCTGCGCCTGGACCTATATGCCGTATCTGGCTTACCTAGTCACCTCCTTCGATTCCTTCGGCTTCAACCCACCGGCCATAGCAATGGGGCCAGGCGCCACGGGAGGGGCGATGCTTCTGTATTATGATGCGGCCACGATGGAAGGAATATCGGGCTTCGCAGTTGCCAACAGGAAGACGGTAATCGATCAGCCGGTGACGCTGACGCTGAATGAGATGTATGACCTAGTCGCGCCCCAGGCGACAGGAGGATTTCCTCCGCCCATGACTTGGGACGTCTGGGGGACTCCCATCGAGTGGACAGGCCTGGAGCTGTGGAAGGCGGCAGTAGAGGAGGTCGGACATCTTGACGTTGGCTACTCAGCCGAGGTAAGAGACGTCTTGGCCGGCTTCTCGGAGAGTAACCCATGTACAACGGTCATTGGCGACACCTGGTATTACGTATTTGGAAATGGCCTGGGCGGTGGAGTCATCGACTACCTCGCCATGCCCGGACAGATTTGCCAGTGGCAAGACGGCTATACTGAGATCGTGGGCTTTGACGGCATTAACACGGATGACTGGGCTGTGCCGCCTCCTGCTGTTGGCGGGGCAGCAACGCCACTCCCGAAGTACGATGTTACTGCCTCATTCATATACCCCATGACCGACATGTGGGGCTGGCTATAGTCAGGAGGGGGATTGAACTAGACTAGACCTGTGATGCAAGGAGTCTAGAAATAGAAGGCAGGCTGTCTGGAAGAATTAGCGGGAAAATCTCCCTGAGAGGTCTTTCCAGGCAGCCTGTCCTTACGTGTCAACCTAAAGAAAGAATAAGGAACAACAGGTCGGCTTCATGATTGAGGCACTTCCGCGGCTAATCGTTACCGGCATAATGGATGGCACCATCTACGGCTTGCTGGCCATGGGTTTGACTCTCCAGTATGGCGTGTGCCAGGTGCTAAACATTGCACATGGGGAATTCCTTATGCTGGCGGCGATGCTGACCTGGACGTTGTCCGCAGCCTTTGGGATCAGCCCGCTGCTGGTAGTGGCTATCATCGGTCCTCTTCTCTTTGGCCTCGGCTTTCTGCTTCAGACAACTCTGTTCAAGGCCCTTAAAGCGCGGGCGCCGTCGCCGCCCGTCTTTGAGGGCAACGCTCTGCTGGTCGCCTTTGGTCTCTTCTACATCATCAGCTTCGTAGCGCGGATAAGTTGGGGCGCCAGGGACTACGTAAATACTATTTTAACCGATAGAGTGAGTTTTTTAGGGGCGTCGTTTACCCTCAACCAGATGATAGCCTGTGTAATTGCCGTGGCTATAGGCGTGGCCGTGTATCTCTTCTTGAGCCGCACCCGGCAGGGAAGAGCCATCAGGGCCACGGCAGAAGACCCGGCGACGGCCGGGCTGATGGGGGTAAACACCAACATGATCCTGGCTTTCTCTTTTGGGCTGGGTGCCTTGCTGGCTGCCATCGTTGGCATAATGATGAGCTGGAGGAACCCGATTAGCACATACATCGGCTTTAACAATACAGTAATCGCCCTGGTCGTGGTCACCCTGGGCGGATTGGGCAGCGTCCCCGGTAGTTTCATTGCCGGAATCCTGATTGGCATCGTTTCCCGGCTGGTTTCCGGCCTCTGGGAGCCTCTTCTCATCGTGCCCGTCTATTATGCAATCCTTATGGTCCTGCTGCTCGTCAAGCCGGTAGGTCTGTTAGGGAAGAGATAATAAATGAATATAGCCTCGTTTGCATCTGCACACAAAAAGCTGGTGACGGCCGGGTTCATTCTTTTAGTCTTAATCTTCCTGGCTACTCTTCCCCTCTATGGTAATGATTATTATATCAACCTGCTGACCACGATTCTTATGTATACCATCCTGGCGGTGAGCTGGGCTATGTTCTCCGGCGCTACCGGTTACATGTCATTGGCGACGGCGGCATTTTTCGGGGTCGGCATCATGGCCATGGCCTTCCTGTACGGAACATTGCCCTTTCCCGTTATTGTAGTCATTGGAGGTGTCCTGGCTTCTGCGCTGGCTTTCTTGATCGGGCTGGTAACGCTGAGGCTGAAGGGCATATATTTTGCCATCTTCACCTTTGGGTTCGTCATGTTTATAAGCCAGACTGCCTACTACACGGACGTCAACATACTGGGGAACGCCTGGGGTCACGAGCTCCCCCTAATGGATCCAGGAATGCTTCATTACGCGATGTTGGGCCTCACCGTGATGACGTTGCTGACCATTTATTTCATCAGGCGCTCCAGATACGGACTGGCGCTGCTGAGCATCGGTGGCAGCGAGGAGGCGGCCGAACACATGGGCATCAATACCACTATGACGAAGATTGTCCTGTTCACCATCAGTTCCGTCTTCATGGGGGCAGCCGGCGCAATCTATGCGCCCGCCCTGATACATGTTGAAGCTCGTATCGCGTTCAATGTATTCAATTCCTTCGTACCGATCCTGATGGCTATCTTTGGCGGCATGGGTCAGCTTTACGGCCCGGTAGTAGGTGCCGCTGTTTTTGGCTATTTAGACAGAACGCTAAGAGTCGAATTACAAGAGTACTTTATGCTTGCTTTTGGTATCATATTGGTGGCGGTTATCCTGTTCCTGCCCAATGGAATAGTAGGGCTGCTGCCGACGTTGCAGGAGAGGCTGCGAAGGCTGACAGCACGGTTACGGAAGGGAGGCGAAACGGAGCAACATGCCAATACTTGAAGGCCAAGGCGTAACCAAGTACTTTGGTGGGTTGGCGGCGGTGTCTAAGGTTGACTTCGCTGTTGATCATGGCGAAATCGTGGGTCTCATTGGCCCCAATGGAGCTGGCAAGACAACGCTGTTTAATTTAATATCGGGGACTTATCCGCTTAGCTCAGGGGAAGTAAGATTTAAAGGCCAGAAGCTCAACGGCTTAAAGCCCCACCGAATCTGCAGGATGGGACTGAGCAGGACGTTTCAAGAGACCAAAGTCTTCGGCAATATGCCGGTGCTTCAGAATGTGCTGGTGGGGGCGTTTTTCGGGACACCAACCCATGTGTCGGGGGCGGATGCTGCCAAGGAAGCCAGCCGGGCACTGGAGTTTGTCGGCCTGTCCGCAATGGCGGGGTATCCGATTCAAGACTTGACCCTGGTCAACCAGAAGCGGGTCGAAGTAGCCAGAGCACTGGCCACCAAACCGGAACTGCTGTTGCTTGATGAGCTGATGGCCGGTCTAAACCCCGCGGAGGTGAGCGAGGCGATGGGGCTGGTGAAAAGGATTCGAGATAGAGGGATCACCATTTTCATGGTTGAGCATGTCATGAAGGCCATCATGGGTGTCTGCGGGCGGATTATGGTGCTCCACCACGGTGAGAAGATTGCTGAAGGAACATGCAACGAGATCAGCTGCAATAAGACAGTGATTGACATATACCTGGGGGAAGAGACCCATGCTGGAAGTTAGCAACCTGAATGTCTTTTATGGCAAGTCTCAAGCCTTACGGGATGTTTCCCTAAGAGTCGCGGAGAAAGAAATAGTGGCTTTGGTGGGCGCTAATGGCGCCGGCAAAACGACGCTGCTTAATACTATATCCGGCTTGCTGCGTCCAGCTTCAGGCACTGTGGAGTTTCTCGGTGGGAGAATAGACGGGTTAGCACATCATAGGATTACGAAACTGGGTATTTGCCAGATACCCGAAGGCAGGAAGCTTTTCAGGGAAATGACAGTGGGAGAAAACCTGGAGATGGGAGCGTATAGCTCCGCAGCCTGGAAGCGGAAAGAAGAAACGCTGGAGCAGGTTTACGAAGTTTTCCCGGTGCTAAAAGAAAGACGAAAGCAGTCAGCCAAGAAACTAAGTGGGGGTGAAGGGCAAATGGTAGCCATAGGCCGGGGCTTGATGTCCAATCCCAGACTGTGCATGTTTGATGAGCCCTCGTATGGCCTGGCGCCGAAATTATTCTCGGAAGTCCTCGAGGCCATGAAGCGCCTGCGCGAACAGGGAATTACCATCTTTCTGGTTGAGCAAAACGTCCGGCAAACACTTGAGACGGCCGACCGCGCGTATGTGCTGGAAAACGGACGGCTTGTCTTGGAGGGGAAAGGCAAGGACCTTCTACAGGACGAACGGGTAAAGACAGCCTATCTAGGGGTCTAGCTTGGCCGATGTGATATACCCGCCTACAAACAATGGCAAATGACAAAGCTCAAATGCCAAATAAAGCTCAAACCCCGAATAACAAAAAGAAATAGTTTTGGTATTTAAGCATTCGGATTTGAATTGGCATTCGGGTTTTGACATTTGGGCTTGTCCAGGATTTGGTGCTTCGGAGTAACTACTCCAAGACAGGCCGTTTGAAAGAAGGAGGTAATGTATGGCACGAGGTTATATGGGAAAGATGCTGTTCGTGGACCTTTCCAGTGACAAGCTAAGGCATGAGGCACTGGACGAGAAGCTTTGCCGCCAGTTCATTGGGGGCTACGGCATTGGCGCACGAATCCTGTTCAGCGGACAAAAAGCCGGTGTCGACCCACTAGGACCGGATAATATCCTGGGCATCCTTACCGGCCCTTTTACCGGCACCCCGGCGGTTTCGGGGACAAGGTACACTGTGGTGGCAAAATCGCCATTGACCGGGGGCTGGGGTGACGCCAATTCCGGCGGCTACTTCGGTGCTTTTCTGAAATTCGCCGGCTACGATGCCTTGTTCTTTACCGGCATGTCGGCAAAGCCAGTCTACCTCTTTGTCAATAATGGCAAAGCTGAGTTAAGGGATGCCGCCCATATATGGGGGAAAGACACTTACCAGACCGAAGAGATGCTCAAATCGGAACTGGGCAAGGATGTGGAGGTAGCTTGCGTTGGACCATCAGGGGAGAATCTCTCTCTCATCTCGGCAATCATAAATAGGAGCAGAACTGCGGCCCGGTCTGGGCTCGGCGCCGTGATGGGCTCCAAGAAGCTGAAGGCGGTGGTGGTGAAGGGCAACATGAAAGTCCCCCTGTCTGATGAACAGAGAACCAAAGAACTGAGAAAGAAATACACGGCTGAACTGGGGGGCCATATCGAGTGGTTAAAGCCGTTCGGAACCCCTTTCCTCGTTGATATCGGCGTTCGGAGCGGCGATTCGCCGGTCAAGAACTGGGCAGGAGTGGGGGTTATTGACTTTCCAGATTTTCAACCAATAGCCAAAGAAGCTGTGATTGAGCGTACGATGAAGAAGTTTGCCTGTTACATGTGCCCTATCGGATGTGGAGGGTATATGAAGGCGGGGATCGGAGAGTATAAATATGCCGCCGGCATCAGGAGGCCGGAATACGAAACGACTGCCATGTTTGGCACCAATTGCCTCAATAACAACCTGGATTCGATAATCAAGGCAGCCGATATTTGCGATCGCTATGGGCTTGATACCATCTCGGCCGGAGCAGCTATTGCCCTGGCTATTGAATGTTATGAGAAAGGGCTCATCACCAAGCAAGATACCAACGGTATTGAAATGACCTGGGGCAACCACAAAGCCATCGTAGCCATGACCCAAAGATTGGCCAAGAGGGAAGGTTTTGGTGACGTGTTGGCCGATGGAGTGAAAGTAGCAGCGGGGAAGATTGGCAGGGGTGCTGATCGGTACGCTATGCATGTTGGAGGACAGGAGCTTCCGGCACATGACCCCAAGCAGTCCTTTCATTTTGCCACTAGCTACAGGATGGATCCCACTCCTGGCCGTCATTTTGTGGGCTCAGAATTGGCGAAGAAGCCAGCACATCCTTCAGGACTGCTGCCCAGATTTCGCCTAGAGTCCTTTTCTGGCCGCGGAGAGGCACGCAGGATAGGCAACAATTTCCACCAAGTTGTGGTTTGCACCGGGATGTGCATATTCGTGTACTGGGCTTTTCCCAATATTGACCCTATCGCCGATTTCATGAAGGCGGTTACCGGCTGGGACGTGACTAATGAAGAATTGCTCAAGACGGGCGAGAGAATTGCCAATCTCCGCCAGGCCTTCAATATTCGGGAGGGGTTGAACCCGCTGAAGTTCAAAGTCCCTGACAGGGTTCTCGGCAAGCCACCGTTGAAAGAAGGCCCCGTGGCTGGAGTAACTGTTGATGAGGACACCATGATCAAAGAATACCTGACTGCCATGGATTGGGACCTTAAGACAGCCAGGCCCAGCAAGAAGAAACTGCTGGAACTGGGGCTAGCAGACGTCGCTCAGGAACTCTGGCCCTAAAGCGGTAATTGACAGCATACACCCCTGCCGTAGAAGTGAGTGTCTGAATTACAGCAGACGGGCGCTTTCGTTGCCTATATCATGACTGTTCCGCCGTCAATATAGACAATCTGTCCCGAGATCATGTCCGAGGCGGCTGATGCTAGAAACAGCACTGCCCCCACAGGATCGGTTGGCTGTAACCGTTGGTGAATTGATTGTTCCCCGGTGGCAATTCCGAATATTTTTTCACTATCCGTCTGGGCTAGGCTGGCTTCAGTAGCTACATATCCCGGCGCCACAGCGTTGACGTTAATACCGGAGGGACCCAGAGCTCTGGCCAGGGCGTGGGTTAGTATGTAGACTGCTCCCTTGGTGCAGGCATATGGCAAGAACAGTTGGGCCGCGGGGACTCTGGCAACATTAGACGCGATGTTGATGATCTTACCCTTCTTCTGTTTTGCCATCAGGGGAGCTATAGCCTTGCAGACCACCCATGTTCCTCTTACGTTCACCACAAACATCCGGTCCCATTCATCCACGGTCCAGGCATCCCAGGGCTGGGCATTGACTCCGTACCATATGGCGGCATTGTTAACCAAGATGTCGACTTTGCCATACTGCTTCATAACCTTTTCCGCTATCTTCTTACCAGCATCTTCCTGCGAGATATCAGCCTCTACGATTGCTACTTCCCCACCCTTGGCCTTCACCTCGTTGATAGTGCCCTGAACCCTTTTCAGATTGGTGGTAGTCAGTAGCAACCTAGCTCCCTCTTCCGCAAACTTTAGCGCGAAGGCTTTCCCCATGCCACGACTGGCTCCGGTTATGATGGCTACCTTGTCCTTTAATACTCCTGACATATCTCCCTCCTTCTAGCTTTCAATGTGTCTATAGTAAACCGCTTGGTCTCGCACAAATTCCCTTTCCCTCGATGGGAGAGGATCAACGTGAAGTTGAGATCCCCCTCCCCCCAACTCCATAACGCGAGGGGAGGGAGGACCATGAGAAGTCTTGCCTCTGACTCTATTCCATGGCTTTGAGGCTGAGGAATTCAAGGTTTAGCTTCCCGGCTACCCACATAGCCTTTGACGTTCCCTTTCTCAAATTCATCCAAAATGACCTCGGTGGCCCACATAGCGCCTTCCATGATAATGCAGCCTTTTGAGATGCCCAGAAATTCCGCACTCATTTCATCGCTTGTCAGGTCCCACGCTTTTCCAAAGAACTTCCTCTGGATATCCTTGCACAGTATGGAATTGTATTTCTGATAATACTTGTTCAGAAGAGCATCCCGAACGATGGCACAGCTCTGACGGAAGAGACTCTCATTGATACTCTCCGGCCGGAGCCCCAGAGCCAGGCCAATTGCCAGAGTACCACTGGCTACCGCGCCACAGGTGCCCTCCCCACTCAAGCCAACACCCCCGGTCAGGAGACATACGCCTGAAGAGAGTCTATCTTCCACATCCCTGGGAATAATCTCCAGCCCACCCCATCTCAGGGCATCAATTATTGCCAAAAATGTACACTGACCGCAGCCCTTGTACTTCGCCTCATATTCTATAGCCAGCTCGTTTGCCTTCTTGATAATCTCTTCTTTCGTCTTTGTGAGCTTGACCATAATCGTCGTGCCTCTGTCTCCGCACTGAATTGCAGGCATTTTAACATCAACGAACAGCTTTCTGTCAACGATTCTCTTTGCCGATGGATAGCTAGCAAATTCTCTACACCCCTGCTATAATGCTTCTCCAAATAGAACCAGCCCAACCGGATTATGAAGTCCAATCAAGGAGGAAATGAAGCATGGCTAAAGACCTGGTGAAGACATTGGCTGATCTGAAGGAACAAGAGGTTATAAAGATTGTTGAAGACAGGTTGAAGACCAAAGAAGACCCGCTCAGAATTCTGGAGGATGCCAGAAAGGGGATGGAAATCGTGGGCAAGCGTTTTGCCAACAGCGAGTATTTCATACCTGACCTAGTGTACTCAGGCGAGATACTGAAATCGGTAACTGAACTGGTAAAGCCCAAGCTGCGCAAAGCGGCTGAGAGCAAGAAGCTGGGCAAGATTGTCTTTGGCACGGTTGCTGGAGATATACATGACATTGGCAAGAATATCGTAGTATTCATGCTCGATGTTAACGGTTTCGAAGTCAATGACCTTGGCGTGGATGTGCCGGTGCAGAAATTCGTCGATAAGATTAAGGAGACGGGCGCTCCTATCGTCGGTTTAAGCGGGTTCTTGGCGCTGGCTTTTGACTCCATGAAACAAACCGTAGAAGCCATAAGAGCTGCCGGGCTGAGAGATAAGGTAAAGATCATGATTGGCGGCGGCCAGATGAGTGATGAGATAAAGAACTATACCGGCGCTGATGCCTACGGTAAGGACGCCATGGCTGGGGTTACCCTGGCCAAAAAATGGGTCGGTGCCAGTTAGGAATCTCCGGATTAATTTACAGGAGGCAATCAAATGGAAAAACAATGGCATGAGATGACCCCGGAGGAAAAGCAGGAGACGCTGTTTGCCAGGTGGATTTCACCGAAAGACCCCGAGGGAAACGACCTCAAATTCCCGAGCCCCGATGCCGAGAAGTTATACAAAGAGAGAGTCACTAGGATAAAAGACGCCATACAACTCAAGAAAAAGCCTGACCGTGTGCCGGTGTTGCTGATACCCAGCTTTGCTCCTGCCTTCTATTCTGGACTGACTCCTCATGATGTCATGTATAACTACGAGAAAATCGCCCCAGCCTGGAGAAAATTCTTCGTGGACTTTCAGCCAGACGGACACGGCCATGCCTTTGTGCCCACTCCAGGTAAATTCCTCGACATTCTCGGCTTCAAGCTATACAGGTGGCCTGACCATGGGGTCCCCAAAGACACCACGTACCAGTGTATCGAAAGCGAATACATGATGGCCGACGAATATGATGCTTTTATTCATGATCCACTGCATTTCTTCTACTTCACCTGGCCGTCGCGCGTATTCGGTGCCCTGGCCCCTCTGGCGACGCTCCCGCCGCTAGCTGGCGTGACCGAAATGTATACGGCTAGCGTTCCTTTCATGCCGTACGGCACGCCCCCTGTCAAGGCCGCCCTTCAGGCTATGATGGAAGCCGGGGATGAAGCCCTGAAATGGATGGGAGCTTGCATGGCCTTTGCCGGAGAGATAACCATGTTAGGATTTCCCGCCTACCTGGCTGGTGCTACCAAGGCACCCTTTGACGTCATTGGCGACACCTTGAGGGGAACAAGGGGGGTAATGATGGATATATACCGCCAGCCGGACAAGGTCATCGCAGCTATGGAAGCACTAACGCCGATGGAAATTCAGCTGGGGGTGGATGCGGCAAAGCAGATTGGATGCCCCCTGGTTTTTATACCCCTGCACAAGGGAGCTGATGGCTTCCTCTCCGATGAGCAGTACAGGAAATTCTACTGGCCCTACCTCAAGAAGATAATCCTGGGTCTGGTTGATGAGGGAGTGGTGCCGTTTGTCTGGGCTGAGGGTGGTTACAACTCGCGCCTGAATATCATCCGTGACCTACCCAAAGGCAAGACGGCTTGGTTGTTTGACCGGACCGATATGGCTGCCGCCAAGAAAGCGTTAGACGGTATTGCCTGTGTCGGTGGCAATATGCCTATGGACTTATTGACCGTAGGTACGACCCAGCAGGCCATGGATCACACCAAGAGGCTCATTGACGTCTGCGGCAAGGGCGGTGGCTACATCATGGCCAACGGTGCCTTCTTTGACAAAGTGAAGTGGGAGAATCTCAAAACAATAGTTGATACCGTCAAGGAATACGGAGTATACA
>Ga0172362_10005017_pt1 | contig 11475 bp, 13 predicted proteins | sample LakKivs1_kivu2a2_FD_114534 | JGI IMG/M metagenome (GOLD analysis project Ga0172362, IMG submission 114534) | Sediment microbial communities from Lake Kivu, Rwanda - Sediment s1_kivu2a2 | ecosystem: Environmental > Aquatic > Freshwater > Lake > Sediment | place: Rwanda: Western Province, Lake...
TACCAAACACACACTGTCTCACCTTATCCGGAAAATAATTCTGGAAATACTTTGCAAAAAATATCGTCCCAACATCTCTTTCAGCCATATTAATATCAGGTGGATTACTTAATAATATATTCAATGTATGATCCAAATAAGTTGTTGGACAGACAGGTATAAGATTGAGTAATTCTGAAAATGAGAATCCAAGATTAATGAATCTTTTTGGTTCTTTGAGGAATTCAAGTGGATTTGGATGGAGGGAAGATAAAAAAGCTCCTTCATGAACATTTTGTTGTCTGACTTCCAAGTACCTTTCGAAAGCATTTGTGAGAACAAAGACAAAAAGTTCCTTGTCTCTAATTGCATTTAAGGTTTCAAGATCAAGAATAATAAATTCTTTGAACCAGAACTTAAATCCATCAAGTGGGTAACCATTTTCAGGATATTGATTGATAAATGATGGGATATTATTTTCGTCGTAATTGATTCCATTAAGGAACAAAGTAACATAATCATCTGGTATATCAGGTTTGTCATAAAACATATCTTGCAAATACTCCAAACTATTTTTATTCTTACCATTTTTAAAAAACCTTTTAGTCAGATTCATATTTTCACCAATTTTTTTGGTTGTAAATCTGTTAAAGAAATCTTGGTAATTAAAAAATCCACCATTGTAAAGAAGGGAAAACGTGATAATAGAGATTTTTTTGTCTTTGATTTTATTTTCTGATCTTGTTAGAAAATTCTTCAAAATATTTTTTTGTTGAGTCGTGGTTTTACGATCAGCATAAAATTTCGCGACTAAATGCAGATAATCCATACCAAAATCATCTCCGTGTTTTTCCATCAAAAATGTTAATTCTTTTGAAATCAGGTTGCATTCCAATTTGTGACCGTTCACCCAAAAGAATTCCAGATAGATTGAAGGAAAATCGTTTAAAAGAAATGAATAATTCGCAAAAGTCCTCCCATTTTGGGTGGATATTTTTGGTAACGCAAGACGGAGTTGATCCCTTAAATTGGCAACAGTTGGTAATATTCTCTGACGACAATGTTTCCCTGCAATAAAAAATATCCAAAAAACAAGATTACGTTTGCATTCTTCATTTTCCCATCCAGTTGTTAACAATGACTTGACTGTTTCAATGAATTCCTTATTGATAATAAGGTCAATGAATTGTTGATTGTGTCTGTTTGACGAATAATAACTTCCTGAGTCAATGTTGAGTAACATATTCATCCAGTTGGATACCAAATGGATGAATGAGGGATTTTGGAAGGATGATATGACGTAATTTAAAAGTTGTTTGGATGATTCAAGAGTGTTTGCCATAACGACTCTTTCTTCGATTGTTGGCGATTTTCTCTCAACTGGACTAGTCAAAACAGTATCAGAACTGGAATCTCCAGTAATAATCACATTCCCTGAAGAATTAATTTTCTTCGGCATTTTCGTTAAATTTACAAACGTAAATAGTATTTTACTTAACAAATACACTGTTTAAGTATCAATTTTTTAGAAAAAAGTGAAAATTTTTAGCTTAGAGCTTTCCCACTCACAATTACAGTAATGTCCACCTTAATTATTGTCGAAAGCCCTGCCAAAGCCAAGAAAATTGGCCAAATACTTGGTCGCGACTACGTAGTACGAGCAAGTATGGGGCATTTATATGAATTGGCTAAGGAAAATATGGGAATTGATGTTGAGAATGGTTTTGAGCCATCTTATAGTATAATTGAAGGGAAGGGAAAAACTTTAAAAGAATTAAAGGATATTGCAAAGGGTGTAAGTCGAATTATATTAGCGGGTGATGCTGATAGAGAGGGAGAGGCAATAAGTTGGCATGTAGCCAATGCTTTACGTCTTCCTATTGATTCAACACCGAGAATTGTATTTCACGAAATTACCCGATCTGCGTTGGAACATGCTTTGACAAATCCAGGATTATTGAATATGAATTTGGTTAATGCTCAACAGGCGCGACAGATATTAGATAAGTTGGTTGGGTTTGAGATAAGTCCAATATTATGGAAGCAAATTCAGCCCAGTTTGTCTGCTGGAAGGGTACAGACACCTTTGTTGCATTTAATTATGGAAAGAGAGAAGGAGATTGAGAAGTTTAAGAGTGTCTCATATTTTCGTACTACTGGAGTCTTTTTTGCAGTAGAAGATAATACTTTTGTTGCTGTTTTGGATAAGAAATTTCAGAATATTGAAGATGCAAAGAAGTTTTTAACAGATGTTGTTGGAGCGAAATTTGTGGTTGGAAATATTAAGAAAGGAACTAAGACGAAGAAACCAGCGCCTCCATTTACGACTGCATCGTTATTGCAGGATGCAGGAGGAAAATGTCGTATGAATTCGAAACAGATTATGGACAGTGCGCAGAAGCTTTATGAAGCTGGAAAAATTACTTATCATAGGACTGATAGTACTAATTTGTCGAAGGAGATTTTGAGAACGATAAGAACCTATGTTACTGAAAACTATGGAGAGAATTATATACATTTACGTAATTACAAGACCAAGACTAAATGTGCTCAGGAGGCACATGAGGCGATAAGACCGACACATATTGAGAATCCAACTTTGGAGGATGATATGGGACCGAATGAGAAGAAATTATATTCTTTGATTTGGAAGAGGACTGTTGCTAGCCAAATGGAAGATGCTTCTTTTGACACTTTGGCGATTCAAATTGCTAATAACGTTAGAGAAGAAATGTTTTGTGCGACTGGTGAAGTATGTACTTTTGATGGTTATTTGAAAGTATATAATTTTCAGCAAGATGATAACAAGGAAGAGGATCCAGATGCTATACCGGAGAGTCCATATGAAATATTATCAGCATTAAAGGCGAAAGACCCATTAAATTGGACTCAGCTTAATTCTGAAGAAAAGATGACACAAGGTCCTGGACATTATACGGAGGCTCAATTGATTAAGTTGATGCAAGATACTGGAATCGGGAGACCGAGTACGTATTCATCAATGATCAATAAGATTCAAGAAAGAGGCTATGTGGTAAAGGAGAATCGTGATGCTGGAAAGGCGACGGTTCATCAATTATCAGTTAATCCCGCTGGAAAGATGAAAGAATCATCAAAGGAGATTACTTTGAAGAAGGAAATGAGTAAATTATTTCCGACCGATACTGGCAAGATCACAGATGCATTTATGACGGTTAATTTTACTGAATTAGTTGTGCCAAAATATACGGCTGATTTGGAGGAAAAATTGGATTATATTGCCAATGGAGAGAGTCAGTGGAGGGAGGTGGTAAGGGAGTATTATGATGGATTCCATCCGAAGGTTGAGCATTTTAAGTCATTGAAGAGTGATGAGCCGAAGGAGAAGAATAAACATTCTCGCATTTTAGGAAATGATGCTGAAGGAGCTCAGGTAATTGCGCGAATGGGACCTTATGGTCCAATGGTCCAGTCTGGAACGAAAGAAGGAGGCAATGTTAAGTTTGCATCTTTAGAGAATGGAATGTCGTTGGAGACGATTACTTTGGGTGAGGCGGTTGAGCTTCTCAAGTATCCAAAGAATTTTGGACAATACAATGGAGGTGCGCTTATTTTGAAGAAAGGTAAGTTTGGTCCTTATTTGGAGTATAATACGAAGACGTATAATTTGAAGAATGTTGGAGTGGAAATTGATGAAGTGAACCGTGAAAAGGCAATTGAGATTGTTACGATGAATGAAGGATATACTCCAAAAGCGAAGGGGGCTGGATCTGCAGCAGCATCTCCTGTTACTAAAACGAAGTCGAAGGCAAAAGTTGGAAAGAAGTGAATTTGATTTTTAGGAAGAATGGAAAATAAATATGAGAGATATTTATGGGACTTCCAATAATATCACATTTTATTTATTTGCAGCATTATCGAGATAAATTGTATCAACTAATTTATAATAATTATTTTTTTTATATCATTATAGAGAATGATGAGTATGAGATGTTAGTGATGGAGGAGAGGTTACGATATTTATTTTCAAGAAATTATGGAATAGAATTAGGAGACCATATGTGGAATTTGATTTGGGAAAATGTTTTGGATCAGATATATTTTGATTATGAGGGCGATAGATACTTATATTTGTAAAAAATTGAATTATAAATTGGATAATACTAAGAAAGATAGAAATGGAAAAATTACCGAATTTAATAAGAAATTTAAGTCCGAGTTTGTTGGAGAATGTGGGTAGAAAATGTCCGCAGTTAAAGGAAGTTATTGAAATAGATATTAAAGATATAAAGATGTTTGATCGTGAATATGGATGGGAGGAAGATTTTTTGAAGTCTGTAAAGATTGATGGAAATGAGTATATTGTTCGAAAGAGTTATATTGAAGAATTGATTGATTTATTGAATCGAGAGGAGTGTCAGCGTTTAAGTGTTTCAGGTGGGACGTTAGATAAGATTTATGATTGTTTTAACAAGATTTGTGAAAACAAGCGGGAATTGATGAATGGAATGAATCACAACTTTTTCAGATATTGTTATGAAAATAACACAAATGGAAACAAATTGTTTAAGGCCATTGATTTGAAAAACAGTGTTGTGGCCACAATGTGTTTTTATTTATATCATTATAATTTTATACATAATTTTCGAATATTAGTATTATTTACAATAAGTTTTGAGCCATTATTTGAAGTATATGTATTTGGAACAAGACGATTGTCTTTTTTGGTATTGAATGTGAGGAAAGAAGTTGAGGCGATGCAGTTTATAGGGTCGGATATTTTGGAGACAGAGATAATTTCGTTGAGATAGTAGTTTATTGAATTTGGGTCGAGATCAATGCCGGCTCCTTGGGAAATGATATTATATTTGTTTCCTTTTGGATCGGTACCAAGAAGGTATGTGATAAAGAAGAATCCTTGGTCAGGGGTTGGATTGGGAATAAGAGATTCTTTAATTTTATTTGAATTGATGTCGTAAGTTAGATGAAGAAATTTGGTCATATAATAGAGAAGATTTTATTTATGATGCGATGCATAAAATAATTTCTTTTTTGCCGGCGCATTTATGGCATATTCGGTATTTGCTGTATTCATTGCAGTTGAGACATCTTGCGTTGAAATAATCGACATCCATTAGTTCGATAATTGGTATTGAGAGGTTTGGATTTCTGGTGTAATGTTTTCCATTGAATGATAGAAAAATGCGGAAGTAGTCATAGATGGAGTGATTTTCTTTAAATTTTTGGCATTGTGAGCAGATAAAGATTCCATTATCGACTTTATTGAGATCCGATGAGTTGATGAAATCGCAGTAGGCGGGACGTACAAAAGGGGTGTTAAAAATGTGTGGGTTAGTGAGAATATTAAGATTGTATTTAAGGTTGATTTCTTTGGCTAAACTTTCTCCGGGGTGAATGAAACACGAGATGCAGAAGGGACATGGAATAAGACCGTTTGGTGAGGGAGAAAGTTTAAGGAATGATGTATGGGAGAGAATATTTGGAATTGATATTTTTTCGAGAATGGAGAAGTTTTTAAGAAATTGTTGGTTATAAATCTCTATTTTGGCTGAAGATGGGAAATCATAATTTCTTTTAATTTTTTGGTAAGGTTGCATATATGAAAAAAATAAATGAACATTTTGAATTTAACGAATTATTTAGATTGATTAAATTTTTCGAAATTCGAATAAAATAAATACAATAAATATATTTAGTAGTATGATACACGGATTAATCACTACTTTTACTTTAGAAAAATTTAAGGAACTACTAAAGGATGAAGATTATGACAATTTAATTTACAATTGTTATTATTGTTACAATCAGGAAGAAATTTTAGGATTTTTAGATAAACATTTACATTTAAATAATTTTATTGTAAATTACGTGTATGTTAGGAATAATTTCCAGTTAGGGAAATTTAATGATCCTGATGTAGTAAGAAAATGTTTGACTTTAGCCTTAAAGACAATTTTTATAGTTTTGGCGCATATAAATATTTGTGTAGAGATAAATAGGAATTTTGAGATATTAGGAATATTAGTAAAAAAGTTTGAGGAGAAGTTTAAGGAGGTGGTGAGGAGCGATAATTTTAATTTTGCGATGAATATGAGTAAAAAGGACATATTGACTTTTATAGACACAATGAGTTCTAATATTGCTTTGGCGGATGCAAATATACCGGGGCATGACAAAAAGAAGTTAATGGATTTACCTGAGCCTTATTTGATATGTAATTGTAAGGCAGGGGGATGGAGATATCCAGCGATAAAGTATGAGATGGTTGGTGAGGATGTTAATAGGACAAATGGAGAGAGATTTGTAAGAAATTATAGTGGAAGATGTCAGAAGTATTATGAGGCATACCATTTTTTTGGTGAAAAGTTGAATATGTTGAGGAAGGATATTGAGGAGAGAGGTGTAATGGAATTATCAAGATTTTTTTTATAGTTTTTTTCGTAGAAAAGAAGTATAATTTATATAAAATTATATAAAATGAATAATAAATTTTTATTTGGAGTAGCAACATCTTCGCATCAGAATGAAGGAAATAATTATTTAAATAATTGGTGGGATTGGGAGGTGAAGAATAATTTGGAGAGATCAGGGGTTGCTTGCAATTCTTGGATAGATTATAGAAAAGATATTGATTGTGTGAAGGAATTGGGATGCAATAGTTATAGATTCTCGATTGAATGGAGTAGAATATTTCCAAATGAGAAGAAAGTAGATGAAGGAGCATTGGAGAAGTATGAGGCAATGATTGATTATTGTTTGGAAAATGATATAGAGCCAGTTGTAACATTGCATCATTTTACTAGACCGAAATGGTTTGATCGGAGGTATGGTGGAATACATAGTGATGAGATAATGGAATATTTTGGAAAATATGTGAGAGAAGTTGTCGAAAAAATTGGTGGAAAGGTTAGATGGTGGATTACTTTTAATGAACCGATGTTAGAATGTGTTAATGGTTATTTGAGAGGTACAAGACCTCCTGGTATGAATGGAGATTTTGAAATGATGTATAAAGCTTTGGAAAATATTATTGATTGTCATTGTTTGGCTTATGATATAATCAAGGTCAAGAATCCTGATGCAATGGTAAGTATAGCAAAAAATTTGGTGGATTTTGAGAAGCAATATAATTATGATTTAGTAAAGTCAAGAATAGAGGATCAGGTGATAGAGAATTTTAATTGGGGATTATTGGATGCATTTTATCATGGGGAGTTTCGTTTTGGAATAAATTTGGCAGGTATAGGGATGAAGAAGGTGAGGAGGGAAGAGAGGTGGAGGGGTAAGATGGATTTTTTGGGAATAAATCATTATAATGTTGGTTATGTGGAGATAAAGTATTCGACACAGAATCCCATAAATGTGGTTTTGAGGAAAAAGGAGAGGGGATTTAATAAAAATTTTTTGGGATGGGACATAAAGCCGAAGTCGATGAATGTAGTTTTGGATATGGTAATGGGACGTTATGGTGGTATTCCGGTAATGATAACCGAATCTGGAGGATGTGAAAAGAATGATTCAAGAAGTAAAACACCCGTACATAATGAAATAATGGAAACACATTTGAAATCTGTTATGGAACATCGATCAGAATATGGAAATATAATTGGATATATGTGGTGGACTCTAGTGGATAATTTTGAATGGGATGATGGATGGAAACCAAAATTTGGATTGTATAAATTAATCGAAAAGGATGGAAAATTATTTAGAAAGATCAAAGGATCTGGAAAAAAATATCAAGAAATAATAAAAAATTATAAAGAGAGTTGAATATGACGATATGGTAATAAAAATATTTGATATTTTTATTTCAATGGTGGTGGTTATCTCGTAGTGTTAGTCAATGCTGAAAAAATAAACATACGATGACTTTTCAAATAATATAAAAAAATAATGATTTATTACCATTTATTATCATGATTTTTTTGGATGGTTTATTACCATAAAAAAGTTTAGAAAAAAAAGATGTTTAAAAAACTCGAAATGACATTTTTCATCCCATGTTTTAAACGAAATTATCACTTTTTCTCGACTTTTTTGAGATTTTCTTATATACCATAAAAATCTCGATATTGATTTTGCATTTTTTCCTCTGGTAAAGATTTAACCATAAATTGAAAAAATCTTATCAGCTTTGTTATTACCATATATCATAAATATTTTTGAACCTAGATCCATAACATTTTTTATTATGTAATTTATGGTCGCATATTATTATAAGTCAAAACATTCACATGGTCATAATTACCATTTTTATGGTAATATACATTTTTATTGTTTTTTATAAACGCGACCATGTGTGGTTCGTCATAATTTATTACCATGATGGATAATTATGTTTTATTATTATCTTACCATCATGGTAATCATTATATAACATAAAAAAATATTTTTATATATTTTAATGAATGCCGAAATATCATTTTATTACCATAAAGTATTATCACTTCCTGGGATACAAACATTATCATAAATAAATGGTATAGATAGATGGTCGTAATTATTTCAAGAAAGTGAATATGGATGGTCATAAATATCATTTATGGTAATATATATTTTATTATTTTAGCTTCATAATTTTAATAAATACCATAAGTGGTAATAAAATATTAAAAAATATAGTAGGTTCCTTTATTACGATGTGGTAGTAATTACCATAAAAATTTATAACTTTGGTAAGGATTATTTTTAATTTTATTATGAAATTATGATATGCGTTAGATTTTTTGGATCTTTTTTTTAAGATGCAAGTACCAAAAATGGTAAGGGTATTTTTGAGGATCGGTGTGCTTCTCATTATCATAAATTTATGGTAATCGCTATTTTTTCAAAATAAAATAGTTGTATTATGATAAAATGGTAAAAAATGAAACACACTTTAAAAAATGGTGGTAAGAAAGATTTTTTGAAAAAAATTGAGGATATGAAAAAAAGGTCATAGAAAAATAAAAATGTTGGACTTCTAGGTTCTTTGATTTTTTGGGGTAATTTATGAATTTTATTACCATGATGACCATGATTTTTCATTTTTGGAGGAAAAAAAAAGGTCCAAAAAAATGCTAATAGGGGTAGAAGTCGGGAGGTCCCAATTTTTCATTTTTTCCCATTTTTTTCATGAAATATTTTTCCAAAAAAAAATAAGAAAAAATGCTCTAAAAAAAATTCATTGTAAAAAAAATCAAGGGTTGATTTAATAATTTTACGATTTTGTAAGTATTTACATTTTAACTAAAATAAAAAAAGAAAAAGATTGATCCGGAAAAGGGTCATGAGTGAAAAAGTGAAAAAGTGAACCTTGGATATTTTTTTTTTCAAAATGTGTTTTTTTCTGACTTTTTTCCGCTACCATCATTACCATAGCTTTTTTAGATTTTTGTTATTTTATTTTCAGTAAGGTCATAAATTATTATCATAAATATGGTTTATGGTCATTTTGAAGCATGTGATTTTTTGAGTGACAATACCATATTATTACCATAAAAAGTAAAAATAACACTAGCTTCTACCCCTTACCATGACCCTTAAAAATCATCAAATAACAGATAAAGATTAATTTTAATTACTCAATTTTTATTTTATATCAATATATTTGATAAATTATTTATTACCATAAGTATAAAATATGGTAATATAAAGAAGTACATGTTGAAACTTTATGGTAATAGATTATTACCATAATTGAAAATATCAAACGTTTTTTTACCATTTCATCCTTTTTTATTTTTACATATAGATAGATAAAATAAAATTTATATAGTATAAAAAGTATAGATATATGAGTAAAATTAAAATTGACTAAAAAATGCATTTTTTTAGTCAATGATGTACAAATTTTTTTTTTAGGTAGCATAACTTTTTAGAAAAAATTTTTGTGAGAAATCGAGAGACCTCCGAGCTTTTTGAAATTTTTATTTTTATGCTCCTCTATTTTTTTCAGGAAAAAAGTCCATTTATGGTAGTAAGTGATGGTAATAAATTTGCCCCATTTTTTTTAGGTCATGGTCATTTTTATGGTAGCAAATCGATTTTTTCATTTTATCAATGTCCAATGATTTTTAATCGAAAAAATATAAATATTATTTATTGTATAAATTATTGATAAAATTAATATTATAATAAAAAATTATTTTTAGGAATAATTATTTTTCATTACCAAAAATCCGATTTTTTGCCCCAAATTTTTTTAGTTTTATGGTAGTGGGCTATGAAAAATTTGCCCGAAAATAACTTACTTTTAAAAACGTGGTCACAAGTGATGCAGGTCTCTTCATGCGACCATGCCAAAAAATTACCTTCTTACCATAATTTTTCGCGATTTTTTTGTCGATAAAAAAATCACATGGTAATCCGCCTTACCATAAAAATCAATTATGGTAAGACTTATCATAATAAGCTATAATTTTTTTTCAAAAAAACTCAAAAATATGATATTAAATGGTAATGTTTTTATGAAGTTAAAAAATATTGATCGCATTATTGTAAAAAACTAATATTTTTATTTTTGTAAAAAATAAAGATCAATATTATTGTTAAAAAATATGAAAAAATAAAATATTTATCAATATTATTGATGAAAAATAAATTATTTTTAAATAAAATGATAAAATTAAACATAATTTTATGTTAAAAATATTATTTTTTTTATTTTTTCTAGTAAATTTATAAAAATCGCATATTTATTGATAAAAAAAATATAAAAAATAGTAATAATAAATTTAATAAATCAAACGATATTGTTAATTATTTTTTTAATTTTTTTTTTATTACCAATCATTTTTTTGAGAAAAATATAAAATAATTTATATTATGAATAATATGGTAATAAATAAAAATAATAAAAAATATGAAAATTTCACATGCTAATATTATTGATCTTTATTGAAAAAAATAAAAAAATAATAAATTTTTTTTATATCAGTTTTATCAATATATTTGAAAAACTGACCTTTGAAAAAAGAGTAAATTTTGAGATAAATTCTTTTTGGGGATAATGGAGATGCAGTGTTTTTAACGATTTAAAATGTTTATTATTATATTATGTATATAAATTAATGGAGAGTGAATGGAAATGTCCAAAATGTGGACTTTTTTTTAAGAATAAACGAAATTATGAGAGGCATATATTTAAATTGGGTAAGCCTTGTGACTTGATAATACGGGAAGAAAAACAAATATCAAAAATTAATAAAAAAGATGATCTTTCAATAAATTTACAGGATTTAATTGTTGATAAAAGAAAAGATAATGCAGCTCCATACCAATGCACACTTTGTGGTCGGAATTATGCCAGTGATAAATATTTAAAAACCCATATTGAAAAGGGATGGTGTGTCAATGGTCATAAAGGAAAGGAATTAATGCAAGTATTAATGCATGAATTATGCAAAAATCTTACGGAAACAAATAAAAAAATTATTATTAACAACAATATCGTAAATAATATAACAAATAACATAACGAATAATAATGTTACGAACAATAACATTACAAATA
>Ga0172362_10005019_pt1 | contig 11471 bp, 13 predicted proteins | sample LakKivs1_kivu2a2_FD_114534 | JGI IMG/M metagenome (GOLD analysis project Ga0172362, IMG submission 114534) | Sediment microbial communities from Lake Kivu, Rwanda - Sediment s1_kivu2a2 | ecosystem: Environmental > Aquatic > Freshwater > Lake > Sediment | place: Rwanda: Western Province, Lake...
CAGGCTTGCCTTGATAGAGCAATAGCAAGGTATGGTTATCTGGTTCGTCAAGGCTAAAACCTCGTTCCCTTTGCTCCGCAGTCAAGGCAGCCACAAGGATACCTTTCAGCAATGCTCACCTCCTTCGCGGGCGTTTTGGGCAAAAAGAGAGGGGGCATCCGTTCCCACGCTTGGGAGCGAATCCCCCCTAAAAATAGCAAAAATAGGGGCTCATACCACGAACCCCTATTTCTGCGTGGCTCTTTTTTCGGTTAAGCGTTCCTATGCTACGGCTACGGCTTCGGTCTCTTCGGTTGCAGGCTCTTCGGCTTCGGCTACCACTTCGGCTTCGGCTACCATTTTGGTCTTAGCCCTTCGTTTTACCTTGCCTTTAGGCTTGGCTTCAGCTTCAGCTTTGGCTTTTTGCTCAGCTTGCTCAGAGGCACTGCCCATAAACATAGGCATAACAGTTATTTGATAGCCATTTGAGCTAAAAAGCATTGGAGAAGTCGGACTGGACATTTGGAGATTTACAATACCACCACAAGCTCTTAACACCTCAATGAGGTATTTACCATTTACCGCTATATTGCCTTCCCCGCTTGTCTCCGCCTCAATCTCAGCCTTGCCTCTATCCTCTTTTGCCTCTATGGTCACCTTGCCATTACCCACCGCTACGATTAGCGGTCGGTATAGTGGCTTGGTATCGTCATCATACCAGAAGGTCAAAAGGCTTCGGCTTGCCCTGATTGCCTCTTTAGTATCAAAGCTAGCACTACAGCTAAACTCTTTAGGTATAACCTTGCCATAGTCAGGGAAATTCCCCTCTTGGCAAGGCAGCTTATACCTGACTAGCTCTGTATCAATGACAACATACTTGGCAAGTAGATTGTCATTGTCGGCTTTTTGCTCAATCGCTAGCCTTGTCCTTTTTGCCTTCCGCAAGGCTGGGATTAAGCCTCTAATATCATCACGCTGAATTAAGGCTTCCCATCCTTCGCCATCGGCAAAGTCAAGATTAGCAATAGCGAGCCTGTAGCCATCAGCACCTACTAGAGTTAGCTTGCCTTCCTTTACCTCTAGCTTGAGGCACTGCAAAACTGGTCTTTTCTCATCGCTAGTGGTAAATGGCAAAACTCTAGCTAATGCTTCGGCTAGCTCAATACTGCCGAGGTTTGGCATTATAGCGTTACTTGGAGATACTCGGATTTGGCAAAAGCTAAATGGTATCTCCCCTTTGCCTGTCCTAATCCAAGCCCCTTCAGGTATATAGCTTTGATAGCTACCACAAACCACCTTAATGCCTTTGTCGGCAACCTGCACACCGCTAGCATTACCGTTAGCAGGCACGATTTTAACTATATTGCTACCTGCTAAAGCCTTAAGGTAACTTGTGAAGCCTTTTCGCCCAATGGTAACATCTCCGTCAAAGAGTGTTACCCGTTCCGCCAATACCCTTGATAAAGCATTGACTAGACTGTCCTTGTGAGCTACAAAGCCTTCACCCGAACGCTTGCCCTCTATATTCGCTTGCTCCAATCTATCACCCCCTTTTTTAGATTTCTTAGCAGAGCCTTGCTAAGATTTGATTAGAGCTGGTCAATAGACTAGAACCGCAAGGCTAATCGCAATCCGCAATCCGCTGGCATTGTTTTTGCCTACACTATATATATGAATTTGCGAGGCTAAAATGTGACATCAAAAGAGGCTTATTTGAGCTTTTTTTAGCTCTTTTTGACGGTATCGGCTTAAGTATTGACGCTCTTTGTCATTTAGAGGCTTGCCATTTACCTTTTTAATGGCTATGGCTACCAGTCTTTTGGGACAGCCCACTAGCCAGGTTTTAGCGTCAAGCCATCGGTCAAGGTCTATGGCTTTGTCATCGGCTAGCGTTTGGTATAGCTCTATGGTATTGCCCTCTCCGTCGTCTATCTCCTCATTTAGGCTTGTGGTGGTGAGTAGCCTCTTTTGGCTGTGCCAATACTCCATCACTACATAGCTAGCTACACGATACATTGACGCTTCGGTAAATGGCTTATGTCCGTTATTGCTAGCTACCTCGGCAAGCCTCAAGATGATGTCGTGCCTCAAATCTTCCCTGTCCTCATACCTTGCCTTGATTTGGAATTTGTCCGCTACTTGTATATACTTTGCCCAGTCCATGGTCATATCTTGTTACCCCCTAACTTGGATTTGCCTAGCTAGCTACCACCTAGCTAGGCATTTACTTTTGAGGCAACAGACTGGAGCAAGGAATATAGAAGGCAAGCTGTAGGCTTTGGCTTTGCGATATAAGCAAGCTAATGAAGCTAGCTTGCTGTTTTTTAAGGTGCAAATTTGATGATTTCATTATCAAATAAAAGGATGTTAGGTTTAATTTGAAAACATAGCGTTTTTCTTCTCTCCCCCTTGGGAAGAAACATAAAGCAAAGAAATATATTCGCCTGAGGATAGACCGACTTTAAACCGAATTTAGGCAGTAACGATGGAGCTACCCCATGCCACCAGAGGGCTTTTTTGGGGGGTTAAGGGAAAGGGGCATATAAAAAATGTATCCATTGGGTTTTCAGGGGCTATTTTGAGGCTATTTTGAGGCTAAACGCTGGTGGAGGCTAGCCACTCAAATTGAACCCTGTTCGCTACATATCTCTCAAGAGGTAGAAATCTGAAGCCGGCTTTTGTTAGAGCACTCCTAAGCTCCTCGACTGTGACAAATCCACCTCTCAAGGCATCACCTTCATCAAGGTCACCTAGCCTGACCTTATCGATGTAAACTATTCTAGCTTTTCCTACAAGATAATTATCTAGTGTTACTGAAACTTCGTCGCCGATGGAAAGATCCCGGATTTCCCTATCACTTCTTATTGTCTGGGTAATGCCGTGCTTCCGTAATCTTTGTGATGCCCCCGGCCCTAATATCCTTGTGGTAAAGTGTAAAACCTTGCCTTCAGGCTTCTCGGGTTTGGGGAACAGACTCGCAGTCATAATTCTTACCATTCCTACCATGAGCAATAAGGGTACTAGACTAATGCCAAAGCCACAGATGTCATTAAGACCCTCTTGCCAGGAGTTGAAGCGGTTGTATGCCATCTTCCTTTTAGTTTAAGCTGCTACTTGGACTCTTCTGCTTCTGGTGGGAGCTCTCTTTGAGTAGTGGTGTTGTCTTCGTTTTTCTCTGAAGTATTGCAGGCTAAACTCCGGGTAAAGAGTACGGTGCGGATTTGACCACTGATAGTCAGGGGCTTCGATTCCTTTCCGGGTTAAGCGGTAATACCTTCTTGTTTGGAAGCCTTCGTAGTAATCCTGTGGTGCTGACTTTTCCTCCTTACCAGTTTCCTCTACCCAACCTAATTTCTTGAGCATACCAAAGTAGGTTACCAGGCTATGGTATCGGCACTTGACCAGCTTATACGGAATCCTTCCCAGATGCCACTCAAGCCTCTCCAAGTATTCTGTGTCAGTATAGATAGGTAGTCCCTTCTTGATCCTTGCCTCATTCTCGTAGGCAATGGCGTCCTCGGCATAGGCTCTGTGGAGTGCTCTCTTGTAGTGGAAAAAGATATCAGCCTGGCAGGCACCTTCATCTGGGTCTATCTTCGGGGTTCCCTCAGGCCCACGACCTAAAAGGAACTCACGGATAAACCACCCGCATCCGAAGGGCTGAAGAAAACCTCCTCTGACTGGTGTTAATGTTGCCATTTTTGACCCTCAATCTACTTCGAATATGACTGCCATGAATATGAGCCTCATGCCGAAGGCCATGACGTCGTTTATTTGTTGCTGAATACGATAGTCCATTACCATCTGCTAAAATCTATAAGGGCATGGCGGCTTCTCTTTTCTTGCTTTCTTCTCTTCAAGTTCCCTTAGGTGCTCTTTCAGCCTATTTATACGCTCACCCCAGTAAAGGTCAGGATTTTCGTAACCTCGTTTCCATTCCTCATATGTAGCTATAATACTTCTGGTTCGAGGATAGTCTCCTAGCAGTTCCAATAACCGTTCAGGTGTTAAACCACCAGGTTCATGAAAGTAACCCATAACAAGACAGTTAACCAGCTCATGTTCTGTTAGCCTTTTTATGGCCTCTCCACTATCCTTGGTAGTGAACTCGGTGCGTTGCGCCGGGGAAAGATACAGTTCGGGGTAATCTTTAATGAGTACCTGGGGAGACAACTGAGGAGACCTCTTTTCTGATCTTGGCGGCTCAGGAAACTTTAGCGACCCATAGTGCCTCCTGTCTTTCCACAACCCAACCTCGTACTGGTAAGAGTAGTAGTCTTTAGAGGTTTTCCAATTCAAGCCTTCTATGCTATACCAGCCCTTTTTAACTACACCCAGTGGAGTTACAAAATCGCCGGGGTTGTAGACCTGCAATCCTATACCGCTGGAATGTTCTCTGAACTTTAGGCCACGAAAGTAGAAGGGCTCTAGCCAGTTAGACTGGGTTTGGGGCAGCCTTTCTGACTTACCCAAAGCTGCCCTAGTAAATGTCCTTGTCAAAGTGGCCATGAACATGCCTACTAAAAAGACTCCCATAATGGAAGCGATGGCACCTATCCAGTTATTGTTGTTCTGATAGTTACTGTACATAATTATCCTAACTGGCCAAAGTAGGCCGATGCTGCTCGATACATATCTTCAGCGGTCAGCTCGCGACGGTCAATCAAGTGCAGTGGAAGATATAGCTTAAACTCGTGAATGCGCCGATCCATCAGCCGAGCAAAATAGTTCGCTGCCTCGGTTTTAACCGGGACTCCATATGTTTGTTCACAGTACTCCCTTAGTTTTTCCCTATCGACCGCATCCCAAATCCCGAGTTTGGTCTGCAAGTGTTCTGCCTCGGCTACCCAAAGCTTCTCAAATTCCTGATCACTCAGACCAATTGCTTTCGCTCTTCCTTTCAGTAGCTTAAAACTCTCCTTGGCTTCTGCTAACCAAGGTGTTTCTTTGTATTGTTTTGCCCAATCCCTTATTGCTTGCCGCAGGTTCCCGGTCTCCCTTTCCTTTGCTGTAATTTGTTTCAGCCTTGGCCTTGCTTGGGACAGAAGTTTCCCCCCTTTAGGCTCATAGAGTATTGGCCTTCCTTCCGGCTTGCCTAAAGCTGCCTTCACAACCATTCTTGTTACAGTGGCCATAAACATCCCCACTAAAACCAACCTCAGGAGGGAAACCATGGCATTTGTCCAATCAAAAGACTGTGGAGGTAGATTAGACATAGGCCCAATTTCAGGGCTAGTCCCAGCATCCATGCTCTTGAACCCTTCATCTCCTGTCATTTCTCGCCTCCTATTCATTCCAGAGTTTATGATACCAATCCTTTAATTCTTCAGCGGCGATTTTTCTGTATCTAGCTGTGGTATCAAAGCTTCTATGTCCCAATTGTTCCTGGAGCATCCTTAAGGAATCTCCGGAGTCATCTGTTTTCACAGCGTGAATGGCGAAGGCATCTCGTAACCGGTGTGGCGAGACCCCGTGTCTCTTACCAGTTTCAGGATGGACCATACTAGGCAAGCCTGCCCTCTCAGCCAGCTCATGTATTATCTGCCAGGCGCGAGAGGGCTTTATGCCTAGCAAAGTCTCATTTCTTACGCCACCGCGCTCAATATATTCCTTAATAATGTCTAGGGTTTCATCATCGATTGGAATAGTTCTTACTCTTTGCTGTTCTTCCGCCTTGCTAACAATCTCTGTTACCATTGTTCCACAGCTGGGACAGAATCTTGCCTTTTTAGCCAGCCTGCTGCCACAGGACGGGCAGGTTAATTTTGCCCTCACCTTGAGGTGCTTGATGGTTATGAGGCCTCTGTCAAAATCAATATCCGAGGGCTTTAATGACAGAGCCTCAGAGATACGGCAGCCAGTTCTAGCTAGAATCCTTACGAGCAGTTTGTCTCTGAGGTATTCTGCCTCTTCCTCAAGTCTTGTGATTTCTTCTGGCTCGAGATAGATTTTTGGCATTTATGCACCACTCTACCGCCTTACATCATTTTTCTGACTTGCTTCATATTCCCTAACTCTTTATAGAAAACAGTTGCTTCGTTTTCTGTATCGAACCATTTCTCCCACCTCTCGGGCCTCTCAGCTTCGAGATACCACGGAACCCAAAAAACCTCAACCATAAATTTCTCATCAGTCATTCTGTTTAGTTGTTTCTTCCACGCTCCTGTTTTTAATTCCTGGATATAAGCTGATGCCAGAACCTCCTCTGTGTCAGTGAAATATTGGGACTCAGGGCCAGTCTTCCTAACCCATTTCCTCCGTTCTTCCTCCATCCATGGACCAAAATTGCCCGTCCTGGCAGCTATAATAGCTGCTTGGATAGGGCTGTACTTGGCTTCCTCTCTGGGCTTGAAGGCAGTCTTAAACGTATCTAGTCGCATAAAGCTACCTGTTTGTGGCTCCCAGACAAAGCCTGTAGGGAACTCTACCCAGGCATGTCCTGTCCTCCTGCCTTGTGATTCAACTGAACCGTGAACCAGCTCTCCTTCCTCGGTCTTAATTAGAAACCGCCATGCATCTTCGTAGCAGGTCCCAACCTGGGTCTGAGGAAGTTCTTTACTTTCAGGCAGGAATGAACTGGCCACACTTCTAAAGATAACCCCCACCATACCCATAACCATCACACCAGATACTATGTTTGTCATTATCCCTATAATCTCCGAGAACTCCTGAGGGGTAATGACAAGGTCCTTAGAAGCTCGTAGTATCTGTACCGCGAGACCGGGACTGGCCAGCTGCTGGCTACCATATTGCATCTCTGAGTAGTCCATCATACTTTCCCCACCCTGCTTCCGCTGTCACCTTCTTTGATATTCTCGAGATGGCCTCGCTGTGTTCTCTAGTGCCATCATCTCTGTGTGTCTGGTGATGAGCAAGCTCATGGATGCCTGTATTTAGTGTTGTGCTGAGTCGTTCGAGTCTTTCTGGAGTAATATAAATCTTACTTCCTAAAGTGTCATAGGCACCAATGATATGAAGATGATCACTCAGCTTTGCAGCTATCACGGGCACTTCTCCTGCCACCTCCCTTGCGACTTTAAGGTGTGTCCTCTGTCTGGGAGTTAGTTTCTCCTCGGGGATTCTGTCAATCTTGACATTCATGCCAATTCCCTCCCCAGCTCTCTAATTGCCCCTCCAGCTCCGGCAAATTTTCTCGCTCTGGTAATAGCTCTAATAAATGCATCGTCTAGCTCTGTCTGAAACATTAGACCCGAGTTGTTGATGGTATCCTCTGTGTCAGTGAAATATTGGGCCTGAGGGCTTGGCGCCAATTCCTTTCCCCTCTCATATTCCCCCATCACATATTCCCGGTAGTTGTAGATCGCCTTTTTGGCACTCCGGCGGTAATTTTCAATAGCCTTACGAGCAGCACTTTCATACTTTCGGAAGGCGCGCCATAGGCTATCTGCATAGTTTCTGACTGCCCTCTCAGCCTCCAAAATGTCTTTTGGCCACCATCCATTGAGCCAGGGATTACTCATGCCCTCGGGGAAAGCTGACTCAACCAGTTCCCAGGCTGCGGCCCACTCCTCATCAGTAAGGGGTGACTCTGGACATTTGACTTCCTTACTGACGGAATAACCATGTGTGTGACAGAGGAATCTGATTATCTTACATCCGCCAATGAAGCGAGGAGCTTCCTCTTTGGTTTGGGGGAGTTCTTTCTCCTCATGTCCAAAAACAAGCCTCCCTACTCCTACCATAAACCCAGCCACAAACCCGAGCATAGAGCCAATCAGTATTGCTCTCATCCCTTGCTCAAAAAGGGTGGGGAGCTCAGCTGGCGGCAGTGTCATCTCTACCATATCACCCACATTAACATTCTCAGCCTCTCCAGCATTAACTTCAAGGAAATATCTGACAGGCGTGGCTTCACTTACAATCATTCCGGGTGGTATATCTCTGGCTACACTGGCTACCTCAAGGGCACTACTGATGAAGATAATATCCAGGTTAAAGAGCATTGGGGCGGTAGTAACCTGCGCCGGCATATCATAAGCGAAAACAAATAGCATGCCTGTGCCGGAGGGAATGGATTCTAGCCCTCCCAGTCCTCTTGTTAGCTCAGAGTATGTAGTGGCAAGGGATACCTGCCACTCATTTTCTCTTATCGTGATTGTTCCCTGTCTCGGCATTTATCCTATCTCTTCTCTCTGGCTAATACCTTGTTTAGGCGGTCTGGGTAATCAGTGATAATACCATCTACTCCTATCTCCAGCAGCCTTCGCATACTATCCTCATCGTTCACTGTCCAGACATGCACTTTGATATTCTTTGAATGTGCAGCTTTAAGAAAAGCTTGCGTCACAATGTGATATTTATCATGCCACTCAGGGACTTGGAAGGCATCGGCCTTAGGAGTATAAAAGGGTACCACCTTGAGCTTTAGACAGACCATAAAGTCCCTTAGCTCACTTTCGCTAGCACCAGTGGCGGTATCACCATCTAACGCTCTGAACCTCTTCATCACCTCATAATACCGGGAAACAACTAGGACCTTATCCACCATCCCTGCTTCCTCTATCAATTCCAGCACCTTTAATTCGATGGGGGGGTCGAGTTGCTTGATTTCTATATTGATACGGTAGTCGGGAAACTCGGTAAAGACCTCCTTTAATGTAGGGATAGTGATGCCCTGACCACGGTAGGGATAGGTTTTCCCTCCATCAAGAGTAAAGTAATAACCGGCGTCCAGCCTCTTCAGACTAGTCAGGGTTAATTCCTTCACCGCACCTGTTCCATTAGTAGTGCGGTCCACCCTTTCATCATGGATCACCACCACTTCACCATCTTTAGTAGTATGGACATCCAGCTCAAGCACATCGGCACCTAACTCTAGGGCCTTTTTGAAGGCGACTAAGGTGTTCTCTGGGGCAAGCCCTGATGCTCCTCGGTGGGCAATGTTGAGGGGCTCTCTGAAGTAGGCCCTAGTGGGTCTCGGACTAGCTCGAGCTAATAAGCAGCCAGCCAATACAGCCAATACCAACAGCACAGTTAAGGTGACCCCTAGTCTCTTACTCACAGGTTCCCCCTATTTCATAGCTCCCATGACTCCCTTCACCAGAGATCGCATGACCGTACTGACAAGGCCAATTGATACTATGCTTGTCACTGGCTCCAAGAGCCCCACATAGGTTAATCCTCTTATCTCTTCTGTCATTGCTTTGAAGGCGAGGTTAGCAAGGGGTAGACCATATCCATAGTCATTATCTTTTCCTGCTAATACTCCTTCTGGCTTAACGCACAGCACATGAAGTAGGGAAGCAAATCGTTCAGCGACTGACATCGGGGGCATCAACCTTGCTAAGACCTCCTCTGGTACTCCTAAACCATAAGAGGGTCCCTTTACCCGCAATTCTCCGCCGAGGATATTAAGTCCAGTGATAAACGGCACAGAAAAACTTGTACCACTCTTCGCAGTTGTAGCAGTATCATTCTTGCTACTCGCTACAACAATGTTCTCCCCGAAGGTAACCATGTCTGGCTTGGTTAGCCCCTCCTTTGTAGGACCCCTAGAGCTAAACTCGCTGATAACAAATGGCTCATAACCACAGGAGCCGACTGCAACAACAAATTCTTCACAGGCAGGTGAGATGATCGTTCCCTGGTGAGGACCATCATTACCTGCTGCAGCTATTACATATATACCTCTCTCTATTGCCTCTCGGCAGGCTGTCCTAATAGGATTATAGGAATCTCCATCATCAGGTGACCCAAGACTAAGGTTTATTGCAATGCGTGCCATTGCGGGTTCTGTTTCCCTTAGGAGAATGCAGTCATCTATGGCCATGACGACACTCTCCTCAGTGCCATATCCGGTACTATCAAGGACTTTAAGATTAAGGATACCACCTTTTGGAACCACGGCTGCTACAGCTGAGGCTACCCCTGTTCCATGATCATACTTATCCTCCATAGGGTCACTGGTATAATTTTTACTATAGACAACTCTATCCTTTACCATTTCGTGGGACTCCCTAATGCCTGTATCCACCACCGCTGCATTAAAGCCTTCACCATACAGAGGCATCAACCTCCTCAGTTCTTCAATTCCAGTAGCAAAGACCATTTCTTCCAAGGAAAATCTTGGGGTAGCAGCAACAGGTTTTGGTGGGGTTACTGGAGCAGATACCCTCTTCACTTTTCTAACAATGAATCCTTGGGACACGAGTCGCTCTACTTGGCTCTGTGAGAGCGTGGCAAACACAATCCTAGTGTTCCTCGCCGCCTGTATGTCCTTGCCCCCCACTGAGACTACAGACTTCAGGGTATATTCATAGTCAGGTGAGTAAACTGAGTATCTCATCTCCAAATCTCAAACACTCCTTCTCTGTCTGTGATAGCCCCAGGACTTTATCTACAATTGCATATCTCATACATAGCCTTCTTCAGACAACACTTATGGTATATGGAATGTTCCGATTACTAAATCTTTAATGATTAGTCTGAACCAGTCACCACCATATATTTCCAAATGACCATAGGAATCCGTTCCGAATATTGCTAAGCGTTGAATCATGGCTAGATACAAATCATAGGTACCATATAAACCTACAGGAGGTTCTGACAAACGCTGCGGCGGTGTGATTATGGCTCCAAGCTGGTCCATGTCATATATGCTAGTACTCACAGTTAGCAGGTTAGGGAATCTTATTAACTGAGCCAAGTATGGCCTCAGGAAAGGCATGTCATGAATGCCTGGCTCGATTAAATCACTAGGCTCGGGGAGTGGCACTGACAGGGGTGGCAACGCAGCTATACTCTTAGCTACTACGTGGTCCCAGTAACTGCACATTACTGACATCAAAGGATAGTTCGGGTCGAAATACTGATTGCCTTCTGGGATTTTAATATAAAGCCGATAAAGGTAGTAGTAACCTGCTGCTTCTGGTTTGTATAAGCATCTAGGAACCACAGCACCAAGTAGTAGCCCAGTTGTTTTACAGTAGTCCATAAGATAATTCCAGCTAAATTCAGTTGGTCTAACTGACAGAAATTCAACTGGTATTCCTGTTGGAATGGGTGTGAGGGAAACATCAATTCTGTTTTCACCCACCCTTGGGGTTATCCATCGCAGTGTATGTGAAGCATACCCATTCTTCTCGAATACGAGACCATATATTTCACCAGCAATTAAGTCTGGAATATAATACATCCCACTGGCATTGCTATAAACTACTACACTAGTGTCCATAAGGGAAACTTTTACACCAGGCACTGCTAAACCTGTTGTGCTATCAGTTATGCATCCAAAGATATATGTTGAGGGGGCAAGTGTTAGGCTAACATCTTCAGTGGCTTGGTAGGCAGCAATGAGCTCTCCAGCCACATAAACATCAAGATAAACATGATAGGTACCGGCAATGGCTGGCATGGTTACTGTAAAATCGACATCTTTCTCTTGACCGGCAGTCAGAGTAAAGGACTGAGTCTTTGATGCTGCTTTATCCCCCTCATACTTACCCAAATAAAGCTCAGCACTGTAGGCAAGG
>Ga0172362_10005021_pt1 | contig 11470 bp, 13 predicted proteins | sample LakKivs1_kivu2a2_FD_114534 | JGI IMG/M metagenome (GOLD analysis project Ga0172362, IMG submission 114534) | Sediment microbial communities from Lake Kivu, Rwanda - Sediment s1_kivu2a2 | ecosystem: Environmental > Aquatic > Freshwater > Lake > Sediment | place: Rwanda: Western Province, Lake...
AAAAGAGGCTTTGTTAAGTATATTCATTGCAACTAAAATATGAAAGAAAATCATTCCGATTATTGCGATTCCCCTCATCGTATCTATTTCCCAGTATCGCGTCTTCTTCATTTAATTTAATTAAAACTAAAGCTTTATAAAATAATGTCAATACTTCTTAATTATGGCTACTGCAAGAAAGAATACAAACCCTAGATGGCTTGTTTTGGTTCCAATTATATCAATTATTTTAATCTCTTTGATAATTATGGGCTATTATTTTGTTAAGATGGATCACGTTACTCAGCCGCAGATTGCAGTTATTCCAGTCTATGGAGAAATTGCATTATCAGAATCATCATTAGCAGACGGGGCGCATGAAATTGCAAGCCAAATTGAAAAGGCAGACAAGAATCCAGAAATTAATGCAATAATACTTGAAATAAATTCTCCTGGTGGCGGAGTTGTCGCTTCAGAAGAAATATCAAAAGCAGTTGACAATGCGAAAAAGCCAGTTGTTGCATGGCTAAGAGAGGTTGCAGCATCAGGCGCATATTGGATTGCATCATCAACAGACAAGATTGTTGCAGATCCAGCAACAATAACTGGAAGTATTGGAGTTACAGCATCATATTTAGAATTTTCAGGCTTAATGGAAAAGATGGGCGTAGGCTATGAAAGGCTAGTCACAGGAGAATACAAGGATCTTGGAACTCCTTACAGAAAAGCCACAGAAAATGAAAAATTAATGTTCCAGCAAAAGATTCAAACAATTAATGAAATGTTCATTAAGAAAGTTTCAACTGGCAGAAATATGTCTGAAGATAAAGTCAGGGAAATTGCAACAGGAGAGATTTTCTTAGGCACACAAGCAAAAGATCTTGGCTTAGTAGATTTTCTTGGAGGAAAAGCTGAAGCTCAAGCAGTTGCAGAACAGCTAGCAGGCGTACAAAATGCAAAGCTAGTCACATTCAAAAAGAAAGTCACATTAATGCAATTATTAACAGCAAGCGCCAAGGAAAGCTTTTACTCAATTGGCCTTGGCATTGGCGACAGTTGGAAAGCCATGGCAGAAGATCAGGATGTTGCATTAAAGGCTCAGCTTGGATAAAATGGTAAATAATATCACAACCCGCGAGCTAATCATTGATAGAGATGTTATTAATCTTCTTTCAGATGCAAGAAATGAATTAATGGACAGTGTTGGCCCAAAAAGTATTCTTGACGAGTACGAAAATCCCATTGATGATTCAATTAGCTGGCTAAATACTTCAAGAAAAAAGTTAGTTTTATCCAGAAAGCTAGAAGATTATGAGTTAAAGTCAAAGCAAGCAAAGAAATTGGAAGATAAAGTAGCAATCAAAGCAGTAGCAGACATAAAGAAAGCAGTTGAGGATTTGCAAATATGCAAGCAACTGTCTGCAAGCGTTAAGTCTGGAGATCAAAAAGAATTTCTTAAGTTAAAGGGAGAAGCAATTAAGAAAATTAATGAAGCAATTCAAAGAATGAATGATTTAGCAAAATTAGAAATAAGAGCAGGATAAAGTTAATTCTAAAAAATAATTAAATTTAAAATAAAAAATAAATTAACTAGGGCTCTATTTGCCCCAGTGTGTATCAAACATGTTCTGCATTACATTTGCGAAATAAGGTGTGTTAACCCATAAGCCCATATCATAGGATGGGTGAACTTCCTTGTCGTCCATTAACATAAAGACTAATTGCTTGTTGTCAATGATGCAGAATCTTGACTCCATTTTCTTGATTGCTCTTACTTCAGCAATACCCTTTAGCTTGCCAATAACTTCCTTAGTATTGTCTGTTACTGGAGCAGCAATCCTAATCTTTACTCCTCTTGATTTTGCTTTTTCAAGTAATGGCTTTAATGCTCTTACTTTTCTATTAAGGCCTTCCTCTGTTGTTATAAGAGAAATACTTTTTTCTGCTTCCTTAACAAGCATTGCAATGTGGTCGTATATATTGTGTCTTCCCTTTAATGCACCAGAGAAATCTGTTGGCTGCATTGGTTCGATTCCCTGCTTGTACAATAATGCTAATTCTTTTAAAATATCAGAGTCATGCAATTCATTTAATCTTGTTGTCCTGTCAGCAACCATTTCATGCAATCTTTTTTCCACTCTGTCTAAAACTTCGTGAGGGGAAATAGCCATGTATTTGATTGGCTTCTCAGGTTTGACAATAACAAAGCCTTTTCTTTCAAGGCTCTCGAGAACATCATATGTTCTGGATCTTGGAACGTCTGCAATATCAGATAGTTCTCCAGCAGTTGAAACACCTCTTGACAAAAGTGCTGTCCAGAGCTTTACTTCATATAAATTTAGACTAAATGCTCTTCGCAGTTTGCTTAAAAATTCTTCATTTACAATCATTTTTTACCCCCAGTTAAGCTAAATTAAGCATGTATCTACTACTTTATATATGTTACTCTTTTTTATGTCTACTCCGTGAACCTGACAATATTTCACAAAGCAGTAGTAGACGTTTGCTTTACGTCGCAAAACTGTTTTTGAGTATTAATTTAATAGAGGCGTATCTGATTTATAAATGTTTCTATTTTTCATTACTGCAAAGTGACAATAAAGTGATTATAAAGCATTTTTGAGGCGTTTTTAGCAATATTGGCGACGTATGCCGGTTTTCGAAACCTTTATATATTATAACTGTGTTATAATCGGTATACACCGGCCATATATGGCTGTCATAAGGATGAACAAAATGAAAGATAACATTAAGGAATATACAATCACGAAAAAGCTGGCTAAGCAAGGAGATAATTCAATCCTTGTCATCCCAAAGGATCTTAAGGAGGATCTCAAACCGGGGATGTTAGTAAAAGTCATATTCAATGTTTTAAGGAGTTAAAAATGGTCACTAAAACTAATAAAGAATTGGAAGAAAACATAAGTAAAGATGTAAAATTTAGCATGATAGCTAAAACTTTTGAAAATAAAGAAGATTACCAGCAATTTTTAATTGTGCTTAATAAGCTTAGACAAGCAGACGATACTTATGGTACTACATTTGCGATTCAACAAATACTAAACCATCAATATTGTTATAAAGATCAAGATACAAAACAAATCCAAAAAATAACTAATATGATTGATAAGAGTGAAGATAAGGACTACTGTGCTTTTTTAGCTAAATTTAGTCATGATTTTATTGAACTTTTTAATTCTGAACATAATCAAGGAGTAATGAAACTAACTCTGGAAGAAGCCCTTAAGTCAGTTGAAAAAAATTATCCTAAATTTAAAGAAAGTTATGATCTTATTAAGAGAAATACTTTTAAGGGAGCAGCAGAAAAAGCATTTTTCTGGGGAATACAAAAAGATGGCGATCCAAAATTTAAAGAATTTTGTGATAAATTAAGTAAAACAGTTTATTTAGCAGATAAGCTAGGACTAAATAATGAGAACGCTATAAATGATTGCACTCGAAATATATATGAATTAATTAGGGCAGTTGATAGTTTTGATTCAGAATATATTAATTGGCTTTCTCAAGATAAATTAACAGATTCAGCAAAAAAGGGAATTATAGCAATTAGGGTAGCAAGTGATAATAAATTACTGCAGTATTTAAGAAGTACAAAACCCGAATACATTAACAAAATATCTAATCAATATCTTGATGATGTTGGGGGTTTTGAAGAAGTAATTAGTGGATTAGAGTTAATCTCAAGAAAAGTAGGTAAATATCAAGATATGTTGCTTGAAAATATAAGGCCTAACTTTTCAAAATATAAACTTGAAAATTCATTTAAAAATCTAACACAATTAGGTTCAGATAATTTTGAAGAGATAAAGTCAACTAATTTCACAATAGACAGCAATAAGAAAGTAGATGAATTTTTCAAATTTGTTGAATTATTTAAAACAACAAAGGATCTTTGCATTAATTTAAATGACTGGACAGAAAAAACAGATATTAAGAAAGCTAATAATTATTTAATTAGCAAGGTTAAGCAAGAGTTCCCAAATATTGAAATAAATGAACTATTAAAATTCCAGTCTTACCTCAAATATTTGAAAGAAGGGGATGATTTTTCACAATTTATTAGAGATGTACTCAACAAAAAGATGCCTCAAGGCTATGAAAAAACACTTCCAAGCCTAGAAGTTCCTTTTAAGTTTGAGGAAAAGGCAGATCCAGCTGAATTGCATGATCAATTATTTGAATTAACAAACTATTATGAAGCACTTACTAAAAATCAGTTTAAGGAAATTGAGCAAAATAAGGACTTGAAATATTATCAAGAAATTGCAAAAGAAATGTACGATGGCATAAAGGCATGGAAACAGAAAAACGGACATAAAGTCCAAGAAAATTCAAGAAATATTAAGGAAATTGAGCCAAACCTTGAAAGAATAATGAATACTAAAGAAGTTGAAACAAGAGATGGATTAATTTGCTTTGATCCTTATAATTTTGAAGACCAGCTTGTTGCTCTTGCTAGAGTCCGGTCCTGCTTAAGTCCTGCTGGATTATGCTTTGACCATACTAAGCACTACATGACAGATGTTCCAAATGTATTCTTTGCTGTGTTTAAGGCAGGAGAAAAGAAAAACATAGTTGGAAGAGTAACAATTGCTGTTGGATATGATGCTGAAAATGGCCAGCAGTATGTTGCACGGGTTGCAAATAACAATTATTCAAACTTACCAATTTCAAATAAGACACTGGATACAGCAGTCAAAGAGTACGCTAAACAATTAGGTGCAAAGTTCAAAGTATCTGGAGAAATGACTGTTCCAGGAATGGGCCAAGAAGTTTATGATGATTTTATGAGCCCAACAGAAAAAGCAGATGTTATCACAATAGTAGCGAGGGATATTGACACGAGAGGTTAAAAAATGATGTTTGAAGTTGTCCATCAGGCCCAAGTATGCGTTGTCTGGTAAAGGAAGGCTCCGCATAAACGGCAATTATAATTTAGGCCAGCAGTTCCGCTTAATGGCCCAAGATTATCATAAGGCGAGCTAGTATATTCACCCTTAACAATGCCGCATTCTGGGCAATCATATGCCTGTGTGTGTGGATGACCCTCATACTTGCAGTCCTTGCAAACATACTTTTTAATTTCAGGGTTAATTATTGCTCCGCCAATCTCAATTCCCTCAAATTTTGAATTTGGGTGCTTTTCACATACAAGATCATCAATTGAATTAACAATCAATCCTTTTTGTTTAGCTTCCTCTATTTCTGTTGTTCTTATTAATTTATCAAGCCTGGCTCTTTTTTTGCGTAAATCATCAAGACACATATTTTTGAAAACATTTAATAGATATTTAAAGAATTGTTTAGTTAAGCACATATTGGCAGAGTAAGCATACAAAAGGTTTAAGTATTGTAATATCCTAAAGTAAGTTATGGCACAAAGAAGTGATTATCTTTGGCAGTAAAAGAACGATTTTCTTAGATAAAAGTAAAGTTGGTGGTTTTCGGTGGCCTTAAGATAGGTATCTTTGGAGGCATTGGACCAGAAGCAAGTTCAGAACATTACTCTAAATTAGTTGCTGAAATACAAAAAAGATGTAATATTAAGTCTAACTTAGATTTTCCTCAAATAATCATAAATAGCTATCCTGCACCAGAGTTGATCTCAGATAATATCACAGAAAAAGACTTGGACTCATATGTTCAAGCACTTAAGGAATTAGATTCTTTTGAACCAAATTTTATTGTTATGGTATGTAATACAATTCATTTGTTCTATGATTATCTTCAATCAAAGATAAAGGCAAGAATTCTTAATCTAAGGGAAGAAGTCAAGCAAAATTTAATTGATAAGCAAATTAAGTCTGTTTTAATTATTGGGACCTCAAGAACAATAAAGCAAGGGCTTTACAGATTTGCAAGTATAAAGACATTTGAGCCAGATGAAGATGAGTTAAAAGAATTGACTAGTGCAATCTTTAACTTTAACAAAGGGGTTAATAAATCAGTTCAAGTACAGAAGACAATGAAGATTTGCGATAAGTACTTGAAGCTGGGAGCTGAGACAGTAATTCTTGGATGTACTGAATTTGCAGTTATGCTCAAGGATCAAAGCATTCCAAAGATAAATACAATTGATATTTTAGTTAATGCGACAATTAAAAAGTTATTTGAGTGCTCTTAATTATATCTTAATCCTAAGGCCTTGCCAAATATCTTTAAAGCCAAGTTTGTGATATAGATTAATTGCTGAGTTCTTAGAATATGCATAAATATTAACATAATTAATCTTCCTTTTCCTAAACCACTTTAATGAAAGATCAATTAGCTTCTTGCCAATTCCCTGAGACCTGTACTTTTCAATAACAAACAAGTCACAAATAAGCCCAAATTTCTTAATTTTGTTTAATTTGTCTTCATCTTTGTAGATCCAGCCAAGTGAATAACCAATTGGCTTCTTATTGTCAAAGACTACAAACAAAAACCCAGGATTTTTCTTAAGGTTCTTTTCTATTTTCTTATAATTGTTTAATTTTCCTGCTTTCTTGTCAGCCAAGGGATTAAACTTGTCTGACTCATATAAGAAAAGCTGATTAATCAAATTCTCATAAGTTTTAACTTCTCTTTTTGGGATTTCTTTGATTTCTATCATATTCAGTTATTTTATCAAGCCCATAGCCTTCATTGAATCAAACTGATCCTTGGTTACTAGCATAGCATTGAATTGTATCTTTGTGTCATTGTAGACTTTTTGAAGGGCAAGGTTGACTATTTGCTTGTCAAATGAGTCTCCGATTATGACTATCTTATTGTCAGATCCCTTCATTGCATAAATATCATAGTTTCCTTTGTATGTCTTGTCCATTTCCTGTCTAAGGATCTGGAGAGGGTCTGCAGGTGTGCCAACAATTAAATTAAATAATTCAGAATAAATTGGAGTGTTCTTCAATAGCTTGTATATTGTGAACTTGCCTTGCTGCTCCTTCATAACTAAACCAAGAGGAATAAGCTTCTTTACTATACGATATGTTGTGGCTAGGCTAATGCCTGACTCTCTTGAAATATCTCTAAGATAAAAAATATCATCTTTTCTCAAAAGCTTCTTAAGAACTTCAACTGTCTTAGAATCAAACAAGTTTGAAAGTAATACTGAAGTCTCAGCCATGTTTTTTATTTTCCTCCTGAGAAAATCTGAAATCTGCTAATCTCATTGCCGTCTTAGGTCGAGGCACTGAGTTAGCCAAGCAATTTGTCCCCCAATTTATTTGGGACAAATTGAGATTTTGATTTTCATCTCAAATATCACAGCGAAGTTTTTTGTAAATTTGGCCATGATAAATTTTTTTGAATGTACTTTCTTTAATTGTATGTTGTATTTAAATGTTTCTCTCTTGGAAATATGTTCTTACTTAGGAACACAATATTTGAACCAATTTTCAGATGTGAAAATAAGTTTCAGAAAATATTTTCCAAATTTGAAATCGACATAACTAAGACGATACAAATTTGAAACAAAAAATATTTTCACAACCGACCAATAGAGTCAGTGAAAATTTTGAACCTGAGCAAGTAAAATTCTTAAAAAATTCCCCTGAAAAAGATTTTCCTAGCCAATATAAGATTCTGGATTTTTCTTTTCATCTTTCTCAGTATGATCTAATTGCTTAACATCGCTAAGCTGTTTTTGAGAAAGATCCTTAGCCATTTTGTCCAAAGCTTTCTTCAAATCTTTGTGAGTGTCAATATAGTTTTGGTCAACAACAGTAAATCCATTTTTGTGAGCATAAAACAAAGGTGTCCTGTGCATTGCTAGCCAGCTTCCAATTTCCTCATACTTGACTTGGACAATAGCCTTCTTCATTATGTCTGTCAAAGGTATTGGCTGTGGAAGCATCTGAACTTGCTGTTTATCATCTTTTTTACCAAATAACATTAGTTTCGCCCTCTTTGAGTTTCATATAATTCCTTAACCCTTTTAATATTATCTGCATCTTCTGGTCTTCGATCTTCCCTAAAGTTAACAAACCTTGGGAATCTTAAAGCAAAGCCAGAGCTATATGCAGGAGACTTTTGTATTTCCTCATAAGCCACTTCAATAACATACTTTGGCTTTATTACAACTTCTCGTCCCTTTTGCTCAATTATCAATGGCTTAAGGATCCTTGTAAGTTCCTTGTATGAAAGACCTTCTTCTTCCTTTTCCTTAACTCCAGTTGACATTTTGCCAATTTCCAAAAGATCTCCTGTCTCAGGATCCCTGCAAGCTAAGATAAAGGATGAAAGCCAATTAGCCCTCTTGCCAGTTCCCCATTCTGCCCCAACTATGACAAGCTCAAGTGTTTCCATAACTGGCTTTAGCTTTACCATGTTGCCGACTCTTGAGCCTGGCTTGTATATTGCCTTTAAGTTTTTCATCATCATTCCTTCATGCCCAGCATTTAGTGCCTCTTCATAAAATGCTTGTGCTTTTTCTTCACTATCTGTAACAAGTACCCTTGAAAGAATAATCTTATGTTTGATTGGCTTGATTATTGCACTTAACTTATGCCTTCTTTCCTCAAACTCTGTGTCAATGAAAGACTTGCCATTGCAATAAATTAAATCAAATATATTAAGCTCAACAGGGAACTCCTTGAGCATTTCCTCAATCTTGTACTTTCTCTTTATTCTTTGGCTAATTTGCTGAAAAGGCCTGCTTCTTCCTGTCTTTGGATCATAACCAATTGCCTCTCCCTCGAGAATTGCTTCCTTAACATTAACTGCCTCAACAATAGCTTCAGCAATTTCAGGGAACTGCTTTGTAACATCCTCAAGCCTTCTTGTAAAGATTGTTACGTTTTTCCCATCTTTATGAACTTGCATTCTAAATCCATCAAATTTCTGCTCTAAAGCAGCTGGCTTTCCAACTACTTCAAAGCCTTCATTAATATCCTTGACTCTTTGCGCAAGCATAACCTTGATTGGCTTGCCAGTTACTAGCTTGATTTCCTTTAATCCTTCTTCTCCTTTTTCTTTGGCAACTAAAGCAACCAAACCATAATCTGTTGTTAAGTTATAGGCAATCTCAACAGATTCAGGAGTAACATTAAAAGCAGCTGAAATAGACTCCTTTAAGACTCCAGCTCCAACTCCAATTCTTAATTCCTCAAGAACTGTCCTTATCAAATATCTGGCTGATAATGCATCAGCAGATGAAAGTAATTCTGCAAATAATTTTGTTTTCCTGTCAACTGTGCCGCTGCCTTCTAATTCAGTGATTTTCCTAAGATTGTGAATGACTTTTGCTGTTGTTAGTTCCTCTTCAAACAAAGTGGTTTGCTTCTTTTTCTTCATTAGCTCTTCCCCAACCTTGCCAAGATCTCCAATCTCCCTCCATTTCCTGTCAATTGTCTTAGTTGATTCCCCAGATACAGCTGAAAGGGATTTGATGATTAGCCTTGCAGCCATTCCCATTTCCTTTTGCTCCCAATCTGGGAAAACTCTGCCCTGCAAAAGAAAAGTTAATTCCTCTAATTCCTTCTTTGGAACTTTTTTCAAGAAAAGCGAGAGTATGTCAATCTTCTCAAGTATCTTTGAGGTTGATTCTAAGTCCTTGTAAACCGTGGCCAGGTCTGAGTATTGCATTGATTAAATATGTATAGCTTGAGAATATAAATTTAATTGATATTTTGTATTAAGTAGGAAATCTGCCAATCTTAGTGCCTTTTTAATTGGGGCACTAAGTTGGCCAAGCAATTTCATCCGCGCTAGCTTGGATGAAATTGAGATTTTCACTTTCATAATCATCAATAAGTTTTTATAATCTGAAGTTAGTTTATTAATTGAGGCCACGATGGAGACACTTGATTGCATTAAGGCAAGAAAATCTGTTAGAAAATTTAGCAGCAAAGAAATATCACAGCCAGTTCTTTATTCTATTTTTGAGTCAGCTACTTATGCTCCTTCAGCAGGAAATACACAGAATACACGGTTTATTGTAATTGAGGATGAGGAGACAAAGAAACTTATTGCTGGAGCTGCACTTGAGCAGGAGTTTATTGCTGATGCTCCAGTTGTAGTCGTTGTATGTTCTGTTAATGAAGGTTTGAAAAGAGAGTATGATGAAAGAGGAGAAAAATTATATTCACATCAAGGAGCTGCAGCAGCCATAGAAAACATGCTGCTGGCTGCAACTGACCTTGGAGTTGGCTCTTGCTGGATTGGAGCATTTACAGAAGCTGAAATTAGGATGGCTCTGAGAATTCCAGATGATATTTCAGTTGAAGCAATTATTCCTCTTGGATATTCAGAGGATGATGAAAGGCGGCCTCACAAAGCAGATCCAGCAGATTCATTTTTCTTTGGAGCCTGGGGAGACTCAAAGCGCGCAAAAGATATTTTCCCTCTTGGCAATGTTGCTGTTGAAGCATGCAGAAAAAAAGCAAAGCAAGTAATTGGAGAAATAATTGAAAGGGCTAAAAGAAGGCATCACGCAGTACAAAAAGGAATAAGACCAAAGCTTTGATCTTTAATCTTGTTTTAGTTTTTATTTATTTTATTTACTGAACATAGCCTAGCTGCATCATTATTGCAAGTACAAACAAGATAAGCACAATTAATGTCAAGACTTTTGCAATGTATCTTGCTCTGTCCTTGTCAAGAACAATTCTCTTTATGTTTAACTTAGGCAGCTTAACCTTTGGCAACTTAAATTTAGGAAAACTGAGCTTCTTTTTTACCATGAATAAATAAGCTTACTGAGGCTATAAAAGCATTTTGCTAGCTGAGAGAATAATAAAAGTAAATTAAAGTCGATCATATATTTCTTCTATGTCCAATTTTAAAGACTAAAATAATGATTTGCTTATTATCAATATCTAAAATTACCCGATAATCACCAACGCGTAACTTATAACCGGGCTCACCAACAAGCTTTGTCACAAATGATTCAGGTCTTATCCTTATTCTTTCAAGAGCAGAAATAATTCGCGCTTGTACATTATGCTCGAGCTTCTTCAAGGCCTTAAGTGCTTTATCTGAGATGATTACTTCATACATTGAGATTCAGCTCTTTCTTTACTTGAGCTAAAGTATGGAATTTTCCAGCCTTTATTTCAGCTCTGGCTTCTGCAATTTCTTTTTTAGTTTCTTCAGAAAGTTCTGTTGTATCTTCAATTAAATTCCAAATTAATTCTTCATAGCTTTCTTTTTCATTGATTTTTATTGATTTTAATCTTTCAAGTAAGTCATTGCTTATTTGAACTGTTGTATTAGCCATAGTGATTATATAGTTGACTATAGTATATAAATGTTTGGTTTTATATCAAATCTAAATGCTTGTGAAAAGTATAAAACGGACCCCGCGTTCGCAGGATCCAGAATCCACAAAGACAACTTTGGAGGTGCTTGTGGGAGTATGATTTTGCAAATCCTCTTCAGAACTTGCATTGAACTTTTCAAAAAAATAAAAAAATGAAGGAGAGCAAATGCCCCCCTATCGGATAATTTACCTCCTTATCTGATCATCTCAATTCCTAATTCACGATTCATT
>Ga0172362_10005023_pt1 | contig 11469 bp, 13 predicted proteins | sample LakKivs1_kivu2a2_FD_114534 | JGI IMG/M metagenome (GOLD analysis project Ga0172362, IMG submission 114534) | Sediment microbial communities from Lake Kivu, Rwanda - Sediment s1_kivu2a2 | ecosystem: Environmental > Aquatic > Freshwater > Lake > Sediment | place: Rwanda: Western Province, Lake...
TAATTCATGAGAATACCCACGATTCACAATTGCATCTGTATATAAAACGCTTGCACCTCCACCGGCAATCAGGGTCAGAATTCTTCCTTGTGAATTTAAAACAGTGAATTTAAGACTTGCCCCAGTTGATTCATCAAATTCTTTTATTTTATCTTCAATAGGGAAACTATTTTTATGTGAATTAGGTTGTGATTCAATTAATTTTTGATATTCTTGTGGAAGGAAACTTACGCCACAACTATCTACTTCAACTGCGAAGTCAACTGGATAAAAATTATCTCCTGATAAAACAATGGGATTTACTTCCAACATATTCGCGAAAATATTATCAAACATTTTATCTAATTTTTGGAAAACCGGGATTAAGCGACTATCGGCTTCAATCTCATCTAAAGAATAAGTAATTTGAGCATTTTGATATGGGTTATCACAATGTATTCCTCCATTATCATTGTAAATATATTGTTTCTTTCGATTGTCCAGCTTTATACAAAAATATTTTTCTGCTTCAATTGGAATCTGTTTTTCAAGAATAAAATTAGTATATTCCGACTTTTCAGAAATAAAATCCTTTATTTTTTCAAAACTTGTATTAATTTGGATCAAGCCTTTTTTACCACGACGTTTAACATATTGATCAACCTTTACAACAACTTTATCATTTTTCTCAATAAATAATCTGATTTCTTCATCAGAGGAATTACCGAGATTTATAATTGGCCAATTTTGATCGTAAATCTTTTTAGCAGTGTATTCTGATAATTTAATGTAGGGCATAATGAAAAAAAACATTATTTTTTTACGAATTTTTCTAAATGATCAAAAAAAGTGAAAAATAATGACTTAAAGACTAATAGACTTATAATCAAAAAAATGGGTATTCCACAATATTTTGGCTGGTTATCTCGAAAATATGATCTGATCTCCGCATCAGTCGAATGTATCCAGCACTTTTATTTTGATTTTAATTGTTTAATTTATCATTGTTATGCTCATCTAGAGTATAAAAAACTGGTTAAAAAAACAGTTCCGGAAAGACAATCGGAATTGATTGAAGAAGTCTTAAAATATACAAAACATATAATTGATATTGTAAAGCCGGCTAAATCAGTGACTATTTGTATTGATGGAGTTGTTCCTATGGCAAAGATGCATCAACAACGTTTGCGTCGTTACAAGAGTCCCATATTTAAGGAGTGGGAGAGTAATATTAAGAAGAAATATGGAGTTTTCCAGGAGGAGTTATTGGACACCAATCAGATTACCCCAGGGACGCCTTTTATGTGTGCACTTGGAGAAGCATTGGAAAATGCTTGTAAAAATAAGTATTTTGGATCTGTGCATTGTGAGGTATATGATGCAAGTCATCCAGGAGAGGGAGAACACAAGGTTCTTAATTTGATCAAGGCCAAAAAGATACCTAAACAGGAAAAAGTATGTATTTATGGTTTGGATGCTGATTTAATAATGCTTTCTTTGACATTAACTGAAAATGATGTTTGGTTAATTAGAGAGAACATGCATATTGGGCGGTCGGAATCAAGTGCAGAATTTTTGTTTATTGGTATTGAGAATTTATCGGAGAGAATTTTTCAGGAGATGTGTCGAGCTTTATCTGAAAAAACGAGTATTACAGGATTTATCAAAGCCAGGCTCATTAATGATTATGTTTTCTTAGGATTTTTATTAGGAAATGATTTTCTTCATTCAATTCCTTCGTTGAGTATTCATCAAGGAGGAATTGATTTTGTGATAAGATTATATTCTTCAAGTTATGCTTCTTGCAAAAATTACTTACTTTCAATGGTCAATAATAAAACAAGAATCAATAATGGATTTTTGAAATCATTATTTGAGACATTGAGTAGTTGTGAAGACCAGAATTTAAAATTTTTGTATCAGAAGAAGAAGATTCCAGTTCCACCTAATTTCGATGATCATTATTCAGAGGAAAAATGGAAATGGGATCGTGTTCCACACAATCCTTTGTTCGAAAAATGTTTCTCCGTTATTGACTATAAGAATGCTGGATGGCGTAAAAAATATTATGAGTTGTTTTTTGATTTCAATATTGATGATGAAAATAATGTGAAGTGTTTGGATGATATTTGTCAAAATTATTTTGATGGAATGATGTTTGTAGCTCGTTATTATTTTGATGGAGATGTAAGTTGGAATTGGTATAATCCATATCCAGTTTGTCCATTTGCAAGTGATTTAAATCGATATTTAAAGAAGATACCAGATGTTAATTTGATCAAACTGGAGAAGGGAATACCTTTTACTCCTTTTGAACAATTGATGATGGTTTTACCGAAAAAGTCATCGGGACTTTTACCGGAATGTTTATCACGTGAAATGAATGGAGAGAGATTGGCTTTATATTATCCGGATGAATTCGAGTGGATTGCTTGGGAGAAAACGATGTTATATTCGATTGAACCGAAGCTTCCTTTATTGGATATTCCAAGGATAAGGGGAGTGGTGGAGGAAAACAAATCTAATTTTTCCGAAAGGGAGAAGAAATTAAACAAAGTGGAAATGTGATAAAAATTATCTTATAATATTTAATGATATCACCAATTGCAGTTTTGTTCATAATTTTTTTACTATTATTAACTACTTTTTTTGTTTGGGCGATTAAATCAAAATATGGTAAAACACAGGAGAATTTTACAACGCCGACTGCCTTGAATGCTCCAGTTGGAACTAATTTAGAAGGAAAGGATTTTTTGGTAGGGAATAGATATCCGATGAGACCTGATCCACCGATTGTTGCAAAAAATGCAAAAGTTGAATTCAGAAAACCACAGTGGTTATATGATGGAATTTGGGGAGAAAAATGTGAATTGGATGGTGAAGGTTTTGAGAGATGTAATTGGGAAAATATGTCAGCTTATTATCCATTAGATAAGAAGGGTTTCAGTTATGGGGCAGATAAATTTTTCCATGGACCTGCGAAGAGGATAGCAATTGGAGAACAAATAGTTTCACCACCGGATTGTCCGGCAAATGCACCAATAAATGATTCAGGAATTACTTATCAGGAAGCATATGAACAAAATCCACCAATTTATTTAGCGAAACCAACACTTGAAGATATTTATGGATTCAATCCGTTAGTTCAGGATAATAATTTATATCAGTATCCACCTGTTGCAATTGGAACATTATAATTATAAATCTAATGATAAATTTTTTTATCATTAGAAATTAATATGGATTACACTTATTTAATAATATTTTTTATCGCTCTCATTTTATATTTTTTGGACCGACTCCACAAATCTCCTTTAGTCAAAGAAAATTACGAAAATTTTCCATCTATTAAATACGGAGTGAACTATGGAGCACCAAGTCCAGAACCACTTGCTAGTCAAGGATTAACAAACATTAAAATACCAGGACAACCTAAATGGAAAACTGGGTTCAGAAAATTTACTCCTACTCCTCCCAATCCAAGATGCAGTGTTACTGTTTTAGGAGAAAATTGTTCAAATTATCCTCAGGATACAACTAATAATCAATATCAATCTATTTGTCAGAGATCATATGGAGAATATCCGGCTGGTTTGCAAGATTTTAAAGCACCACTTTTTGTCATGGGTAAATCTTTAACACGATCAAGAATTTGTCGCCCAATTTATAACCCTCCAAAAACTTCATAAACCTCCATAAATATAATAATCTTCTGTAGCAAAATTAATTGAACGGTTTTTGTATCGATTCTGAAAGAACGCGTTCGACATAGCTACTTGTTTATGATGATGTGGATTTCCATAGTTTCTATAATTTGCAAAATTAGAAATAAAAGTTTTAGATATATTTCTAACTTTTGGAGGAATATTTTGATTGTGAATTATTTTTGGATCATTTATAATAATCTTTGCTTTTATTTTGATAACTTCCTCTACCTCCTCCTTAATTTCTGGTTTTTTATTTTCAGAATCAATAACAGGAAGAAACTCATTACATTCTTTTAACACAGCATTTTTTATTTCTTCCGGAATAAATTTAAAATCAATTAACTTCTGATTTTCCAAAAACATATTCTTCCTCTCTGTATTAACATTAAGCCACTTATCTAATTTAACTTTGTCTTTTATTATCTCCATTAAATCTTTATCAGACATATGTCCTACAATTGATGGAATATTATCACTTTCATCTCCTTTCAATATTTTTTTCAATAGAATTTCCTCTGCAGAAATTTCCACCTTTGTATTCAATAATTTATTTTGCAAGGACCATATTAATGTTTTTTCATTAACTAACTGTAAATAATCATTATCATTGCTAATAATTACTACCAATCTACTTTTATCAATCTCCCTTATCCGATTTGTTAGAACGGCTATTACATCATCCGCTTCTGCATTTTCAACCTTTATAATCTTGAATTTATATTGTTCTTCTAATTTGGGATAGAGATTATTATAAATATGTTTGAAAATATTTCCAACACTGAATTTTTTATTTTTATAGTTACACGTATTCTTTCTTGTTGCCTTATATTCTCTGAAAATATTCATTCTCCATATAGTTTCACGAGGACAATCCCTTACAATAATCATATTTTCAAATGGAACATTATACATATTTTTAAATTTTAACAAATTTTTCATATAACTTTCATCAAAATGTTTCATAAAAATTTCATTCTCAACCCATTCATAATCATCACAAATTTCTTGATCAGGATACATATTGTTATACCAAATTAATGTTGAGAAAAAACGGTGAAAAGAAACATAACTACTGTCAACCAATAAATATGACTTTTTCAAATTAATGTTATTATTTTTTTTATCCAAACTCATTTTAGTTTAATACTTATATTATTAGGATAGAAATATTTAAACTGATTTATTTTTAACTTTTGTTCCCTAGAAATCTTTTCTAATTCTTTGAGTAAATTATTTGTTGCTTTTTCTGTTTTTGCATTAGCAACTTTAAGTAATTTATTGATAATAATTTTTTCACGAGGATTAACAACACTTTTCAATAATTTAACATAATCATCATGACCTCCTATAAAATCTCCATAAACAAAAACAAGTGGAACAAATGGATAGTCTTTTATAAATAATTTCATTTTCTCACGGAAATCTTGATAATTAGTCGCATTTCCTTTATTAATTATTGTTTCTATATCATAATAGACAGCGTCATCTTTATCAACAAGCCTTATTTTTTCAACAATTTCTTTCATTTTCTGGCAGTAAGGACAAGTGGATTTACCATAAACTGTGAGTTGTTTAGTTTTTAATGGGTATGGAAATCTTCTCATATTTATATAATAATGGAAGAAAAGAAAATTATGGAAGTATTAAACAAAGAAATTGAACCTCCTTTTTTGCCATATAATCTTGTTCATAAATATGAAAAATTAGCTGATTATTATAATATTAGTCGTGGAGCACGTGGTTTAGAAAAACCTGTTACAAGTGATGAGGGATTTGTTCGTGTCTACGAAAGAGTTAAAAAATCAAAAGATTTGGAAAAGATTCCAGTTAAAAAAGAAAAACCACAAGGGGCAAATTGGTTGCAGACAAGAAACAATCGAGTTCGTGCTAAATTAGGACAACTTGTAAAAATGAAAATACCATGGTTTGATAAAAATGGAATACCCACAAAAATGCACACCATTCTTATTATGTGGGCATTTAGCCCATCACCAGAATATTTGGAAAAATTAGACTTAAAAAAGTTGTTAGAAAATAAAATAAAATGAGAAGACCACAATCTGATTCAATCTCACCCGACTACATAGTATCAAGTCACGACGCAAGAGGAAGAGTATTTAGAATTCAACAAAAATTAAAAATGTCAATTATCATTGAGCTCTGTAGCTCAATCATATATGGTTACTATTATAATCCAATTTTATTCTTTTTACCATGGATCATTACAGGAATCTATGGTATATGGAATTTTGAAAAACGTTTTATCATTAGTTTTCAGTTATATGTTATAACTAATATTGGATTACGAACATACTCCGCAGGCGAAGAAGAAATAATTTGGATTAAATTATTTTTTCTCATGTTTGTGCCTTTTCAATACATGACTCTTTATTTTTGCTACCTTTTCACTTGGACAATTAGTTTATTAAGTCAAGCTGATTTGGATTATTTGAGAATTGGCTGGCGTCCCGTAGATATTTGGTGAAAATTAGTGGATTCTAATTTTTTCTATTTTAATGTTTAATATCCCACATATAAATTCACCAATTTCATTCTTATGATTTCCACTAAAACGAATATTACCATTTTCATCAATTGTTCCACTACAGGAAAATTTTTTCTTTGCTTTTTGAATAATTTCCTTTTTCTTTTCATCAGGATACTGTAAATTAGAAATTACTGTCCAAGCTTTCTTTGTAGTTCTTTGCTGTATAGATATATCAATAAAATTATATGCATCATTTATTTGTTCTGTATTATTAATATTAAATAATTCATCGTTATCTATATTCATAATTATAATAAGTAAAATATTAATAATATTTTACGAATAAATTTATAACATTTTTTACACAATTTAATAATCACTTTTACTTACACAAACGTAATGACTGGCAAGTATTTGCGAAATTATTTTGCTCAATCAATTTTGAAACAATTTGTGAATAATAGAAAGGAATAATGTAGTTACATGGTTTTACATATTTCAATTTAACATCTTGACAGAACATCTCTCCAAATTCAATAATATCATTTAAGGTATTATTATGGTGTAGGAAATTTTCGATTTTATAGACTGAATATCTGCAAAAATCACATTCACTTACTTCATTGTTTGCACTAAACTCCTCACAAAAATGTAATTGCGTACAAACTTTATGCGAGTTCTCTTTGTCTACAATGAAAGTAATTAACTTGTGAAAATTTGCATTAATAAATCCATCACACATTTCCTGTTTTGATTTGGGCAATCTGTCGCATAGATTATCCAGAAAATGCACAGCGTCTTCTTCACTTGTATTTTTGGAAATAAAGTTTTCACCCTGATCAACTAAGAATTCACATATTGGACAATAAATTGATTTATTAACATCCATTTTAATATCCTCCAAATAAAGGTTCACCCTGCTTTTGGAAAGGTGATGTTTTTCAGCATTTACTATCGTTTCTCCCATTAATGGCATAGCCAAACTGGCCATGACACAAGATAAAATCAATATAAAAGGAATTTGGGTTTTCATTGTTATATAGAATGTTATTTAAGAAAATTTTAAATCATTTTTTTTCTAGGAGAAATTTCTCAACAACTAATTTCAGCCAATACAAAGAATTTCTGTCAGATCAACAGAAAAAACTAATTATTGTTTATGGTCCAGCTGGGACAGGTAAAACAATGATGGCTTGTGAGGAGGCAATCATTGGATTAAAACAGAAAATGTTAAAAAAAATTGTTATTACGCGACCGGTTGTAACAGCGGATGAGGATATTGGATTTTTACCCGGAAAATTAGAGGATAAAATGGCACCATGGACAAGACCAATTTTCGATGTATTTTTTGAACATTATACCAGGAAAGCTGTAACAAGTATGATTAATGAGGGAATTATTGAGATTGCTCCACTTGCTTATATGCGAGGGCGAACATTTAAAAATGCGTTTATAATTGGAGATGAGATGCAGAATGCGACAGAAAATCAGATGAAAATGTTATTGACAAGGATTGGAGAGAATTCAAGATTAGTTGCGACAGGTGATTTAGACCAGAATGATTTGAAAACAGGAAAAATATCTGGATTGAAGGATTTCATAGTAAGAATGGAAAAGGAGCAAGATAGTATGATAGGAGTGGTTCGTTTAAAAAAGGAAGATATAAAGAGAAGCGAGATTGTTTGGAAGGTGGTTAACATTTATGAAAAAAATGATACAAATTAAACTAGATACATTATATATTACTTCAATGGAAGAATTGCGTAAGATACAAGAGGCAAGATATTTGGCTCAACTTGCTAAAGAAAGAGAGAAGGCTGATGCAGACGAAGCTTTGAAAAAAGCGGAAGAGATGCGAATTGCTGAGGAGACAAGGAGAAATTTTCTTCTTGAAAAATATGCGAGATTATTTTCTATGAATTATCCTTCTGAAAAATCGGCAATGATTGGACGTTTTTTGCGAAGGTGGATTTCAAAAAATCCACTTCGAGAAACGATTTTGATACATGGTGAACGATATCCCTTTGCGGTGGCGTTGGAACTTTCAGACAATGATGTTCCTCCATTTGATACTCAGTGGGCAAAAAATGAAATCAATGCCTATTTTAGGAGAGAAACTAATTTGGAGAGATATCTCGGAATGAGATTGTCTCAAGAACAAGAAATTGAATTTATGCTGATTCCTTGGATCAATCAGAATCGTTCAAAACTAACATGGGAAAATTGTATTATTCCATGTGTAGATGATGGACTATTTGATTTTCTCGCTGTGAGTGATCCTCAGGAATTTATTTTGAGATTTCCGTTTGCTCCAAAAGATGACAAACATCAATCTGACATTGCCTTTTGGTTTTGTGTCTTTATTGCGTGTCAGATTATTCCTATTCCAAATTGGATTGGATCCAATCAGGATTATTTGATGAGTTTGGCAGAAGAAAAAATAAAGGATGGCATTGATTCTCTTGGAAAAAGGCACCAGGCTATGATGGAAATTCTTAATCCAGTTTTACCGGATCCCAATGATATATGTCGTTGTCCGGGATGTGATACAAGTATTCGTTTCAGGTCCATGTATAGCCGTCCAGGAGGGTCTATTTACTTTTGTAGATATTGTGCAATTGGCATGGGAATAGATGTGAATGTTCTTCAATCAAGTCAGGAAATATTGGATGAAATTAATGTGGATTCTCTTTCAGATATTCATTCTCAGGTGGAAGAACCAATTGAGGAATTTTCATCTGATTCAGAGTAAATTATTTATAATAAATTTGTTCGGCTGGTACAAACCAGATTGTACGTCCTTGTTTATCTTTTATTTTTTCGGTGGGGTTTCCGAGAGGGCTTTTAGGTTGTTTATAGATAACAAATTTGTAGTCTGATTTTGTTGTTTGTTTTTTGTAGCTATTTTTCATTGTTTTGATGATACATTTCAGTAATATTTGGAGAATATCTGGGGGAATATTTCCTATTTCAGTGTTGGGATGTATTTTGGAGCAATACATGATATCAGCGCGAAGATAATTACCGACTCCACTGATAAACCGTTGGTCGAGAAGGAGTTCTCCAATTTTTTTATTTTGGGAAAATTTACCTATATGAGCGAGGAATTCAGAGGGAGTGATGTGATTTTGGAGAGGATCAAATCCTAATTTGTTTAATTTATTGAGGAGAACGTTAGGATCGTTTGTGAATTGGATGGTTCCGAAATTACGGAGGTCATTGAAAACAAGGGAATTGTTTATAGAAGAGAAAACAATGTGATCGTGTTTTATTAGTTTTGGAGGATTTTTTCGTAATTTAAGTTTTCCGGTCATTCCGAGTGTAATCATGATGGTCCAATTTTTGGAGAGTGAGATGTAAATAAATTTTCCTTTTTGGTGAATGCCTAATATTTTAAGAGGGAGTGATTTGGAAAAATTATCGAAATTTATTGGTTGAGAATGGCGGGTATATCTTCCTCCATGGATTGTGATAGATTCAAGGATTTTATTTTTTAATTTTTGTAATTTTTCAGTTTGTATTTTTACTTCTACACCTTCGGGCATATTTATAATTTTTGGAGATAAAAAAATTGATTTTATTGGAAGATCATTTTGGAAAGTATAATGATGAACTTTTTTACGACATTATTTAATGAGGAAGAGATTCTCACAATTGTAGATAAAGGATATGAAAATTTCAATATCAGGTTTTTATTTTGTAATGATCAGCAACGATACTTACAAAAAGTATATAAATTTATGTGTAAGTTATGTGGTCAGGTAGAATATCTTAACTTAAATGAAAAAACAGTAAATAATATGATAGATAACTATAATAACCTTTATGAAATGTTTTTCGAGATGAAAAAAAGTGAATATTTAAAAGGTAATTAATATTATAAGTAAGTAGTATGCCACCCAAAAAAGAGAAAAATGCAGTAGTACAACCTGACATAAATATTAAACGTTTTAATGAGGATGTAATTGCTATTTTGGAGCGATGCCAACGAGAAATAAAATATAATATTATTGATGGAATCACATATTCAAAAATGGTTCAAAGAGTAATGTTAAAAGATGAGCCAGAATTAGTTCGTTTGGAGAGATTCTTCTTGGAACAAAATATTAATGTTATCAAGGATAACGTAGCACAGGGTGTTTTACCATTAATTGCTACAAATGACATGTATGAAAGAATATTATCATTTATTGAATTTACACCGTTAAGTAAAGACATATTTTTAGTATTTGGGCAATTGAAAAATCTGAATTTTCAATTAACATTGAGTTTTGTTAAAATTATTTTTATGGAAATTCTTAGGAATGGAAGAAACAAGTCAAAATTTTATCAGAGAGTGAAAGATATTTTTGATAACCATGATGATGAATTACGATCCTTTACGAATTGGATACAGATAGAAAATCAGTTTGGAAACAGTGTTGTTTTCTTTTTACTTTCTTTGTTGGTAAGTTCAACAAATTGTTTAAGTATTTATGTTAGTGAAACAGATATGTCTGTAACATTTGATAGTTTGAAGGGTATGTATTGTATTCATTCAAAACAAAATGTTTTAACGAACGATGGTGTAAAAAATTTATATCAGCAAATTCTGAACACGAATTATGAAATAACATTAGATGAAATTCCTTTTCTTTCTGGTAATGGGCAACCAAAATCTGAATACAATTTAAATGTGTATTTGGTGATGGATACTCGTACGAAGAAAACAAGTATAGAAGGAGCTCATTTATTAGAATCAAGAAATCATATAATTCTTAAAAAATATTATCAGTTATTATTTCATGATCCAACAATTACATTTATGAATGAGAGAAATCACAATTATATTTACAATTTTTTATACACTTATCTATTGTCATTCAATATTTTTTTGAATGCGAAGATTAGACCTGCTGATAAAGATCGATATCTTTTAGCAGGCAGTGTTATTAAAAGTGCGTATAATGTACGAGATTGTAATGATGTTGATTTTTTTGTTTTGGATCATGAGGACAATATTGAGAAATATGGTAGATATGCACCAAATGTCGGTGTTTCAGGTATTTTTGATGATTTTGGGAAAACCTATTATGGAAATGAGGATTATTATTATCCGATGATTCCGAAGTTTTTCGAGAAGCAGAAAGAGATAAAGGAGCGTCAGAGGGCGGAAGATTCTAGTGGAACGGTGAAACGTGAAGAAAAGATGATATTAAACAATTTTCCAAGATTTTCAGCAAGTGGCTTGAAAGCGGGAAGATATGTTGATATTTATTCTGGAGAATGTCGTCGTATTGGATATGATATTGATAA
>Ga0172362_10005025_pt1 | contig 11468 bp, 20 predicted proteins | sample LakKivs1_kivu2a2_FD_114534 | JGI IMG/M metagenome (GOLD analysis project Ga0172362, IMG submission 114534) | Sediment microbial communities from Lake Kivu, Rwanda - Sediment s1_kivu2a2 | ecosystem: Environmental > Aquatic > Freshwater > Lake > Sediment | place: Rwanda: Western Province, Lake...
GCTTTATCTCACCGCAGTAGCCGGGTACACTCAAGCAACCCTCGGTTACTTCCTGCTCCCCAGAGCGTTTAGTTATCTCTGGATTAATGATTGTAATGAGTTCCTCTCCAGGCATTTGGACAACGATTACTTGCAGTGGCACCCCTACCTGGGGAGCGGCCAGACCAACACCATTCGCCTGATGCATTGTATCTATCATGTTATCTATAAGACGCTGAATTGAGCTGTCAATGCGAGATACCTTCTTAGCCTTTTGTCTCAAGGCCGAATCTTCAGGAAAATGGCAAATCGGAAGCATCGTCATCGGTACACCTCGGCTTCTCTATTTGTGCCTGCACCCGCTGCACTGACTATACGGTGGTTTCCTGCCTTACCATACTTGAATACCAAAGCGCCAACCGGGCAAACTCTAACGCATTCACCACATTCCTGACATCTGGACTTGCCAAGAGGGTCACCAGCGAAGGTAGTGACTACTCGCTGAAAGCCACGGTAAGCAAAGCCCAGCACGCCAATGCCCAGCTTCTTACGGCATACCCACACACATCGCCCGCAGAGTACACACTTATTCGGGTCATAGACAAATAGCGGGTGACTGTCATCTACGGACAGCCCGCGTTCAAGTTTGCGGAGTCGCCTTGTCTTGAGGCTTACGCCGAGGTAACGGGCTATTTTCTGAAGCTCACATGAGCCATTTCTGGCACAATAGACGCAGTCTACCGGATGTGAAGCCATTAGCAGTTCAAAGGCACTCCGTGCCAGTCTTAATGCGCTTTCCCCTCGCGTATTCACCACCATACCCTCGTTCACCGGCTCAGTGCAGGCAGTCACCGGCTGCTCTTTGTCAGCTACTTCAACGAAGCACAGGCGGCAGGCGGAGGTTGGCCCAAAGCCATTTCGGACGGCACATAGGTTGGGAATATAGATGCCGTTATCTAAGGCTACCCATAGCAGTCTCTCTCCCTCTGGTGCGCTTACTTTATTTCCGTTAATAACCAAACTGACCGTTTTCATATCTGTCCTGGCACCTCGCTTGGTGGTGATAGCTTTATCACGGCGTTGTACTGTGGAGGACAGGCATTAAGGCAGGTGCCGCACTTTACGCATTTCTCCTGGTCAATAATCTTATAGCGCTTTCTAGGTTGGCTGGATATTGCCTCAACGGTACAGGTACCAACGCAGGCATCGCAGGAGCGCTCGCATTTCTCTGGGATAATGTAATAGGCGATGAGGTCAAGGCACATCCGTGCCGGACACTGACCCTCCATAACATGCGCCAGATATTCATCTTTGAAGTACCGCAACGTGGTCAATACTGGATTAGGCGCCGTCTTACCCAGTCCACAAAGCGAGCCGTTCTTGATATCCTGTGCCAGTTGCTCCAGCACATCGATATCCTCGATTTTTCCCTGGCCCTTGGTAATATCGGTTAGCACTTCCAGCATCTGTTTCGTCCCCAGACGGCAGAAGGTGCACTTGCCACATGACTCCCTCTGGGTAAACTCAAGGAAATAGCGAGCTATTTCCACCATGCAGTCGTCCTCGTCCAATATCACCATTCCTCCAGAACCCATCATTGCCCCAGCATCACGGAGAGAGTCAAAGTCAATGGGCAGATCAAGGGCAGATTCGGGTAAACAGCCCCCGGACGGCCCTCCAATCTGCACCGCCTTGAAGCGCTTACCCCTGGGAATGCCGCTGCCCACGTCAAAGATTACCTGGCGGAGGGTAGTCCCCATCGGTACTTCAACCATCCCGGTATTTACTATCTTGCCGGCAAGAGCAAAGACGGCGGTTCCTTTGCTTCTATCGGTACCTCTATTCTTAAACCACTCTGCGCCATGCTCAACAATATGCCTCACATAGGCAAGGGTCTTAACGTTGTTAATAAGGGTCGGTTGTCCGTGCAGCCCTTTGATTGCCGGGTAGGGTGGCCGATGCTGGGGTATGCCCAGCTTACCCTCCAGAGAAGCAATCAAAGCTGTTTCTTCGCCGCAGACGAAGGCCCCTGACCCCTGAAATAACTTAATATCAAAGCTGAAGTTGCTTCCGAGAATATTCTTGCCCAGCAGATTCAGCTTCCTTGCCTGACGTAATGCCATTCGCACTCGCTGCACGGCTAGAGGATATTCGGCACGCACATAGATATGACCATGCCTGGCGCCCACTGCGTATGCCGCAATAATCATCCCCTCAATCACCGAGTGCGGGTCACTCTCCAGGATAGCACGGTCCATAAATGCACCTGGGTCACCCTCGTCTCCGTTACAAATCATATGTTTTAGTCTGCCCGGGGCGTTCCGGCAGATTTCCCACTTAATCCCGGTGGGAAAACCGGCGCCACCTCTACCCCTCAACCCAGACTCTTTGACCTCGCTGACTATCTTGTCCGGAAGCATCTGGAGCGCTTTGGCCAGAGATGAGTATCCCCCATTAGCAATGTAGTGGTCTATGTTAGTGGGATCAATCTGGCCACAATTCTTAAGAATAACCTTTTTTTCATACTGGGCACGGGGAAAATCGGCAAAGCTGGGGATAACGTCATTCTGTTCTAAAGCACCGAGTACGAACTCAAGGCAGGGGTCGTCACCTAAAATATATTCTCTGACCAGCCTTTGAGCGATCACCGGATTTACGTGTCCGTAGCATACAGTGGAATATCCCGGCTTGCTTATCATCACGATAGGCTCGGCATAGCAGTGTCCCATACAACCCACTTCAATTACCGGACAGACCAGCTCCTGTTTTTCTATCTCCTCTCTCATCGCCCGAACCACCTCAAGAGCGCCAGCAGCTCGGCCACAGGTGGCGGTACCCACCATGACTACCGGGTTGCCGCTGTTCCACAATTGCTTCCAGTGCAATTCGGTGCGGCGCCTTATTTCCTCAAAGGTAGAGGTTATCGTTGCTTGTTCAACTACTTGCATGGCTTTCCTTAAGCTCCTTTTGGCTTTCATGTCCAAATGATAGGAGCAGCCCGTCTACCCTTGTCGGCTCGACTTTAGCTTCCGGTTTGCCATCGACGACGGTTACTGGCGCCATGGTGCAGCAACCAACGCAGGCTACGGTATCCAGGTCAAACTCCCGGTCTTCAGTAGTTTCACCGGGGCCAATGCCTAGACGCCTCTTCCAGGCATCAAGGGCAATGTAGCCACCCTTCATATGGCAGGCGGTCCCCAGGCAGACTCTTATCGAATGCTTCCCTGGTGGATTGAGTCGGAATTGATTGTAGAAGGTAACTACGCTGTAGACGTCCATCTCCGGTATGCCCAGAAACTCGGCAATCTCCAGCATAGCTTCTCGCGGCAGGTAGCCGAGCTTCCCCTGGACTTCCTGAAGGATAGGGATAAGGGAGTCTCTTTTCCGACTAAATCTCCTTAGTATCCGGCTGGTCTCTTGTTTGACTTGAGTATCTTCCTCTAATATGACTGCCACAATTACTGCCCTGAGATTGATTTCTAATTCTGGTTTATCTAACCAGAGCAATTTACTCTTTGATATCTGGCAACGGTCTGGTAAATGGGTCAATAGCGCTGGGCATTTTGGCGGGCGCCTCAAAATACTTATCGGATTTTATTTCAGGAATAGCGGGGATTTCAGAATTGCCAGGGTTAGTTCCCCTCGTGGCTCCCCCTGACTTTTCGAGATGCCCCCGGTACTTCTTACTGAAACACAAGTAGTAATGTCTGCCCCGGTAAATGGGACACTCCCGGCATAATTTCCCCGTGAAGGGACATAACATGTCTTCCTTAGCCATAAGCCGCTGCCTCCAATCACGCAGTAATAACCTCTGGTTTGCCCGCCACTATTATCGTAAATCCAGCACTGGAAGAATAACCCCTATGTGATAACTCCATGCGTTTTACTCTACCTGGCCTTTGAAAAAGCGTTGAAATAACCTGCTCAATCGAAAAGCCAGCTTGCTCTAGCAGTTTTGCAACCTCATCGTATTTGTAAAAGGTAGCGTATTTGTAGAAGCGGTGCCCCTTCGCCTTCTTACGCTGATAAAACTGACCCCAGGGGCTTTCCTTTAAGACCAGCCCCAGTACTATCTTGCCACCCGGCATCAGGATACGGTTGGCTTCCTTCAGAACCTCAAGAGGCGAATCCAGGAAACACAAGGTCACAATCAGGAATACTGTACCGAATGATTCTTCCTCAAACAGCTCCTTTTCTCCTCGGCCCAGAAATGCGTTTATCCCTCTTTCTCGTGCCATCTCAACAAGCTTGATTGAAGGGTCAACGCCAGTCTCTATCCCTAGCGCTTGGGCAAAGCGGCCGCTGCCAACCCCTATCTCAAGCCATGGCTTTGGCAGGCTCGGCAGGAGCGACTTAAACGCCTGCACTTCAATGAAGAAGATTAGGCTTCCATCTTTATCGAACCAAGCATCATATTCTGTAGCTAGGTCATCAAAAAGAGATAAACTGTTTTTTTGTCTTATTGTTGCGGTTCTCTCTCCAATGTGGTGCTTGTTTGACAACATTCCTTCCCCTTTACTAGGGCTTGTTGGCCTCATAGTACTTATCCAGTAATATCTTGGAGTTCGAAAAATCTATTTCGACCACCCTGCCTGGAATTACCTTCCCTTCGCCGAACAGTGTCTCCAGTTCCACCCTATCTTTATGTATGCGCACACGGGCAATATCCTCGAGGATTGGTTGCCTACTCGAATTGTTTATGAATGCCTTTGCCAGACACATCTTTCTATACCCCCTTTGCCCCGAGACATCAGGGATTCCCGTCATCTACCACGCTACCTATCAAGATTCTGACACTCACCGGAACTCCCGGCGTCTCAAACTTTATCTTCATCCATGCAGTCAGATAGCTATCTAACCTTGGTTAAAAAACCGCCTCACGGTTCTCTGGTACGCCCGTCACCCAATGCTGACTAAGCAACGTTTCTGGTCAGGAAGGTCACTCTAGCAGCAACGTACTCGGCCGCCTGGAGTCTATTAGTTGCTGTGGCTAACTCACTAGCTAACTTTTCATCTTTGATTACGTCTCTCACCCAGTTGCTGAAGTCCTGCTTTTCGGAGTTCGAGTGATAGGTGAAGGTCTCGTCGGGCATGACCACCAAGCCTTCAGCCAGTTCCTTCATGCTTCCAAATATGCTTCCATCATGGCACCAGAAGACATACTCAGCAGGGACCTTGGCCAGGAACTTGTCTGCCTGCTCTCTCAATTTTGCCTGCGATTTCACCTTTTTCGCCATGTCCTGTACCTCCTTGACCAGTGACTATTATTAATCCAAAATCCTCACCGCATTATGTGTGTATGATTAACTAACAGTGCTACCTGAAGGAACCATCCCAGTGCTAAATGCTCCAGCTCCTGCCTGAGGCAAGACCTTGCATTTGCGACCTATAGCAGTGTGGCTGGGCACCACCACATCCTTCCCAATCACGGTAACGTCATATTCGCCAGGGAATAGGCTTCTCCCAAAACCGATATAGCAGAATTTACCAATATTCACTCCTTCGTCAATTATGCAGCTATCAACTACGCTGTGATAGCCAATGAAAGTATTTGCCATGACTACCGAGTTTCTTATTACAGCTTGCTCCTCGACATGGACTCCGGGCGATAGTATGGACTTCTCCACATTACCCTTGATGATGCAACCCGTGCTTATTATGCTGTTCACTACTTTCCCGTCTACGCTTTCTTGAGGCAAGGGCAAAGCACCGTAGTCCCTTAGAACTGGCCAATTGCTATCAAGGCTGAAACGCGGCTGCGCGACAAGGAGCTCCATATTAGCTTGGTAGTAAGCTTCTACAGTGCCAATGTCTTGCCAGTACCCAGTAAATTCGTAGGCGAAGACCCTATCACGCTTCACTGTGCGAGGGAGAATAGAGTACCCGAAATCATGGATTGAACCTTGTATTCCGGCGTCTTCAACCAGGCGCTCAGCAAGGATATCTTTATTGAAAATGTAGATGCCCATGGAAGTCAGAGTACTCAACGGATTCGATGTCTTTTCCGCAAATTCTTGTATTCTATTTTCATTATTGATAACCATAGTTCCAAAGCGATGGGTTTCTTCAACGGGCACTCGTATTGCTCCAACCGTTATGTCTGCCCTCGCTTCCTCGTGAAATGCCAGCATCTTGCGATAATCCATCCGGTAAACATGGTCTCCAGCAAGTATCAATATGCGGTTAATCGATTTGTCATTTACATAGGAGAGATTCCGGTAGACTGCATCGGCTGTTCCTGCATAAGAGCCAGCATCCGGATGTAGGACAGAAATCTCAGCAGACCCTGAGTTGGCCACCGCCCACTCCCTTAGGTAATCTGCCATGCAACTACGCTGGTAGTCTACGAGAACCGCAGTATTTCTAACTTGTGAGTGTATACAGTTGCTCAGACTAAAGTCGATGACACGTAGCTTGCCCGCGAAAGGAAGCGCCGGCTTCGGCCTCAAGTAACAAAGCAAGTCCATCCTCTTGCCTCGTCCACCGGCGAGAATCATAGCTATCGTTCTTTCCATTACTCCTCCTCCCTTCGCTCGAAAATACCAAAGAGGCTGCGTCATTTACCGGCTTCGTGACTTAGAAAGGATAACATCCAACACCTCTTTAATCTCCCGCAGAGCTACCCCATCCGCCGGGACTTTGCCGTCAAGACTCGACTTGAAGATATCGGCGTCAAAGTAAATGCAGCCGATTACCTCAATTTGCCGCTCCTGTAATTCCGTTTTCAGTCTCTTAGCGATCTCTTCAGACGGCACTTTATTCAAGACAGCCCAGACATTCTTGATGCCAATTTCTGAAGCCAGGTCGTGTATCTTCTGACCTACGTTTACTGATTCCAGCGGTGGCTCGACCACGACCAGCACGCTGTCAATACTGGTGTCGACACCCCGGCCGAAATGCTCCACTCCCGCTTCCATATCCACAAATGCCAGCTCGTCTGTTGCCAAAGCAAGCTTCTTTAAGAATTCGCGACTTAGCACCCCCATGGGACAGGCGCAACCTTCCAGAGACTGAAGTATCTTGCCAATGCTGACCAGCATCAGTCCGTCTCTCTGAAGTAGATGCTGCTCCGGAATCTGGGCTGTTACAATCTGGGTCTCGCTCAGGACATTCGTCTGAGCCATCTTTTGTTTCAGGCCTTTCTTGCCCCCCACAAGCTCCATGAGAGGCACGGGCGGATGGTCAAAGCCCAGCATACGGAAAAGCCCCGAATTGGACTCGTCCGAGTCCACCACCAGCACACGGTAACCCCTGGACCGTGCTTCATTAGCCAGCAATGCAACTATGGTGCTTTTGCCGCTTCCTCCTTTACCGCAGACTGATATCTTCATCTTTTGTCACCTTTGCTTACTTACATTCTTACTATTTCAATTGCTTTCAAAGGACAGGCCCGGACGCAATCACCACAACCCTGACAGAGGGATGGGTCTGTCATGGGTATCTCATAGACTGCTTCCTGCTTCAGCAGCTTATGAGAGCATGCCAGAGCCGCAGCACAAATGCCGCTGTCGCACTTCTCTGGACAGCACTTCTTATAATCTACTAATGCCATCTTGCTTGGCATGGTCTACCTTTCTCGGCAATCTCATTGTCACTGATTCGGCTTGCACCGCTCCACATCCTGCTCCTTGCCCGACGAGTTTTACAGCTTAAACACAGGCTCGCTTGGGGAAGGGCTTCTAATCGCGCTGGCTCTATAGGTTGACCACAAACGTCACATAAACCATAGGTTCCCTGGTCAAACTTATACAAAGCATGTTCTACCTCTGCTAGATGGTCTCGTACAAGCGCCTCTAAGATGAGCCCTTTCCCCGCCTCGACAATCTCTGTAGCCAACTCCCCCTGTTCACCATAGGAACCCCGCCCCCGTCCCGCAGCTACAAGAGCAGTAGTCTTCAGTTCTTCCAGTAAACTTTCCCGCTCAGTCTCCAAACGGCGATGAAGCAGGTTAAAGTCTATAGTCATTTGTTTCACCCCCCCGTTTCATACCCTAGTGCCCCTATAGCTTCCTTGTCTTTTCTTGATAGGTGGTATCTGAACTCATCTAGGCCTCTCAATTCACAGCAATAACCGCATTGCAGGCATTTCTCATACCATCCATAGAAATCTCTGTCAATGAACATATCGCCACCGCAGCGCGGATAGCTCTTTAGTCTCCACGTCGTCATTTCTCTCACCACCAGCGACTGATAGCATCCTGCCAAGTGAAGATTTTGCCCTGGCCCGAATCCCTTCTGGTACCTTTACCTGCGGTTGCATTTCCTCCAGAGCTTGTACAACCTTTTCCAATGTAATTAACTTCATATCAGGACAGATTGCCTGCTCCGAGACCGGGATAAATCTCTTGTCCGGGTTTTCCTTTCTGAGTCGGTGTATCATCCCTATTTCGGTTCCAACTATCAGTTCCCTGACGTCATCTCTCCTGGCATAACGGACCATGCCGCCTGTGCCAAAGACTTCATCAGCGACAGCTAGGACTTCAGGACGGCATTCGGGATGGACAACGACCCTGGCCTCAGGATACTCGCTTTTCAGCCTTAAAATATCTTCGCGCTTTATTCGGGTATGGGTTGGACAGTATCCGGGCCAGAGGGTTATGTGCTTATCCGTTTTAGTAGAGACGTAATGTCCCAGATACTGGTCAGGCACAAAAAGAATCCCGTCGCTATGCACACCCTCTACAACCTGAACCGCATTTGCTGATGTGCAACAGATGTCCGCTTGCGCTTTGACCTCGGCTGGGGAGTTCACATAGCAAACCACCGTGGCTTGTGGAAGCTCTTTTTTCTTTTGCCCCAACTGCTCAGCGGTAATCATGTCAGCCAACAAGCAACCGGAATTCATATCTGGCAGTAGAACCACCCTCTCCGGGCAAAGAATGGCGGCTGTCTCAGCCATGAACTTGACGCCACAAAAGACGATTACCTCAGCTGTACTTCTGGCAGCCGTCTGGCTCAACTCCAGTGAGTCGCCGACATAGTCAGCTACATCTTGGACCTCACCTAGTTGGTAGTTATGGGCAAGGATGAGGGCGTTTCTTTCCCGCTTCAACTTCGCAATTTTTTCAGTTAAGGATAATCTCTCAGCTACAGTCATTCTCTACCTTCTGCGCCTTCAGCTTTCTGTGCCTTCTCTAGCTCGTCTTCTAGTTCCTCCAGTTGCTGCCACATTGTTGGCGGAACGGAGTGAGCTGGCCACCGAGCCTTAAGGTCAGCAATTTTGTCCTCAATCTCTCTTACTTTGTCATTACTCACTTAATGCCTCTATGACACGTACGCAGGTTTTTCACGAGGATGCAACGTTCGCCACTTCTCCAGCAATTGGTCTTTACTCTCTCTATGGTCCGGGTCAGGCACGCAAGCACCAACTGGGCAGATTTCAGCGCACCTGGGCGACTCGTGGTTGCCAATACACTCAGTACATTTATCGGGGTCGATTACGCAAATTGTTCCTACCTCCGAAATTGCCTGATTTTTGCACTCTTCCACACAGGCTGCACAGCCTATACAGTCTTTCGTAATTTTGTACGCCATTTTCCTCCTCCTCTTGCTTTTGATAAGGCATCTTACTATGCTTATTTAATATCTAATAGCACCGAGGGTAAGCCTCGTAGCAGCTCACTCCTCTATCCCATTTTCCTTCTTATCTTTGCAAAGTAGGCACTGTTACAGCCTTTTCCCCAGTTTGAGGCGTTTTATTATTGATGGGAAGATACCTGAATAAACAGTGTAGTAGGGGCCATTTAGCATATTGGCTTCAATCCACTCGCCTATTTCTATCCTGGCCGCTATCTCCCCTGATTCCCGCGCTTCCAAGACGGCTTTGTTTAGCTCATCCTCTGTCACTAAGGCCTTTTGTTCAACATCAACTTGTTCCCTGTTCATATCGCTCCTCTCCTTTGACTATTTTAGAAAGAAAGTGTATGGTAGCTATTGCCCCATCCCGTCTTGCTTCTTTACCCAAATGCGGTACATCTTCTCACCGGCCTCTTCATAGCACTGAAAGCCTGTAGAGTCCGATTCTTCTACCTTCACATTCTCTTCCCCGTTCAGTTCAATAAACTGGCTTAACCAGTTCCTGAAATGAGCTCCGCCTCCGAAGTAGACCTTTGTCCACTTGTTTCCATTCTCATCCACTTTCTCCCGAATCGTTTCCTCTTCAGCTATTCTCTGGCGAATCGAGTTTTGTTGTTCTCTAGCCATTCTGCATACTTCATCTGGTTTTTCAGAGCTTCGGTCAATTTTGACTAGCTTCTGAATTCAACCCCGGATCCTTAGCTATTGCATCCCCCAGTAAGCGCTTCAGCGACTCACGCTCCTGAAAACCGAGCAGCTTCTCCACCGGTTGAGAATCCTTAAAAAGGAGGATGGTGGGCACCGTTATAACGTGATACCTTCCGGCTATCTCGGGACTCTTTTCCATATCCAACCTGACGAATTTAACGCTTCCATCATATTCCTTGACTAATTCGTCAGCGAGAAGACACGTCGGATAGCAGGAATGGCACCACCTGGTAGTGAAGCAGGTAAATACCGGTAGTTTGCATTCTAGCACTTCTTTATTAAAATCTCGGTCAGTAATGTCAATCATACCTCCGCCCTCCTTTCGTCGACATGACTCTTTTAGTGTCAGGTAAGTGCTCATTGGAAATCAGTCCCGGGCTACTTTAGTTTCTTGCAAAGGCTCTGACAAATACATCTGGTACAGGAGTCCTGTCGTTGGGTAGTCCCAGCCTCTCCCTCGCTTCGTAGTAATCAGTGGCTCCGAACGACTGCTCGGGGCCAAAGGAGAGGCATAGCTCCAGCTTGATGTCTTCGAGCGCGTTGTTAAGGTCAGGAGAGTTCCACATCGGAATCACCAGCGAGTATGTCGTGTATTCTGACGCAATCGCCTCTTCATAGTTTTCTCGTAGCCAGTCCTGGCAAAGTCTGTCAATCTGACCGCTGCTCATAATACCCCTCCTTTCCATGGTCATAGAGATCACTGGGTTTTCTCCTTCTCCTCACACTCTTGACAATAACCCTCGAGATATAACTCGGCTTTAGTCACCTTGAAGCCGTGTTCCCGCTGTACTCCCTTGATCAACTTATGGAAGTAGGGGTTTTGAAATTCCATCACTTTGCCACATCCCTGGCAGACCAGATGCTGGTGCTCGGGCGATTGCTTGATCTCATAATAGCAATGAATCCTGCCCAGCCTAATCTCGTCAATCAGCCCCAGCTCTTTGAAGAGGTTAAGGCTGCGGTATACCGTCGCCGGACTGATAGACTCATCCCTGGCACTGGCGCGGCGATAAAGCTCCTTGGCGTCGATGTGCCCTTCAGCATCGCGCAACAGTTCCAGAAGTAGCCGCCGCTGGTTTGTTAGCGGACGGCCTTGAATTGGATTGTCTTGTTTGCGGTTGCGACTCATTCTCAACTTTATATTATAATGGATTTTCCTGTTTTGTCAAGTGGTAGTCTCTTCCAATACAAGATGAGCCTAAAGGA
>Ga0172362_10005027_pt1 | contig 11467 bp, 6 predicted proteins | sample LakKivs1_kivu2a2_FD_114534 | JGI IMG/M metagenome (GOLD analysis project Ga0172362, IMG submission 114534) | Sediment microbial communities from Lake Kivu, Rwanda - Sediment s1_kivu2a2 | ecosystem: Environmental > Aquatic > Freshwater > Lake > Sediment | place: Rwanda: Western Province, Lake...
CCCTGGATGATGTAGGTGCCGGTGGGCACCTCTGAACCAGATCCATCAAGCCCGTCCCACAGGAATGATGAGCCCTCGCGGTCGGACAGGCTGCGGATCAGCCTCCCAGTAATGTCATAGACCATGAGCTGGCCAGGGAGAGATGCGCCCTCGCAGGTGATCGTCACAGACGAGCTGAAGGGATTGCAGGAGGGAGCAAGGTCGAGTGCGGGCTGTGCAACCCCCGAGCTGTCGCCGCCAATCCCGAGGTAGTTGTGATCAAGCCAGCCGAGGCGTATCCAATCGCCCGGCAGGGACATGTCGATCTCACTATATGCTATAAATAGGTCACCTTCGTCGTTTGATGCGGCAACAAGGTAGCTCAGGTCTTCCGGATCTTCGTCGGTGTAGTCGTAGGCAGTGTAGGGCGCGATGATGAAGTCCCCGTTCAGGTCGATCACGGCATGGCGGATGAATCTTGGCGAGCCGTAGTTGTCGTCCTCCTCCGTCCAGACAAGATGGAGGCTGCCGGCCCAGGGGCCCTGTGTCATGGCTGGATAGTACACCGTGGACTCACTCGGAGGCTGATAGATGATTCTCCCGTCGACAAGCAGCTCCCCGGTTGTTCTGTCGATCCGAGTGAACTGGAGGGGCATGGTCGTTCCCCCTCGCTTGTAGAAGATGCAGGCATTCCCCAGGTAGTCCGAGCAGAGGCTCCACCTGTTGTCCACCTGATAGGGTGAGGGATCGACGAACGCTATCGGTCCGAGTGTCTGGTTGCCTTCCAGGTCGTACTGGATGTACCTCGGCATCAGATCGATCGACGACTTGTACAGGATATGCACCCCGTCGCCGTCGACGTCGAGAAGGGTGTAGCCCTCACTTGCTTGAATGGTATCCCTGAAGATCTCCTGCGGTACCGGCCCCGGGATCAGGATGGAGTAGCAGATGCCCTGGGGCGTGTCATAGGACATGTGAACCCGCCCGAGACTGTCGCTGTCGACAGCCACATACCACCAGTACGCCCAGGGAGTGGTAGTGAAGAGAGTCGGAGGAACCTCGGGATTACCCTCGTGATCCCTGATGGCATACCAGATCGGGGCACTCTCGCGCCAGAAGCCGATAAAGTCGGCCCCGACTAGACAGGAGGAACAGTAAGCGGACCAGACGTCGCGGGAGAGCATCGTGTCGGGAGAAAGGACCGTACCATCAGGCAGGATAACGTTGTAGCCAATGCGAGTCTGGCTCTGATAATGAAACCACAGCTGATGGACATGATTGCCGTCTGTGACCTCGATGTCCTTCTGTTGTGCGCCTACGTTTACACTAGGCTCGTCGATCGAGATGACCGGGTCGCTCCATCCCGGCGCATGGGTCACCGAAACGATGAAGGTCACGAGAAGCCATGACATTATTCCAAGACTCCCGTCCTTGCCGCATCGTGCTGCACCTGGGGCCAGGGGGCGTAGCCCTCGTCACATTCACCCAGCTCCCAGACATGGACGTAGCCATCCATCGTACCGAACACAACCTCGATCTTGCCATCGTTATCTATGTCGGCAACGCAGTAACCACCGCAGACTTCGGCAGGAAGCACGTAGGGGAAGCCGAGGCCCTCGAGAGGATCGCCTGCCTTATCATAGGCCATCACCACTCCCGATCGTGTCCCAACAAGGAGATCCGGATTCTCGTCGCCATCAAGGTCGCCCAGTGCTCCGAACGGCGGGCGGTAGCTATCAGGTGTGGAATAGACAGAGTTCCAATCACCAAATCCGTCTTCATCCCATACCATGCACTGGTTCTCGGCAGGGGCGATGACCCGGTCGAGGCCGGTGATGTCGGATCTCCAGTCAGTCATCATGCAGCAGAGGATATTGGAGCTGGGAGTGCTTGTTGGCTGGCAACTGACGGGAGTCCCCTGGAGGTCAGTAGGATTCATGATATAGGCGGGGATGTGTGTAGCGATGGATCTTCGCCTGGATATTGCGATCCTCATCCCCTGACCCGCCAGATTACCCAGGGCTGGTAGGGCCTTACTGCACTCCCCGTTCCAGAGACACGTCGAATAGTAACGCCACCCACCGTTCCGATATCCGAACAAACCAATCAGGGACTTCTGACTAACAACATCAGTCATCGTGACGACGAGTTCCTGGGGAGCCGATCCGTCTAGCTCACCGGCCGAAATCCAAGCCTGCGTGCTGTAGCCCATTCCTGAAGGCGCCTCCGCGCTGGCTATCTCGTCGAGTTCGCCATTCTGTACTCGGAGCAGATAGAGGGTACTCGAACAGATGAAGGCGATCTCGTCCCTGCTGCCCTCAGGTGGGGTCTCGGCTATCATGTCGGCTAACACGACATCGTGTGGCTCCTGCCAGCACAACCCAGGGGCGTCGTGTTCGAACGCATAAAGGAGATCCCCATCGGCTGCGTCGAAGACGCAGAGCTCGCCGTAGCAGTCTACGACAATCTCAGGGGCTGCAATACCGCAGACATTGCCGGCAGCGAAGACTTCGGGCACGCAGTTCATGTTCATGACGGAAGGAGTCTCGACCGACCAGTCGAGCTCTCCATCGGGCTCGAAAGCTTGAAGCCAGGAGGTCCCTGCCAGTACGATGATCTCGAGATCGCCATCCCCGTCTATGTCCGCGAGACATGGAGGAGACTGCACACATCCTGGAGCCTTGGCGGGCCATCCTTCCTCGTTCGGGTAGAAGTCGAGGATCTCGGCATCCGCTGAGGCATCGTTGTTCGCCGTCCAGGAATCACTGCAGACTCCCTGCGTGTCAGCCGTCGCATGAAGAGCAAGCGTGAAGGGAGGAACGAGCTGAGACGGCACGTGCCAGTCGAACCGAACAAGTCTGCTCCCGCCTGGGGGTATGCTCGCACATGCCGCCGTCAGTGTCGTGCTGTAGTTGCCACAGGTTATCTCCATGGATGCCGTGCAGGGACTCGAGGCAACTGCACCCCAGTTGTGGACAATGCATGAGAGGTCGGCATCCCCTGTGGACTCGCCAGGGAGCATGGTGGGGTAGCGGCTGATGGACAGCTCGTCGGGCACGACGACGAGGTCACACCTGCTCCGGAACTTCACCCGGTCACCGATGTCGACCGCAGGATCCCCAAGGAGGTTGAACTGACCGAGCGTGTTGTACCATCCGCCTGGCGCGCCGAAATTGCAGATGTCTTCAAGCCTGCACGCCTGAATGGCATCTCCGGTGCGACTGAGGCCGTGCTCGTAGATCGCGTCCATGATGCCACAACCGTAGACCCGGTAGCAGTAGATGCATGACTCCAGGCTGGAGGCAAGCACCCCTATCGCTCCTCCTGTCGTGTTGAGCATGAACTCCTCCGCAAGACAGTCAGTCCCGAAGTCATATCCGGGAGGAGGACGAAGGGCGAAATCCCAGCAGGACAGCTCGGGAGGATCCTCGGAGACATAGTCATGCTCCGCCTGTGTCTCGTTGAATGTCCCTGCTGAGCAGCACAGCATCAGAACGAAGGGCCAGCCGTGCGAGACGTTGTATGGCAGACCCTCCACGTCGAGGTCGTCGAACGTCGAGTCGGGGATCCCGAGGTTCGGGGGACCCCCTTCCTCCCAGTTGAGGCCCGCCGAGAAGAGGTGTCCCGAGCCGTGGTCAGTGTAGAGAGCGACCTGAGATCCTCGCGAGAACACGCTCCTGAGGTCCGACACCCACTCGGCACTCGTGATGTCCGAACCGTCGTGCGAGTTTGCGCGCTCCCCATCTCCACAGTAGTAGTTGTCCAATGAGTAGCCCAGCCAGCCGGCAAACTGCTGAGTCCAGGCTGGCCCCGGATTCCATGGGTCATGGCTGTACAACTCCTCGTCGATGTTGTTCGTCCCCGCGAGCCTCGTGAGCCATCTCCTCCATCCCAGGCCGGCCGGTGGCGGCCACGAGTTGACCTCGCTCTCGAAGTCGACGATCAGGTCAACCATGCTGCCTAGTTCCGCAGTAGTCCGCGCAGGAAGCCTCCCCACGATCATGTCAGGGAAAGCGTTGAAGCTACCTCTTGGATCGTCGAAGCCGCCGAACCAGCCATCGCTGCCCATCCGGTTGCCGTATGCGTCCGGATCGGTAGTACGAGTCGGCAGGAACCAATCCTCGCTTCCATATGAAGGATCCTCGTGGTCCCCTATAAGAAGAAGATAGGTCGGGCGATCACCCGGGCCCGTCCCCCAGTCCCACATGTCTTCCGTGAAGTCGCGGATCATGTCCGCAGTGAGTACCGTCTCCTGCCCACCGTAGCACTCCAGCACATCGTCAGTCCTGACGATCGCCACGTCGAAGCCGTTCAGATCAGCACGATGCTCGGCCAGATCCGTGACGGCCTGTCCGTCCAATCCAGCCGCGACCAGGATCACGTAGTCGGGCGCGTAGCCTGGACCAGATACAAGCCTGTTTGCATACACCCTAACAACCGAGCCCGTCCCATCATTCAACGGCTGCGGCTCCGGCGTGTATCCGAGGAGATTGTCGCCAATGAGATTGTCGTAGTGCCCAAGGCCGGCTTGAGACCACACGGCATTCTGCTCGTCCCAGCTCAGACCAACCTCGATATCGCTCCACACCCGCAGGCTGTCCTCCGAGGCCAGATACTGTACCGGGCATACTTCGACGATGCCCACCCGTAGATCTCCGAGCCTGAACTCCCCCACCAGCCTTGCCAGAGTATCAGGATACCATTCCTCAGATGCATACGCTGCCGAGTCCAGCCTGAAGTAGTCGCCTATGTACGGAGTACAGGTGCTGTCCTGGATCAGGCTGTCGAGCGGCGCCGGATAGACCGGCAGGCACTCGATGCCCTGGCAGCAGTCGGCCGAGTACTCCAGAGTGATATCGGAGTCGTCGGGAAGCCACACCATCCGCCTCACCACAGGCAGCTCGGGCCAGCCCGTGCTGTCCGAGGGGACCGTGCCAGGAGACTGCGTGAACCTGAGGTAGTCCTGCGAATCTACGGTGACGGTTTCCGCGAGAAGCCCTCGGAGCTCCACATCGAATGTCAGAAAACTGTCCCATTTGCCGTTGAACTGGACCAATGGAGCGGTGCTGTCGGGGGCACCAGCATTGAATTCCAGCCAGGAGTTCTGGGAGAAGGCTATCGAAGCGATGAGGACCACGGGAAGAAGGCAGCGAGAAAGCATCCTCACCCCCCCTGTTCGTATTCGACTCTATTGTAGTCAAAATGGAGGTGAGCGCAAGGTCCGGTTAGTCCCAACTTCAGGTAGATCCGGAGCGTGCGGCGTTTCGCATCAGTTGGGATATCAACGTGCTATCTGAGCGCTAGCTCTCCACCTCGCTTGATCGCTGGAATTACGGTCGGGCTGCTACCTGGTCGTGGTGAGCTGTGGATCGGAAAGAGCCTCGACGAGACTGGTCATTCTCAGGTGAGATTGCTCTGAGACTACTGCCTGCTTTCAGCGGATAGTTCGGCAATACAATCTGATTACCTAATTCGTTGATTAACAATAGATAGAGTGGCTCCCCGTATCGCTATCTAGGCGAACCCCTCGAGGGCCTGTCCTGAGCATCCCGATCAGGCTCCCCATCATACGCACAGAGCCAAATCCAGCAAAGACTTACCGCAATCCCGTGATCTACGCCAGGGAGCTGCAGGACCGGATGCTGGCGGAGGGCATCAGCCGTTCCGAGCTGGCCAGGAGACTGGGCGTGTCGAGGGCACGGGTGACTCAGTGGCTAGAGCTGCTCGAGCTACCGGCGGGGAAGCTCGAAGAGATCGCCGCCCTTGGGGATAGCTGGAACAGGCAGGTGATGACGGAGAGAGCGCTAAGGCGGGCTGGTCGAGATCAAGGAGGAGGTCTACAACTTCACGACCCTGATGGATGACACCTGCCCGTCGACAGCCCCCTGGATCAGGTAGGTTCCGGCGGGGACCTGGTCTCCAGCAGCGTCACATCCGTCCCAGGTGAATGACGAGCCCTGACGTTCGCTGAGGCTCCGGATCAGACGCCCGGTGATGTCGTACACCATTAGCTGCCCGGGGAGGGCATCTCCCTCGCAGATGATTGATACGGATGATCTGAACGGATTGCTGGAGGGATGGAGCTGCAGGATGGGTTCAGGGTTCTCTTCCCCACCGATCCCGGTCTCGGGAGCGTACCGCAGCAGGTAGCCGTTCCAGTCAGAGTGGACGGTATCCCAGATCTGCCCGGCCACGATGTACCCGCCCTGCGATAGCTGCTGAACGCAGTTGAAATAGTTGTCCCGGGCCCCGAGGCTGTTGAAGACATGCCACTCATCGTTCCCCAGCGAGTCCATCTTCACGAGCCAGCCGTCCCAGGTCGAGCCGGTGTCTGCCGGGGCGTAGTGGATGTCGACCGTCTGAGGAGGTGACCAATGGCCTCCTGTCCCTGAGAAGATGTAGCCTCCATCCATCGTCGGGTTGATCGAGAGACCAATACGGCCGGAAGCTCCATAGACTTCCTGACTCCACTGCTCTTCTCCCGACCAGTCGGCGCCGACTATCCAAGAGTAGTACTCCGATGCGAATGTGTACCCTCCCCCACCTGGGGTCAGGCACATCGACCCACCCCAATCAGTACTGGATTCAAACTCCCCCGTGAAGTCAGACACCCACTCGAGATCGCCGTCCATGTCGTAGCGGATGAGCAGCGGGCCATAACCGAAACTGCCGTCCACGAACATGACCAGGCCGTTGTCGTGGTAGACCACCCTCCGAGCTCTTGCCCAACCGGGTTCCCACACACGGGTCCAGAGCGTGTCGCCCTGCGAGTCGGTCCGGAGCAGCCAAGCATCGTAATCATCAGTATAGCCACACACTGCGAAGCCGCCGTCAGGGAGGAGTGCTCCACAGAGCCCGAAATCATTCTCTGGAGTACGGTCGTACAGCCTTGCCCAAAGCAGCTGCCCAGACTGGTCTATTCTTACCAGAAAGAGCCCGAAGGAGTACCCTGAAGCGAGACGGGCAACACCAGTTCCAAGGATATCATGGTTGGGCAGTTCCTCTAGCCAGTAGCACGATGGGACAAAGAAAGTGTCTGCAGCGGACCAGAGAGTGTCACCATCGGCACTAAACCGAAGAATCGGATGATGCTGCCCGGAAACAAGAGCACAAACAGCATAACCTCCATCATAAGTTTGTATTACATGGTTGAAATAGCATATTGATTCCGGGAAGTACTCCCTCGCCCAGAGTAGTGTGGGCGGTCCGTCCTCGGCCATGGCCGACATGAGCGGAATGAGCAGTGCCAGATAGGCTAGCGATCTGCTCACCTCAATCCCGCGACTCCTCCAGGAGGACCCAGCTCAGCCTGATCGGCATCACTTCCTCCTCCTCCAGGATGGGCTGCGTCGTCTGGAACCTGATCCGAAGCTCCTGGATCCTGCCCGTCCATGTATCCTCATGGCCGCCGATCACCCTGAGATCGATCCCTCTCACCTCGCGGTACGCCTGCCAGCCGTTCTTCAGCCTGCCGAGAGAGGTGTCCAGGCTGTACCAGCCGTGACCGGCTCCGCTCGAGTCTCGCCACATCACGTACATCTCGCAATCATCCCAGGGATCCATGTACGGACTGTACCATGTTCCCCCGAACCCGAGCATTTGATAGGTGTCGGCATCGATCCAGCGACCGCTGTTCCCGGGTATCGCAAGGGAGATTTCCGCCCTGTGTGGCGAGGCGGTGCCAGGATCGAGCGCTCCCTCGAACATCCCGCCGACGGAGTCCGTCCAGCAGGACGACTCCCAGTCACCGGACACAGCTTCTATGTCGTTCGTCTTCCAGTCGGGTCGAAGCGAGTCTACTTCTTCTTCCAGCATGTCCCAGGGATCGCCCCTGACTTCGGTTGCATAGTCCCTGGGCTGGATGAGGATGGGTACGCCGACCGAGTTATCCAGCCTGTTCTCGCTGCCGACATGTTCTGCCTCGATCTGCAGAAGATGTATCCCGATGTCGTCGGAGTCGGTGATCCAAGAAAGGCTGGCAGTGTCGTCGTCCGTCTTTCGGGGGTTCTCCCAGGACAACCCGTCGAAGTCAAGAACATCACGACCCAGGACGGTGCTGGTGGTCAGGTCGGTGAAGGTCACATCGACATCCTCGGCATCCTCGGTGCCCAGATTGTAGAAGGTACCGTACAGGCCGACAGTATCGCCTGCCGTATAGGCGAACTCGTACCGGGGAATGATGCACTGGCCGGCCAACGTGTAGACATCGGGTGAAGTTATTCGCAGATCGACCGGCTCATCTTCGTCGATCAGCTCGACCAGCCGGGCTTCCCCGGGTCCCAGTGTGTCGCAGTAGCCGTAATAGTCGGTGTCCCACTCCCAAAGCGGGATCAGCATCCGTCTGTTGTGATCCAGAACCCCGGTTTCAGGTGAAGGGAGAACACCTCCTGCGTAGTAGCCAACGTCGTAGGTCTGGACCGAGTCCATGCAGCACCGGTTGACGTAGAACATGTAGTAGTGACCATCGCCCCAGAAGACCCTTCCCTCCGGATCGAGGTTGCACGGGTACTCCGGAATGACCTCGAATGCATCCGGGCAGCCCGGGCTGCCATCCCCGTCGTACCAGTACAGGCCGGCCAGCTCAGGCGCGATGGTGGCGATGCCCCCGAGGGTCTCCCGCATGCTGTTCCACAGTCGGGCGTAGGGCGCGAACTTCCACTCGAGGAAGGCTTCCCGGGCTCGCTGGCCTGATATGCCCGGAGGTATTCCCGGTCCTTCATAAAGCGGATCGAATCCCTCCTGGAAGGGAGGGATGTAGTCCGGACGGGTATAGACGGTGCTGTCCTGGGATCTGTCCGTGTAGCAGTACCTCTCGAACGGGGCATCCCAAGGGATCATGTTGTAGTCCAGGAGGGATGCGCTGTACCACTGACCCTCCGGGTAGCTCATCAGACTGTACGGGAAGATACCCTTGGCCTGTCGGAGCAGGGCGACGTTACAGAGCATGCGGAACTCGGCAGGTGTTGGGATGCGGTAGGCGTAAGACCCATACGAAAGCACATAGTAAGGATCTTCAAACAGCCATAAACCATCAGGCCCTACTCCTCCAGCCTTCCCGAATGCCTGGGGGAAGTAGTGCAGCACCAGACCTTCATCCACTGCCGGGAAGAAGGTCGAGTCCATCCCGGTCTCGGCGTGGTTCAGGAGCCAGATGTATAGGTCATCTCCAATCTCGGGCGTATATGAAAGCGAATCCTGGTAGTCGGTTCCGACATGTCTGAATGGATAGATGTCCACCTGCAGCATCTCTGGGAAGTTGTCATACACATTGGGAGGATTCACTACAGGATATCCCTGAAAACGCATCCCTGCAAAGGCCCGGACTATATCGGCGTGTGTGTCGGCATGAGGTACTCCAGGATCGTGATGGAACCAGGCCCAGGGCTGGGCAGATGTGATCTTCGGCATCCCTGCGAAGACAGTCGTGGTGGGATGTTCCGTATCCTCGTGCTCCATGATCCACTTGAGCCACGAGTAGACCGATGCCGAGTCAGTCCTTGCCATGGTCGTATCCGCAGGATACTGACACGGGAACATGTTCGGGTAGTACTGGTCAAAATTGTATGTTGGATCGAACATCCTTCCCCGCTGCGAAGTCGGGGCCTCATCCATCAGCTTCCAGCACCACAGGGCATCATAATCCGAGTAGGCATCGATTAGGTCGGCAGAGATAGCCTCGAGCTTATCCTGCACGTCGTTTGCCGAGAAGGTGTCCAGGATGTTCGCACCATTCTGATCGACCGTGATGAAGGCACTGCCTGTCCCCAGCAAGCCGTAGTGGGCGCGGTTCAACTCGTCGTTGTTGTCGATGTGCGAGAGCTCGTAGGACTCCGTCGGGGTAATGATCACATGCAATCCGCTGGCGCCTGCCAGCTCCAGGAAGTCCGTCCAAGCAAACGCCTCCCAAGCGGCGAGCTGGACTTCGAAGCCGTCGAAGTGGCTCCAGGCAAGCTGGCACAGCAGAAGCGGTGACCACCCCCAGGGGGCGAACCTCTGGCCAATGATCGGGATCTCATCGGATGAAGGCTCGGAGGCCAGGGAAGATGCAGACGGAATAAGCACGGCGTAACTCAGCAGAACGAAAAGGGCGCGGATCATGATTGCACACCCATCTGGCTGGTCATCTTTCTATTAGACCAGTCTATACCCCGTTCTGTACGGTGTCAATCTCGGGTGACCAGATCAGCCGTGGAGTGGACTCGATATCATGGGATCGGCAAGTGTGCAATCACATGTGAAGTGGCTCCCCGTATCGCTATCCAGACGAACCCTTCGGGGGCCTGTCCTGAGTATCCCGCTGAGGCTGTCGGTGAGGCACCCTAATCACAAGCCCATCAAGACATTCCGCAACCCCCTGCTCTATGCCAGGGAGCTGCGCGATCGGATGCTGACCGAGGGCATCAACCGTGCCGAGCTGGCCCGGAGGCTGGGCGTGTCGAGGGCGCGGATCACCCAGTGGCTTGCTCTGCTCGAGATGCCGGAGGATCTGCTTCGTGAGGCCGAAGCCCTGGGGGACAACTGGAGCAGACAGATGATGACGGAGAGGGAACTGAGGATATGCCGGAAGGGGGACGGTTCAGAGCGAGGCCAGTAGAGCCTCCAGTCTGCTTTTCAGATCCGGAAGGCGTGATTCGACGACCTGCCATACCAGCTCGAAATCCACACCCAGATAGTCATGGACCAGTATGTTGCGAAGCCCGGTGATGCCACGCCATTCGATCTCGGGATGTTCTGAACGGATATCCTCCGAAACCCTGGAAACCGATTCGCACATGACCTGGAGATTCCGTATCACTGCATCCTGTATCAACCCCGAAGACATGAATGCAGCCCTGCCGCCTTCAGTGTAGGCCAGAATACGCTCTATACAGTCCAGTGCATGCTTGACGAACAGTCCCGCGTTTTTCACAGGTTGACCGCCTCCCGGAGCGCATTCGATCTGATCACCGGATGCAGGGCGTTCTCGGTCAGCACCTGCACCGGCCTTCCCAGCATGTCCTGCAGGTCTAGCAGAAAGGCTCCCAGGTCGAAAAGCGTGCCATTCCGGTCCAGATCGGCGATGAGATCCACATCGCTCTCGGGACCGGTCGAGTCCCCGGTCATGGAGCCGAACAGCCGCAAGCGATATATATGATGCTTGCGCGCCAGGGCAAGTATGCGTGCCCTGTTGCTGGCGATGAGCTGGTCCATTCCAAGATCTCCTTCCCGGCATTACAAGATAGCTTCGGGAGAGGAGGATTTCAAGCAAGGCCGTGCAGGAGCGAAGCGGGCTTCGGGAGGGCTTGTCCTCCCGAGAGCGAGCCTCTCTGGATGACCAGTCCAAGGGAGGAACCTGGCTCCCCGTATCGCTATCCAGGCGAACTTTTCGGGGACCCGTACTGAGCATCCCGCTCAAGCTCACTGCCAGATATCGCAAGCCCAAGCCAGTTAAGATATTCCGCAATCCCCTGCTCTATGCCAGGGAGCTGCGGGACCGGATGACAACCGA